>Ga0126381_100004280_pt1 | contig 15530 bp, 16 predicted proteins | sample PanSoiMetPlot_28_FD_96465 | JGI IMG/M metagenome (GOLD analysis project Ga0126381, IMG submission 96465) | Tropical forest soil microbial communities from Panama - MetaG Plot_28 | ecosystem: Environmental > Terrestrial > Soil > Tropical forest > Bulk soil | place: Panama | collected 2016-02-17 | reverse complement strand
TTGATTTGAATTTCATTCTGCTCGCAATGGCTACGGGCGTCATTGTTGGAATGTTTGGAGCAATTATCGGCAGAGCCGTCAACGCCGTAAACCACAGGTTCGCTCACTAGGACGGAAAGGAATGCGTTTATGAGGATTATAGGAGTAGTGTGTCTATCGCTTGCATCAGTCGTCATGCTCACGGGCTGCGACCATATCACTGCGTTAAAAGGTTCGCTGCAATTGAAGGAACTCGGTCCGGCGGATGCGGCGGAGCTTGCAGGAATGTCGTTCGACCCGGGAGCGAAAGTGACCGTGCGCGGAAGAGTTACAACGCTGTTCTTCGGCGAGCCCGGAGCCACAGGCATGATGATTGTTCACACCGCTGACGAGGCCCAGCAATATGCCTTTTCTACGAGCTCAACGAAGGAACTTGCCGGTCAAGGATTTTCTCGGTTTTCGGTCGGTCCTGGCGAAGAGGTGATGGTGACAGGAGTAACAACCAGAGACGGAAAGAAGTTGCGCGGATTTACGGCTGCCAGGGCCGATTCCATTTCGAAAGCGGACGGGAAAAAGTTATACGATCGTCCGATCAACTAGACCTTTAGGATGCCCAAGCGAATGCCGCGCATGACTGCTTCAGTACGTGTCGCCGCGCCTAACTTCGAGAGAATGGAGTTCACATGGAATTTCGCGGTGTGCTCTGAGATATTCAAGGCGGCAGCAATTTGCTTGTTGCTCATCCCTTCGGCTAACATGTCGAGCGCCTCGGCTTCGCGGGGCGTAAGGCTCTCAACATCAGGCTCGACGTTGGCAGCCTGAATAGCGATGCTGCTTGAATCGGCAGGCATCGCGATTAAACCGGCGGCACCAGCGACGAGCGCTGCCGCCAACTGCGAAGCGCTGGCGCCTTGAGGGACGACGGCTCGAACTCCAAGTTGGAACAGGCGCGGCGTAAGCGTGGCGTCCGACAGGATGACTGCGGGCAGGCTTTCGGGTTCGTCCGGAACTGCATCGGACAGAACGACATCGGCTTGCTCATGATCGATCGCTATGACGACGCCGTCTTCATGACCGAGCAGTGACTCGAAGCCGGCCCGGACGACAGCGGAGGTCGTCTCAATCCAGACTCGGATCAAGCGAATTCACTTTCTGGAGGGCCGCTCTGCAATAGTGATGTTCAAGCTCGCGATCGCTCCGCCGCGGATGACCTTTGCTGGAATAGTCTTTCCCACAGTGTCGGCCAATGCATGACGAACCTTCTCCGGTCGATCAATTGATTGCCCGTTCAGCTCAATTAGGATATCGCCAATCAAGAGACCTGCTTTCCCCGCGGGAGCGTCCGGATCGACGCTCACTGCGAGGAGACCGACAGAACCAACCACTCCCAACGAACTCATCAGATGCTCCGGCAGTGCAATTGGTTGCAGGCCGGCGCCAAGATATCCTTGCGGAACGCGGCCATGCTTGAGAATCGTGTCGACAACGCGCGCCACTGTAGAGACCGGGACAGCGAACACCGCGGCTCGGGAAAGCGCGGGCGTCGCGATGCCAATCAGTTTGCCGTTCATATCTACTACCGCGCTTCCGGCGCCCACCGGGTGCAGATGCAGATCCAGGCGAATGACCTTATCGAGTTTGCCGCCACGCCAGGTCTGCGAAGCGCCGGTAATGCTGCCGATCGCTCCAAGCGCAGCTTGCGCGCTCTCCTGATTGCGGCCGACAGCGGCTACCAGCGCCCCAGCTTTGAGCGCTACATCCTCGCGAGAAGTCGTGGGGATGCTCAGCTTTTCCACGCGGAGAACAGCGATGTCCGACCCGAGATCACGACCTACGAGTTCGGCGCTGTGCTTCTCGGTTGCATTTGTGATCGTTATGCCCTCGTTCTCGCGAAGCGCATGTTCCGAAGTTACGACAATACCCGGCGACCAATGCACTCCGCTCGAATTGAAGCGAGGGCGGCTGTGAACAGCTACGACAGAAGCGCTAGTCTGCTCCACCAAAGCGGCGAAATCATTCGATAAAGAATTGAGCGATGCGGGCATGTTCGGATTCTCCTAAGAACAAGCATGCTCCCGGGAAGTGGCTACACGCATCGGTCAAAAGGATGGATCGATCCTGCCTGAATGGGCAGCATGATAGAAGTTCCTTATGTACACGCTCCGCAAACTGGGGGCTGAAGATCGGGCAAGTTTTCGGATGTTGCGGCAACTCGCCCTCACGGTTGATCCCGGTTCTTTCGTGATGACCGCGGAAGAAGAGTGCGCCATCTCGCGCCTAAATATCGAGGATGCTCTGGATCAACCAGGACCTGCGAATTTCTTCGTGGGCGCGTTCGAAGGCAGTCAGCTTGTGGGCATCGCAGGATTGATCACGAGCGCTCTTCACAAAATCAGCCACACCGGTACTCTTACATCGGTTTTTGTACGGCCGGAGTATCGACGACGCGGGCTCGGGCGCCTCTTGGTTGAGCGCGTAATACAGGAGGCCACCAGTGTGCGCTCTATCCGGCTAGACGTAGTCGCGGAAAGCAAAGCTGCAATTGCGCTTTATGAGTCACTCGGGTTCAGGGTGTATGGGGTGCAAGAGGGCGCGTATCGGCTGGGCGAACGCACATGGGACTTGCTTCTGATGACTCGCGACTTAGCCTAGAGTCGCGATCGTTTGCTCCAACTGTTCCAGGGCATCGACGAAGAAGTGATCGCGCGATTCAATCAGATGGATTTGCTTGGGCTCCGGCAGCGCGCGGACGATTGGCTCCCATTCGGCAAGCGGGCCGAATTCATCGTGGGTGCTTTGGATGAAAATGCGAGGAACCGTGCAGCCTTCAAAGAAGCTACGATCTTTGTAAACCGACGGAAACCCTACAGCGATGACTCGCCAGGCGCCAGCGCCAGCGCAGCCTAATCTTAGCGCAATGCGGGAGCCAAAGGAGAAACCCGCCAGCGTAAATGGCAGGTTGGGGTAACGCTGGCGCAGTACGGCAAGTGCGGCGCGTGCGTCGTCAAGCTCGCCTTCGCCTCCGGCATAGGAGCCTTCACTGAGGTTCACGCCCCGATAATTAAAGCGCAAAACCACGGCTCCCGCACGTCGAAGGCCCCGGGCGATCCGATGGACCACCTTGTTATGCATCGTCCCGCCGTGTTGAGGGTGCGGATGACAGACGAGCGCGGCTTCGCGTAGTAAACCCTCTTCCGGCTCTTCCAAGATTGCTTCCAGTCTTCCGGCGGGTCCCTGGATGAACAGAGACTCGATCTTGCGAGGCATTAGCTGGAGCGGTAGTTCGTGAACTGCATGTCGATGCCGAAATCGTGGCCGCGCAGGACGGCCATCACTTCCTGGAGTGTGTCGCGGTCTTTACCGGAGATGCGGACGAGATCGCCCTGGATCGCGGCTTGGACCTTCTTCTTGCTGTCCTTCACTATCTTCACAATCTCGCGCGCCTTTTCAATGGCAATTCCCTGTTGAAGGGTGATCTCCTGACGGACGGTAGAGCCTGCCGCTGGAGTGATTGTTCCGTGCGTGAGGCCCTTTAGCGGCACTTTACGCTTTACGAGCTTGCCTTCCAGAATTTCGTTTACGGCTTTCAGCGTGAATTCGTCTTTTGAAGAGAGCGTGAGCTTGTGGTCCTTTTCATTCAGCTCGATGTTGGAGTGGGAGTCCTTCAGGTCGTAACGTTGCGTGATTTCCTTCATGGCCTGCTGCACGGCGTTGGACACTTCAGGCATTTCGATTTTGGAAACGACGTCAAAACTGTTATCGGGCATGTTTTCCTCTATTGTTGCGCAAAAGGGACGCGACTCAATGACCCAAGGCAACCAGGACTTTCTCAGTGATCTCATGAATCAACTGAGGCAAGGCTGCTTCGAGCGCCAAAGTAATCGCTGCCTGAATACGTTCCGGGTCGGGTGGAGGCGGCGGAGCGACGACCACTGTCGCGTCGGAAACTGGAACGGGCTTGGCTCCGGACATCGCTTCGGCGAAAAGACCGCGCGCGAGTTGCGCTTCCTGAACTAGCGGGCGGATCGTTTCCGTCACGACCGAAGCTTCGAAAGGCTTCTTCAGAATCGCGTCGCAGCCGGCGCCACGAGCTTCCTGTTCGTCGAACGTTTCCAGTAAGCCCGCGGTAAGAATCACTCGGACATGACGGTGCTGGCTCTTGGCCCAACGGCACAACTCAAACCCACTCATGCCAGGAAGAAAGACGTCGGCGACAATCAGGTCGGGATCGACGTCCGCCATGCGCATCGAAGCTGTTTTGCCATCGGCAAGACTGACGACCTCGTATCCTTCTTCCCGCAGAATCCGCTCCCCCATGCGCTGCGCATGGGGACTGTCGTCCGCCAGCAGGATGACGCTCATCCGTTAGTTTGAAGCCGTTGAAGGAGCGGGCGCGGCAGGCTGCTGCTGTTGCTGCTGCTTGTTATTCTTCTTGCCTTTTTTCTTCTTGCCGTTGTCCTGCTGCGTGGTGGTGGACGAGTTCGTGGTGGTCGAATCGGGGGCGGCCGCTGCTCCGGCCGCGCGGGCATCGGGCTGCGTATCGAGCGCGGAGTTGGCTCCTACGGGCGCTACCGTCACGTCGCCATTGAATCCAGCATCTGCCGCCGCGGGCGGGGGCACGCTAACAGGAACGTTCTGCCGAGGATTGCTCATCTGCGGCGATCCGCTCTTAGCGGCCGTGGAGACATCGGGCGCGCCGCGCAGGAAGCCAGTGGAACGGCTCATCATGCCGGGCTTATGGCGATTTTCAAGCTCCGCTTTCATGCGAGCCGCCGCAGCGGGATCCGCTTCCGGCACCGGCATTTCCATGTCTTGCAGCTTTTTCTTCGCGTCGTCTGCGTACGCGCTCAGAGGATAGTCGCGAACGATTCGCGTATATGCTTCGGCGGCCTGAGGACGGAAGCGGGTACCCATATGGAAGTAGGAATCGCCCTCTTTCCACAGAGCTTCGTCGGCTCGGCTATAGAGAGGATATTGATCGGAGAGCCCGGAGAGACGATTGGCCGAGGCCGCCCATGCTCCTTTATGGTGATAGAAATCGCCGACGCCCATTTCGCTCTCGCCCAGCACTTCCTGAATGTCGCGGAGGCGCTGTTCGGCTTGGGGCGCGAACTTTGAATTAGGGAACTGGGTCAGGAGCTGACGGCATTCCTGCTCGGCTCGAAGCGCGTCGTTAGGGTCGCGATCGGCCTTCTGCATTTCGCGGTAGTGAATGTCGCAGATGCGCTCCTGGGATTCGGCTGCTTCGGGCATGGTTGGATAGAACAGGATGAAGTCTTTGTATTCAGCTTCAGCCTGCGCCATTCCATGGTTACCGCCTTCGCGATACCAGCTATCGGCTACCGCGAGCTTCGCTTTCGCAAGAAATTCGCTGGTGTCGTAGGTGTTAATCAGCGTGTTGAGGGTCAGGCGAGCGACTTCGTAGCGGCCGTGCTCAATGTCCTTTATGGATTTATCGAACAGGACCTTATCGGGCTGCTGGGTGTCCTTGGTGATCGGGTTCTCATACTTCTTGTGCTTGAACCCACAGGAGGACGCGATCACGAGGATGGACGCGGCCGAAAAGAATCTCTTCAACATTGAATACCTCAAATACATCGTTCACTGCCCTCGCACTTTTGGTGCGGGCTTTAACCCCGTTACTTCCCGCACGTGATATGGGAAAGTTATCCGTTACGTTCGCGCATTACGCGCGGCAAAACTTAAACTCTAACACTCAACGCGCTTCGTGCGTGCTGTCTCATCTCCAGAAATGCGGCTCCTGGATTCACAGTGTGAAAAATAGACGACCCGGCGACGACCCATTCGACGCCGGCCTCTATTACGGCGCCAACGTTTTGTTGCGTTATGCCACCGTCGATCTCAATCGGCAACTGCAATCTGCGTTCCCTTTTCTTCGCGGTAAGTTGCCGGATCTTGTTCAGCGTGTTCGGTATGAACTTTTGACCGCCAAAACCCGGGTTCACGCTCATAACCAACACATATTCGGCCACATCAAGCACTTCATCGAGCAAGGAAACCGGCGTGGCGGGATTGATCACCACCCCAGGCATCGCACCCTCACTCCGAATCATATTCAGAGTACGATCTAGATGCTTACACGCTTCCTGATGAACCAGGATTTGATCCGCTCCCGCTTGTATAAATGCGGGGGCGTAAGTGTCCGGATCCGAAATCATAAGATGAACATCCAACTTCATCTTAGTGGCCTTGCGGAGGGACTCGACAACTGGAGGGCCCAAGGTGATATTGGGGACAAAATGGCCGTCCATGACGTCCACGTGGATCATCTCGCACCCTACGGCTTCGAGCTGTCCAACCTGATCACCCAAACGCGCGAAGTCCGCTGCAAGGATCGATGGCAGAATTTCAACCATGAGCGAGGCTAACCCCAATAGTATCATGCGCCCGCGCAAGCATGGCAGGATTCAAGGTTGGCCAAAGACAATCTGGCCTCCAACCATCGTCATCACGGGTTTAATATCCTTAATTTGATCGGCGGGAACAGTGAGGTAATCATGGTCGAGAACGACTAGATCTGCAAGCTTTCCGGGCTGGATGGAGCCCAGGTTGTCTTCCTGAAGAATTAAGGAAGCGTTCTTTCGGGTGTAGGCGATCAAGGCGTCCTCACGGGAGATGGTCTGCTTTAGCACCTTCGTCCCGCCGACCATTTTTCCAGTCACCGCGAACCAGAGGGTGGTGAACGGGGCGAATTGATTTGCCGCGGTTCCGTCCGATCCAAATCCCCAAACGATGCCGCTGTCCTGAATCGCGCGCAGCGGAGGCATGTCGTAGGCGCCGTTTCCGAATTCATCGTGCATGGTCGCTCCATTAATGACTGCCCACGGGTGAACCGCGGCGTACATGTTCAGGCTTTTCATCCGCTCAAGTTGAGCCGCATCGATCTGGTTGACATGAGCCAGCATCCAGCGAAGGTTCTTGATCGGATGTTCCTTATTGATCGCTTCGATTTGATCGAGGAAGGCGTCGATTGTAGGCTTCAGCTCGGCATGAACATGCAGCGTCAGGCCGGCTTTGGCGACCTCGGTGGCGATGCCGCGCCATAACGCCAGGTCGCCCGCGCTGTAGTTGGAGGTCAGGGCGAACATCGGATCATGCAGGGGCGAGTAGATGCTCTCTCCAAACGCGAACGAGTCGATCCAGTTGTCACCCTGAAACGGTTTCATGCCGCGGATCTCAGCGATGGTCGCGTTGACCTGTTCGGGCGTTCCCGCCGCGTTCCCGTCCATGCAGAATATGCGTACGGAGAGGCGACCTTCCGACCTCCACTTCTTGAGAATGTCCAGAACATCCGAAGGGCATCCGGGCACGCCAAAGGAAGTAAGCCCTGCGCGATTGACGTCTTCGACCAGCTTTCGCGCACCCGCCTCAAGTTCGTTTGGAGCCGCCTTGGGAAGCCTTGCTGCCACCGGGCGGGTTGCGGCGATGTCGCCCATGATGATTCCGGTGGGACGCCCTGCGGCGTCACGTTGAATTGAGCCTTTCACGAAATCCGCAGGATCGGGCGCATTCGCTTTGATCCCGAACGCCTCGAGAGCGCGGCTGTTAAGAAAGATCTGATAGTAGGACTCCTGAAGCGAGACAGGGTTGTTGGGCGCGATCTGGTCGAGTTCTTCGAGCGTGAACGGTTTTGGCGAATCTGAGAATTGTTGATGCGTCCAGCCTCCGATATTGAACACCCAGTCGCCCGGCTTGGTTTGTTTAACGCCGGCGCGCAGCAGATCGACGGCTTGTTTTCGTGAATCGACTCTGTCGAATCGAAGCTCCCGCGCCCAAGTGGCGGCAGGTCGGAGGAGATGAATGTGATTGTCGATCAATCCTGGGACGACTGCACGTCCTCGCAGATCGATTCTGCGCGTGTTCGGGCCTGCAAGCTTGCCGATTTCTTCGTTCGTGCCGGTGGCGATAATACGATCGCGCTGGATCGCTACTGCCGGTGCGACCGTGAAGCGATCATCGACGGTAATGAGCTTACCGTTCGTGAGAATCAGATCCGCCTGTTGAGCACTGAGACTACCGAGGCTCGACAGAGCGAATACGACGAGGAGCCTCGTCATTGCTTGCCTACCAGATGGTTCAGATCCTTTTCGTTCTCGCTGCAGACGTACTCGATGAGTTCAGCGTCCGGCATCGCCGTGAATTGAAGTTTCACGGTCCAGGGTTTCGTGTAGGCCTTGGGATCGTCTATGGTGAGTTCGAGGTCCAGATGGCCGTAATCCGGCCGGTGAAATCGTTCGATTACATGCAATGCTTCGCTCCCCGGGTGCCCTTCGTTATCCAGCCATGAATTCTCAACGAAGCCGGAGGAATCGACTACGAGCGTGTCGCCGTCCCAGCGGCCGACCGAGTAGCCCATCCACGTGGGGTTCGGGTTCTTCGGCAGCGCGCGGCCGTCCATGAAGATCTGGCGATAACTATGGAGCGCCTCATGCAGAATCACGATGACGTTGCCAGCATTCAAAAACTTGATGGGATACGGCACGACGTCCTCGCGCGGAACGCCTGAAAGGACGCAATACGCCTGCGGGTCGTCCTTGGCTTGGGTCTCGACTCGATGCTTGTACAGCTTCTCTGCCCCAGGCTGGAAGACCACTTCGCCAGGCTTCAAGTCTTTCGCGATGTTGCCGGTGTAGCCGGCGCGAGGCTGCCACACTCCGGAAAGGTCAGGTTTGCCGTCGAGTCGCTTCGGAGCAGGGCCGGATAGATTCGCCTTACCGTCAGCCGTGCGCGGAATTCCGGGAGTAGGATAGTTCGGCCATTGCGCCTGCGCAGTCATGGCGAACAGGGTGATGACGAGGACTTGGTTTGTCATTTCGGGATGCCGATTCGTTAATTTACTCTTCAGAAACTCCCGCCGCAACGGAACGCCGCGGCAAATTTCTCTAACCCAGCAGAAGCCGCAGCCTCCTGCAGCACTCTTCAGAAACTCGCGCCGCAACGGAAGGCCGCGGCAAACTTCTCTAACCCAGCGGGAGCCGCAGCCTCCTGCGGCGCTGTTCAGTAGCTTACTCTTCAACGGCGTCGCGCACAACGACGTTATCGACGAGTTTGACATTTGGGGAGGTTTAAATATAGGATGCTGACGAGCGGCTTCGTGGCCGCCGTGCTCCGAAATGCGTCTTCGACTCTGTGGTTGGATAACCGTAACCCTTGCGTCTCTATCTCCGATGGTTGGCTTGGCGCAGAACACTCCTCCGTATAAAGCTCCTCGCACTGCCGATGGGAAGCCGGATATTAGCGGCATCTGGCAGGCGATGAATGAGGCGAATTGGAATCTGGAGGCCCATGCTGCCGGGCCTGCGGTAGTGAACGCGAACGGCGCGATGTTCGCTGTTCCACCAGGGATCGGCGTTGTCGAGGGCGGTGAGATTCCTTATTTGCCTGAAGCGCGGAAAAAGCAGCAGGAGAACTTTGCCAACCGGCTGAAGCTGGACCCGGAGAACAAGTGCTATCTGGGCGGCGTTCCGCGCATGACTTACATGCCGTATCCGTTTCAAATCGTCCAGAATCCGAAGACGATTCTTATCGCCTACGAATATGCGGGCGGTGTGCGGTCCGTCAACATGGGAAAGCCGACGGAGCCTCCGGCCGATAGCTGGATGGGATGGTCGAACGGCAAGTGGGAAGGCGACACGCTGGTGATCGATGTGACGGGGTTGAACGATCAGACCTGGTTCGATCGGGCGGGAAATTTTCATAGCGACGCTCTGCATGTGGTGGAGCGGTATACGCCTCGAAGCGCGGACACAATGATGTATGAAGCGACCATTGAAGATTCGAAGACGTTTTCGCGGCCATGGAAGATCAGCATGCCCCTTTACCGGCACGTCGAAAAGGGCGCGCGGCTGATGGACTTTAAATGCGTCGAGTTCTCTGAGGAGTTTATGTACGGACATCTCCGCAGGGGCGCCGACCAGAGCAAAACGAAGTAGCATAGGAGCAGGGATTCCGAGTACGTAATGTACGGGAAAACAGCCCCGCACGAAAAGCGCGGGGGAGATCGAGGAGGAGTTGGACATGAATCGACGATTTGCCCCGTTCGCAATGGCTGCGCTGGCGAGTCTGTTCGCGACTTTCGTCATGGCGCAAAACCTGAAGCCGGCTGACAAGCCCGCATCCGCCAAACAGTCAAACATTCCCCGGACGGCCGACGGGAAACCGGACCTCTCGGGCGTTTACTCAAATGCCCAGTCGATTCCGATCCAGCGTCCGGCGAACCTCGGCGCGAAGGAATTCTATACGCCTGAAGAAGTCGCTGCCAACGCCGCGCGCGAACGCCGCGCCGCTGAAGTGGGCGTCCACTATGACACCAGCCAGTTCGGGCTCGGGGCTGGGCAATCGAAGACTTCCGCGACGCTCCGGACCTCGGTTATTGTTGGTCCCGAAGGTCGCGTTCCGGCGCTGACCGCCGAAGCACAGAAGATCCAACAGCAACGCAGAGCCGTTAACGCAGAGCACCAATGGGACAGCGCCGAATCCCGGCCGCTCGCTGAGCGCTGCATCACTTGGGGTTTTGAAGGTCCGCCGATGATGCCCGTGGGTTACAACAGCAACCTCCAGATCGTGCAGGGCGCCGGCTATGTGGCCGTTATCCAAGAAATGATTCATGACACGCGCGTGATTCCCACCGACGGCCGTGCGATCACGGACAACGTTCCTCAGTGGATGGGTGAATCGACGGGCCACTGGGATGGCGACACGCTGGTGGTGGAAACGAAGAACTTCACCACGCGGACTGCGATCCAACAGGCTCCGACGAGCGATGCGCTGAAGGTCACGGAGCGCTTCTCGCGGATCGATGCTAATACGGTTCTGTATCAGTTCACCGTGGATGATCCGAAAACCTGGGTGAAGCCATGGTCGGGCGAGTACACCATGACGAAGATCGACAGCCCACTATATGAATACGCTTGCCACGAGGGGAACCTCGGCTTGGCGAATAATCTGAGCGGAGCTCGGGCGCAGGAGCGGAGGGCTGCGGAAGCTAAGAAGTAGGCGTTGTATCTGAGGCGTGATCGACCATCCACTTGTGGTGCGCGGTCACGCCTCTTCAATTCGGTTCTCCCCAAGATCTTCACGAACCGCATGCGTTAAGCAGCGGGATCGTGATCCCCCGTGGCTCATGCTATACTCAAATTGAGATTTTTCCCTTCGCCTCTCTGCCGGTTAGCCGTTAATTCGCGCATATCGGTATAGCAGCAATGCAAGTCTGAGCGCAAACGCAGTGGACTCAACGCCTGAAACGCCTGTTCGAGGGGAAGAAAATCTGATTATCGTAAGAATTTGGGGAGGATCTCTTGGATAAAAGAAAGCCCAATGCGGTTAGTTCGGAGCCCCAAATCTCTGAAAAATCGGATGCCGCGAAGAACTACAAAATGGCGCTTCGCAGTTACCGCTTCCAGCGATCACGGATGCCAGGAATCATCGAAGTACTGAATGAGAATTCCTACGTGATGGCGGAGTACACTGTCCGAACCCGTTCCGTAAAATGGCAACGGATGGTGCTTGCGTCCCAACGCGAGCAAATCGAAAAATGGCTTGAGGACCATTACACAAACGCCTAGCGCATCGCAAGCAATCCGTCGCTGGAGCCGAAGCGCTCCCCTGCCCGCCGAATAACGTTTTACCCCAAAATCTAAAATTCTAAATGACGAAATTTTCTGAACTCCCCTTGTGTGTCCTGCTTCAAAACAACTTGATAAAGCATGGCTTTGTCGAGCCGACTCCGGTGCAGAACGAAGCAATCCCTCCCGCCCTCGCAGGCCGCGATCTTGTGGCCACAGCGCAAACCGGAACTGGCAAGACCCTGGCTTTTCTACTACCTCTAATTCAATCTCTGAACACTCCCGAAGGCCGGCCCGCTTCCGGTATTCAGGCGCTGATTCTTGCTCCCACCCGCGAACTCGCGATTCAGATCCACGAAGTCGCCCTGAAGCTAACGCAGGGAATGCATCTTCGCACGGCGGTTGTTGTGGGCGGTATGAACGAGTCCAAGCAATTGCGGAATGTCCGCGAGGGCGCGCAGATTGTCATCGCCACGCCAGGGCGGCTATGTGACTTCCTGAACCGGAACCTGGTTCCATTGGGCAAAGTACGCGCACTAGTCCTGGACGAAGCCGACCGTATGTTGGACTTGGGCTTCATGCCCGCGCTGAAGCTGATTCTTAAACATCTGCCGCAGCAGAGGCAGACACTGCTTTTCTCAGCAACTGTCGAGAAATCCGTCGCCCACCTGATTGGAGCCTATGTGAAGGACCCGGTCCGTGTTGCGATTGGCGCAACCTCCAAACCCACGGAACGCATCGACCTCCATGTCTATGAAGTGGATCAGGATCGTAAACTCAGCCTGCTGGAAAAATTGCTACGGCAGGAGCCGGGCTCATTCCTTGTCTTCGCACGTACCAAGCATGGAACAGACCGATTGGCCCGTCGCCTGAGCGCCTCCGGCTTCCACGCCGCGCGGATCCATGGCGATCGCACACAGGGGCAACGCAACCAAGCGCTGGCGGGATTCAAAAACGGCGATTACCGAATTCTTGTGGCGACCGATATCGCCGCGCGCGGAATTCACGTCGATGACATCGCTCACGTGGTGAACTACGACCTACCGCAGGTCCCCGAGGACTTTATCCACCGCGTAGGCCGCACCGGCCGCGCCGGAGCACATGGAACGGCATCCACCTTCGCCACGCGCGGAGAGCGCGGCGATGTTCGCAGAATCGAAGCAGCGATGAAAGTCCGCCTGACCCCCAGAGAAGTAATTCTGGCGGAACTGGCTCGCGAAGACAAATTGACACCCCCGGCCACACACCACAAGCCCGAAGGAAATAACAGGCTGCAAGGGAATATGAGGGCCGAAGGGCCTGTGCGCCACGAAGGGAACTCCAGGCTCGAAAAGAAAAGCAGATGGCGAGAGAATGGCAGGCCGGAAGGAAGAAGTCCGTTCCGCCATTCGAACAAACCAACCGGCTCCGGGCCAAGATTCAAATCGCGCATCAGGCGCAAAGCCCGATAAGACGGGTTTACTGCGCCAGAGGACGCAGCTTCTTGAACATCTGAAGAATGCCGCCCGGACCGTCGATCCTCTCCGGTCCTCCTGCGGATTCGACCCGATGAAGGTATGTCTCATATGACGCGCTCACGAGTTCCGAGGCATACTCGCGGCTCGGAACGCCTTTGATCGCCCAGTGAACTTCACGGAGTATGCGCTCCTCGATAAGCACTTTAGAGTCATGATCTGGACTGCGAAGAGCTTGTTCGATGACCAGCGAGGGCGTCACGATGAAGCGCGGGGCATCGTTGGCGGCTAATTCTTCAAGAATGGCCCCGACATCCCGGCTCTCGCGGCGGGACTCTTCGGCTGTTTTCATGAAAAGCACGGCCAGCTTTTGGATGTCCTCCCAGGGTAGGAATGGGCGTTCATAGTCGGGCAGACTGTTATATACCGCAAAGAGACCTTCTGCATCCGCGATACTCATTTCCGCGCGCGCGCGGGCGGCGATGATTCGGTCTCTGGGCGGTAGGAAGCGCGGGTCTCCAGCGGAAAGGGCTCGTGTGAGGAAGAGCCGCGAACGGACGTCGGGATCTGATCGCAGGTTCTGATTCGGAAGCCGCGCCTTATTGCCCTTCATGGCGCCCTCATGGAGGAGGGCCTTGTCGTTTTCACGAACAGCTTCCAAGGCGATACTTTGAAGGTCGCGTTTCGCTGCGCGTACGTCACTTACAGCGTCCTGAATCCGCATGATCGCCCGGGCCAGATCAGCAATAGGCGCCGGGTTGCTGGAACTGATTTCTTTCCATGCCCAATCCTGAAGTCTGTTGGCAACGTCCGCCACCCTTGCTCCGAACCTGCGGGATTCACCGTGGTCCTGCATCGTCGCGACGTGGCCGAATGCAGCCACGTCCTGAGGATTGCCCCACTGACTGCTATAGATAAGCAGGGAACGGGAATGAACGTTCGTGTCTGTCCGAATCTTCGTATGCTGCGCGACGGCGGAAGTTAAAAGGAACACGTGTCCCCGCGGAGTGGCGCCCGAATAGGTAAGTTCGAATAAAGCGCCAACATTACCCAGTTCGCGACCGAGGCGCAGGCCGAAAAGCGAGAATTGCAAGTTCGGGCCTTCCGTTGCGTGCGCAGAATACGTGTGCAATTTTGCGAGCTTTACCGGCCGCAGCCCTGCAACCGTGTCGCGCAGCGAATGCACTCGATCCACCGCCCTATACCAGCGCGCATAAAGGCTCTCAGTGGCGCCTCCATTCTTTGAAGGCGGTCCGGGCTTTGAAGGCGGTCCGGCATCGACGATTTCCTGCGTTCGATCGAGAAGCTTCTCGATCTCCGCCCAATCACGCAAAGGATCCGGATCAAGACGAACGCCGGATGTCGCGAGGATTGTACCGAAGACGCCAAGTCTAATCCTCTCCGTTTGCGCGGGATCGCCCGTACGAATATCTTCAGCAAATCCTTTTGGATTGGTATGCGCGACGGGATCTTCGAAGCCTTGTCCATAGATGTTCATGGAGCGCAAAAGATCGTGCTTATAGGCCGAGAAATTTTTGGCGAGCACCGCACACATGTTCTCCAATTCGGAAAGACCCGCGGAAAAATCGCCCGATGGGGCGCTTGTCTGCGCCAAGGCAAGCGAAGAAGACAAAACAACTGTGAATAGCAACCTCATGGGAGCGCTGTGTGGCGTCTAGGGCGGCGACCGGTAGCCATTTCGTGCGGAAACAGACGCTTTCGGAACATTTACTTGAACTTTGAGGCTGTGCCACTTCCCGAAGTCGTTCAGTTCAGGCTGAATCCCGATGAGATATTGATTTCGCAAAGCCGATCCAGCCTCATAAGCCGCACGAGCTGCGTGCGCCAAATCGGGCGCCTCGAAATTTAAGCCGCCGGTGCGTTCGGCAAGTGCGCTCATCAGCGCGAGTCCGTGACGATCGGCTATCGTCTCCACGGGCCTCTTGTTCACGATAGCTTCATTCACGGAAACAGTGAAGATCTGCGCGTCGGCCTCTACCGCGACGTTCATAAGCTCACTCAAGGTATAGCGAGAGTGATTGTCCACACCATCGGACACGACGAGCAGCGCGCGGCGGGATCGCTTCGCCGAGCGCAGGCGATCAAGCCCCAGATAAACGGTGTCCACCAGCGCTGTGTTTCCTCTCGCCTTTGCCGACCGCAGGGCAGTTTCTACGATCTCAGGCCTGTCCGTGAGAGCGGTTTGAATTTCCGGTTCAGAGGACACGGTCATCAGGAAGAATTCGTCATCGACATTCGCTTCTTTGAGGAACGCGGTGACCACTTCTTTCGCGGCACTGAGAGGCCATCGCATACTGCCGCTGGTGTCGAGAATGATTCCGACACTTGAAGGAGCGTCTTGAGATCCAAACGAGACGATGGGCCGGGGAGTCTTGCCCTCCCATACTGAGAAGTTCTCCTGCGTCAGGTCTGTGAGAGTGGCGCCGTGGCGATCCCGAACGTTGACCGGGATTAAAACGAGTTGCGCGCCTGCGCTGAATGTGGACCGGCT
>Ga0126381_100004279_pt1 | contig 15532 bp, 13 predicted proteins | sample PanSoiMetPlot_28_FD_96465 | JGI IMG/M metagenome (GOLD analysis project Ga0126381, IMG submission 96465) | Tropical forest soil microbial communities from Panama - MetaG Plot_28 | ecosystem: Environmental > Terrestrial > Soil > Tropical forest > Bulk soil | place: Panama | collected 2016-02-17 | reverse complement strand
GGGAAGGCGGCGCGGGCGGCGGCGATGGCCCGATACACGTCGGCTGGCTCCGCGAACGGAACGCGGCCGAGCACGTCCTCAGTAGCCGGATTGACGATGTCGTCACCGCGGCCGCCGGAGCCCTGGACCCACTCCCTGTCGATGTACAGCGAGATTTCCGGGTATTTGGTAGTCATCAGTGCTCGCCTTCCTGCGCGTCGCGCTCGAGTCGCAGCGTCCAGATCGTGTGCGGCGGAGTCTCCTCGTAGTCGTTGGGGCCGTAGTTCTCGTCCACCCGGTCCATGTCCGCGGCGAACTCGACCCGGCCGCCGCACGGTGCGTGGATGAACCGGAAGATATTGGACCCGACGGTGTGCCGCCCTAGCCGGCGGGCCTCGTGCCAGCCGCGCTCGATCATGTCGTTGGCGCCGACGATCACCTCGTCGACGCGGGCGACCTCGAACGCGCAGTGATTGATCTGGTTCCGGTCTGGCCGGTGGCAGAGCAGGAGCGTGTGGTGGTCGGTGTCGCCTGGCGCGCGCATGAACACGCCTACCTTGGCGACCCGGTCGGTGGGCACAAAGCCAAGCCGGCCGGTGTAGAAAGCGACGGCCTGCTCTTTCCCGGCCTTCTTGATGTCGAGTGCCACGTGGCACAGCCGAAGCGGCCGTACCCGTCCGGGGTGGCTGAGCGGTTCGTTCCAGCGGTTCACGTTCCCGGGCCTGTTGCTGCCGGGGTACCGGACCTTCCCTGTCACCGGCTGGCTGACTGCCAGGCCGACGCCGAACCCTGTCTCGTCCACGGTGTGCGCCACGCCGTCGGCGTCGGTATAGATCGACCGGTCGGTGCTCAGTCCGGCCGCAAGCTTGTCGAGCGCTTCGGGCGTGTCAACACCCCAGACGATCTCGCGCAGGCTGGGCCCGTCCTGCACGGGTGGCGGCATGCTCGGATCGTCCGCCGGGCGAAGCTCGATGACCTGCCCGGTCTGGGTCGCGAACCGGGCGCCGATGCCGCCGCCGTCGAGTGGGTCGAGGCCGAAGTCGGTGAAGAACCGCGCGCATTCCTCCAGGTTGGGCACGCCGTACACGACCCGCTCCACACGCATGACCGTCATGGCTGGAAGCTTAGGTCTGCGAGCTCGTCAGGGGATGAAGCCTTTTCTTGCAGGTTACGCGGACTTGGCCTGGGGGGCCGGCTTGGCCTGGGCGGGCGCCTGCTTGCGGAACCAGTCGGTGACGAAGTCGAGGAAGAGCCGCACCCGGGCGAGGGTCTGGCTGCCTGGCGAGTGCAGCGCGTACAGCGGCCGGTCCGGTACTTCAGCCTCTGGCACGATGTTGACCAGCGTGCCGTCGGCGAGCTCGTCGCTGACCAGGCGGATCGGCAGCAGCGCGACACCGCGGCCGGCCAGCGCGGCCTTGCGGAGGGTCAGGTAGCTGTTGGACGAGTACACCGGGTCATTGATCTTCAGGTGGACGTCGTGCCCGGCATGCCGCAGGTGCCAGATCGGGTCGTTGGTGTTGACCAGGCAATCGTGGTCGCTCAGCTCGGTCACCTGCATCGGCTCCCCGGCGCGATGCACATAGCCGGGCGACGCGCAGAGCGTGAACTTCAGGTCCGCGATCTTCCGTAGCATCAGGTTGCAATCGCGCACATGACGCGTGTGGAACGCGATGTCGAAGCCCTGGTCGAGGAACTCGTACGAGCGTTCGGACATGCCGCCGACCTCGAACCGTATGTGGATCTTGGGATAGCGCGCCGAGAATGCCACGATCGCGTCGCCGACGTCGTTGCTGCCGATCCATTTCGGGCTGATGATCGCGAGCGACCCCTCGGGCTTGTCGCGCAGTCCCCGGAGCTGCGCCTCTTCGCGGTCGATCTCGTCGATGATCCGCGAGGCGAACTCCGCGTACCGGACGCCGGCCTCGGTCAGGCTGATGGTCCGGGCCGTGCGGTTGACCAGGTGCACGCCAAGAGCGCGCTCGAGCTCAGCGACGTGCCGGGACACCAGGGATCCGGAGATCCCGAGGGTGCGCGCCGCCTGGCTGAAGCTACGGGATTTCGTCACGCCGACGAAACTGCGCATGATCGTGAGCTGGTCCATCTAACCCCTCGTCGATGAGGACGTGTTGATTATGCGGCCACGCCCTTACTGCGGCGAGGCCTGGACCTGCAACCTTAGCTTTCGCTCTTTGCCGGTGGAAGCCTCTGACCAGGACTAAGAGGAACCTCTCAGGTGTCCCACGGGGCGCTGACCACCGCCATGTCTGAGATGGGTGGCCCCCAGATCTCATCTTGTGAGCTCGGGGGGCCACCCATCTCACTGAGTTTCGGGGCTGTGGGCCACAACCCCCGATCTAGTGGGGCAGGGCGCCACAGCCCCAACCGGGCTAGCCGCCGATGGGAGTCGGGACGTCCACGCCGAGGCCGGTGGCGATCTCAGTGAGCTCACGCCACACCTTTGGCCCCAGGGGGATGCCTGCCTCCGCGCGCTCGGCCTCGCTGCGGCGGCCTCGCTCGCCGGGGATCAGGACTTCGCGCGTCTCGTCGGCGGGCGGCAGGGACTTGATCGCGTCTACCGTCTCGTCGACAGATTCCTTGAACGTATCCAGCGGCAGGAAGGCCGCTATGTCGATGGCCAAGATGAACGCGTTCTGGCGGTGGCGGCGCCCTTCCTTGGTACCAGAGTGGTAGGCGGGGACGATGGGGTTAGCGGCGAGGCCGCTGGCGAGCATTTCGAAGACCAGGCTCATGCCTGAGCCCTTAGGGCCGCCGACCGGGGCCGGGACCTTGGCCAGCGCCGGATCCGTGGTGGGCTCGCCGTCGGCGGTGAGGGCGACGCCTGGCGGCAGCTCCTTGCCGGCCGCCTTGAGCTGGGCGATCCGGCCCAGCGCCATGACGGCCGTAGCCATGTCGAGCAGCACGAGCTTGTGGCGGCCCGCAGGCACCGCGACCGACAGCGGGCTGGTGGCGACCGCCGCCCCGCGTGCCCCGGCGTAGGCCATGTTGGGCACGCCGGCCACCACGCCGACCGCGGCCATCCCCGCCTGGGCGGCCCGGCTGGTGTAGTAGCCGATAGCACCGGTATGCACGGTGCCGCGCACCGACGCCCAGCCGACACCGCAGGTGCGCGCGGCGGCGACCGCCTCATCGGCCGCGCGGTTCAGGGCGACCGGGCCGGGGGCCGCGTGCGCGTCGATGATCGCGATGGCGGCACGCGGCCGCGTCACGGCCGGCACCGCGTCGGCGACGGATTCCCCCTTATCGAACAGCTCCAGGTAGCGCGGTACCCGGGACACGCCGTGCGAGTCGATGCCGCGCAGGTTCGCCCAGACGAGGGCGTCAGCCACCGCCGCGGCATCGGACTCGCGGGTACCCCGCGCCTGGAAGACGCCGGCCACCACGGCCCGCAAGTCGTCCGCGTCCACTAGGACCTTCGCGGCACGCGGCGGTGCCGGCGTTTCTGTGGACATGAGTCCGCCTCCGGATTTCAGTAGGAACCCCCGCGGGGGCTGCTCAGCGGGTGAGGAAAACGTTGACCACCGCGGTCTGGCCACCGCGAACCGTGGCCACCGCCTTCTCCAGCGCGGGCGCGAGCTCCCGTACGGTGGACACCGTGAAGCCGGCCGCTCCCGCGGCGACGGCCACCGCGGCAGCGTCCGGCTGGGCGGACAGGTCCACGCCGAGCTGGTAGCCGGTGCGGGCCGCCACGCTATCCGGGTACACGCGCCGGTGGTTGTGCCGCATGGACAGGTACTTGCCGTTGTTGAAGACGACCACGAGCACCGGCAGCCCGTACCCGGCCGAGGCCATCAGGCCCGGCAGGACCGGGTTATACAGCCAGGAGCCGTCACCGACCGTGAAGGCGACCAGCCGGCCGCCCAGCGCCAGCTTGGCGCCGAGCGCCACGCCGAGGCCCTGCCCGAGCCCGCCCTGGACGTACCGGTACCGGCCGGGTGTCCGCGCCATCAGGTGCCGCGCGATCAGGCGGCTGTGCGTGATGGTCTCGTCGATCACCACGGCGTCCGGGCCGAGCACATCGCGCAGCGCGGCGGCCGCGGCGACCGGGTCTACCTGCCCTTCCGCGGCGGCGGCCGCGGATTCGGCCCGCAGCCGGGATTCCTCGGACGTGGCGTGAGCGGCGGCCAGCCGCTCCCGGCGGGCCGCGACGACCTCCGAATCCAGGCCTAGCTCGCGGACCCGGTCCGCCAGCGCGCGCAGCGTCGCGGCCATGTCGCCGCCGACGTACCGGCCGGCGGTCAGCACCTGATAGGCGATGTGCGGCCGGTGCGGCGTCTCGTCGATGACCAGCACCGTGGCGTTGCCGGGCTTGGCGCTCGGCGGGTACCACGGGGCGCGGCAGCCGAGCAGGATCACCAGGTCGGCGTCCTTCGCCAGCGGGGCCAGCTCGCCGCCCGCGTGCAGCGCGCTCGTCCGGGGGAAGTTCGCGCACAGCGCCGACTGCGGCTCGACCACCGGGATCGCCAAGAGCTCAGCGAGCTCGGCAAGCGCGGCGAACGCGCCGGGGTCCCGGCCCGCCGTCTCGGTCGCGAGCACCGGGTTGCGCGCGCCGGCCAGCAACCGCGCCGCGGCGTCGATGTCGCCCTCGGCCGCCACCGTCCGCCCGGGCGGCGGCGCGGGCGCCTCGGCCGCTGACGGCTGCCACCGCGCGAGCAGTACCTCTACCGGCGTGTTGACGTACACCGGGCCAGGCGGAGCCTGGGCGGCGAGCTCGCCGGCCCGCTTGACCATCCCGTAAAGCACGCTCACGTCGGCCGCCGCGCACGCCCATTTGGTGAACGGCGCGGCCATGGCCTGCGGGCCGCCGACGACCGACAAGTTCCGGTACCACTGGGAGCCGGGGTCTGGGCCGGCGGCGTCGCCGTACCCGGTGGACTCGCCGGAGCAGACAACGACCGGCGCGCCGGTGAGCAGGGCGCCGTGGACCGCGTTCGCGCCCTGCAGCAGCCCGGCGGCCGCGTGCAGGAGCACGACCTGCGTGCGGCCCGTCACGGCGGCATACCCGGTGGCCATGCCGACCGCCGTCGTCTCATGAGCGAGGTCGACGTACTTCGGGCTTTGGGCACCAGCCTCGGCGCGGCGGGCGTAGGCCTCCCAGACGGGCGCCCACTCCGACCCGGAGGACGAGAATATGTAATCCGCCCCCAGGTCGATGGCGGCGCGGACCAGCGCCTCCCCGCCGTCGAAGGTGTCAGCTGCCGGAGATCCGCTCATGTCATGCCGTCACGGGGATCGGCCAGTCGAGGCACTCGCAGATCCCGCGTCCCATGATCCACTCTAGTTCGTCTTCCGTGAACGGGAAGTGCTTGGTGAACTGCTCGATCGTGTCCCGGTAGGTGAGCCCGTGGGCCATCAGCCGGGTCAGGTCAGTCCCCCAGAAGCACCGGTGCGGTCCCATCTTGTCGACCATCTCGCGGACGTACTTGGCGATGTTGAGGTTGGGGAACGGCTGGGTCGAGTACCCGGGGATGGCCGAGACCTTGACGTAGATGTTGGGGTGGGCGAACAGGTCGGCTGTCTCGCTGACCCAGTAGCCGATGGCGTCGTCGACACACCGGGCCATGATGCCCATGTGGTCGATGATGATCCGCAGCCCCGGGTGGCGGTCGGCGATCGCGCCCAGCTCGGCCTTCCAGATGGGCGCGTGCACCATCGTGGGTATGCCGAGTTCCTCGGCGAGCGGCCAGTACCAGTCGTTCGTGCCATCGATCATCCAGTTCCGGTCGATCGGCCGGTGGAAGGTCAGCCGCGTGCCCAGGATGTGCGGGTTCTGCGCGAAATCGCGCATCATGGCGGCGCCTTCCGCGGGCTTGTTCTGCGGGATGCGGGCCATGACCCCGAACCGTCCCGGGTTCGCCTCGCACGCCTCGAGCGCGTAGTCGACCCGGTCGCCCTCCCACGACGGCGGGATGATCAGCGCGCGGTCCACCCCCGCCTCGTCCATCAGCGCCAGGCACTCCTCGTAGGTGAACGCCTCCTCACGGTGCCCGTTGAGCCGCATGCGCTCGCGGGCGCCTGGGATCCAAGGGCGGTCCGGAGTTTCCTCGCGCCAAATGTGGACCTGTGAATCGACAATGAACACGGACTGGCTACCTTTCTGTGCCGAGCGGGACCTTTAGTCCGGCGACGATGTGCTCGGCGATTGCCATCGAAGCCGTCGCCGCGGGTGACGGCGCGTTGCGTACGGACGTCACGTCGCCCACCCGGTGGATGCGGAAGTCGTCGACGAGGGCCCCGTTGCCGTCGACCGCCTGGGCGCGCACCCCGGCGGGCGCGGGCATCACGTCGCCAATCTCTATCCAGGGCAGGTACGTCCTGGCCTCGGCGAGATATGCGCGCCGGGACAGTGAGCCGCGCATCTCGCGCACGCCTGTGCGCCAGTGCTGGCGCGCGAGCCGGCGGAACGCCCTGGAACGGGCGAGCCGCGCCAGCTCCTCCCAGGTCACGTCGCGGCGACGGTATCCCTCCCGTGCCAGCGCGAGCACCGCGTTGGGGCCGAGGTCCGACTCGCCGTCGACCCGCGGGGTCAGGTGCACGCCGAGGAACGGGTACCTGGGGTCCGGCACCGGGTAGATCAGATGCCGCACCCGGTCCCGTGCGTGCGGGCGCAGCCTCAGGTACTCGCCGCGGAACGGGATGATTTCCGGCGACGCCTCGTCGCCGGCCTCGCGGGCGAGCAGGTCAGCCTGCAGCCCGGCGCAGATCACCAGCCGGGACAGCCGGTGCGCCCCGTCGTCCGTGAGGGCGTGCACACCTTCGCCCGCGCGGCGCTGCACCCCCGTCACGGGCGTGCCGGCCAGCACCTGGCCGCCGTGCCGCAGGACGTCATCGGCGAACGAGCGGGCGATGGCCGGGTAGTCGACGATGGCCGTGGTGGGGGACAGCAGGGCAGCGACGCCGGCCACGCCGGGCTCGAGTTCGCGCAACTCGGCGCCGGTCAGCCAGCGCACGCCTGGCACGCCGTTGGCGGCCGCCCGGCGCTCGAGTTCCCTCAGCTTGACGGTTTCCGCGTCGTTCCTGGCGACCACTAGCTTGCCGCGTTCGTCCCACACCAGCCCGCGGCCCGCGCAGTAGTCCCGAAGCAGTTCCACGCCCCGCCGGCACATCTTCGCCTTGGCCGATCCCGGCGCGTAGTAGATCCCCGCATGCACGACCCCGGAGTTGCGTCCTGTCTGATGCGTGGCGATGACCTGCTCTTTCTCGAACACGATCACCGGGACGCCGGAGGTGGCCAGCTGCCGGGCGACGGCCAGCCCGACGATGCCGGCGCCGACGACGCCGACCGGGTAACTGTCGGCTACCATGCGAACCTCACGGCCGACGTCTTGATCCGGGTGTAGAAGCGCAGCCCCGGGCTGCCTTGCTCCTTGAACGGTGAACCGGACTCGCGGAAGCCGCCGAACGGGTGGTGCACGTCCCAGCCGGACGTGGGCAGGTTGACCGAGACCTGGCCCGCCTCGGCCCGGTCGATGAACTCGTTCGCCTGCCGCAGGTCCCTGGTGAACACAGCGGCGGACAGGCCGTACTGAGAGTCGTTGACTAGCTTGACCGCGTCGTCGAAACCGGTTGCCTCGCAGACCGCGACGACCGGCCCGAACACTTCTTCTCGCCACAGCGAGTGTCTGGTATCCACAGACATGATTGTCGGCGTGACGTAACAGCCGTACTCAAGCGGTGCGGCGGTAGGCCGGTTCCCGCCGGTCAGCACGGTCGCGCCCTCGGTCTTGGCCTTGTGGATGTGCGCTAGCACGTCGTCGCGGTGCCGCACGGTCGCTAGCGGGCCCAGCGTGGTGGCCGGGTCGAGCCCGGGACCGAGCACGCAGGCCTCGGCACGGCTGCGCAGCAACTCCAGCAGGCCAGCCGCCACTGGCGCGTCCACGACCAGCCGGCTGGTGGCGGTGCACCGCTGGCCGGCCTGGCCGAAGGCGGCGGCGGCCACCGTCGCCGCGGCCAGCTCCAGGTCGGCGCCGGCCAGCACGACCGAGGCGTTCTTGCCGCCGGTCTCGGTCTGCAGCCGGACGTTCCGGTCGGCCAGCGCGCGGCGCAGATGGTTGCCGACCTCGGTTGACCCGGTGAAGGTCAGGGCGTCGAGATCGGGATGCCCGAGCAGCGTCGCTCCTATCTCTCGCTGCTCGCCGGTGACCACGGCGATCACGTTGCCCGGCAGGCCGGCCGCCATGAGGAGATCGGCCAGCCATCGTGCGATCTGCGGTGTCTGGCTGGCGGGCTTGAGCACGATCGCGTTCCCGGCGATGAGGGCGGGTCCCAGCTTGCGGGCCGGGGTGAGCAGCGGGTCGTTCCACGGCGTGATGGCGAGCACCACGCCGACCGGCTCGTAGCGCACGGTGGTCTGCGTGCCGCCGCGCGCGTCGGCCAGGATCTCGCCCCAGGGCTGCCGGGCGAACGAGGCGTAGTAGTCGAGGAAGTCAGCGGTCTTGGCGACCTCGACGCGGGCCTCGGCAAGCGTCTTGCCGTTCTCCCTGACCAGGGTGACCGCGCCCTCCTCGGCCCGGGCCCTGATGAGGTCCGCGCACCTGGTCATGACCGCGGCCCGGTCGAGCGGGTTCGTGTGCCGCCAGGCGTCGAAGCCGGCCCGGGCGCGGGTGTACGCCGCCGCCACCTCGCTCGCGCTCATCGCGGGCACCTCGGCGACCACGGAACGCACGTCGGCCGGATCCCTAACTTCCAGCATCAAGTCTCAGCTTCCTCATCCGATCCCCATCGCCGGCCTGTCGGGCGCGGCGGTCGTCATCCTAAGAAGCCAAGACGCTGAGGTCAGCAGCGTGCGACGCAACCTTAGATGTACGTCGAGAAGATTCCGCTAACCATGCCCGCCCGGACAGAATCTCGGCAGTCCTGAACATGAGAGGTTGGCGATGGAATTCGTAGTCATCGCCCAGTACCGGGCACGGGCGGGCGAAGAAGGCCGGGTCGAAGAGGCCCTGCGGAAGATGGTGGAGCCCACCAGGGCCGAGCCGGGGAATCTGGACTACCAGGTGTTCCGCGACCCCGCTCAGCCCGCGGTCTTCGTGCTCTTCGAGCGGTACGCGGACGAGGCAGCGTTCGACGCGCACCGGGCCAGCTCGCACTTCACCACCTGGCTGAGCGGGCAGGTGCTGCCGTCCCTTGCCGAGCGGACCAGGCTCGACCTGCTCCCCCTTGAGGAGTTCTGAACGGATAGTCGCAGATGGTGAAGCCTTAGGCTTCACCACCGGACTCGCGTTACGGAGTAGAAAACAAGCGTTCACGCGTGTGTCGTGATCGGTGTGATGGAGGCTACATAGCAATGACGCATAGATGGAAGCGCTGGCTGGCGCCAGGCGCGGCGATCACGGCGGCGGCACTGCTGGCCGCGTGCAGCTCAAGCAGCAGCAGTTCAAGTTCGAGCGCGGCCAGCTCAAGCAGCGCCGCGCCGAGCAGCGGCAGCACGGCCAGTTCAGGTCTCGCCCAGGCCCAGAAGATGGTCGCCCAGCTCCAGGCCACGACCTCGTCGTACCCGGTGCCGACGGCGACCATCTCCGGCGTCTCCAAGCTCAAGGGCCGGACCGTGTACTACGTGCCGCTGGCGCAGGCGATCCCCACTTTCGTCGTCGCGGCCGACACCATGAAGGAGGCGCTGGCCAAGGCCGGCCTCAAGCTGCAGGTCTGTGACGGCCAGGGCCAGCCGAGTGCGATCGCCTCGTGCGTCGGCCAGGCGGTCGCGGCGAACGCGGCCGGCATCGTCACGGACGCGATTCCGTACGGCATGGCACAGAACGCCTTCGACTCGGCCAAGTCCAAGGGCGTGCCGATCGTCATCGGCGACCAGGTCCCGCCCGCCGGCACCGCCAACACCGTCCAGGTTAGCTACCTGCCCGGCGTGATCGACATGCCCAGCCAGATCGCCTGGTGGATGATCGCCGATTCGCAGGGCAAGGCCAACGCGATCATCGCCGCGGAGACGGACTCGCCCTCCTCGCTCGGGTTCGTGACCAGCTCGCTGCCCATCTACAAGAAGTACTGCCCGGGCTGCACCATCACGGTCAAGCCGATCACCGCCACGACCAACTCGCTGCTCGCCTCGGCGACGAGCTCGAACATCCTCGCCCACCCGAACGCCGATTACTACTACACCGAGTTCGAGGACAGCCTGCAGCCGACGGTCCAGGGCATCCAGCAGTCGGCCAAGTCGAACAACATCTCGCTGTCGGTCGCGGCCGGCACGGTGAACGGGCTGGGCCTGCTCAAGGGCAACTCCGTGGTCAAAGCCGTGGTCGTCGTGGATGAGGCGTACGAAGGGTGGGCGCTCACCGACGAGATCCTGCGGCTGGCGACCAAGTCCGCGCCGGTGACCGAGACGATTCCGTCCCGCCTGTTCACCAAGCAGAACATCGGTACCATCCAGGTCACGCCCGCGGCGCAGGCTACGGGAGCGTGGTTCGGCGGTAACTCATACCAGAGCGCCTTCGCCAACCTCTGGGGCGCGGGGTGACAAAGGAGTGAAAGCAGTCGTGACCGTCTCGCAGGCTGGCACGCCGGGGGCTCCGCGGCAAGACCAGCAGCAGCGCCTTGAGGTGAATCATGTATCCAAGGCCTTCGGGTCGGCACGAGTGCTTCGCGATGTCGAATTGCGGATCGCCCCCGGGGAGTTGCACGGCCTTGTCGGCCAGAACGGCTGCGGCAAGTCCACCCTGGTCAAGATCCTGACCGGGGTGTACACGCCGGACCCCGGAGGCGCCATCACGGTGGACGGGCGCGCCTTGGCGCTGCCCGTCCGCCCGCTGGAGGCGCGCTCTGCCGGGCTTTCGGTCGTCCACCAGAACCTTGGCCTGGTGGACGACCGGACAGTCTGGGAGAACGTGCGGCTCGGCCGCTACCGGGCGGCCGGCCGTTTCTCCCGGCGGATCGACGGCAAGGCAGAGCGCCGCTCGGTCGAGGAGGTGCTGGCCAGGCTGGGCCGGAGCCTCGACGTCAACGAGCGGGTCGGCGCGCTGACGGCGGAAGACCGCGCCGCGGTAGCCATCGCCAGGGCCATGCAAGACCATCAGCCAGGCGGCGGGCTGATCATCTTCGACGAGTCGACCCGGGCGCTGAGCAGGGCCGCCCGGGTCCGGTTCTTCGACCTCATCCGGTCGGTCATCGCGGCCGGCGCCTCGGTCCTGCTGATCTCCCACCAGCTCGAGGAGATCGTCCAGATGACAGACCGGGTGACCGTGCTGCGCGACGGCGCCGTGGTCGAGACGGGCATCATCACCCGGGAAACCGACGAAGCCGCCCTCACGCGGCTCATGCTCGGCCGTCACATCGTCACGCACGGCCGGGTGGACTCCCACGCCCAAGACCAGACCGTGGCCACAGTGCGGGGACTCGCCGTCCGTTCTGTATCAAGCTTTGATCTTGAGCTGAAGAAGGGCGAGATCGTGGGCCTGACCGGGCTCATGGGGTCCGGGGCGGTCGCGGTCGCGGAGGCTCTGGGCGGGGCGCGCCAGGCCAGGGCGGGAACGCTGACCGTTAACGGTAAGGACATCACCCTCAACCGGCGGCGCGGCTCCACCGAGGAGTTCATCGCCGCCGGCGTCGCGTTCGTCGCCGAGCGCCGTTTGGAGCAGGGGCTGGCCGGCGAGCTGTCGGTGGCCGATAACCTGACCCTGCCGCGGGTCCGCAGCCGCGGCGGCAGGCTGCGGATCGGCGCCGCGTGGCAGGCCGAGGAGACGGCCGCCATGATCAAGAAACTCGACATCAAGCCGCCGGACCCGCACAAGCTGGTCGGCACGCTGTCGGGCGGCAACCAGCAGAAGGTGCTGCTCGGCAAGTGGCTGGCGGGCACGCCGAACCTGCTGGTGCTGCATGAGCCCACCCAGGCCGTAGACGTAGGCGCCCGGCACGACATCATCAACGCGATACGCGAGGCCGCCCTCAGCGGCTGCGGTGTCCTCATCTCCTCGGTGGACGCCGGAGACCTCGCGGTGCTGTGCGACCGGGTACTCGTGTTCCGCGCAGGCCGGGTGAGCGCGGAGCTAAGCGGGGAGCTCGATGCCGACACCATCATCCACGCCACGTTCGGCGCCCCTGGCGGCGAAGGCGCCGACGATGATCAGGAACTGACGCGGAAAGGGGTGGTCCAGTGATGGACGCCGCCCGGCAGGATGAGCGCGGGGCAGCCTTGCCCGCGACGGAAGCAGCTGCCGCCGGCCCAGCGGAACGGGGACCGGAGCCATCGGCCGCGCCGCGCCGGCGGCCAGCGTCGGGCGTCCGGCACTTCGCGGCGCGGTACGCGATCATCGGCGTCTGGATAGCGATGATCGCGGTCTACAGCGGGATAGAGTCGTTCTTCCACGTGCAGACCTTCCAGACCATCTTCAGCTCCCAGCAGCCGCTGGTGTTCATGACGATGGCGCTGCTGTGCACCATCATCGTCGGCGAGTTCGTGGACCTGTCCGTCCCGGCGGTCTTCGGGTTTTCCGCGACGATCCTGCCCGTCCTCGTGGTGAACCACGGCTGGGGAGTGTGGCCCGCCGCGATCGTGGCCGTGATAGCGGCGGTGGCGATCGGCACGGTAAACGCTTTCCTGGTGGTTAAGGTGGGCGTCAACACGATCGTGGTGACGCTGGGGATGAGCACGCTGCTCGGGGGCATCGCGCTGTGGATGTCCGACCTCAACACGATCAGCGGCCTGCCCACCGGGTTCAGCAAGATCGCGCTGACAGACGTGGGCGGGCTGCCGATCTCGTTCTACTACGGTGTCGTGCTTGTGCTCGGCTTCGCCTACCTGCTCGCGTTCACGCCGCTCGGCCGGCACATGCGCTTCGTGGGCGCGAGCCGGGAGGTCAGCCGCCTGTCCGGGGTGCGCGTGGACCGCATCCGCTTCGGCTCGTTCGTCTTCGCCGGCCTGCTGTCCGGCGTCGGCGCGGTCATCGCGGTCGCGGCCCTGGGCGGGTACAACCCGACCACCTCCGACAGCTACCTGCTGCCGACGTTCGCCGCGGTGTTCCTCGGCACCGCGATCCTCGAGCCGGGCCGCTTCAACCCCATCGGCACGTTTATCGGCATCTACTTCCTGGAGACCGGCATCCTCGGCCTTCAGTTGCTCGGCCTGGCGGCCTGGGTGTCCCCGGTGTTCTACGGCGGCGTCCTCGTGGTCGCCGTGACGATCTCGACGCTCCTGCACCGGCGAAGTTCCTAGCGGGGAGGGAGCCGGCAGGGCACCTGCCGGCTCCGTTCGGTTCACGGGAGCAGGAGCAGCTTGCCCGTCGTACGCCGGGCTTCCAGGTCGGCCTGGGCCCGGGCCGCGTCGGCCAGCGAGTAGGTACCGCCGATTCGCACGTCGAGCTCGCCCTTGGCGATCCACTCGAACAGGTCTCCCGCACGCCACAGCAGCTCCGCGCGATCAGCGGCGTAGTGCACGAGCGTGGGCCGCGTGAGGAACAGCGAGCCGGAGATCAGCCGCTGCGGGTCGAACGGCGGGACCTGCCCGCTCGATGCGCCGTACAGCACCAGCGTGCCGCGGACCTTCAGGGCGGCGAGCGAGTTCTCGAACGTAGCCTTGCCCACGCTGTCGTAGACCACGTCGGCGCCGCGCTCGCCGGTCAGGCGCCGGACGGCGTCCACGAACTCGTCGTATTCGACCACGTGGTCCGCGCCAGCGCTGGTCGCGAGTTCGGCCTTCGCCTGGGTGGACGTGGTGGCCACGACGACGCCGCCGCGGCGCTTGACCATCTGGGTGAGGAGCAGGCCGACGCCGCCGGCCGCGGCGTGCACCACCGCGACGTTGCCTTCCTGGACGGGGAACGTGCTGTTCGACAGGTAGTGCGCGGTCATCCCCTGCAGCAGGACGGCGGCGGCGATCTTCAGGTCGATGTGCGGCGGCACCGGCACCGCCCGGCCAGCCGGGATGGCGACCTGCTCCGCGTAGCTGCCCGGCACGCCGGTCCAGGCGACGTGGTCCCCGATCGCGAAGTCGGTGATGCCCTCGCCGACGGCGGTGACCGCGCCCGCACCTTCCCCGCCTATGGCGAACGGCGGGTCCTGCCTGTACGAGCCAATTCCTTCCCGCTGGTAGACATCCATGAAGTTGACCCCGGCCGCCGCTACCTGGACCACCAGCTGGCCGGGGTCGGCGGCGGGAGCAGGGCGTTCCGTTACGGCGAGCACCTCGGGGCCGCCCAGCCTGGTCACCATGACAGCGCGCATCACATCACGTCCTCTCCGTTTCGTGCGATCACTGTTATCACGCCCGGACCCGCGTTGCCGAGGCCGAAGGCTAATGTTTCGCGCCCCGCCATGGACTGTGCCGTGGTGCTACCGCACTGTTGAGCCGGGAGGTGGCCATGTCTTCAGAGCGCTTGAGCGGCCTGCGCGACCTGTGCAGGGGGTAAGGCGGGAGCGCATACTCAGCTCATGAGCCTTGCTGGCGACATGGCCCGCGCGGCGGACTCCTGGCTCGCGTCCCTATCCGATGACCAGCGGGAAGACGCGCAGTATCCAGGTCCTGACCGCGACGACGCGGAACGCACCACGTGGTTTTACACGCCCACTGATCACGGCGGCCTGCCGCTGAGCCAGCAGCGTCCGCGGCAGCAGGCTCTTGCCATGCAGTTGCTCGCGGCCGGGCTCTCGCTCGAAGGCTACGCCGTGGTGGCGACGGTGATGGGGCTGGAAAACGTCCTGGACCGCGTGGAACAGTGGACCCGCGACTGGGGGCGGGAGCGCGGAAGAGATCCCGGACTGTACTACTTCCGGGTCTTCGGATCTCCAGGCGATAGCGCGTGGGGATGGCGCTGCGGCGGCCACCACGTCTCGGTGAACTACACGGTCGTGGACGGGCGCGTGGCGTCCTGCACGCCCTGTTTCATCGGGGCTCATCCAGCGAGAACGGCGCTGCTCGCCAACGGAACGCTCATGCCGCTCGGCGACATCGAGCCGATCGCGCGCGAACTAGCGTGCGATCTCGAGAAGCGTGGCGAGGGAGCCGCCCTGCTGCACCCATCGGCGATATCGGACATCGTCAGCGGCAACCGGGCGCGGGTACGGGACGGCGATGAGATGATCCACATGCAGGACCTGTGGCGAGGCAGGTTCACGGAGGACCGGCTCGACTCCCTGCTGGACCAGAATGACGCCGACGCCGAGACAGCGAGCGGCTACGGAGCTGAAGACCATCGGACACTGGCGCTGACGACGCGGCCGAAGGGCATCCGGGGCGGCGCGCTGATGGCAGGCGAACAGGTGCGGCTCCTGGAGCTCGTAGCAGGCTACCTAGGGCGTTTCCCCGCGGAGATCGCGGATCCCTGGCTGGCCCGGTACCGCGCCGACGGCGGCCTGGACGAGCTGTATTTCGCGTACGCGGGCGAACGCGCCAGCCGCGGGCCGGTCTACTACCGGCTCCAGGACGAGCGGCTGCTCGTCGAGTACGACAACACGCAATACAACGCCAACCACGCCCACTCGGTCATCCGCGATCTGACAGCGGACTTCGGCATCGACGCGCTCGCCGAGCACCGGCAGCTTTTCCACGGCGGCGCCTGAACGCACGCGAAATTAGCCACCCAAGATTTTT
>Ga0126381_100004278_pt1 | contig 15533 bp, 10 predicted proteins | sample PanSoiMetPlot_28_FD_96465 | JGI IMG/M metagenome (GOLD analysis project Ga0126381, IMG submission 96465) | Tropical forest soil microbial communities from Panama - MetaG Plot_28 | ecosystem: Environmental > Terrestrial > Soil > Tropical forest > Bulk soil | place: Panama | collected 2016-02-17 | reverse complement strand
GGATTGAACAGGTGGAGCGCACGCAACGGGAATTCGTTGCAAATGTAAGCCACGAATTGCGAACTCCGCTGACTTCGATCACGGGATACGTGGAGACTCTCCTCGATCATGAGAATGGACTAAGTCCGCAGGCACGTGAGTTCCTGACGACTATCCATAAAAACGCGACGCGGATGAACCGGCTTACCGAGGATCTGCTGGTGATGGCGCGTGTGGAGTCTTCGGAGCAGGAGCTGCATCCGGCTCCGGTTCGTGCAGATGCTCTTGTACAGGACGCGGTGCAAGCGATGATGGGCATGGTGCAGGACGAGGAGGCCGTGCTTGAGATCGGGGAGACGACGGACTGCGAGGTCTTTGCCGATCAGGATGCAGTGGTGCAGGTGCTTAGCAATCTGATTGAGAATGGAATCAAGTACGGACAATCAAAAGGGGAGGGGCGCAGCAGGGTAGTGGTTAGCGCCCGGGTGGTCTCCGAACCGACGGATGCGGTTGAGTTCAGCGTACGTGATTTTGGTCAGGGAATTGCATCCGAGCACCTTACGAGAATCTTTGAACGGTTCTACAGGGTTGACAAGGCGCGCTCGCGGGAGTCGGGAGGGACTGGCTTGGGATTGGCAATCGCCCGGCATGTTATCCAGACTCAGGGCGGCAGCATCCGCGCCGAGAGTGAACTCAACCAGGGAAGCACTTTTCTTTTCACTCTACCGAAGACACAGACCGCCGTTATCTAGTGTGTTTCTTATCGTTTTCACTCGGATGTAACGGTCTAGTAACAATTCCACCTCAGAATAAAGACAGGTGTGCCAAGGACTGCTCAGGCGCCCTATTTGCGAGGGGGAAGAGTGAAACGGAACGTCATTGCAACAGGCGTATTAGCGCTGGCAACCATTGGAGCAAGCGCACAGAACATCAACGGGGCGGGAGCGACTTTTCCGTACCCGATCTACTCCAAGTGGTTCAGCGAGTACACGCACCAGCATCCAAATGTAAAGATCAACTATCAATCGATCGGTTCTGGCGGCGGGATTCGCCAGGTGACCGAGGGTACGGTGGATTTCGGTGCCAGCGACGTCACAATGACCGATGAACAGATCGCCCAGGCGAAGATCAAGGTGACCGCCATCCCTACTGTGTTGGGGGCAGTTGTTCCGGTCTATAACCTTCCCGGTGCGAATAAGGAACTGAACTTTTCCGGTGATGTAATCGCGGATATCTACCTGGGCAAGATCACGAAGTGGAATGACGCTCGCATCGCCAAGGACAATCCTGGCGCGAGCCTACCCGACAAGCCGATTCTGCCTGTTTATCGTTCTGACGGCAGTGGAACTTCGTTCATCTTTACCGACTATCTCTCCAAGGTTAGCCCGGACTTCAAGAGCAAGGTCGGCGCTGCGGCTTCGGTCAAGTGGCCCACCGGCATCGGCCAGAAGGGCAACGAAGGTGTCTCCGGGATGGTCCGCCAATCGCCATACTCCTTCGGTTATGTTGAGTTGATCTATGCTCTGCAGAACAAGATGTCGTACGGCGCCGTGAAGAACGCTTCGGGCAAGTTCCTGAAGGCTTCGACGGACGGTGTGACAGCTGCGGCTGCTGGTGCGGCGAAGGCGATGCCTGCGGACTATCGGGTGTCGATTACGAATGCGCCAGGCGCGAATGCCTATCCGATCTCAAGCTTTACGTGGCTTTTGATCCCAAAGAACGCGTCTGATGCGTCGAAGACGGCGGCGCTGAGGGATTTTCTGAACTGGATGCTTGATCACGGTGAAGCCGAGGCCCCCGCTCTAAGCTATGCTCCATTGCCCAAGCAGGTACAGGACATGGTTCGTAAGACCGTCATGCAGATCAAATAGCCGGATCGCCGCATGAACCTGGATTGGAATTCAGTGTTCATGCGGCGAATCTGTTTCCCCCGGCACGGATGATCGTCATGCCGGATACAATCACCTGACGCTTTTTCATGGAACTCGAGTTCGCTCCCAGCTGCATGAGTATCAAACAAGAACACGGCGCACCACCGTCTGTTACCCCTCCGCTCGCTGTCGTCCCTGCGGCTGCGCAGCAACCCGGGGGGCCTGTAACGACGCCCGGGGGTGTCTCTCCGATTCGCGAGTTTCTGAATTCGCGTGGCAGTGGACGCTTGGCTGATTCAAGCTTCGCCGCGGCGATGTTGCTTTGCGCGTGCAGCATCTTCGTGATTGTGCTGTTCATCTTTACGATTCTGACTATCCGCTCGCATCTTAGCCTTGCTGCCTTCGGATGGAAGTTTTTTACCCACCAGGCTTGGGATCCGGTTGCCGGAGACTTCGGCGCGCTGCCATTTATCTATGGCACGGTAGCGACTTCGATTCTTGCTCTCATCATCGCTGTTCCGCTGGCGTTAGGGGTTGCAATCTTCCTCACGGAGTTGTGCCCGAGGCCACTACGGGCGCCAATCTCGTTTCTTACCGAACTTCTAGCCGCTATCCCCAGCGTGGTTTATGGACTATGGGCGGTTTTTGTCCTGGTTCCGATTATGCGCGATGTGCTTGGCCCATTTTTGGTGAAGACGCTTGGCTGGACGGGATTCTTTGACGGACCGAATTTTGGTGTTGGTGTGCTGACAGCAAGTATCATCCTGTCGATCATGATCCTGCCGATCATCTCCTCTCTGACGCGTGACATTATGACGGCGGTTCCGAACAGTCAGCGCGAAGCGGCGTTGGCGCTGGGGGCGACAAGGTGGGAGATGATCCGCATCGGTGTACTTCGCAATTCGCGGATCGGCATTGTCGGCGCGATTATGCTGGGCTTGGGGCGTGCCCTTGGCGAGACGATGGCGGTCACAATGGTGATCGGCAATCATCCGGAGATCAACAAGAGTCTCTTCGCGCCGGGCTATACGCTCGCAAGCGTAATTGCTAACGAATTTTCGGAGGCGACCACCAACCTGTATCTGAGTGCATTGATTGAGATTGGTCTGGCTCTCTTCCTCGTGACGATTGTGGTCAACGGGATTGCACGGTTGATGGTTTGGGCGGTGACGCGTGGCGCGCCAGGAAGGGTGGCCTGACGATGAGCACCCAACCGCTCAGCAATCTTCCAAAACCCATCGACTTTCAGTCCAAGTCGATGCGGCGCAACAGCAGCAGACGGACTGCAACGAATTTTGTCGTGAGTGCGCTTGCTGTAATTGCCACTCTCATTGTCTTGCTGCCGCTGGCCGCAATCCTCTTCTACCTTGTCTACAAGGGTGCTAGCTCGTTGAACCTCGCGTTCTTTACACATATCCCCGCTCCCGTTGGTGAAGAGGGCGGCGGAATGGCGAATGCGATCGTCGGTTCGGGAATGATCCTTCTTCTGGCAAGTCTTATGGGCATTCCCATCGGTATTGCCGCGGGTATCTATTTGGCCGAGTTTGGCCAAGGAACGTTCCTTGCCAATGCGGTCCGCTTTACCGCGGATGTTTTGAACGGAGTGCCGTCCATCGTGATGGGCATCTCGATCTATTCGCTAATCGTTATGCAGCAGAAGCATTTTTCGGCATTCGCTGGAGGCGTTGCGCTGGCGATCATGATGATTCCGACAGTGACGCGCACCACCGAGGAGATGTTGGCGACGGTGCCGCACGCAATTCGCGAGGCTGCTCTCGGCCTTGGCGTTCCGAAGTGGCGGACTGTGCTCTCGGTCAGCCTTCGGACGGCGTCCCCGGGCATCATAACGGGGTGTATGCTTGCCTTTGCGCGCGTTGCCGGTGAAACAGCGCCGCTGCTATTCACGGCGTTCGGCAACCAGTTCTGGAGCTTCAAACTGAACGAGCCGATTGCCGCGTTGCCGCTGCAGATTTACGTCTACGCCATCTCGCCATATGACGAATGGCACAGGCTGGCGTGGGCAGGTTCGCTGGTTCTGATTGTTCTTATTATGGTCTCGGTCACGCTCGTTCGTATCTTTGCCAACCGCGGCGTACTCAAGGGAGGAAGCTAGTGGGAGTCGGCATTTTAGTTGAGGATCTGAACGCGTGGTACGGATCGAACCATACGCTGCAGGACATTAACCTGCACATTCCTGCCAATCATGCGACGGCTCTCATCGGACCATCGGGTTGCGGTAAGTCAACCTTTGTCCGATGCCTGAATCGGATGCACGAGACGAACCCGATCGCACGTGCGACAGGAGTGGTGAAGATGGGAGACGTCGACATCTATCGAGAGGCTTCGCCTGTGGAGATTCGTCGCCGCGTAGGCATGGTCTTCCAGCGACCGAATCCCTTTCCAACAATGTCGATCTATGACAACGTCGTCAGCGGGTTGAAACTGAATGGCTTTCGCAACCGGCGTATTCTCGATGAAACCGTAGAGCGTTCTCTGAAGCAGGCAGCTCTGTGGGAAGAGGTCAAGGACGATCTGAAGAAGAAGTCCGGTGCCTCGCTCTCTGGAGGCCAGCAGCAGCGTATGTGCATTGCACGTGCTCTCGCCGTCGACCCCGAGGTGCTACTGATGGATGAGCCGGCATCGGCACTCGATCCCGTCTCAACTTCAAAGATCGAAGACTTGATCTTTCAACTCAAGAGCCAGTACACCATCGTCATCGTCACACACAACATGCAGCAGGCAGCGCGCGTGGCGGAGAATACTGGCTTCTTCCTCAATGGCAAGCTAGTCGAATTTGACTCGACGCACAAGATCTTCACCAACCCCCGAGACAAGCGCACGGAAGATTACATCACGGGGAGGTTTGGCTGATGCGCGTCAAGTTTCATCAGAGCCTAGACGAGCTGAAGGAACGCCTCCTAGTGATGGCCGGCATGACAGAGCAGGCGATTCAACGCTCTATCGAAGCCTATCGAACTCGCGATCTGAGCATCTGCGAACTTGTTTTCCGCTCCGAGCCGGCGATCAATCGTTTAGAGCGTGAGATCGACCAGATGGCGCTCGACCTTTTGGCGATGGAACAACCCATGGCAATCGATCTCCGCTTTATCCTGGCCGTGATACGTATCAACGCGGACCTTGAGCGAGTTGGAGACCAGGCGGTGAACATCGCCATCCGGGTGCGGGAGATGGGTGCGTTTGCGAATATCGACCTTCCTGTGGACATCCCCAAACTCGCCTCACTGTCTTCTGCGATGGTTCGGAGAGCACTGCAGGCCTTCATAGAAGGGGATGCGGAGATGGCCGATTCAGTCTTCCAGATGGATGATCAGGTTGACGAGATGAACGATGCTGCATATTACGCACTCAGCACACTCATCAAGGAAAAGCCTGAACTGACACCGCAATCGCTGAGTGCGCTAGTCATCGCAAGAAATCTCGAGCGTGTCGGTGATCATGCAACGAACATCGCCGAGGATGTCATCTTCTGGGTGCGCGGCGCCGATGTTCGACACCACGCGGCCCCTGCCCAATAGGCTAATCTTTGTCGATCGTCCACCACACAAGCTTTGGCAACATGGGGTAGTAGAGACCTAAACGCATGCTGAAGTCATCAGCACTATCGTGTAGTATGCGGGCGTAGGCAGCCATCTGAGGAGCGTATTTTTCTCGTTCTCGCAAGAGGAAGGCCTCTATGTCTGCACCCGAATACGTGGCCGTTTTGAAGTCGACGATCCAACGGTATTCAGTACCTTTGGCGAGGGGTTCGGGACCCGCACGAAAGACACGGTCCAGCCGCACATTGGAGCGGACTTCATCCCAGGAAGTGAGCGCATATTCGCTTGCCGCGTCATGGTGCGCGCTCAATATCCATAGGCCTGACGGATCGTGCAGCGCAGTCAGGAGTGCCGATTGGACGCGCTGGACGTAACGTTCGATCAATTGAGGAGCGAGTCCACTAGAGCGAAGAACAGCATTGATCCTAGGCGACCATGACGTGAGTTCGTTGACGAGAGCTTGCGGATTCATGCCGGCACCGAGTTTATGAGCGGCGGCCTCCAAAAAAGCGTGCACGGCATTCCCAAAGGCGCGGACTTCAAAGGAACCATCTGGTCGCTGAAACGTTGGGATCGCTGAGTTAGTTAAAGTGGCGCGCGATAGCGGTAATGGAGTGGGAAGGTCTTTTAGCGGCTGGAAGTCGAGTGGCAATCGGCGAAGAATCGAAGCCGACCGTCTGGCTTCGGTGGCACCCGCGGCCAACTCCGGTAACACAAACGTGTCCTGCTCGGAAGGCCGCAGGATCACCACGGGGGCCGTGAGAGGTTTTGCAGCTGCCTGTGTGTTGACGAAGTGTCTCTCGGCGGCTGGCCAGGCTGCTTGAAGGAGACTTCCAGAAGACAGACTGATAGAGCCGTCGGCTTTTCCAGCCGGTGCGGCGAAGAGATGAAGCTCTTCGCGCGCACGCGTGCAGGCGACGTAGAAGAGCCGACGGCTTTCTGCTTCCTCGCGGGACGTTTGTATCTGATTAAGCCAAGTGTTAAGCGCTTCTGATTGGCGTCCTTTTCCGACGATTGGCGCAAGAAGAACTCGAGCAGCGTGTTCGTCAGTTGAGGACGTTTCGTGCCAGGTCAGCAGTCGTCCGCGGCTGGTACGGCTCTTCTTTTCGAGCGCAGGCACGAGTACAACGTCCCATTCCAACCCCTTGGCCCCGTGAATCGTGGCCAGATCGACAGCTCCAGAGGATAGGGCAGGTTCACTGTAAAGGCGGCTTAATCGATACTTAAGCTGCGCGAGGTCAATTGTTCCAGTTTCTTGCTGCAGCATGTCAAGCAGCTCGAAGTAGCGTCTAGCGTTTGTCCTCTCCTCTTCGGTGAGGTACGAGGCTCCTCCGATGGAGCGCCACGTTCGCTCGATCCACTCTGCGATGGGAAGACGAGAGTGCTGCTTGAGCGCGGCGACTAGAACACTCGTGAGCCGCTGAAGCCTTGTACGGCCTGATTCGCTAAGAGCATGGCTATGTTCTGCGACCAGCTCCTCCAGCGTGAGTTCAGATAGGGTCGCGTCATCAGCTCCTGTAAGGGAGTGAAGGTCAGCAAGCTCCAGCCCGCACCAGGGCGCGCGGAGAACAGCCAGCCAAGCCGTGCGGTCGGCCGGATGCAGCAAGGCTCGGGTGAGGGCGTAGAGATCGAGGATCTCTGGCTGCTCGTCAAGCGATTCGATGCTAACGGCGCGGAAGGGAATTGGACCCGCTCCTTCGATGCGCTTGAATTCAGCGACGATGTCGGTGAGGTGGTTCCGATTTTTGACGAGAACCGCGATCTCCCACGGCTTTGTACGGCCTTCAGGGAGAGGGTGCGAGCGCCACTCCTCAATAACCTTGCGGATATGAGCCGCTTCGACCTTCGCTGTGCGTCGGTATGCATATCGCTTGTCTTCCGGCGAAAGACCTGGAGGAAGGACCTGCGCGTGCCATACAACGCTTGTCGTGCTGTTTGGCGCAGGGCCTCGTACCGGGTCGGCCGCAACGTAAGGTGCTTCCTCAAGATGATCCTCGTCAACCTCGCGAGGGAAGAGCTGTTCGAAATCTTCATTGAAAGCGTGGACCAAACGGCTCTGTGAGCGAAAGTTAGCTGTCAGGTGTATGCAACCGAGTTCCAGCTCACCGAGTTTCTTTTCATGCATCGTTCGAATAAAGCGTTCTACACGTGCCTGGCGGAACAGATATATCGATTGCTTCGGGTCCCCGACAAGAAAGATGGTTTGACTACGACCGTCCCATCCCTGAGTAAGCAGTTGAATCAGTTCGTATTGGCTAGTCGATGTATCCTGCATCTCATCGACCAGGATGTGCTGAAGTCTCGTTCCAAGGGCGGTTTCCATCGCTCCACTGTCGCGATACAGTGCGGTGCGGGCCAGTAAGCCAAGCTCAGTGAAGTCACATTCTCCGCGCTCTGCAAACACTACCTGAAGTTCGGCGAGTGCGCGATAGAGGACGCGGAAGAGCGCTTTAGCGACCAACCATTGTTCCTCGGGATAACGTGCTGGAGGTAGCGCTGCAACGCGTTTGATCGCGACGAGCAAGTCATCGCGGCCTCTTAGTTGGTCGACAATCTGGCTCAGGCGTGCCTTCTGCTGTCTTTCAATGTTGAACTCGAGATGATTGCGATTGAATCCTCTTCGCCAATCTTTTTTGGCGAGGAGATGGCATAGCGCTTGCCATCGCTCGAGGTCTTCGACAGTCTTCTCAGGAACGCTGTATACGCCGGCGCAGACTGCAATCGGTGATGGCTGGTCCTGGTAGCCATCGTTGTAACCCAATTCACCGGACAGCGCACAGAGCTCACTCAGAAGATCGGCAGGCATGATGCGAGCGAGCTTCGCGAGTTCGGCGCAGATTACATTCGCAAGCGCACGCTCAATTTGCGGCAGCACAGTGTGGTTGAGGTAGCTCTCTTCGAGCAGCTCGTGCCCCAGGGGAACGAGCCTTCCCCATTGATCGCGCAGAGAAAGCATCTCTGCCAGCAAGTCGAGAAGCTGAATTAAATTTCCATCGCGCTGCAAGAGGAGCAGACGCAACGCATCGCTGAGAGCTTGATCTTCGTCGCCGAGTTGCATCAGCGTGCGTTCTACAGCCATCCGATAGAGAGTGGTCGCATCTTCAACGGGCGATAATCCGCTTCCACCAGCCAGTACGGGCAAGCCACGCGCGATCTCTGCGCAGACTGAGTCGATGGTCCGGACATTGAGTCGTCGGGGGTGATTCAGGAGATCCCAGCCCATGAGGCGATCATGTTCCAGCACTGCCTGGGCGAGCTCACGTGTGCGACGTTCAAATTCGTCTTTGGTTTGATCAGGACCCGCGGCGCGCTCGAGCTGCTCGATAATGCGTTCGCGAATCTCTCCAGTGGCCTTCAGGGTGAAGGTAATGGCGAGGATCTGTTCCGGCTGCTCTACGATGGGCAGGGCCAACAGTTTGAGGTATCGCTGGATGAGTAGGCCCGTTTTACCGGAACCGGCTGGCGCTTCGACGATCCAGGACCGTGTAATATCGAGCGCATTCTCGCGCTCCAACCAATCGGAGGGCTGAAGTCGTGGCGCTTCAAGGCTCTCCTTTTTGAGTTGGAAGTCGAAGAGCTCCGCCATCCCCTCAATCGACCGTCTCTTCGTCATCAATCTCCTCATCAAAGGCCGTCGGATCGAGTCGGCACAGAATTCGCTGTGCACAGTTGGAACATGTACGCGGGTACTGCTTTGGGTCGACGCGAGTATCTCCCCTGTGGAAGTCTTCAGCCAAATTCGTCAAGACGCGGCGCCACGTATCTACCTGTTCTTCGAGCGATTGGGAGCGTCGGTTCGACTTTTTCTGCTGTGCTGTCACCTTGCCCGCAAAGCCTTCGAGCGCCATCTCTTTGCCGGGACGTATCAGGGCGAAGGCTACATCGGCAAGCGGTATGTCAGGTTGAGCAGCGGTCGCGAGAACAGCGTACAGCGGCAGCTGCGGAGCTTCAGGCCGATCAGTCTGCCAGTCCCTAGGCTCCGCGCGTCCGGTCTTGTAATCGATAATGATTTCTCCGTCCTCGCCGACGTCGACTCGATCTACACGGACGTTTAGTCGCAGTGGGCCGATCCGCACATCCGAAAAGCTCTTCTCACTGAGCTTGACCGAGAATGGATCTCGGTTGAGCTCAAGTTCCAGCCAAGGTCCGAGAAGGTTCCGCAGGCGTGCGCGCTGAACATCGACGTAAGCCTGATCCCAGCCAGCGGCGTCTGCCGACGCGCGACGCAGACCGTGCTCAATTGCGCGTTCAAGTGCTGCGGCGCGCTGATCGGTCGTCATTTTCTTCAGATGACTTTGGCTTTCCACTTCAGTCCAGAAGTGTTCCAGCGCCTGGTGCACGATAGTGCCGCGTTCGCCCGCATCCATGCCCATTTCAATCGTTCGTATTTCGGCAGACCAAAGCCTTCGTTCGGCAAACGCGCGGAACCCGCACGCTGCCTGCAAGCGCAAGATATCGGCGCCTCCTTGAATGATGCGATCGGGCGTTTCGCGAATTGGAATGCGGTCTGTGAATTCTTCAGTTTTCACCACAGATGGCTGTGACCTGACAGGTGTAATCTGATCCGATTCAACGGGCTTCAGTTGAAGAGCATCAAGCACAGCGGAGGGGCGCTGTTTTCCGGCTGACGATTCAGCTGCATAGCTGAAAACGGACGTTGCTGCACTGGCGGCGATTCTTCGCGTGGTGCGTCTGGCACGAGCGTCATCTGCCGCGGTGTCCGTTCCTGGCATTTGAAATTCACGTTGTAGAGCCCATGGAAGGAGCGGATTGGCTGGCGGAGTTACAGGCCACGCCATGTCATTTGCGCCGAGAAACCAGACCGCGTCGAAACTACTGCCCGCAGCTTCAAGCGGGCCAAGTATCTGGACCGGCGCCTGGTGCGATTCCTCAGCAAACGTCGTAATCCTGGTCAGCCGTTCGAGTTCGCTTAGCGCGTGCAGATAACTCACATGCGACCCGTCGAAGTCAAGCATGGCAAGCTCATCCAAAGTGCGCTCCCACTTGCGACGCGTCTGAAACTCGCTACTGTCTTCGCCAGTGCGACGTCCCCACTGCGCTGTTTGTAACAGTGTACGTGCGGTATCGGCCCAGAAGGCATACGGCCGCCGTTCACCAGGAATCGTAGCAGTTTGGGCGACGCGCACCATATCTCTCAAAACGCTGAACAGATGAGTGAGTTGTGGCCGGCGTTTTGAACGTGCGATCGTCTCGGCAAGCCAGCCGAGCGAGACCTCTGGTCGTAGAATGCGCGCCTTTTTCAGCTCGAAGGCATCGAAGGTAGCTCGCGCATTGCGCTCCGATTCCTCCATAGCGAATAACGGCGAGACAAGAAGCGAACTCACGCGCTCGACGTGTAGCGCGCCAGCTATCCATCTCAGCAAATCCAGTGCTATCCGAACCATCGGTGTGTCCGCGAGCTTGATCCCGATTGAGAACTCGTAAGGAGCGAGCTTATTCAGGGCTTCGATGTCTTCGAACTCCGGCGCTAAGTACTGGCGGAAGACGCGATTAATGGAGGCCCGCCGATTTTCAAGCGACGGTACGACAACGGCGACCCGAGCCTCAGGTTGTTCTTCGAGCAATCTTCGTGCCCATCGTGCTGCTGCAGCGATCTCCTCTTGCTCGTCCTCAGCGCGAACGAGAACTCTTCCATCTGGTTCGACCGCCAGTGATATATTTTCGACTAGGGTGCCGGATTCAGTGACGGCATCGATGAGCCGCTGCTGTGCCGGCGACAACTCATCGAACCCGACTAAAGCGATATCTCGAGCCACAGAAACCCGTCCCTGTTGGACAAAGCTATGAAGAGTATTTTCGAGAGCTGCCAGTGGAAGCCAGCGCTCAGTTCGGCAGCGTCTTTCAAACTCTGTAGCCCAACGCTGAAATGCTCTCGCGTCAAAACTTCCCCAACTTCCGTGCAGCCGTCTCTGGGCGTTGTACCGAGCCACAAGCCGCCAGGCTTCGGTTGACATCTCAGCGAGACAATCAGCAGAACGCAGAGTATCCCTCAGTTCAGGATCAGCAGCGATGATGCTGCGCCAGATCGCATGTTCTTGTGCATGGTTCAGCAGAAGCTCAGATGTCTGGCCTTCGATCAGGAGGTTTCGCCACAAACCGGCAGTCCATTGATCCCACGCTAGAGCGGCCGCGGGATGCCACCTGAGAGCACCAAGCTGGCGCTGCCTCCAGTCGAATGAGTTGCGAATAGTTCGGGCAGCGCGCTGGTTCGCCGTGATCACCGTGGCGCCGCGATCAACTGCGTCGGCAATTGGACGCGGCAATTCCGCCGGCAGCGTGGTCCCATTCATAGACATCTTTGTTTATACGCTTGGCCGCACTGGAAAAGCAGTTCTTCTGTCGGGGCTAGGTTACGACTCAGGGACGCACGTATCCACGTATCATTGTTAGAGGAGCTTGTTCCCGTGTATCGAAGGTTCTTCGCTGCTTTGTTCGCCTTATCTGTCGCTCTTTTTTCCGTGCAATTGTCAGGATGCCGCCAGAGTTCCTCGCCAAATGCTTCCAAGACATACCCAGAAAAGACCTTTCGTGTGCGTGGCAAGGTCGTCAGCACCGACGCAACGCACGTCACGCTCGATCACGAAGCGGTGCCGGGCTTTATGGAAGCGATGGCGATGCCCTATAAGCTGAAGGACCCCAGCGTAGCAAGCGAACTGCACCCTGGCGATCGTATTACTGCCCGAATCATCGTCCAGCAGGATGCTACGGGCTTCCGCGATCCTGAACTAGACAACATCGTTGTGATTGCCCAGGCCCGCCCGGACTATCAGCCTTCCGTCGAATATCACGTCCCGCAGGTTGGTGACGCTGTTCCAGATTTCCGGCTGTTGAACCAGAGCGGGCATACCATCAGCGTCGCGCAGTTCAAGGGTAAAGTATTGGTCGCTACGTTCATCTATACGCGCTGTCCCCTCGCTGATTATTGCCCGAGGATGAGCCGCAACTTCGCTGAGATCGACAAAGCACTCGCAGAAGACCAAACGCTTTATGCCAAGACCCATTTGCTGAGTATCAGCTTCGACCCCGGCTATGACACCCCTGCCGTGCTCCGGAGCTATGGCGGAGCTTACACAGGGAACTACACCAAGGAGACCTTCGCTCACTGGGACTTCGCCGCTCCTCCCGAGAAGGAGTTGGCACAGGTAACCCAGTTCTTTGGTGTTGGTGTAACTCCCGGGGATAACAAGACACTAAACCACTCTCTGTCGACAGCGGTCATCGGAAAGGACGGAAAGATCGCCGCCTGGTATCCGTTCAATGAATGGAAGCCGGCTGATGTTGTCGAAGCGGTCAAAAAGGCTGCCGCCTTGTAGAAATCTAACGCATTGGTTGTTTCAGTAACTTGTTTAGCCCTGGTGTCGATCAGGTATCCTGAGCCCTCACGCGATGAAGTACATATAGATGTTACGGAGCATAAGTAAATGGCAAAGCTGACTATCGTTTTTGGGATTCTCCTTATGGTTCTTGCAGTCATCGGTTTTGTCTCGACTGGAAGCACGCATCCTACCGCGCTGATTCCGGCTGCCCTGGGACTCCTCTTTATCCTCTTCGGGGTGATGGCAAACACGCCTGACTCAAAGAAGCGGATGCTCTGGATGCATATCTCGGTCACGATTGCGTTGTTGGCCTTCCTCGGGACGATCCCAGCTGACGTCGACAGCCTGCGGCTCTCGCGTGGTGTCGAGTTCCCGCACCCGGCTGCTGTTCTGGAGAAAGCAGCAATGTCCCTGCTCTGTCTTATCTACGTACTCTTCTGCGTACGCTCTTTTGTTAACGCACGCCTGAAAGCCAGCTAGAACCTCAATCCGAGGGCAGGACATCTTATCTTTAGCCAATATGGACGAGACTTGCCATCTCTGCGACGACACTCAAACCACACGTGCTGATAAACAGCGGCAGGCGTACACTGCGAGTAATATGACTTCGATTGGCCCCTCCAGCTTCGGAGCCCCCGGAATGAAGTCTGCCGACCGTCCCTCCCGAGGCACAGCAAGGGCCACGTCAGCCGATCTTAGCGCCTCGCGTCCGAAGCCGAAGCTCAAAAAGGTCCTTCCCGAGGTATGGAAGCTGATGAAGCCGCGGCGGTGGCTGCTCGCCGGCAGCTTCCTGCTGATGATCGTCAACCGGGCCAGCGGCCTCATTCTTCCAGCCTCGACCCGCTACCTTATCGACAACGTTATGGGAAAGCACCAGCTTCACCTGCTTCCCATCATCGTTGGCGTCGTTATTGTCGCCACTATTCTGCAGGGCATTACCTCGTTCACTCTAACGCAGCTGCTTTCGAAGGAAGGCCAGCGGTTGATCGCAGAGCTGCGTATGAAGGTGCAAGAGCATATTGGTCGTCTCCCGGTCGCCTTCTACGACGAGAACCGCACAGGCACTCTCGTCGCTCGCATCATGACCGACGTCGAAGGCGTTCGTAATCTGATCGGGACCGGAGTGATCGACTTCTTCGGCGGCCTGCTGACGGCACTGTTCGCGTTTGGCTACCTCATTCATCTGAGTGTCCAGATGACGCTGGTCACCTTCGTCATTCTCGTAATCTTTGGCCTCATCCTGCAGCGGGCATTTAAGACGATCCGGCCCATCTTCCGCGAGCGGGCGAAGATCAACTCCGAGGTAACGGGTCGGCTCACAGAGTCGCTTGGAGGCGTTCGCGTGGTCAAGGGTTACCACGCCGAAGAGAGCGAAGCACGCGTCTTTGCCGCTGGGGCAAACCGTCTGCTCAAGAACGTTATCTCCTCGCTAACAGCACAGTCGTTCATGTCGCTGGCTTCGACGGCCGTGCTGGGAGTTGTCGGCGCGCTGATCATGTATCTGGGCGCGCACCAGGTTGTCTCCGGCAGGCTTACGACCGGAGGCTACGTCACATATGTGATGTTCCTCGCATTTATGATCGCGCCCATCGTGCAGCTGGTATCAATCGGTACGCAACTCACCGAAGCGGTGGCCGGTCTCGATCGTACAACCGAGATTCTCTCCGAGCACGCAGAAGATGCCGATCCTCGGCGAATCTACGACCTAGGTGTAATTCAGGGCGAGGTCGCTTTCCGCGATGTCACCTTTGCCTATGATCCCGGCAAGCCTGTCCTTCACGACATCAGCTTCGATTCACATCCTGGGACGGTCACGGCACTGGTCGGATCTTCCGGATCAGGCAAGTCAACCATCATTTCGCTAATCTGCGCCTTCCACACCGCAACCAGCGGCCGGGTTCTCGTCGACGGAGTCGATCTGGCGACCGTGCGGCTCTCGAGTTACCGCAGCCAACTTGGCGTCGTTTTGCAAGAAACCTTTCTGTTTGACGGCGCGATTCGAGAGAACATCCTCTTCTCCCATCCCAGCGCCACAGAGGAACAGTTTCTTGAAGCCTGCCGCATCGCACGCGTAGACGAGTTCGCTGAGCGCTTCGCCGATGGTTACGAGACGATTGTCGGTGAGCGCGGCGTAAAGCTATCCGGTGGTCAACGTCAGCGTCTTTCCATTGCGCGCGCAATCCTGGCCGATCCGAGGATCCTGATTCTGGACGAGGCCACCAGCTCGCTCGATTCGGAATCCGAAGCGATGATCCAAGGCGGTCTCAACCACCTGATGCAAGGGCGTACGACTTTTGTAATCGCACACCGTCTATCGACGATTCGCCGCGCCGACCAGATTCTTGTTGTCGAAGCTGGCAACATCGTTGAGCGCGGAACGCACGAGACGCTCTATGCCCTCGGAGGCCGCTACTACGATCTGTATACGCGTCAGCATGGTCTCGAGACGAACCTCTTCCTCGCGCCTGGAGAGGGAGATAAGATCGAAGAGATTGAACCCTCCAAGGTGTAACGAACCGCTAATTTGTTACCCCAAGTTCTCTTAGTAAAAACGCGTAATCGAACGCGATCTCCTTCAGGTAGTCATACCGGCCTGAGGCACCGCCATGTCCGGCATCCATGTTGATGTGCAGCAGCAGGGAAGAATCGTTTTTCTTCAGCGTCCGCAGCTTCGCAACGTACTTGGTGGGTTCACAGTACATCACCTGTGAGTCATTCAAGCTCGTCTTCACCAGCATAGCCGGGTAATCACCGGCTTTGAGATTGTCGTAGGGGGAGGAAGACCGCAT
>Ga0126381_100004277_pt1 | contig 15537 bp, 12 predicted proteins | sample PanSoiMetPlot_28_FD_96465 | JGI IMG/M metagenome (GOLD analysis project Ga0126381, IMG submission 96465) | Tropical forest soil microbial communities from Panama - MetaG Plot_28 | ecosystem: Environmental > Terrestrial > Soil > Tropical forest > Bulk soil | place: Panama | collected 2016-02-17 | reverse complement strand
CGATCATGTGATCTTTATGCTGCAGGAGAACCGCACGTTCGACAGCTATTTCGGCATGCTGAATCCCTACCGCAAGGCAAAAAATTGGAATATTGGGGATGACGGAAAAGACTATGAAGTGGATGGTCTCTATGTCAATGGCAAGATGAGCACGGCCAGCAATGAGAACGATGAAAACCAGCCATTTTCACTATTCAAGCTAAAGACCACATGCGTTGACGACATGAGTTCAGATTGGTTGGCCAGCTACGGAGACATCAATCGCTACGATTTCTCAACCGCACGTCAGATCAATTTGGATGGCTTCGTTCACGACGCCGAAGGCTATGCAAAGAGCTGCTCGCAAAATGGCGCCGCGTGTTCAGGCAATTTCACTGACACGGCTGGCCAGCGCGCCATGGGGTACTACGATCAGGATTTTCTGAACTACTACTACTACATGGCATCTCAGTTTGCCGTGTCCGATCGCTGGTTCTCGCCGATTTCGAGCAAGAGCATTTCCAATCGCATTGCCACCTTTACTGGCGGCACTACCCAGGGACTTGTAAAGGACCCGAGTGGTGATGACCACCTCATGGGTCAGCTTAATATATCGAACATCTTTCAGGAGCTTGATAACGCAAAAGTGTCGTGGAAGATCTACTACACAGTCACGCAAGGGTTCTGCCTTGAAGAGGATGACTGCCCCGGCTCTGCCAGCGCAGCATATCCTGCGACCGACTTCTCGAACCTGTCCTACTCCTACCAGTATTTGTATGAGAACCCATCCCCCGGCACCAGTTGTACTCCACCAACTCAGCCTTCAAGCGTAGTGGGTGATTCGACGAACTCTTTCTGTATCGATACGGATCATATTGCGCCGCTGTCTCAGTTTTTCACTGATCTCCAGAATGGTACGCTCCCCAGTTTTGCCTTTATTGAAGCGGGTTACGGTAACAACGACGAGCATCCCGGGTCGGGGCAATCAATCCTGAGTGGTCAGGCGCAGGTGGCTAAAATCGTGAATGCCTTCATGGGAAGTTCTGCATGGAAGGACTCCGTCTTCTTCCTTAGCTATGACGAAGGCGGAGGACCATATGATCATGTGCCGCCGGTCCCGGGCCACTCGAACGATTTCACAGATGCTTCGCTGGGTTCGATCCCTGATATCTCGCAGATCGCAGCGAATCCTGATCCTTCTACCAGCACAACGAATCGCCCCTGCGTGCCTCCCGGTGGAACGGCTACGATAAACTGCGATTTGTCGGCTACAGATCCTGGAGCCAATCCGGCGGATGCTCCGGCTGTGCAGGGTTTTGCAGCGCAACTTGGTTTCAGGTTGCCGAACATCATCATCTCGCCATTTACCCGTAAGCATTATGTTTCGCACACGCCGATGGATCACACGGCAGTGATCAAGTTTGTCGAGAACAGGTTTGTTGGCAGTGCAGCACATCTCACTCAGCGTGATGCCGCGCAACCGAATCTCCTTGACTTTTTTGATTTCAACAATGTGCCATGGGCTACACCGCCTACGCCGCCGAGTCCTGTTACGCCACAGTCGCTCGGTTCTGATCCCTGCACACCGACAAGCATGGGACCGTGATCCTGCGTTCCCATGAGAAAATGCATTCACGTATATAGGAGAGCTGCTTGTCGAACTCCGAACTATCCTCGATCCTCTTAGCTCTCCTGCTTCTTGTGGGATTGGCACAATTGTTCGGCTTTCTCTTCTTGAAGCTGCGACAGCCGAAGGTCATCGGTGAAATTCTGGCCGGCATTGTTCTAGGCCCGGCGTTAATTGGCCGGCTGCCAGCGGTGTCGAAGCTGTTCAGCTCAGCTGATCATCAGTCGATTCTCACGTTTGTTTACTGGCTTGGGTTACTGCTGCTTATGTTCTTGTCTGGAGCGGAAACCCGGCAACTCTTCAGCCGCGATGAACGTCGCGAGGTTGCGTGGCTGACCATCGTGGGCACAGGTATACCGTTTGCTCTTGGACTGGCGTTGGGTCCGTGGCTCATCCGCCCATCCCTTGCCGGTCCTCATGGAAATCGCGTCTCTCTGATCATTGTTCTTGCTGTGGGTGTCGCGGTGACATCGGTTCCTGTGGTCTCGAAGATATTCGCCGATCTAAAAATTCTTCACACACGGTTTGCGCGACTCGTTCTGGGAGTGGCGGTTCTAGAGGACATTGTGCTCTGGCTGGCACTGGCAATTGCTACTGCCGTGGCTGAGAAAACCGTGCTGGATGCACGCGGGATGTCGATCCACCTTATTACGACGGTGGGATTTTTTGCGTTGGGTTTGACGATTGTTCCCAGAGCTATCAAGCGAATTAACAAGTCGCGCTTCAACGTACTGGCCAAGCACTCGCCTGTAGGTTATGCAATTGCGGTTTTGTTGGCGTACTGCGCGATTGCTGGTGCGCTCGATGTCAGCTTAGTATTCGCGGCTTTTCTCGCAGGCTTTGCCGTAGTGCATAAGAAGCGCAGGCTTTTTGCGGAGGCGCTGGACGCAATCGGGAAAGTTTCCTTTGCCTTCTTCATCCCAGCATACTTTGCAATTGTCGGACTAAAACTGGATTTGATTCGGGGTCTGTCGCTCGGCATGGTTGCTGTATTCATTGTTGGAAGTTGTGTCGTAAAGATTCTTTCCGTTTCATTGGCGGGACGGTTTGCTGGTTTCCGTGGATTGGATCTGATCAATCTTGCGATCACTACGAATGCACGTGGCGGACCAGGGATCGTGCTGGCCAGTGTGGCTTTTGACGCCGGCATTATCAGTCCGAAGTTTTATACGACGCTTGTCCTGGCGGCGATTCTTACCTCGCAAATTGCCGGGACCTGGCTCGACTATGTATTGCGCAAAGGCTGGCCGCTGCTCAGCTCAACTGCCGACACGGAGTCTGCGATCGTCGCAGTCGATGAACGCCCTTTCGTCGTGTGATTTGGCTTCCGTGGTTCCGAGTCGCCTGAAACGACCTCATAGGGCCGCATCATGTCGTTGTCTTCGTGTTCAAGCATGTGGCAGTGAAACACATAGCGGCCTGCGTAGCCTTCGAATCGAACGAGAATAGTAAGTACGTCTTGCGGATTGACGACAGCCGTGTCCTTCCATCCTGCTTCGTGTGCCTCAGGCGGGCGGAATACTCCCACTAACTCCAATCGGCCGTTGTGAAAGGCCACAGGATTGAATCCCTGACGTTGCAGAATCTGAAATTGCACCAAGTGCAAGTGCATCGGATGAGCGTCGTCTGTGGTATTGATGAATCGCCATTTCTCAATGGAGCCTAGTTTTACAGTTTCAGTAACGGGATCGTCGTATCCCTTGTCGTTGATGCGCACGCCGAGAGACTTACCCTGTGGATCTAGCCGTTCTGCCAACACGAAATCTCTTGTGGCGATTGATGCGGTTTCCTCCAGCTTGGAAAAGGGCCTTGTGTTCGGCATGCTGAAGGTCTTGCCTTTGCTGGAGACTGGACGAGTCACTCGAAATTGCATCAATTCATACAGAGCGGCGTGTCGGCCATTGATCATGACCCATCCGGGAAAGGGGGATTGAGCGTTATTGGACAGAGTGACGATCTTGCCATCGAGCCCGGAAAAATCGACGATCAAATCGGCGCGTTCTGCCGGTCCCAACAAAAGATTGTTTATTGCGGCTGGCTTGGGCAGAAAGCCGCCATCGGTTCCAATCTGGTGAAACGGAACGAGCGATGGTATGTCAGTAGGACGTTTTGCAAGGTTGAGAAAGAGATTGAAGAAACGAGAGTTCGAGCCATTGAGTACACGTAATCGGTAACGACAAGGCTCAACTTCGAGATAAGGATAGATGGCGCCGTTCACAACCGGAAGATCGCCGAAGAATTCGGGCCCCCAAACTCCTTGGGGGAGTTGTTTGCCGTCTTCCATCGTCGGAGCATAGACAAGTTGGCCTTGATCATCGAGCGTGCGATCTTGTACGAGAAGCGGAATCTCGTAGTCATCTGACGGCAAGTTCATGCTTCGTTCTTCCTCATCGCGCAGGAGGAAGAATCCTGACAAGCCGGCGTATACATTCAAGCGGGTAATGCCTACTGCGTGGTCGTGATACCAGAGAGTGGCGGCCTGCTGATTGTTTGGATAGGAATAACGTGCCGAAGATCCCGGAGCGAACCACTTTTCAGGCAATCCGTCGCTTTCCGAGCGTGTGCGTGAGCCATGAAGGTGTGGCACAGTTCGAACAGCGGGCGCCGGAGGCATGGCGCCGTGGATGTGAGGATCGATTGCAAAGATGTGTTGGGTTGGGAGATGGTTCTCCCACTGGACGACGATTGGTTTGCCGCGAAATGCCTCAAAAGTTGGCCCGGGATACTGACTTTCGTATCCCCATAACTTTGTGGATGGGAGCTGCGAATGCAGCTGCTGTCGAAATTCCAGCATGCGGATGCGATAGGAAATCGCATCTTTGTGCGTCGTTTGCGGCAGCAATCGCTTTGGAATGGGCAACGGATCTACGTATCGCTCAAGTGAGGCAGGTGTTCGGTATTTCTTTTGAATGACCGTGCGGTCTTGTATTTGGCCGGTACACGTGCGACCTGTAAGAACCAAAGCCGGCGCGGACGCAGCACATAGTTTGAGAAAGTCACGCCTGTTTTTCGTCACTTATCTTCTAATCTATCTTTTTGCTCACAACATCGGCAGATAGTACAGTAAGGTCTCCGGGTGAAAGCCCTACTTTAAAGCGATTTCGTTGGCAACGTAATGTGTGCCGTCGAAGTTAGCGGTCACTCTGACGTGCGATCCTTCATGGAGATCTTTGCTGACGGGAAACCGTCCTGGGTCAAAGGAAATCTTATAGCTCTTGTCGTCGCGTGGATCGACCACCACCAATACTTCGGAATGCAAGTCAAGAAACGCAACATCTCCGCTAAAGACAAATGCTGATCCCGGAGTTGCGAGGATAGCGATCTGGTCTGCGACTCCACGGCCTTGGTTATCGGATTTGAATTTGACCGATATCAGAGTTCCATTCGCGAGAGCAGGTGGGCCGGTATTTGTAGAGGTCGCTGCTGCCTGTCCTTCCCGCACGACTGATGTGCCCGCAGGCACTCGCAATTTGATTGGCTCACGAGACAATATGTCGTTGAGTGTCAGTTCTCCGGTCGCGGAATCATAAGCTACCACCTGACCCTGGCATTCACCTTCAGGCGATTGCGACAGCATATGAATGCTGAGAGCAAAAACGCTGGTTCCATCGAGAACGGTTTCGACTGACGCATGATCGTTTGGCCGCAGATCGCGCAGCGAAGTCTTTACGCCATCGCGATAAACCTGAGTGCGCTCGTCGAAAAGTATTTTCATGCGCTGTTTCGCGCCGGAGACATTCAGTGTCAATTGATCTCGCACTGGATCTACATCGTGAATCGCGCCACCGATGACCGTGCTCTTGCCGCGAGGCGCAGCCGGCAAAGTGGGTAGATTTCCAGGCGTGCCATCTGCATTCGCGATGAACTTGTTGTCCGCGATCTGCTGTGCCTCCGCATCTGTGAACGATAGCTGGGCAATTGTCACACCGCCCAACATAAGTGCTGCGAGAAAGCGAACCATCCAATACCCTCGCCATTCAATAATTTCGGCATCTATTTGATGGTTTAAAGAGAAATTCGGTGGCCTCAAACGAATGCTACTCGTGCGAAATTTCCCAGTCGTTTCGATAACACGCTGTCATTGGTTAGCAATTAATTGTTGAGGCAACATATGTTGGCGCAACGCATCAAAATAATTGCTCGCATGACCCCGTTTCGCGGGATGTAAAAGGGTGAAATTACGAATGTTTGGGACACGGCCAGGATTGCTCGCAATCGTCGCGGTCATTGCAAGCTCTGGATTTCACAACGTCTGGGCAAAAGATCTAAAGATCACAATTCCGAAGCATAGCGAGTTGACGCCCGTGCAGCGCCTCAACCGCGAAGGCGTTGATGCGATACGGAAGCATCAGTATGACAAGGCTGAAGGGCTCTTTTATAAAGCATACCTCTACGATCCTGCGGATCCATTTACGTTGAACAATCTTGGCTACATCTCTGAGTTGCAGGGACAACTAGACCGCGCTCAAAAGTTTTATGCGCTGGCATCAGAGCAAGGAAGCGACGCCTTCGTGGACCGCAGCAATGCGAAACAGCTTGAAGGTAAATCGATGAGGTACGCACTGGGCACCTTGAAGGACGGACCAATGCGAGTAAACCGCATGAACGTCCAAGCCGTAGAGATGCTTTCTGAGAACAGGAATCCCGAAGCTGATCACCTCCTTCAGCAGGCTCTCGTGCTGGATCCGCGGAATACCTTCACGTTGAACAATCTTGGAGTCGTCAAGGAGGCCCTTGGGGACTACGAAGGAGCATTAAAGTATTACGATGCCGCTTCCAATTCGCGTTCTACCGACCCAGTTGTCGTTACGCTAAATCGCGAATGGAGAGGAAAACCAGTTAGCGACATGGCTGCTGAGAGTGCCAGTAGATTGAAGAAGCGCATGCAGAACGAAGAGTCTGCGCAAGCGCGCGCGGCCATGCTTACCGTGCGAGGAGTATCTGCAGCGAATCGTAATGACTGGCAAGCCGCGAGAAAAGATTTTATCCAGGCCTACACGATCGATCCATACAGTGCTTTTTCACTCAACAACCTTGGCTATGTCGCCGAGAAAGATGGGGACCTCGAGACGGCGGGATTCTTCTATGAAAGAGCTTTGAAAGCTGACGACGCAAACGCCCGGATTGGCCTGGCGACACAAAGTGCAGCTGAGGGAAAGCATATTTTTGCCGTTGCAAATGATAGCGATCAGAAAGTTGATGATGTGCTTGATCAATTCAGTGAGGCTCGTCGGCAACAATCCGGCCCGATTGAGCTAAAGCGCCGCGGTGGCAGTACCTCTGCGGAGCCCGAGTCTGCGCCCGGGAATCCTGCATCGCCTGATTCGGCGGTGCCGACTGCTCCAGAGCCCCAACCACAGCCTCCCCAATAACCTTGAGGACATTTTTCGCGTATATGCCTAAGCCAGCCGCTCCGCAGCCATCGAATGCACAGATGAGCGTTCTTTCTCAATTGCTGTTATCGCCACGCGATGGCGTCACATCACTTTCGTCACTGAGTGCAGAGCTGAGAGCAGAAATTATTGCGATCAGTCGAGACGAGTTTGATGATCTGGTAGCCTTGGCGAACTCAAATCATGTAGTTGTGCGGGGGCTGGAAGTTTTTCTCGCCATTGCGATTGATGCCAAAGACGACGTTCGGGCGGAATGGGCCGCCACTGCAATTGCAGCTGAACGGGCGCGCATCGAGAACGCAATCTCTTTTCTGCATGCGATCTGTGCTGCATTTGAGGAGGAAGGGCATGACGTTACGGTGATCAAATCTTTGGATCACTGGCCCGATCTCGGCAGCGATCTGGATCTATACACCAATGCAGATTCGGAAAAAGTATGCCAGCTCATGATGAGACGCTTTCAAGCGCAAACTGCACCACGAAGCTGGGGAGATCGCCTGGCGCGCAAGTGGAATTTTCTAATTCCGGGACTGCCTGAAGCTGTCGAAATCCACATGGGACGTTTGGGCCAAACTGGAGAGCAGATCTTAATTGCTTCGCGTCTGGCGGGGCGAGCACGCTCAATTTTGATCGACGAGAGGGCGTTTCGTGTACCGGCAGTCTCGGATCGCCTGATGATCTCTACCCTGCAACGAATGTACCGGCATTTCTATTTTCGCCTGTGTGACATTGTTGATTCTGCAGCGCTGGTCGAGATGGGTGCCATTAACTATGCAGATTTGCGTTCTTCGGCAATGGCTGCAGGGATATGGGAAGGAGTGGCGACCTATCTCGGGATTGTGTCGGACTATGTCAAACAGTATCGGGGCACAAGCCTTGACTTGCCACAATTTGTAACAGCTACAGCTCGTTTTGGCGGCGATGAAGTGTATTTTGCGCGTGAATTCCTGCGAGTTCCGATTCTGCCGCAATCCGCCGGTCTCTATCGAACGCAGCTTGCCGGCTTGCTGCGCAAGCGTGAATTGCATAGCAGCGCGCGGCTTGGCTTATTGCCATGGCTTGCAACCGCGGCGGTCGTTGGGCAAAAGCTTACAGGAAGCGATAAAGGGATATGGTAGCCGACAATCTGACTTTGGCGGAGTCAAGCAGAGAACCGAACAAGCTGCTTGCTTCGATCGATCATCAACACGTTGCCAATGTAGAGGAGGAGCCGGAACTTCTGCCGACCGGCGAATGACTATGGGCAATTTTGTATTGACCAACAATCTAGACCTGAATGCAGGTGACAACCGGGCCATGCAATCCAGAAGCTTATTGGTGGAAAACGAAACTTCGATCTGGAGTTCACTATTCTCAAATCTACGGGATGCAGTTTCACCGAAGAAGCAGCCCCCGCTGGAGCTGACGTCAAGGCCGGTAGCGGTTGCCGACCCTCTTGCAGTCAAACGCGGTCCGGCATCAAGTTTCGTTTCCTTCATCACACACGCGGGAGTAATCAGCCTGATAGCGTGGCTGACGCTGCAGACACGAACGCATATCGTGCTGCCACAAAAGGTTTCTGTAACACCAGTCGACATCAAGCCATTTATTCCGGTGACGATGCCGGCTGCAAAGGCCATGGGCGGCGGTGGAGGCGGCGGTGCGCATCAGATTGTTGAGCCCAGCAAGGGACATTTGCCGAAGATTGAGAAGACGCAGGTTGCTCCTCCTCAAATTCTCAAGATCGATCATCCAAAGCTGGCAGTCGCACCTTCAGTAGTGATCCCGCAAGCGGTGAAGCTTCCAGACACCAATATGCCGAATGTTGGTCTCCCGCAGTCTCCCCAGATTGCGCTGGCTTCGCAGGGTAGCGGCGGTGGTTCGGGCTTCGGGCAGGGCCTCGGTGGCGGAATCGGTTCGGGACGCGGCAATGGCGTGGGACCGGGTAGTGGCGGAGGCTACGGTGGCGGTGTTATGAGCGTTGGTGGAGGCGTTGCTGCGCCGCAGGTCATCCATTCCGTTGATCCAGAATTTTCGGATGAGGCGCGTCGCCAGAAATATGCGGGTGCGGTTGCGATACAGCTGATCGTCGATACAAATGGTAATCCCCAAAATATCCAGGTGGTTCGTCATCTCGGAATGGGGTTAGACGAAAAAGCAATTGAGGCGGTGAGGCAATATAAGTTCAAGCCGGCGATGTACCAGGGACACCCTGTAGCGGTGAGAGTGGTCATCGACGTGAACTTCCATCTTTATTGATTACAGAATCCCTTAGTTGAGAGGAGCCGTTCGCAGGCTCCTCTTTTCTTTGTAGGCAAAAAGGAATACGTGCGTTGTATAACTTCTCCATTCGGTTCACGAAGAAGGTTAAGTCCTGTCATAGTTACAAATACCTGAAATAAATGTAACTGTCTTAGGTCGTTTTGTCTGTCAGGGTGTTGACGATCAGTGCCAGTTCTTGGGTGACTACGTGATATTGGCATACCGCGGACGAGGCACACACTACAGTTCCCCTGCAATTGCCTAACGATCTTACGAGTTTGAGGTGAGCTAAGCCGGAATTACTGCGTCTTTTGGGCGGTCTGCGTTGGAGTACGCTGGGGCTGTTTTGGATAGTAGCCCTTGCGGGTTCTCACGATCAGCTTGCCGTGCCTCGGTGCCGTCACTTCGACGTGCACCGTGCGATATCCGCCAAGACTGGCTGCCTTGGTGGAATGATAGCCAATGGTGTATTGGTTGCGAATATCGTGAGCAACTTCGGTTGCGATCCTGTCCACATCCTGCAGAGACGGCGGGAAGTAGGCAATGCCGCCTGTCTCGGCTGAGAGGTTGTCCAGAGCCTCTCTGGCGCGACGCGATTTCTCCCTGTTGTCATCGTCAAACAGCAGACCTATGGAGTACACCACCGGCCCTCCCAGGTTCTCAACGCGATGAATGGTTTGTTCAAGAGTCAGTCTTGACGCGTTATCTTCACCATCGGTGATGATCAGGAGCGCCTGCTTCGGTTGCTTAGCGTGAGCGGCCAGTTCGTTCGCCGAAGCGGCCACAGCGTCATACATTGCCGTGGTGCCTCTGGAGTCGACGTGCGAGAGCCCTCGCTCAAGTGCGCTCAGGTTAGAAGTTAAATCCTGGTCGATGTAGGCTTGGTCCGAGAAATTTACGATAAATGCCGCGTCCTGCGGATTCGAAGCTTTTACGAGGTCAAGAGCAGCTGTGTTCACAGCCGTTCTCTTCGCACGCATCGAACCCGAGTTATCGACAAGAATTCCCATTGAGACGGGCAGGTCCTGATGCTGAAAGGAGGCGATTGTCTGGGGAACACCATCTTCCCAAACGCGAAAGTCTTTGCGATCCAGGTCTTTGACGAGTTGACCCTTTTCATCAACAACTGTGCAGTTCAGCAGTACTTCTTCTACATCTGCCTGGAAGGTATAAATATTTTCCTGTTTCTTCTGCGACTCGCCAGATTGTGCAGGCGCCTGGGGCATATTGGGGCTAACCGGTGCGTTGTCAGCGGAATCAGGCGAGAGAATCGGGTCGCGGTCGACTTTGAGATTGGGTTGACCTGCCCGCTGCGTCGGATCATCTGTGGCAATCGGACTTGCTGATTGCGGTTGCGGAGATGATGCGGCCTGCGTTTGCGCGAGCAATGACGAGCCACTACTGCAAAGCAGAAAAACGACTGCGGAGGAAATCGACTGGAGGGTGCGTGATCTCAAGAAAACCTTCGTGGCATAGTAGATTCGACCGGAAACAGTAGATTCCTCCACTCGATTCCGCTTCGCGCGAGCGGCTGAGTATTTCAAAACATTGAGATTGGATGCAGAAACCAGAAGCTGGTTGTCTTACATCCCAAGACAAAGGCTGTTGGAAATCGTCCTGCGAGGTTACTCGATTGCAAACAACAGCGGAATCCCTGTATTCGCGGTGAAATACGAATGTCCTTCGAGTGTGCGACTTCTAACTGTTCAAAGACGGCTTTGTTTGAGTGCCTTTTCAGGGCATTGAAACGTTTTGCTACAATCAGCAAGTTTGTATAGCGCACGCGCTTTGCTAATGGCAGCCAAGGAGCCCTCATGAGTAATGTATTGAATCTAATTCAGGAAAATCGCGAGCCCATTTCGCAGGAATGGCTGCAGGGAATCCGCGAAGTGAGCCGGAGGCGCGGTTTAATCGATGAGCGTGAGCTGGAGACTCAGACCACCGAAGTGCTGAACGCGATCACGGATGTTCCGTCCGAATCCAAAGTAAGTGACTTAGATGCCCCTGTTTGGCGGCCGTTGAAGGACTTGCTGGGTAACCTGTCAGCCTCTCGCGCGGTTCAGGGATTTACCCCATCCGAAACGGCTCTTTTTGTACTTTCCCTTAAGGCGCCGCTTTTTGCGCTTATCCGGAAGCACTGGGGTAACAAGGCGGATCAACTATTCGCGGAGATTACTGTCGCGAACGAATTCATTGATAAGCTCGCACTTCATACCACGGACAGCTACATCCACGGGCGCGATCAGGTCATTATCCGTCAGCAAGAGGAGATGCTTGAGCTTTCAACGCCTGTCGTTACTCTTTGGGAAGGCATCGTTGCATTGCCGTTGATTGGAACGCTTGACAGCGCAAGAACGCAGGTGGTGATGGAGTCGCTTTTGCAGGCCATCGTGCAGACCAACTCCCGTGTTGCCATCATCGACATTACCGGCGTTCCCACTGTCGATACGCTCGTGGCCCAGCATCTGCTCAAGACGATTACCGCTGCACGGCTTATGGGCGCGGATTGCATCATAAGCGGCATACGGCCTCAGATCGCGCAAACAATTGTGCATCTGGGTATCAACCTTGAAGATGTGACGACCAAAGCAAAGCTTGCGGATGCGTTTCGACTGGCGCTTGAGCGCAGCGGCCGCGCCGTAGTTCGGGTTGGCAAGAACAGCAACGCTGCTGGTGCAGCGCCAAGGGACATGTAATGGAACGCATTCCTATTCTCCGCATGGGCAACTTCCTCCTGGTCACGATCCAGGTTGACATGCACGACAAACTCGCGCTCACGCTACAGGACGATCTGACGGAACGAATTTCCGAGGTTGGAGCCAAGGGTGTCCTCATCGACATCTCATCACTTGAAATCGTGGACTCCTTCATCGGACGGACGCTGGCGAATATTGCATCTATGGCAAAAGTGCTTGATGCTCAGACCGTGGTTGTCGGAATGCAGCCCGCCGTAGCGATTACGCTTGTCGAGTTGGGAATGTCATTGCCGGGTATACGCACAGCATTAAATGTAGAGTCCGGTATGGAATACCTCCGGGAAACTGTAACTCCAAGCCTGGAGAGCGAGGTCTATGGCGGGGACAGTGCAGAAGACTGAAACGGTCCCTATCCGAAACGACGCTGATGTAGTATCCGTACGGCAGCGTGTTCGAAGCTGGACGATCGACATGAAGTTCAGCCTCGTTGACCAGACCAAGATCGTGACTGCCGCCAGCGAATTGGCTAGAAATACGCTCGAACACGGCGGTGGAGGCGAACTGGAACTTGCCACGATTGAGAACGGAATCCGAAGGGGAATAAGGCTCACATTCTTAGATAAAGGGCCTGGTATCGCGGACATCAAGCAAGCATTGACCGACGGTTTTACCACGGGTAAGGGTATGGGGCTTGGCCTTGGCGGAAGTAAGCGACTCATGAACGAATTTGAAGTCCGTTCTGAACAAGGCGGAGGAACATCTGTCACCGCCATTCGGTGGAAATAACGGTGATAACCAGCGAGGTTATTCCCATCCGCGCGAGCGATCCGAGCCAAGTCGGCAATGCGCGCCGTCAGGCCATGTCAATGGCTGCCTCGCTGGATTTCGATGAAACTCGACAGGGCGAACTTGGAATTATTGTCACAGAAGCCGCACGCAATATTGCCACTCACGCCGATTCGGGCGAGCTTCTTGTATGTCCATGGTCGCTGAATGGCGCTGTTGGCATCGATGTTTTTGCTCTGGATAAATCAAAAGGGATTGCAAGCGTGGAAGCGGCCATGGAGGATGGCTACTCCACAGCAGGCACTGCTGGGCAAGGTTTAGGCGCGATGTCTCGCATGGCCGGAGAGTTTCAGATATATTCGGCTGCACATCATGGAACCGCGCTGTTTGCCCGAATTTTTCGCGACACTGCAAAACGGAGCGCACTCACGGGTATCGCTTTTGGCGCTGTCTCTGTACCCTTCGCCGGTGAATCAGCGAATGGCGATGCGTGGAGTGCAATCCACACCTCTGAACGCAGCGTTTACATCGTGGCCGATGGCCTCGGACATGGACGCCTGGCCGCGGATGCAGCCGAGGAGGCGATCAGAATCTTTCACCAAGTGACGGATTGCACCCCCGAACAAATTTTGAAAGAGATCCACGGGGCTCTCGCGAAGACGAGAGGAGCGGCCGTCTCTATCGCAGAAATTCTCCACCGAAAGCATGTTTTGAATTATGCCGGTGCGGGAAACATTGCCGGGGTGATCTGGTCCCATGGGAAAAGCCGAAGCATGGTTTCCATGAACGGCACCGTTGGACATACAGTCGCCAAAATTCAGGCTTTTGCTTACCCGTTTGAGCCAAATTCCCTGCTCATCCTGCACTCAGATGGTCTCGGAACACGCTGGAATATGGAACAATATCGGGGACTCGCTCAACGCCACCCTGCACTAACAGCCGCTGTGCTTTATCGCGACTTCAGCAGAAGGCGTGACGATGCGACAATCGTTGTGTCACGTGTTTAGGTAGAATGAAGGACCTTGGAAGCTACTCCATATTTACTCTCCGGCTGCGTTATGAGCGCCATGTAGTGTATGCCCGCCAGCGAGCGCGAGAGATCGCTGGTCTGCTGGGCTTCGATCGTCAGGAGCAAATACGCCTGGCAACAGCCGCCTCGGAATTGGCGCGGAATGCCTTTCGATATGCGACCGGCGGCACGGTGGAATTTCTGGTTCGAGATTCGAGTCCTCAACTCTTCGTCATCCTGGTGACCGATTCAGGTCCGGGAATTGAAAATCTCGAAGAGATTTTGAACGGTCGCTATGTTTCAAAAACAGGTTTGGGCAAGGGCATAGTTGGAACAAGCCGGCTCATGGACCATTTTCAGATCACCGCTCCCGCTGAAGGAACTCGCGTAGAGGCGGGTAAATGGCTGCCAGCTTCAGCGATCAGGGTCGATGCCGCACGTGCCAAACAAATCTCGAACCAGCTTGCCAACAGCGATGCAGCTGACCCATTCGATGAAATTGAACGTCAGAATCAAGAACTGCTAAGAACACTCGCCGAATTGCGAGAGAAACAGGAGCAGCTGGCAGAGCTGAATCGCGAGTTGGAAGATACCAACCGCGGTGTCGTGGCGCTTTATGCCGAGCTCGATCAGCATGCGGATGATCTGCGGCGAATATCGGACCTGAAGACGAGCTTTCTTTCCAATCTTTCTCACGAATTTCGCACGCCTCTGAACTCGATCGTTTCGCTGAGCCGACTGCTGCTGAATCGTGCCGATGGCGATCTTTCCCTTGAGCAGGAGAAGCAGGTCACATACATTCAGCGTTCGGCTTCGGAGCTATCGGAGCTGGTCAATGACCTTCTCGATCTTGCCAAGGTCGAGGCAGGCAAAACAGACGTACGAGCGAAATATTTCGAGGTGCAGGACATCTTCGGCGCGTTGCGAGGAGTGCTCAAGCCGCTGCTGGTCAGCAATAGTCTCGACCTGATCTTCGAGGCTGCTGACGATATTCCAACGCTTTACACAGACGAGGGTAAAGTTTCACAGATTCTTCGCAATCTGATTTCGAACGCACTGAAATTTACCCGGCGTGGACATGTTCGCGTGACCGCGAAGTTTGATGTGGATACTGCGAACGTTGTTTTCCAAGTTACAGATACAGGAATCGGAATCGCGCCCGAAAATATGGACCGAATTTTCGAGGAATTTGTTCAGCTGGAAAGTGACCTCCAAAGCCAGGCAAAAGGAACGGGGCTGGGTTTGCCACTTTCACGCCGTCTGGCGGAGCTACTCGGCGGAGCGCTGGGAGTTGAAAGCGAACTGGGGATTGGGTCGGCATTCACGCTGAAAATACCCTCGCATTATCGGCAGATCCAGGTTGAGATTGCAAAAGAACTGGAAAACCAACTAGCGGCGACTGGCCCCGTCATTCTGCTGATTGAAGACAACCGGGAAGCCAATTTCGTTTACGCATCTTCGCTGAAAAATAGCAGGTATCGGCTGGAGTTTGCGTCATCGATTTATGAGGCACGGGCAGCGATGAAGAACCTGAAGCCGGCTCTGATTGTTCTGGACCGCGTGCTGGAGAAGGTAGATTGTCTGTTTTTCATACCGGAATTGCGATCGGGCGGCTATACGGGCCCGATTCTGGTCATCAGTGTCATCGACGATCCCAAAGTCCCAATCGATGCCGGTGCAAGTGGATTTCTGGCCAAACCGGTTGTGCCCTTCACATTATTAAGCACAGTTCAGGAACTGATTGAGGGTCAATCTGCGAAGACACTTCTCTTGGTAGATGATGATGAGGTCACACGCTATCTGCTT
>Ga0126381_100004276_pt1 | contig 15541 bp, 10 predicted proteins | sample PanSoiMetPlot_28_FD_96465 | JGI IMG/M metagenome (GOLD analysis project Ga0126381, IMG submission 96465) | Tropical forest soil microbial communities from Panama - MetaG Plot_28 | ecosystem: Environmental > Terrestrial > Soil > Tropical forest > Bulk soil | place: Panama | collected 2016-02-17 | reverse complement strand
GACCCAACCACCGGCTTGCCCTTCGCGAACAACGTGATTCCCGCCAATCGCCTCAATTCGGCCGCGTTGGGACTCCTGGCCTACTACCCTCTTCCAAACCTGATAGGCAGCGCTCGTTATAACTATCAGGCCGCGCTGCGGAATACCACCAATACGGACAACATCACGAGCCGCTTCAGCCACAGCTTCAACCAGAAGAACCAGATCAATGGCGGGGTAGGCTGGCAGCGCTCGAACGGTAATTCGCCCACCAGCATTTTCGATTTCGCCACCACCACGGGCATTCCCTCGCTGGATCTCACCAACTCATCCGGCATCAATGCCAACGTCGCCTTTCAGCATCGCTTCACCGTGCGCTTCTTCGACCGGCTCAGTTTTAACTTCAGCCGATCGACAAACACATCGTCGCCGTTCTTTTCCACTCTCGATCAGAATGTCGCCGCGAACCTGGGCATTCAGGGAACCTATCAGGGCAATCCTCTCTATTTCGGACCCCCGGCGATCAACCTACAGAACTTCTACGATCTCAGCGACGGGAGCCCATCGCTGCAACGCAATCAGACGGGCGCCATCGGCAATGCGCTTACCTGGATACGCGGCACGCACAACATGACCTTTGGCGGCGATCTTCGCTTCCAGCAGTTCAATCCGGTGAATGAATCGAACGCGCGCGGATCCTTCACGTTCAATGGCGCGGCGACGGCAGCGCCCGGCTCCACGAATACGAGCGCTTCGGGATACGATCTCGCCGATCTTCTGCTTGGCATCCCCGACACTTCATCCATCGCCTATGGAAATGCCGATAAGTACTTCCGCACGCGCTGGTGGGATGTGTACGCCAACGACGATTGGCGCGTCACCACGAAATTCAGCATTCAGGCGGGACTGCGCTGGGACTATTCGCAGCCATTCACCGAGCTTCAAGGCCGCCTGGTCAATCTGGCGATAGGTCCCGGATTCTCGACCGCAACGCCACTGTGCGCTACCTCCGCCGTGGCAGGCTGCGCATCGGCCGACTCTCTCGGATTACCGAGTTCGCTGCTGCGTCCCGATAAGCGTGGCGTGGCGCCGCGATTCGGCTTCGCTTATCGCCCGTGGGTGAAGCATTCCACGGTAATCCGCGGCGGCTACGGACTCTACTGGAACACGTCGTTCTATCAGAGCATCGTAAATTCCCTGGCGCAGCAGTCGCCGCTTTCCAACAGCTTCTCCATCGCCAACACGGTTACCGATCCATACTCGATTCACAATATTCTGGTGAACGGCAACCGGGTCGCCGCCGCGAATGGCACTACCGCCAACACTTTCGCCATCGATCCGGGCTTTAAGAACGGCTATTCGCAGAACTGGCAACTTGCCATTCAGCAGAACTTCACCCCCACCACGCTAGTCACGGTGACTTATGCCGGCGTTAAGGGGACCGGCCTCCCGCAAACCTTCGTTCCCAATACATATCCAGCGGGAGCGGTCGGCGTGCCGGTCGGATTGCCCACCGGTTTCCGATATGAAACGTCGGGCGGCAACTCCAGCTATCAGGCGGGAACCGTACAGGTCCAGCGGCGGTTACGCAATGGCATCGGCGGCAACATCGCATACTCCTATTCGAAGCTGATGGACGACGGCATGTTGGGCGGCCGCGGTCAGGGCGCAAGCGTACTGGCGCAAAACTGGCTCGATCTCAAAGCCGAGCGCGCCCTTTCCGCCAGCAACCAGACCAATCGGCTCACCACCGGCCTGCAGTTTTCGAGCGGCCAGGGCCTCCACGCCGCCGCTCTGCTAAAAGGCTGGAGGGCGACGTTGTTGAAAGACTGGACCATCATGACGAACGTCAGCGTGGCCAGCGGATTGCCTGAGACTCCGTTGCTGACCTCCATCACCAAAGGCACCGGAATTTCCGGCCAGTTACGGCCTGAAGTAATAGGGCCGCTCTATCCTGCCACGCCCGGATACGCGTTCAATATCGACGCGTTCTCGTCCACTGCCATTCCTACCGGACAGTATGGAAACGCCGGACGCGACATCATTACCGGACCTACGCAATTCAACATGAGCGGGTCGGCGAGCAGAACGATTCGCGTTGGTGAGCGGAAGAATCTAGACATCCGATTCGACGCGACGAACTTGCTCAACCACTTCGCCTACACCGGCTACAACATGACATTCGGAACGGCGCAGTTCGGCCTGCCCACCGGAGCGACCGCAGCGCGCTCCTTCAACATGACGGCGAGGTTCCACTTCTAATGAGCACGCGAACGATCCTTCCCACGTTTCTTTCCTGGTTGATGGTTGCTTCCGCGCAACAGACCGCCGCACCGCCGACGGCGACGACTCCGCAAACCCAGCAGCCCGCGCAGGAGCAAAAACTCAACGGAGTGCTGGTCCCGAACAGCGGGGCTTCGTTCACCGTCACGCAGCAGTTGGTCATTGAAACCGTTATCGTCAAGGACAAGCAAGGCAACCCGGTCCTGGGCCTCACCAAGGACGATTTCGCAGTCCTCGAAGACGGAAAGCCGCAAGAGATCCGGATCTTCGATCATGAGGATCTCTCCGAAACAGCGACTGTGGACCAAAAACTAGATACCGAGGTCAAGCTCGAAAAAAAGAGGGAAGAACCGAAGCCCGAGCCCGAGGTGAAGCCGCTCACCGCCAATCAGATCGCGCCTGAAAAGCCCGGCGACCTCAAGTACAAGGACCGCCGTCTGCTGGTGCTCTTCTTCGATCTCACCTCGATGCCCATTCCCGACCAGGTACGAGCCCAGAAGGAAGCGCAAAAGTTCCTCAAGAACCAGATGACGCCCTCCGACCTCGTCGCCATTATGACCTTCTCGAGCGACGTGAAGGTGGTTCAAGACTTCACCGATGATCGAGACCTGCTCAACAAAGAGATCAAGAACATGGTGATCGGCGAGGGCCAGGGCTTCGACGTATCCTCCAACGACGACAGCACATCGGACACGGGCGCGGCCTTCACGCAGGACGATTCCGAATTCAACATCTTCAACACCGACCGTCAACTCGCCGCGCTCGAAACCGCGGTGCGCATGCTCGCTTCGCTCAACGAAAAGAAAGCCCTTGTCTATTTCGCCAGCGGGATGCAAAAGAACGGACTCGATAATGACGCGCAATTGCGCGCTACCATCAATGCCGCCATTCGCTCCAACACTTCGTTCTACACTGTTGACGCTCGCGGTCTTGTGGCCACGGCGCCTCTCGGCGATGCCACCAAGAGCTCGCCCGGCGGTACGGGCATGTACACCGGCAGTTCGGGACGTGCGGCGCAAAGCAACTTCGCCGGACAACAGGAGACGCTCTTCACTCTCGCGGCCGATACCGGCGGTAAGGCGCTGCTCGACAACAACGACCTCTCGATGGGCATCCAACAAGCCCAAAAGGACATTTCGAGTTATTACATCATCGGCTATTACTCGCACAACGAGAAACTCGACGGCCAATTCCGCAAGGTGGATATCAAGTTTAAGAATCCTGCCCTCGCTGGAAAATACGCGCCGCTCGATTACCGGCATGGCTACTACGCGGGCAAGGAGTTTCAGAAGTTCACTTCGTCCGACAAGGAGCGCCAGCTAACCGAGGCGCTGATGCTTTCCGACCCCGTGACGGACCTGAACATCGTTGCCGAAATCGACTACTTCCGTCTGGCGCGCGACCGTTACTTCGTACCGATTTCGGTTAAGATTCCCGGCAGCGAACTGGTGCTTGCCAAGAAGGGCGGCGCGGAGAAAACCTCGATCGATTTCGTCGGCCAGATTACCGATCCCAAGACGGGCAAAACGGTCCAGAACGTTCGCGATATCGTCCCGATCACTCTGACCGGTCAGACGGCGGCCGATCTTTCCAAGCGTCCTATCGCCTACGATCCGGGCTACGTCCTTGCCCCTGGAACTTACAAGATGAAGATGCTGGCGCGAGAAAACGAGACCGGTAAGATGGGAACCTTTGAACGAACCTTCACGGTTCCCGATCTGACTACCCAACAGACCGTTCTGCCGATCAGTTCGGTAATCTTGAGCAGCCAGCGTACGGCTCTCAGCGAGGCCGTTTTCAATGCGGAGAAGGATAAGAAGCTGCTGACGATGAACCCGCTCTTCCAGGACGGCAAGAAGCTTGTTCCCAGCGTCACGCGCGTCTTTAAAACAAATCAGGAGATGTATGTTTACCTGGAAGCTTACGAGCCGTCGGCGACCGCAACCCAGCCGCTGGTGGCGAGCGTAGCGTTTTATCGGGGCAAGATGAAGGCCTTCCAAACGGATCCGCTGGAAGTCACCCAGGGGTTGAATGATAAATCCAAAGCCGTACCCCTGCGTTTTGCTCTGCCGCTGGCGAATATGAAGACGGGCGCCTATACCTGTCAGGTAAACGTTTTCGATCCCACAAATCAGAAGTTTGTGATTTGGCGCGCGCCGGTTATTCTGACTCAGTAATTCCTCCCCGCAAAAAACCGGCGGTGTCGGCTTGGCTCTTTCGAGCTTCTGCCGGCACCGCCGGTTCGCGCCACTTCAACTGCTATTCATGTAGCACTTGGGGCGCCAAGTGTTATGGCGGGGGTGGAAATGCACTACACGCTACAATAGAATTTCCATGATTCGAGTCCGTTTTGCGCCCTCTCCGACGGGCTTTCTGCACATCGGGAGTGCGCGTACTTTTATCTTTAATTGGCTTTACGCGCGCCGCCACGGCGGAACAATGATTCTGCGGATCGACGACACCGACGTCGAACGCAACACCGAGGCGTCCGTAAATTCTATCTTTGCGGGCCTCGAATGGCTCGGTTTGAAGTGGGACGAGCAGTACAAACAATCGGAACGTATCGCGCTCCACCGTGAAATGGCGCAGGCAATCATGAAGAAAGGAATGGCGTACCGCGATTTTACACCCGCCCACACGGGTGAGTCCGACAAATCCGGAACGCAAGGCGCCTGGCTGTTTCACGCCGAAATGCGCGACATGCCACAAGAAGAGAGCGACCGCTTGGCGGCCGCCGGAAAGCCTTTCGCGCTGCGCTTCCGCGTCCCCCGGGACGTGCAACGGAACGTGCGCTTCCAGGATCGCGTTTACGGAGAACAATCAAAATCCACGGCCGATATCGAAGACTTCGCGCTGCTGCGAAGCGACGGCATGCCGACTTATCACCTTGGCTCTTGCGCGGACGACGCCGACCTGCGCATCACCCAGATCGTGCGAGGTCAGGACCATCTCACGAATACATTCAAACACGTGCTCATCTTCGAAGCGGCAGGCGTCGCTTCTCCTGAGTTCGCCCACCTCCCGCTGCTGGTCGCGCCCGATGGCGCCAAGCTCTCCAAGCGCAAGCACGGGCCGGTAGTCAGCGTGACCACGTACCGCGACGCCGGCTTTATCCCGGAAGCTTTCATCAATTTCCTGTGCCTGCTGGGGTGGTCGCCGAAGAACGACCGCGAAGTGATGTCGCAAAAAGAACTGATCGAAACGTTTTCCTTCGAAGGCATCCACCGCAGCAATGCGGTGGTGAATTTCAAAGACGAAGATCCGTTTGATCCCAAGGCAGCGTGGCTCAATGCCGAATATATCCGCACGATGCCCGCCGCGGAACTGGCCGAGCGTCTTGGCCCGGTGATCGAGGCCGCGGGATTCAGCGTTTCCTCCGACAAGCTCGCCAAAATCACCGTGCTTCTGCAGGAGCGCATCCAGCTGCTTTGCGACGTGCTCACGGTAGGCGATTTCTTCTTCGCGCGCGAGCTTGCGCCTTATGACGCCGCCGAATTGATTCCGCAAAAGGGCGACTGCGAAATGGCCGCGCGCGCGCTCGAACGCGGGCGCGCCGCGCTGTGCGCGACGCCATTCACGCACGACGATCTCGAGGCCGCGCTGCGCAATGCCGCTACGGAACTCGGCATCAAGACCGGACAAATGTTCCAACCGATCCGGGTGGCCGTTTGCGGACGCAAGAATGCGCCGCCGCTATTTGGCACGCTCGAAGCGCTCGACCGTGAGATCTCGATCGAGCGCATCGATCTTGCATTGGAAAAATTGAAGATCGACAGGCCGGAGGCCTGTCGTACCAACAGATCCTTATGACTCCTTCGAACACCGAAACGCCCGCGGCGCCTCCAAATACTCCGGCGGGCGGGCCTTCCAACTTCATCCGCGAGATCATCCGCGAAGACCTGCGCACCGATAAGTGGAACGGCCGCGTACAGACGCGCTTTCCTCCCGAGCCGAACGGCTATCTTCATATCGGCCACGCCAAATCCATCTGTCTCAATTTCGGGCTCGCTCAGGAATTCGGCGGCCATACCAACCTGCGCTTCGACGATACCAATCCTTCGAAAGAGGAAACGGAATATGTCGATTCCATCATGGATAACGTCCGCTGGCTGGGCTTCGAGTGGGCCAACGGCGAACTTTACGCGTCCGATTACTTCGGCCGGTTATACGATTGGGCCGTTCAACTGATTCAAGCCGGCAAGGCGTACGTGTGCGATCTGAGCGCCGACGAAGTGCGCAAATACCGCGGCACACTCACTGAACCGGGCAAGGAGAGCCCTTATCGCAATCGATCCATCGAAGAGAATCTCGATCTCTTCGCGCGCATGAAGGCGGGCGAGTTTCCCGATGGATCGCGCACGCTGCGCGCCAAGATCGATATGGCCTCGCCCAACCTCAACATGCGCGACCCGGTGATGTATCGTATCCTGCACGAAACGCATCACCGCACCGGCGACGCCTGGTGCATCTATCCGATGTACGACTACGCCCACGGGCAATCGGATTCCATCGAGCGCATCACGCATTCCATCTGCACGCTCGAATTCGAAGACCACCGTCCGCTCTACGACTGGTTTTGCGACAACCTCGGCATCTATCACCCGCAACAGATCGAGTTCGACCGCCTGAACCTCACGTACACGCTGCTCAGCAAGCGCAAGCTGCTGCACCTGGTACAGAACGGATTTGTGCGCGGCTGGGACGATCCGCGCATGCCCACGCTGAGCGGTATCCGCCGACGCGGCTACACGCCCGAAGCGCTGCGTAACTTCTGCGGCGCGATCGGCGTTTCGAAGACGAACGGCACCATCGAACTGGGCCTCCTCGAGCATTACGTTCGCGAGGATCTCAACAAGCGCGCGTTGCGCGTGATGGCGGTGCTCAAGCCCTTGCGTGTGGTCATCGACAATTATCCCGAAGGCCAGGTCGAATACCCGGACGCGGTCAATAACCCCGAGGACGAGAGCGCCGGCTCGCGTCAGGTTCCGTTTTCGCGCGTGCTTTATATTGAGCAGGACGATTTCCGCGAAGATCCGCCCAAGCAATACTACCGCCTCTCGCCAGGACGCGAGGTGCGCCTCCGTTACGGTTACTTCATCACCGCCACCAGCGTAGTCAGGAACGACGCGGGCGAAGTTGTCGAGGTACATTGCGCCTACGACCCGGCCACGCGCGGCGGCAACGCGCCCGACGGGCGCAAAGTGAAATCGACCATCCATTGGGTTTCGGCCGAGCATGCCGTGGACGCCGAAGTCCGCATCTATGAAACGCTCTTCACTCGCGAAAACCCCAATGAAACGGATGAAGGGCAGGACTTCACGGCGAATCTGAATCCGAATTCGCTCGAGGTGTTGACCGGCTGCAAACTCGAGCCCGGGCTGCGCGATGTAGAGCCGTTCCGTCACTATCAGTTCGAACGCCTCGGTTACTTCTGCGCCGATCCGGACAGCGCGTCCGGCAAGCCAGTCTTCAACCGCACGGTAGCGTTGCGCGATACGTGGGCGAAGATCGAGAAGCGGCAAGCGGCGCCTCCAGCGCGCAAAGACGACGGCAAATGATCATTCTCGGAATTGGTGGCATGCTGGGCGACGCGGCCAGCGCCATCCTGAAAGACGGCGAACTCGTGGCGGCGGTGGAGGAATCGAAACTTGTCCGCCGGCGGCTGAATTGGGGCGGCACGGGCGACCTGCCGGAGCATTCGATCGCGACTTGCCTCCAACTCGCCGGTACGAAGCCGGAGCAAGTAGACGCAGTTGCCATAGCCAGGCCGGTTCCCAAGTCGGACTTCTATCCCAAGCTGCGCGCGCACTTCCCCAACAGCCGGCTGTTGGTAGTGGAACATCACCTGGCGCATGCCGCATCGGCGTATTACCCATCTCCCTTCGAGGACGCGACGGTGCTGACGCTCGACCGGGGGGCGGATTTCCGCTGTGGATCGCGCTGGCGTGCGGAGGGTTCGCGGCTCTCGCTCGAATTCGAGCAATACGATTCGCTGGGCGATCTTTACGGACGCGTCACCACGCTGCTCGGCTTCGAAGCGAACACCGACGAGCACAAAGTGCAATGGATGTCCGCCGCAGGCGACGGCCGGTTCATCGGCCTTTTCCAGGACATCATCGGCGACGACGGCGACGGCGCGCGCATCGATCGCTCGTATTTCACCGCCGAACGTTTCAGCCAAGGCGGGTTCAGCCCGCGATTCTACGAGCGTTTGGGCATCGCCGCGGGCGCGCAGATTCCCGATGCCCTGCGGCCGCACATCGCCGCAGGTTTGCAAAGCGCCATCGAAGCAGCGGCGATCCGCATGGCCGGGGAGGGCCGCAATCTCTGTTTCGCGGGCGGCCTGGGATTGAATGCGCTGCTCGTGGCCGCACTCGAAAGGCATCGCAACGTGTTTGTGCAGCCGGTCTCGGGCAATGCCGGGACAGCCATCGGCGCGGTGCTCGATACCTGGCATACCGTTTACGGGCAAACCAAGCGGGCGCCGCTTGAAACTCTATGCCTGGGGCCCTCTTTCGGCGCGGCGGAAATTAAACAAGCACTGGAGAATTGCAAGCTCCGGTTCCGCTACCTGTTGACGCACGAGGAACTGATCGAGACAGCGGTAGCCCAGTTGAGCGACAACAAGATCGTCGCCTGGATGCAGGGACGTATGGAGTTCGGGGCGCGCGCCCTGGGAAACCGGAGTATTCTCGCGTCGCCGCTCGACCCTTATTCGACGGAAAACCTGAACATCTTCATCAAACACCGTGAGCAGGTGCGCAAATTTGCCGCCTCGGTCCCCGCGGAACTCGCGGCCGAGTATTTCGAGACCGGTCCCAACGCACGTTATCTTGCAACCGTGGGACGCGTGAAAGCCTCGCATCGGGAACAGTTCGCGGCGGCGATTCTGGCCGATAACCTAGTGCGGGTTCACACGGTGGACCGGGAGGAGAATCCGCTCTACTGGAAGCTGCTGCACGCGGCGGGAAAGGCGACGGGGCTTCCGGTGCTCTACAACACGTCGTTCAATCTGTTCGGCGAACCGCTGGTGTGCACTCCGCGCGATGCGGTCCGCAGCTTTTATTCATCGGGAATTGACGCGATGTTCGTAGGTCAGTTCTTTTTGCAGAAGTAGGGCGGATTACCTGTTCTCACTTACCAAGTGAACGTTCGTTGCTTTCACCACTGCGAAGACCTGCTCGCCGACCTTCAAGTCCAACTCGGCTGCCGATTGCGCCGTGATTACTGCCATTAGGGGGAATCCGCAGTCGATCTCGATTCGTGCAAGCGGCCCTTCGATCGACGCCTCGCGCACCATTCCCGCAACATGATTGCGCGCGCTCGAATCCAGGCGCCCCTCGCGAGTCACGGCGACGTCTTCCGCACGGATGCATGCCAGCACAGCGCCGCTTTCGCCGCCATCCACGCATTCGAGACGACACTGCCCCACAGCGACCGTGAGCAGACCCGCGTGACGCGCGACAATCTCTGCAGGCAAAATGTTCTCCACTCCCAACGATTCGGCCACTCGGGGATCGACAGGGCGCCGGAACACATCGCGCACGGGTCCGGTCTGTCGAATCGCGCCATCGATCATCACCGCAATCCAATCGCCTAGCGCGATGGCCTCGGCGCGATCATGCGTCACCACGATGCTCGGCACATGGCTTTCGAGCAACATGCGGCGGAGGTCCTGCCGGGTGCGCATGCGCGAAGCGGCATCGAGCGCGGAGAGAGGCTCGTCCAGCAGTAACAGAGCCGGATCCGCGGCCAGCGCGCGCGCCAGCGCCACACGCTGCTGTTGTCCACCGGAAAGCTGGCGTGGGAAATGCGCGCGCAGCTTGTCGAGTTCGAATGCCTGGATCAACCGCTCAGCGCGCGCGGGGGCACGAGCTCCGAAGCCCACATTCGCCTCGGCTGTGAGGTGCGGAAACAGCGCATACTCCTGAAACAAAAATCCGGCGCGGCGTTGCTGGGGCTCGAGCGATCGCGCACCCAACCACTCCTCGCCGCGAAAGACGATGCTGCCGCTATCGGGGCGCTCCAGCCCCGCGATCAGGCGAAGCAACGTTGTCTTCCCTGCCCCCGACGGGCCGAAAAGCACCGTGACCGGCGCCGATCCGACAGGCAACAGCCAATCGGCGTCGATGGTGAATCCCGAGGCGAAGCGCTTGCAGCATCGGCAGATCAGTTCGCCGGCCATAATCCCCAACGCCGCTTTCCGGCCGCGCCCCGCTGCAAAGCGTACGTCAGTGCGAGAGCAGCGAATGAAAAGGCCAGCAGCGCCAGCGACGTACGCCACGCCGCATCGTAATCGAGAGCCTGTACCTGATCGTAGATCGAGATGGACACGGTGCGGGTAACGCCGGCGATGTTGCCGCCGACCATCAACACCACGCCGAATTCACCCATCGTGTGCGCAAAGGTCAACACCGCGCCTGCTCCGATTCCCGCACGCGCCAACGGCACGATTACGCGGCGGAATGTCGCCGCGCGCGATACGCCCAGGCACCACGATGCCTCGATGAGCTTGCGGTCCACAGCGGCGAAGGCCGCGGCGACAGGCTGCACTGTGAATGGAAGGCTGTAAAGCACCGAAGCGATCAGCAGGCCGCCAAACGAGAACGGCAGCATTCCGCCCGTAATTCGGGCGTAGAACGCGCCAATGGGGCTGCGCGGCCCCAAGGCCAGCAGCAGATAGAAACCCAGCACCGTAGGGGGAAGAATCAGCGGCATCGCGACTACAGCCTCTACCAGAAATTTCCAGCGGCGGTTCGAGAATGCGATCCAATAGGCTAGCGCGACGCCCAGTACCAGCAGAATCGCCGTAGTCGCCGACGCCAGCCTGAGGCTGAGCCAGATGGCTTGCCAATCCATATCAGTAGAAGGCCATCTTAGTAGAAGCCGTAACTTTTGAGCGCCTTCCGTCCGGCGGCGCTCATCATGAAGGCGCGGAACTCGCGCGCGTCCGCCGGATTGGCCGCGTGCGCGAGAATCACGCCTGCCTGTTCCAGTTTCGGATAGGCATCCGGCGGAACCTCCCAATAACGGCCCTGCTCGCGGGCGGCGGGCGCCAGCGCCAGGGCGAGAGCGACGATCCCGATGTCCGCGGCTCCGCTCTGCGCGAATTGAAATGTCTGCGCGATGTTTTCGCCGAGCACAAGTTTGGGCGCGACACGGTCATAGATTCCCGACGAACGCAGCGCCGCTTCCGCCGCACGTCCATATGGCGCGTGCTGAGGGTTGGCGATGGCAATATGCTTCGCCGAGGGCGCTTCCAGAGCGTGCATCTGAAGACGCCCAAGATCGATGGGGGAATTCTTTCCGACCCACAAGACCAGGCGTCCGGCGCCGTAGACGAAGAACGAATCCGCCAGCGCCAACTTTGCCTCGATCAACTTGCGCGGGTACTCGCTATCGGCGGAGAGGAAGAGGTCAAATGGCGCCTGGTTGCCGATTTCAGCATAGAAATTCCCCGAAGAGCCGAAGACCGTTTCGAGATCGACATCGGGGTGCGCGCGATGGAACTCGCGGCCGAGATCCGTAAGGGCGAACTGAAGATCCGCGGCGGCGGCCACAGTAAGCTTGCGCGGCGCGCTTGCTGCAGGCGCGGACCCCGCGGACACAGCAAGAGCAAGCGCAAGGATTGCCGGGAGGAATCTCAAAGCACCATGATGGCATAGTTCCCCTGTATGACAAGGACGAGGCCATGCTAATTCACCGCCGGCTTCTCGGCGTGATCTACGACAGTGATTTCAACAGCCGCCGAGGCGGCTTCGAGCTTCAATCCCATTTGCGCTTGCAACGCCTCGAAAACGGATGGGCTGGTGTCGTATCCGGGGAAGCCATCGATCGCGCACAGAAGTCGCAGTTCGAAGGCGCCCGTGATCCCGGTCCGGTCGATTACGGGCCGCTCGGCGACGCGAGTCAGGAAATCGGCGAATTGGCCCAGGCTCCCGTACCCGCGCAGCTCCGTCCGGTCACCCACCGGCGCCATGCTGAAATTCGAGTAGAGTTCGAATGGCTCGGGCTGGCTCGCCTCCACCGCGGTTAACTTGGGGCCGTTCTTCGCCAAGACCAGGTTGTAAACCGGCATGGTTTTAGATTGGTGATGCAGTTTCAAACTGAAACGGTCAGCAAGCAACCCACGCAGCATCATCAGTTGAGCGGACCGAGGTTGGGGCGAAGCCGTCGTCGCGACGATATCATAGCGCGCCGTGTGCAGCCACGGCGGCCCTTCGTATTGATACTCGCGCAAGCTATATGCGACCCGGATGAGCGCGTCGACTGCTTGAGACTCGATGATCATGCGACCGGGGTCGGACCGCATTCCGGCAGGCCCATGAAGCGATGCCTTGACGCTGACCACCTCGAACGCCGGCGGCGTTTGCGCCCATGCCACAATGCAGGCCGCGAACAGCGCATACAATTTCATGGTGATTGGACGTCACGCCGCATTCCGGGTTAGCGCGGATGGTTTCCCCGCGCGCACCGGCCGGGCGCTGTTCCATTAGTAAGCCGTACCTATCGCATAACCGTTAGAATGGACCGGTATATGGCCTCAAACCGCGAGAGCATACTGGATCAGTTCACCCGCCAAGCCTTGCCGTTCGCGAGTGCGCCAGCGATTCGCAACCTCGAGGCTCTGAGCCGCATTGTGCAAATTGCCGAAGCCGGCCCCAACGATTTCGTGCTCGACGTGGCTTGCGGTCCCGGCCTACTGGTCTGCGCGTTCGCCACCGTTGTCGAACATGCCACGGGGATTGATCTGACTCCGGCTATGCTGGATGAGGCTAGACGCGAGCAGCAGCAACAAGGGCTCACCAACATTCGATGGGTGTTGGGCGATGTCTTGCCCCTTCCGTTTCCCGATGCCAGTTTCTCGATTGTCACAGCGCGATTCGCATTTCATCATTTTCCCGATCCGCTCGCAGTTCTCCAGGAAATGCGACGCGTTTGTAAGAGCGGCGGCCGCGTTGTGGTGGCGGACACCGCGCCGGCAGAGGACAAGGCAGCCAATCTCAATGCCATGGAGCGATTGCGGGATCCATCACACGTTCGGGCAATGCCTTTGCCGGAGCTTTCCGGGTTGTTCCGCTCTGCTGGACTCGAAGTTAGTCGAATCGACGCGTACCGGTTAGAAGGGGAACTCGAGGATCTGCTCCGCCGGTCCTTTCCGAGCGAGGGGGATTCCGATCAGATTCGAAAGATGTTCACTGCATCTGGTGCGGATGATGCGCTCGACATGGCCGTACACGAGGCTGATGGCAAGATCTACTACGGTTTCCCGGTTGCGATTCTCGCGGCCGTCAAGAGATAACGGCGTCTGATGCTGCCATCTCGAACGCCGGTTGCGTCCATGCCACAAACTAACCGCGAACAGTGTGTAACACCCAATGGCGGTTGGAAGCCACGCCCTATTTCGGGTTCAGCGCGGATGATTTCCCAGGCGCATCAGGCTGGCGCGGTGTAGCACTCCTCGATCGCTTTGGCGATCTCTTCGCGCGATTGAACTGGCGAGAGCGAGAGATTCTCTTCGATGCGCTTCACCACCTCACTCAGGCCTTCATCTTTGATGGATGAAGAAAGCCAATTCGAATAATCGCCGCGCTCAAGGTGATAGCGCCAGGTGTCGTCATCGATGCCCGCCGCAAGTTGCAGGAAGGTATTCAGGTTATTTACGCGAAGATTCAACTTGCCTTCGCGTCCCCGGAAATAGAAGACGCGCTCTTCTTCCAATTCGCCTTGGGCGTACTTGCGCCGATGGCGTTTGCGCTCGGCTTTGCCCGGAATGGACTGCATGCGCTCGATGACTTCGTCAGAATCGCGGAACCAGACCGACGCCTCGCCGGGATTGAGGTTCACATTTGCGATGGAAGGCGGCGCGATGCCGGCGGCGCGCGCAAATTCCTCAGCGAATTTCTGTGGCTCATTGCCGATAACCGCGAGAATATTCACGAGCTTCAGCGCGGCCGGCGACACGTGTTCGGGATGCACGGTGATCAAAAGCAGGCTGGCGTTCTGGCCGGCGACTTCGGCGGAAGCCGGCGCCCAACCAGAGGGCAGCAGATGGTGCGCCTCATCGATGACGATCCAATGCGGGCGGCCTTCACGCATTTTCCTCTCCTGCAATTTCGTGAGGAGCCCGGCAAAAGACTGGGGGCGATCCTGCATTTTCATGCCGACCAGGTTCACGATCAGATTCGATGCGGGATCGTCGAGAAGTTGGAGGATTTCATCGAACGATGGCGCGTGATCTTTGTCGCCGAGGGTGACGAAGCCGGCCATGTTTTCGTAATCGCCTTCGGGATCGACGAGGCAGACCTGATACTCACGCGCGATGAGTCGCTCGACGAATCCTGCGACGAACGTCGATTTTCCGCCTCCCGATTGGCCGCAAAGGAGCACCGCTTTGCCTTCGGTATCGATATAGATATCGCGCTGATTGGCGCGTCCGAAGAGAACGCCGTGTTTTTCGAGATTGAGCGGCAGCGAGCGTAGATCATCCTCAACCAGGCGGCCAATCAATTGGGAGGCGCCCACGCCATGATCGCCATCGGTGACGAAATCGACGCGTTCTTTCAGTGCGGGAATGGCGTTCGAAACGGCGACGGAAAATTCGCAGCAACTCAGGAAGGCATGGTCGTTTTCGGCATCGCCTATGCCGGCGATGTTGTGGCGGGAAAGCTTTAGTTCACCGAGAGCGTGATTGAGACCCGTCATTTTGTTGACGCCGCTGGGGAGCGCCATGACCGCGTCTTTGTTGAAAATCACCTGCAGTTCGAGGCCAAGGGCGCGGATGCTTTCGAGCATGGCGGTTTCATGGGGATGCCAGGTAGCCACAATCACGTCGCCCACGCTGATGCCCGATACGTTCCGCCGTCTGAGATCGGCGATGAACTCGTCGGGCGGACGCTCCGCGAGTACGGTCTTTTCGCGAGTGGAAGGATTGAACAGCACAGCGCCGTTTTCGGCGACGACGCGGTCAAAGAGATCGAGGTGGGGGAAAACGCTTTCGAGATCGGGTAGTTCCCTGCCCGTGACCATGATCAGCTTTCGTCCGGACTGACGCACATCCCGCAGAGTTTTCAAGGTCGCCTCGTCGACAACGCCATTGTGGGCGAGTGTGCCGTCGTAATCGGTAGCGAGTGCGAGATATCTCATACAGAAGCGCCGAGGCAGCCGATGCACTTGCGTGGCCAAATTAGGCAATCTTTGAAACAGAGCACGGCGCAGGGTCGTAGAGGGCTGCGCAGCGCCAGGGCAACAGCCTGTAACCTGCTTTTATGCGAACGAT
>Ga0126381_100004275_pt1 | contig 15542 bp, 7 predicted proteins | sample PanSoiMetPlot_28_FD_96465 | JGI IMG/M metagenome (GOLD analysis project Ga0126381, IMG submission 96465) | Tropical forest soil microbial communities from Panama - MetaG Plot_28 | ecosystem: Environmental > Terrestrial > Soil > Tropical forest > Bulk soil | place: Panama | collected 2016-02-17 | reverse complement strand
TTTTGGCTCCATCATCCAGCATCTCCGCCGTTCCCTTGATCAACTTCGTGCCAGCCGGCTCCAGCCGATCATCAATGGAACCGGAATCGTGATTCACACGAATTTCGGGCGCGCGCCCCTTGCACACGAAGCAGTTCGCGCGCTCGACGAAATCGGTTCCCATTATTCTAACCTCGAATACGACCTTGAAGCGGGCGAGCGCGGTCACCGCGGTGCTTATATCGAGAATGCTCTGGCGCTGCTTTGCAGGGCAGAAGCAGTGACGACGGTAAATAATTGCGCGGCCGCATTGGTGCTCATCGTTCGACATTTCACAAGAAAGAAACCGGAGGTCGTTATTTCGCGCGGCGAATTGGTGCAGATCGGCGGAGGCTTTCGCATTGGCGAAATGATCGAGGCAGCTGGCGCGAAACTGTGCGAGATCGGCGCAACAAACAAGACCACGCTCAAGGACTACGCGAGAGCGATCGGGAAAAATACCGGTTTCATTCTCAAAGTGCATCGCAGCAATTTCCTCATGAGCGGTTTTGTTGAATCACCGACATCCACAGCGATAGCCGAGCTTGCGAGAAAAAAACGGATTCCTTTTGTCGAGGACCTGGGAAGCGGCGCCATTTTAACGACTGAGCAATTGGGAATTCCCGAACACGAACCGACGCCTGCGGAAGCTTTAAGAGCTGGCGCCGATCTTGTTTGCTTCAGCGGCGACAAACTATTCGGCGGACCGCAGGCGGGAATCATAGCTGGGAAAAAGCGGTTAATCGCTGCCTTCAAACGCGAGCCACTATTTCGTGCGCTGCGCTGCGATAAACTCTGTCTCGCTGCGCTCCAAGCCACCATCGATCGTCATCTCAACGAATCCACATTGGAAATTCCGGCGATCGCCCTCCTACATGTATCGCACGACGAATTGCGGACCCGAGCTGCGAAGATCGTCGGACGGCTGAACGGATTGCCCCTAAGAGTTGAAATTGGCAGCGGTAAAGTCAAAGCCGGTGGCGGCGCGCTGCCAGGATCCACAATGCCATCACTTACGATCGAGATGATTCCAGCGAATTGTTCGCTGGCCGGTTTTGCCGTGAGGCTGCGCAATTCCAGTCCGCCAGTCGTTGGTTATATTGCGAATGAGCGTTTCAAGCTCGATCTGGGCACAATTTTCCCGCAACAGGACGACGCGATTATCGAGGTGATTCGCAACGCATGTAACAATCAGAACGTTTCCGGCGGACACGACCGCTAGGTGCGTCGGCAACGAGCGGGTCAACGCAGTCCTTACCACGCAATTTAAGATGACCGAAAAACATTTCATCCTCGCCACAGCGGGTCATGTTGATCACGGCAAGAGCGCGCTGGTTAAAGCGCTAACCGGAACCGATCCTGACCGCTTACCCGAAGAGAGAGAGCGCGGCATCACCATCGATCTCGGTTTCGCCGAACTGAGTCTCACCGGCTCTAACGGTGAGCAATTCCACGTCGGGATTGTCGATGTTCCGGGTCACGAGGATTTCGTGCGAAACATGATTGCGGGTGTCGGCTCAATCGATCTCGCGTTGCTGGTTGTCGCGGCGGATGACGGCTGGATGCCGCAAACCGAAGAACACCTGCAGATCCTGACCTATCTCGGCATTCAGCGAATCATCGTCGCGCTGACGAAATCCGATTTAGGAAAAATCGATATCGTCACTGCTCAAATCCGTGCGGAGTTGGAACGAACTTCATTCACAAATAGCCAAATCATTCCAACTTCGGTCCGCACTGGCGAGGGAATCACAAATTTGAAAAGTGCGTTTGCGGACGAGCTCACGCACTTGCCACCGCCACGCGACATCGGGAAACCGAGGCTTTTTGTCGATCGTGCATTCAGGCTTCGTGGGATTGGGACAGTCGTCACTGGCACGTTGAGCGGCGGTTCAATTCGGCGGGACCAGGATGTTGTCGTTCAACCGCGAAATATTTCAGCTCGGATTCGTTCCATTCAAAACCACTGCCGCAATATCGAGATCGCGCACCCGGGAATGCGCACAGCGATGAATCTGCCTGATCTCTCGGTTGGCGAGAACGGAACACAACGCGGCGACGTCATCACGCTCCGGGAAGGCGGCAGTCCGCAAGCCACAATCGACGTGCTTATCGAAAGATCGCCGCGCGTGAACCGAACTTCTCCTGCAGCCCGTCCAATCAAGAACGGCAGTTCCGTTCAAGTTCATTTTGGAACAAGTCGCGTTGCTGCAAAGATCACGTTTTTGGATGGATCTGTGCTCGCGGCGGGGCAAAGTGCAATTGCTCAGTTGCGGCTGGAGTCACCTATTCTGGCTTTTGTCGGCGATCGATTCGTTTTGCGCGATTCCTCTGACCAAAACACTACTGCCGGCAGCACGGTGCTCGATCCCGAGGCCGATCGCGCGGGTTTCCAGTCTGCCGCGCAGATTCAATTCCTAAGAGCGCGTGCAACCGCACCGCACGATGCTTCGGCGTGCATTCGGTCTCAGGTTAAGCGTGATGCCTGGGCTGAAGCCAAAACTTTGCTGGCTAAATCGAAGTTCGGCGCCGCCGAAATCGATGAAGCGTTGTCTCAGCTAAGACACAGCGCTGACATTGTACTGGCGGGCGATTTCGTCGTTGATGCATCTTATTGGCGTGACTTGGTTAACAGAGCAGGCAGCCTAATTGATCAAGCACACGAACAAAATCCCGAGCGCCGAGGAGTCAGTCTATCGGCGCTTCGGACAGAGTTGGAAATCCAGTTCGACAAATTTTTTAACGGGATAATTGCGGAATTAACCCGAAGCGGTTTTGCTCGGTACGAAAATCAAATTGGTCGCGCCGGTCACCATCCATCGCTACCGCCGCATTTATTATCGGCCGCGGAAAACATTCGTGCTGCGTTCTCGGCCAGGCCTTTTGATCCTCCGGACCGCAAAGCTTTTTTCCAAAGTGGACATCTTCAACAGGCGTTGCGATTTTTGATGGATGAAGGGGAGATCGTTGAGATCAGCAGCGAGGTACTTCTTCTTCGCAAGGCCGCCGAACAGATCCAGGATGCTGTTATTGAGTTCCTCGCCGGAAGCGGCTCTGCCACTGCCAGTCAGATCCGACAGAAGATTGGCACGACCCGCCGCGTGATCATTCCGTTCCTGGAACATTTGGATCGCAAGGGTGTAACGCGACGTATCGGAGACGAACGCGCGCTCGCGAAGAAATCAGCAGTCGCTAAATTGACCGATGCCCCGCGCGCGCAGCGAACCTGAGCTACATTCGGAGCGGGTATCGCTGCACATCGGAGCGTCGCCGGAAGCGGCCTGGGAGAACTTAGTACGCCCCTGGTTTCAAAGAGTCGCCACTGGCACTTTGCAGGGTAAAAACCCCGCCGCTGTTGTAACAGCATCTCGCAGCCAGGCTTATTTTTTTCGAAGCCGCTTGCTCGCCGAAGGTAAATCGCTGCTCGGCGTGAAATTTCTTTCAACACCGCGGCTGCGGGAAGTTTTGCTTCGCGGGCGTGATCTGCGCGTGCCGTTAAGAGAACATCTGCGTCTCATTCTTGCGGTCACCGCCGAAGAATTCACAAGGAAAAACAGCGACGACGAAAGCGTAATCGCCGCAAAATCGATCGCTCGGGACCCTGATCGTTTTCTCCGCGCGATCGACGAACTGCGCGCTGCTGGCTGGACTCTTGATGAGATCGACTCGCCTGCGCTGCGTAAAATCGCCGCTCAATTCGAAGAAAAAGTGCGCGAATGCGGCTTCACGTTCGTTCACAACGCAGATCGCGCCGCGCTCGCGCACGCGCGTCCGGTCTTTGGCGATTTGCTCTTGTTCGGATTCGATGCAGCACACTGGCCGCTGTGGCCGTTGCTTCGGGCCGCGGCACTCTCCGCTGGCGAAACGACCGTTGTGCTGAGCGACCCTCGTGATGACGCCCGCCATCTCGACGAGACGTGGATCGGAACGTGGGAGGAAACTTTTGGGCCCGCAGAGCGAATTCCTCCAACGAATGAGACATCGGCCGCGCCATTGGCCGAGTCTTTACCCGTTGCTGCCTCGAATATTCACTTTGTTATCGGCCGCGATTCAACGCAGCAAGCACGCGCGATGGTCGCGCTAGCTGCGAAACTGCTAGCCGGTTCAGATTGCGAACGCCTCGGTATTTTGTTTCCAGGACTAGGTGCGCTCCCGAGTTTGGTCGCGACCTTCCTCGAATCAGCGCGAATTGCGCACAACGATGGCATCGCACATGTGGCGTCGAGTACCTTCGACGACGACGCCTGGCGCACCTGGCTCGAATTGCAACAAACGCCGCGGCTAAGACCGCTGTTTCGATTTCTTCGTGCAAACGAAGAGCACATCTTTGAGACAGTATCGATCTCGCAGTTAGAAGAGACTCTGCAGCGCGCTTATAAGAACGTGCTCATCGATGACATTGAACTTCTACGCGACTATTGCACGAAGGGTTCCGATTTGCCGCACGGTACCCCCGTCGCGCGCCAGCTGGAGAAAATTCAATTTCTACCCGAGAGCGCGTCACTGGTCGAATTTCTCTCACAAACGCGAACGATCTTTTCGAAGCTCCGCTGGAGAGAACATAGGAATGAAGTCGAGCGACTGAGTCGTAATTGGAGCGACCGGCTGTCGACGAAATTTTCAAAGAGTTCCTATTTGCGATGGCTACGGGAACTTCTCGGCGTGCCATCACTGGCGCGCGACGCCCTTGGCGCACAGCCCTACGCGCGCGTGCATCTGCTCGCTTACGCGGACGCACAGGGTCAACCGTGGTCGCATCTGATTTTTGCCGGCTTGAACGATGAAACATGGCCGACATTCGACGACGAGCTTGCTTTTATTCGCGATGAGCAGATCGATGAGCTCAATCGCCAGAACAAAACACTGAACCGGCGCGCGGCTAAACGCGGTCGGCAAGGTGAGGGTCATTGGACCGTACGCGAAGGCAAGACGTTACTCCTTGGGCGCAACGAACAACGACAAATACGTCGGCGGCGACTCTTCAATCTTGTCGAATCTGTCACTGCGGGCATCGGTGCGACCGCGAATCTGTATTCCGAAGCGATGCCGAGTCGAATTGCCAACCCGACCGAATTGTTTTCCTGGCTTTACTTCAGCGCAAAAGGCCGTGGCGTATCGCAGCAGACACTTCACGCGCTGCAAGAGCAAACCCGCGACTGGTTGAAGGATTGGTCGCCAGTTGACGCGCAGAAACTGGACGCGATCAGCGTCGGCCGTACGGGCTACGCGTTCAGTGCACGCCGGCAGTTACGCGCGGCGGGCGAATATGAATTCGCGCTTCGGAAGCCCCCCGACCAGGAAAAGTCGCTGCGCGTTACGCAATGGGAACAAGCACTCCGCTGGCCTGCTATCGTTTGGATGAAGCTTTTTCTCGGCGTAGAACCTGACGATGACAACGGCGACAGCTGGGCCGTTGCGACTGGACAATGGGTCCATCGTTGGCTTGCTGACAGCGTCCGAAACGGCGAAGAGAGAAAATTTGTCGGAGCAAATTGCGCGGACGAAATCCGTGAGCGCATTTTGAAGCAAGCCCACGATTTCCGCGAGCGCATTGGCGCGCTTTGTGCCAATCGTGGCAAAGTTCTTCCAGTTTGGTGGCGCTCCGGCTGGAGCAACGCGCTTCACATTGCGGATTGCCTCGCTGCAAAAGTTTCCGATCTCCACGACTGGTCGGACATGGCAGTCGAATGGCCCCTTGGACGGCCAGCTTTGATTTCACTGAGCGCGAATGAAGTGCTGCGAGTTCGCGGTCGTGTCGACCTAATCCTGGCACGCCGAAAATCCAACAAATCCCAAATCGGTTACGAAGATCTTTGGGTTGTCGATTACAAAACAGGAAGGCAACGCGGCTTTAGCTTGAAAGAACTCCGAAAGAAAGACACGCAGGAGCGAAAATTTCGAAAGCAGCTAATTGAAGGCCGCGGCGTTCAGTTGGCGCTCTATGCGCTCGCAGTGCACGCACTTGGCGCTGAAGACGTTCAACTCACGTTGCTTTCTCCGGCAGAACAGCTCGAACCCCAGTTTCGTTTGGCCGATGTGCTCGCACAAAAGGATTTCTGGACCGAGTTGTACCGGATGCAGGAGACAGGCGTGTTCGGAATGCTCGGTCCTGTTCATGCCGATTTCGGATTCGTTGCGAAATATCCGCTCGCGACGCTGCCGATCGACACGGAGCTGCTCGAAGATAAATGGGCGCTGACCCATCCGGCATTCGCACTTCCAGGGGAAGCGAAATGACAGCCATCGCCGACGAAGCCGCGCGGCAGCGATTTGCTTGCGAATTGGACCGCAATTTCTCGGTCGTAGCTTCGGCCGGCTCGGGCAAAACGCGCGCGATCACCGATCGCATTGTCGAGATCGCGAAAGATCGGGAACGCGCGCTCAAATGGCTGCCGCAGCTCGTCGTCGTTACCTACACAAACCGCGCCGCTGACGAAATGCAGCAGCGAACGCGACGACAAATTCTCGAAGCGGGGTTGCCGCTGGAAACCGTGGAAGCGTTTGGCCGCGCGTTTTTCGGAACGATCCACGCGTTTTGCATGAAACTGCTCACGACCCATGGCCATCGTCTCGGCTTACCCGCGAGAATCGAAACCATCACAGACGATGACGATCTGTGGAATGAATTCGGCCAGCAACAGACGGAGATCGGCCATTCGTTAGGCGAAGAAAATCGGCGTCCGCTGTTGCGCTTAATGCAGGCGCGGCAATTGATGGAGCTAGCGCGAAACCTGGACCACGCTTTCACTGCGCCGCAATCGTTCGCGCGCTGTCCAGAATGTGACTTCAACAAAGTCGAAGCGGCGGTTGAGAGCGCGCAGCCGACAAACATCCCGAAAGCCAAAGCGCAACTGCGCGAGTGGCTGCGGCGCTGGCTCGAGACCGATGAGTTTGCGCCATGGCCGCCGTGCCCCACGATAGCGAGAGAATTTACCGCGAAGTGGCGCGAAGCGTTTCGGCCACTGCGGGACTGGGCAAGGGATTGCACATCGTGCGTGGCCGCGGAAGTGCAACGCGATTATCGCGAATTCCGTTTAGCTCGGGGCGCAATCACCTATCAGGATCAGGTGGCGCTGGCGGCCGAACTGTTGCGTCTGCCGAATGTGGCGGAGCGGCTTCGTGAAAAAAATTATCGTGTCATCCTTGACGAAGCTCAGGACACCGATCCGCTGCAGTTTTTTGTGTTGCTTGAAATCACGCGACCGCCGCACGCCATCGGCGAATGGCTTGAAACGAAACGCGATCCGCCCCGCCCGGGACATTTCTGCATGGTCGGCGATTTTCAACAGTCGATCTATCGCGATCCGACCGATTTGAATCATTATCGCGAGCTTCATGACGCGCTCATCGAGACGAGCGCGGCTGAAAAACTAAAATTCTCCGCGACGTTCCGGCTCGATCAGGCACAGCTCGATTTCGTGAACGCGACATTCGCCAGAATCCTGAACAACACGGAAGGTCAGGTTGAGTTTATTGAGCTCAGTTCCCGCCCCGAAATTCTGCCGGGGCAAGTAATTCGATTTGAGCTGGGCAATGACGTTGAGTCGTCACTGACGGAAACGCAACGCGCCAACATCGAAGCCGGGCGTTTGGCGAACTGGATCCGCGATGCCGGGCTGGAAAGGCTGCGTGCACGGTGTTGGCGGGAAGTTGCCATCCTATGCCCGCGCAGAGCGTGGTTGGGCGCGATTCGCGACGCGCTGCTCAAGCAAGAAATTCCAGTCGAAGTCCAATCGGAAATTGATCGTCAGGCCGAACATCCGGCGTATGCGTGGCTCACGGCTCTGCTCGCTATCATGGTCGATCCGAACGCGAGCTACGAAATCGTGGGAGTTCTCAGAGAAGTCTTCGGAGTCTCGGACGACGAGCTGGCGCGATTTGCACAAGGCGACGGCTACAAATTCCAAATTGCACGCAAAACCGGAGGACGCGAAGTTGTCGCGGACACACTGAATCTGTTGACGCGGGTTCGCGAAACTTTGCCCCACCAGCCGCTTTTCAGCGCGGTTCGCGAAATCGTGCGCATGACGCAGTTACGTGAGCGACTGCGGAGTTTGCCTCGAGAGGAATTTGGCGATTCCGTGAACGAGCTGGAGAAACTGCTCAGCGCAGCGGCAGCCGCAGAATCGCGACAGGAGTCGCTGGCCGAGTTAGCGCTTACGCTTCGGCGCAATTTCGACAAGATCCGCGAGACTGAACCGGCAGAAGCCGATGCGGTACAGCTTATCACCGCGCATAAGGCGAAGGGATCGGAGTGGGACGCGGTGATTGTGCCGTTCCTTGCGCGCGAGGCGCGGCTCGGCACAAACATCCGTTACCCGCTCGTCATTCGGGGCCAACAACCGTTCATTGCATTTGACCGCAGCGATCGCGCCGATCTCGAAGACGAGATGAAAAAAGTCCAGCGCCATGAAATGGAACGACTCCTTTACGTGGCGCTCACACGCGCGCGCCACACACTCGTGCTCGCGCTCGATCCTGGGTTCTTCCGAGGCAAGCGTGGTGTCCACAGCGACACACAACTGAAATGGCTGCAAGCCGATGCGAACGAGGCAAATGCCGAAGTGATGTCGAGTCTTCCTGAACAGGCGACCGCTTGCGCGGAAACCGCCGCACGTCACAAGGAACACGCACCTGAACCGCTCGCTGACAGTTTGCGCGCGCTTCGACTTGAGACCGGTTGGGTCGACATCGCGCGGCAGAAGGCGGCGGCTATCATCAAGACCGTCACTCCGAGCAAGTTTGCGCCGGAAGAAGAACCGGGCAAAACGCCGAGCACAGATGAATGGATCGAGATCGAACCCGAATTGCGACCGCCGAGGATCGATAATCCAGCCACGCGTTATGGAATTTGGTGGCACGATTTCGCCGAACAAATCCCGTGGTCCGAGCCAAAGCAGTGGAACGAAGCGTTCGAGCGCAACGTTCTGGCGTCGCCGGAGGTCGCGCGGTCTAAACGCGAGTGGCAGCTGTTGCAAAAGCATATTGAATTGGAGGATGGACTTGCGCGCCATTTGCGCGACGCGAACCTGGTTCGACAGGAAATGCCGTTCTTCTGGCGCATCGATGAGAATAAATGTCTGGAAGGGATGATCGATCTTGCGCTCTTTCAAGCAGATGAGAAGGGGTGGCTCATTTTGGACTGGAAAACCAATCGGCTCGCGCAAGATGAGGTCGACAAGTTGCGCGTATGCTATCGGCCGCAGATCGCAGCGTATTGGAAGGCAATCGCTCAGATGACGAAGCAGGCTGTCAGAGCAACAATTTATTCTACATCGACGGGACAGCTCCTCACGTACGATGAGAAGGAACTCGCGGACGAGTGGGAGCGATTGTGCCGTTCGCTACCGGACGATATCGTCGGCGAGACGACAGACTTTAGATAATTGGACGCTTCTCGCGGGTTGCCTCCCGCCTTTCGGTCAGCTCTCGCGTTCGCCGCGGATGAATTGTTCGACGCAGCGATAGGCTTCGTCGTCGGTCATTTGCACAGGCGGATGCTTCGAGAAATACGCAGAGGCGGAATGTAATACGCCGCCAATCCCGCGATCCAGCGCAAGTTTACAGCAGCGAATGGCGTCGATAGCCACGCCGGCTGAATTCGGCGAATCTTCGACTGAGAGTTTCAGATCGATCTCCATCGGCACATCGCCGAAGAGACGGCCTTCGGCGCGAATAAACGCTATCTTATTATCGAGTTGCCACGGCACATAATCACTCGGGCCGATATGGATATTTTCGTCAGCCAGGCGCTCACCGGTTACCGATTGCACAGCCTCGGTCTTCGATTTCTTTTTCGACGCCAAACGGGTGCGGTTCAGCATGTTTAAAAAATCGGTGTTGCCGCCAGTGTTCAACTGATAAGTGCGCACCAGTTTTACGCCACGTTTCCGGAAAAGATCGGCAACCATTCGGTGCAAAATGGTGGCACCCATCTGCGCTTTGATATCGTCTCCGATAAGTGGCAAATTTTTGTCGGCGAAGCGTTTCGTCCAGACGGGGTCGCTGGCGATGAAAACGGGGATGTTGTTGACAAAACCAAGCCCTGCCTCCAGCGCGCAATTGGCATAAAAGCGAGTCGCCTCTTCGGAGCCGACTGGCAGATAATTTACCATCAATTCAGCCGACGAATTCCTCAACTCATCAATGATCTGTTCGCGGGTAGTCTCTTTTGCCAGAGGTAAGAAGGTCCGTAGCGGATCCTGGTCGCGCATGTGAGGGGGGTAGCCATCCAGCACGCAGCCCATCTTCACAATTGCACCCGTGAGCTTAATCTTGTCACAGAAAACTTTCGTGCAATTGGGTGGCGAAAAGATTGCCTTGCTAACATCCAAACCCACCTTGCGTCTGTCGATGTCGAATGCGGCCACGACTTCGATGTCGTTTGGCCGGTACGAGCCGATCTCGCGGTGCATCAGTCCTACACCAGCGCCGTTGGAGGAAGAACCCTCATAAAAATTGATTCCCTGGATAAGCGAACTGGCGCAGTTTCCAAGCCCGACGATTGCGATTCTAATTTTTTTCATGCCTGAATCTGATAAAGCTGCTAAGCTACGCGCACTAACACGGTGGGAGCAAGGTACAAGTTAGGCCGTTTAATCAAAATTTGCCCATGAACCTCGGCGTAGGAGTTAGCCCTACAGCCAACAACATTTTAGCCAACGCTTGGCCATTTTACAAAAGAAAAGTGCCGCCCTGCAAGATAGAGGAAACGCGTCTGGAAATTGGCGTCATTGCTCTACTGATCACTTTCGCTTTGCCCGCTTCGATACAAGCATTGCCGACTTACACCATCGAAGAAGCAGTTGCGGTGGCACAGGCGCATAATCCCGACATCGCGATTGCACGGAAGAAAGTACAGGAGGCGCGCGGTGGCGCGATTGAAGCGCGCTCGGGATTTCTTCCGTCGTTAAGCTCGACTGGGCTCTACGATAAGCGACAAACCCAGACCGCCACGCAACTGCGGGAGGAAGATTACAATGCTACGCTGAAGCTCGAACAGAATCTCTACACTGGCGGACAGATAACCAGCCAACGTGCCATCGCGCGATTAAATATCGAGAAGCAAAATTATGAGTTGCAGGAGACGGCCGATCGAGTGGCAATGGATGTGCGGATCGCCTTTAACGAGCTCCTTCTGAATCGAGCGAAGGTGCGTGTGCGAGAAGACTCGGTGCGCATTCTTGAGGGGGAACTCAAAAGTCAGCAGCAGAGTTTCAACGCCGGCATCGTTGGGAAATTGAATGTTCAGCGTGCTGAAGTGGCGCTGGCTAACGAGCGCCCGGAACTTTTTAACGCGCAGACGCAGTTGCGAGATTGCTACCTCCGGCTCGGTGACCTCTTTGGCTTAGACGCTAGCCCCGGAGTTGAGCCGGCGCCATTTGAGGCTTCGGGGGAATTGCAATATCAGCCGAACAACCCGGATCTGAACGATTGCCTAGCTCGGGCCGATGCAAATCGGGCGGTAATCAAGGCGCGGCAGAAGGACATCGAGACCGAAGACCAGCAATACATTCTGGATCGCAGCGGATTGCGTCCGCATATCCAGGCTTTTTCTGGATACGAAGTTTACAGCGAGCGCGACCCGAATGTCGGTCCTGAATTTAATTACGGGGGTGTGGTGGGGGTAAACGCAACTTGGAATATATTCGATGGGTTTGCCACCAAAGGGCGCATGCAGGCCACGCGAGCCCGGCGCGAAGCGGCTGTCCAGGCCCTGGCAGCGGTTCGGCGTGCTGTCGCATCTGAAGTTCGCAGCGCATTTTTCGATTTGGAACAGGCGGACCGCGTGCTGCAAGCAGAAACGAAAAATGTGCAGACTGCAGATGAAGCTCTTGAAATTGCCAACGCAAATTTTAGCGCCGGCCTGGGGACACAACTCGACATCCTCCAGGCGGCATCGGATGTAACCCGGACACGAACCACTCGACTGAACGCAATCTATTTGCACAACGTGGCGCTGGCTCGCCTTGCACGCGCGTGCGCCAGCTCCGCGGAAGCACTTAATTTCGGATCAAAAGCGAAAAATGCCCGTAGCGAAAACGCTGCAGCACAGGCTTCTGACATGGCGAATCCTCCTTCAAGACTAAGCCAGCAATGAAATTATTACGCTTTTCTACTGTCCTGATCATCGTTTGCTGGTGGTCGGTCTTGTCTGCTGCTCGCGCCGTTACGCTCGAAACGGTTCTGCAAACCACGCTTGACAAAAATCCCGCGATTCAAGAAGCGAAGTCAGGTCTCGAGCAGGCGGCCGGGCAACGGCTTGTTTTCCGTTCTGTTGTTTGGCCTCAGGTCGCACTTGGAGTACCGGCGGGTGTCCAGGCGGGTCACCGGGCTGGTGAAAATGGCGTAAAAGGTTTTGCCGTGGGACGTGGCTCCCTCGATCAGACCCTGTTCAACATGGGTGTGCCACCATCGCTTCGGCGTGGAGACGTCGGTGTCTTGATCGCGCAGCAGCAGCTGAATGTCGCGGTCGTAGAGCAGCTTCATCAGGCACGCCTTGCGTTTTATGCGGCGCTTTATAACCGGTCGCTGGAGTCCATCCGCAGAGAACAACAGCGAAGATTGCAGGAGAATGTGGTTACTCAGAGAACGCGTTACGAAGCTGGATTGGCTGATCGGAGCGCGTTCACCAGCGCGACTATCCAAGCGTCTGAATTGGAACCGCCGATTGAAACCGCGCATCGCGCGTATCAGGACGCGCAATTGCAATTGGCTCAAGCGATGGCAACCGACCCTGCGAAGGGACTGTTGCCCGAACCCGAAGGCGAGCTGCAGTTTGTCCCAATGCGTGTCGACCTTGAGTCCGAAGCAGAGGCGGCTTTACAGAGGAGAGTCGATGTCAGACTCGCGCGTTTGTTTGTGCGCGCCGCCAATGAAGATCAACGCATCATCGCAGCTGACTACTACCCCGCTGTGTCTGGCGCCGTTAACGCCGAGTACGTCCCGGTCGCAGGGATCCATCGTCAAGGTTCAACGAGCAAGACGCAGGATTTTATTGGATCGGAGATTCGGGAGAAGGCCGCCTACACTTGGCGGGTGATTGATAACGGTAAGGTAGGGGGCGCGGTTCTGCGGGCACGGTCGGCGCGGGAGATAAACGAGCTGACCTGGCGGAAACTGGAGGCGGACATACCGCGCGAGCTCTCACGCATTGCGGACTATGTTAAGACAACCGAGGAACGCGAAAGATCACTCACCGCCTCGACCGCCGCTGCCGAGGAGAGTGCGCGTGTGATCCAGCAGAATGTGGCCAGCGGGCTGGCGTCGCCCCTCGAATATCGCATTACCCAAAAAGCCTTTTTGGAGAACAAAAGCGGATTGTTGGATGCCACCTATCAACACAATGTTGCGTTGGCCGAGTGGGACCGCGCTACAGGCCGTTATTTTCAATTTTCGTACGATACCGCGCCATCACGCTCCGACGTGGATGATTCCTTGAAGCGTTGAAGCGTTACGTCAGGCTTCAATTCAATGCTTTGTCGACCTGAGACTATCGCGATTTTAAATTGCCTCGCGAATTTCCTCACTGATCGAACGGATGTTTCTGCTGCGGTGTCTTGGGGATAATGCTCTCGAACATTTACCAACAGGCGGAGACGACAACAATAACGGGTGGGCACGAGCTTATTGCAAAGAAGAATCATGGACACCACAGTAGTGTCCCAAAATTGAAATTGCCAGAATCAAAAGGAATTTTGTGGGCCGGTGGAGCGGCGCTCGTGCTGGGTTTCGCTGCCGCGTATTATTTTCTAATGCCGGTGGCGGAAGTGGCCACGGTCCAGCGCGGCACTGCAATTTCCGCGGTGTACGGAACAGTGCGGATTGAACCGGCTTTTGTCGTGCGTGTTCGAGCGCAAAATGACGGTTTCATCCGGTTAGCCGAACCTTTCTCCGCCGGTCGCGGCGCAATTGGAAAAAGCGTGGAAAAGGGCGCGTTGCTGGCGACGATCGCTGACGAAACAACTGCCCGAGACCTAAAGCAAGCACGTACTGATTTGCAGGCTGCGGTCCAGCGTGCAGCTCTCCCGCTTCCCTCTTCCGAGTTGCTGAAAGCCGCTGAAGACAATCTGCAACGCCTTGAACAGGTGGTCTCATCCGGGAACGTTCCGGCAGTAGAATACGAAAAGGAAAAAAGCGAAGTGAACCGGCTGCGGGGCGCCGTAGAGGCAGAGCGGATCGAGCGGGATCGAAATCTCAATTCCTTGGAAGAAACCGCCAAAAAACTTGAGGCGCAGATGAAAAGCTCCGAAATCCGTTCGCCAATGGATGGGCTTCTCACAAATGTCCAAACGATCGACGGCGAACTGGTGTCGGATGGTAATGAGCTTTTCACGGTCTCTTCACGCAAGAACTATGTTCGTGGTGAAGTAAACGAAGAAGACGTGGGCGAAGTGAAGCCTGGAATGAGAGCGAGGTTGCAATTGTATGCTTATCGAACCCGGAATTTCGCTGCCCATGTTGCGTCCATCCAACCCGCAGCCGATCCAGTCACCCAACGCTATACCGTAGTACTGGAGATGGAAGATCCGCCCGATAATTTGATGGCCGGGATGACAGGCGAAATGAATATCATTACGGGCACCCACAAAAATGCTCTGCTCGTGCCGACGCGCGCGCTTCTTGTCGATCAAGCGCTGGTCGTGAACAAGGGAATTGTTAGTCCGCGCACGGTGAACGTTGGATTTCGCACCCTCGATTTTTCAGAAGCGCTGAGTGGCCTCACCGAAGGCGAGGACGTGATCGTTTCTGATCAGGACAAGTTCCGCGTCGGCGAACCGGTGCGTCAGCGACTCGTCAGCTCGCCACCGCCACCAAAAGAACCGTGACCCCGCCGCTCTACATCGCGTTGCGCTTTTTGACACACCGCAAACGCGCGTTGCTGCTGAGCCTGATCGGCGTCGTTTTCGGCGTAGCCATTTTCATCTGCACCCAGGCGCAGACGCAGGGTTTCGCGCGCTACTTCATTGATTCCACCATCGGCAGTAACGGCGCGCTGATCATCAAATCGCGTTTCCAGCCGCGTTACGAACCGCTAATGGTCTCCGCAAAAGGTTCCAACAGCACCGTGGGGCACCGCCTCTATTTTGAAGGCATCACCAACGCCAACCAAATCATGCGGGTAAGCAGGCAATTCTCGAACGTGGTTTCCTGCTCCCCAGTTTTGCGCGGAACTGTCAGCGCTCGTGCCGGATTTGAGAATGCCACTGTCGATCTGTACGGGATCGATCCGGCTTTGCATGCACGAACCACTGATATTCTCCACCAGTTAATTGACGGCAACTTTGATGACTTTCGTAACAACACCAGCTCGATTATTATCGGTTCGCGCCTAGCGGAACTACTTCAAGTTGGTGTGGGTGACACGGTGCAACTGCTAGCGCCCAATGGCGAGTACTGGCGATTCACCGTCGCCGCGATCGCGCGCGCCGGCATTGGCTCAATTGACTCGGTCCGAGTTTATTCGCACGCCAGGGTCGCACAGGCTCTGCTGCAACAACCGTCTGGAGCATCGATGATCATAT
>Ga0126381_100004274_pt1 | contig 15542 bp, 13 predicted proteins | sample PanSoiMetPlot_28_FD_96465 | JGI IMG/M metagenome (GOLD analysis project Ga0126381, IMG submission 96465) | Tropical forest soil microbial communities from Panama - MetaG Plot_28 | ecosystem: Environmental > Terrestrial > Soil > Tropical forest > Bulk soil | place: Panama | collected 2016-02-17 | reverse complement strand
GCGATCGAGCTGGCTCACGCCATTGTCGATCTTTTCCCGAAGAACTCGTTGAATAGGGTGTTTTATTCAGACGACGGTTCGACCGGGATTGAGGTCGCTCTAAGGATCGCCGATCAGTATTGGCGGCTACGTAATTCAAGAAGGCACCAGTTCATAGCGTTCAAAAGCGGTTATCACGGCGATACCGCGGGGGCAGCAAGCCTGGGGGCAGCGGCAATGTTTCAGATCGGCCATTCGCACTGGAATTTCCCAGCTATCCAAGTGCCGAATGTTGCGGCTCTGGAGGCTCTTTCGCCAGCCGAGGTTGCAAAAACTGCTGCTGTCGTAATCGAGCCGCTGGTACAGGGAGCAGCTGGCATGCACCTTTGGCCAGCTGGCATGCTCCGGGCTGTTCGAGAATGGTGCAAACGAACTGACACGCTGCTAATCGCGGATGAGGTCATGACAGGGTTTGGGAGAACAGGTCGGATGTTTGCAATCGAACACGAAGAAGTTATTCCGGATATGATGGTTTTAGCTAAAGGCTTGAGTGGTGGGTATCTTCCGCTTGCTATTACTTTAGTATCCGAAAAACTTTTCTTGACGTTTGATGGGTCGGTTGCTGAAGGAAAGGCGCTTGCCTACGGCCACAGTTATACTGGCAACGCGCTAGCCTGCGCCGCAGCTAAGGCAAGCCTCGAGGTCTTCCAAAATGAGGGGGTTTTGGAAGCTTTGCAGCCGAAGATACAGCATCTGGGCTCGATGCTGGCCGGACTCGGAAAGCTTTCCGGCGTAGCCGAAGTGCGGCAATGCGGTTTCATTGTGGGGATAGAACTGAAGGGATCTGATGAAGGCGCTTCGGCCTCTGTTGCGGCAGAGGTCTCCATCGAAGCCCGGCAGTACGGACTCCTTACTAGGCCGATCCATGATGTCGTCGTCCTAATGCCGCCACTGTGCATCACGTGCAATCAGCTCGCACAAGCGGTGGAAGCGCTGCGCGCTGCGATCACGGCAGTCTGGCTGCGTAGAAAGGCTAAGAGAATCAATGCCGAAAAAGTTACGGCTTGACCGGCTTCTCGTGGAAAAAGGCCTGTTTGCCAGTCGGGAACAGGCCCAACGCGCGGTGATGGCCGGCGAGGTAAAGGTTGGCACTCGCGTCGTGGCAAAACCGTCTCAGTTTTTCGATTTAGAAACAGCCATTGAGGTAAAGCCGGACCGGAAATACGTCGGGCGCGGCGCTTTGAAGCTGGAGAGCGCTCTTGATCACTTCAAGATAGATGTGAACGGGAAGATCGCGCTGGATATCGGTGCTTCGACCGGTGGTTTTACTGATTGCTTACTGCAACGCGGCGCCTCAAGGGTTTACGCCGTCGACGTCGGGTACGGGCAGTTGGACTGGAAACTTCGGAACGATCGACGTGTGATTGTCTTGGAAAAATTGAATGCGCGATTTCTCTCGTGCAAGCAGATTCTGGAACTTGTTGATCTTTGCGTGATCGACGTCTCGTTCATTTCGTTGACTTTAATCTTGCCGAACGCGTTTGACTTGATAACTCCAAACGGTGTGATTCTCGCGCTGATCAAACCGCAGTTTGAATTACAACGATCGGACGTTGGCAAGGGCGGGATCGTCCGGAATCCGGTGCTACAGGAAAAGGCGCAAGCGAAGATCGTCGCGTTTGTAACCGGTTTCGACCATGTCCTGACGGGAATCGTCCCGTCTGCCATTAAAGGTGCAGACGGTAATCAGGAGTTTTTTGCATGCCTCCGAAAACGATTGGATTAATTGCCCATCCGGGGAAGCCGGGCGTTGCCGATCTGGTCAAAGCTATCGTGCACGAGTTCGGCCGATTTTCGATTTCGGTTTTTACGGAAACCCAAACCGCTAAGATTGCCGGACAGCAAGCCGATGGGACGATCGCCGAAATCGCGGCGAAATCCGAGCTTCTAGTTGTACTTGGCGGAGATGGCACGATTCTAAATGTGGCCGGACATCTGGGCAAAAACATCAAGCCGATTTTTGGAATTAATGTCGGCTCTCTGGGGTTCTTGACGTGTTCGAACTCGGCTGCGTATCGGGAAGCGGTCGAGTGCATCGGGAATGGACAAATCTCGTTTAGTAAACGGACCCTGCTAGAAGCGGCGATTGCGGGATCGACGCTCAAGTTAATTGGCTTGAATGACGCAGTCTTGAGCCGTGGCAAGATATCGCGCCTAGTCCGCCTGCGAGCACGCGTGAATGGCGAACCGTTAACCGAATTCAATGCAGATGGATTGATCGTCGCAACGCCGACTGGATCCACGGCATACTCGTTGTCGGCGGGTGGCCCGATCGTTGGGCCACAGGCTGGAGTTTTTGTAATCACGCCAATTTGTCCGCATGTGCTGACTAATCGATCGATTATCGTTAGCGAGGATTCAGTAATCGAGATCGGGGTAACCGAACCCGATTTTCCCGTGTATTTGAGCGTCGATGGGCGCGGGCCGGAGCAATTGGAAAAAGGTGCGACGGTTATTGTTCGGAAAGCTGATCAGGCCCTGCCGCTGGCCGTCATGCCTGACCTGTCGTTCTTCAGCGTCGTTCGGCAAAAACTGCGGTGGAGTGGGAGTAACCTGTAAGTGCTTCGACTCTGCGTCGCTTTAGCGTTGGCTAAAGCGCGCCGCAGTGCCCATTCACCAGCCTTGACTTTAGACGTGACAAAATGTTTGCGTCGTGACACGACTAGCCGCTAAAGCCTCCAAAGCGGTGAAATCCCAGCACCGAATGAAGAAGCATGACCGAGACATCCTGGTCTTGGATGACAACTCGGTGTGGCGACTGGATGCCTACGGCGCGTTGAAAGCGTCGTTTTGGGCGGCTTCGGATGAACTGGAAGCCGAGGGCTTGGTATTCCGTGGTTCAATTACAAACGTTAAACGAGGCGAAACTGTGAAGGCTCAAAAAATTTATCCTTGATGGGCGCCTCCTTTTCGCCTGGCTTTGATCGCATGGTTATGGCTGCAGAAATTGGTTACCTGGCAGACCATCAAAAGTTCATTCAAACATTGGCGTCTTGGCATCACCAGGAATGGGCGTATTTGCGGCCGGGCGAGTCGCTCGAGGCGCGGACGGCAAGACTTCGAACGTGTTGTGGGCGCCGTGAAATCCCAACTGTCGTTATCGCATTTACCGGTGACGCGCTCCTGGGTTCCGCCATGCTGATTGCTCACGATATGGATACGCGCATGGAATTGTCGCCTTGGCTGGCGGGTGTCTTTGTCGCTCCTGAACGTCGATGCCAGGGAATCGGAGCCGCGTTGGTCCGCCGAGTTATCGACGACGCGACGGCGCTTGGAGTCCGGCGGCTTTACCTTTACACGCCGAGCGCAGAACAGTTTTATAGGTGTCGAGGTTGGCTGCTAGTTGAACATACAAGGTACCGGAACACAGACGTGGCAGTGATGTCGTACGAATGCGCCGGTTTCCGGGACGTCGACATATAGCAAGTGAGGCTTTATGGCAGCACAAGCTGTGCTGCGTGAAAGTCTCAAATCCCAGGAATGCGATTGAAAAATAGTCTTGCAAAGAATTGTGAATAAATGTTAATAAGTTGCACTAAATCCTAAGGAGCTTCGCTGAAATGGATTCCCGTGTAGGTCTTCGTAGTCCATACGACAGGACGGACGGCTTGGTGTATTTCGCTCGAATGCTGGATAAAATCCGCAGCTATGCCAGAGGGGAACTACCGCTCGAATACGAAGTGAACCTTGGAAAAGGTTTCGACGAAAAATGTACAACCTTCCTGCGAGTTAGATACGAGTTAGTAGTCGAGTACGTAAATGCCGGCCTCACAGACGAGGCGATTTTGCAGTCGTGTTTTGGGATGGGACACCGGCCATCTGAAGGTGAAATTTACATGTGGAATGAATTCATGCGCAAACGAGGGTGGCATGACGACCTTTCTGAGGCACTCGAAAACCAGAAGAAAAAAGAAGCCATGCATTCGAGGTCTGAGATCCAAACATTATTTTAGTTCATTGATGCCGATGAAGGGCGCTTGGTAAACGATAACCATGCAAAGTCGTGTCGCACACGTACTCGGGTTGCCATACCTGCGAGAGAATGGCCGTCCGGGAAAAGGCTCAGGACCGGTCCGCCGCCTCTAAAAGCTTGGGCGCATCGACAGAACAGCAGGGACTAATTATCTGACTGGCGAGGTGCTTCTTCGCTTCCAGCACTAGATTTTATATGACATATATTGTCTGATGTTATTCGCAGAGAGGCGACATACCTATTTGACTGCGATGACATCCATCGGTTGTCTTTCCCCTGGCTAAGCCCCCCAGGACGGCCTACTGTCGCCGCACTGCTAGTCGCCGAAGATGCGGTGGTCGACTGATCCTCGGACGCATCCAACTCACCGATGCGGAATATGCTAATTTCGAACTAATAAGCAATCGTTTCTACGATCGTTGCGGATTTGCCACAACTGATGCGCCACTATCGCGGAATCGGAGCGATGCCTGATGGCCTAGGTTCTTTTTCGTGTTCTCCCCAAAAGCGTGCAAAAATGAGGATTCGATTTCACGACGTTTGATCAATTTTACTTTCCGCTGTAAGGGCAAAAACCATGGCAACGCATTAGATCTCCTACCTTGACGTCGTGATCGCGAATGTTAGCGTCGCCGCGAATCTGATGTAAAAACCATTATGAATATCTCGCGCACCGTCCGTCTTCCTTGTTTTTTGCTAGGCCTTCTTATGATCCTCGCTTTTGAAAGGCCGACGGCTTTGGCACAGGAAACGAATGCGAGCGTTAAGGGGATGATGTCGCCCGAGGAATTCAGGTCGGCCGGTCTCAACAAACTTTCGCCGGAGGAGCTGCAGAAGCTCGATGCTTGGCTACAGGGCTATAGGGAAACGACCGAGAAAACGACCGAGAAGAAGGTCGAGAAGAAGGTCAAGCAATCATTCTTCAAATTCGAGCCGATTGTGAGCCGGGTGGATGGTTCGTTTTCGGGTCTTCACGGCCGTACAGTGATCAAGCTCGAGGATGGCACGATTTGGAAGCAGGCCAATTCTGACGATCACTATGGCCCGAGTCCGATCGATCATCCGGGCGCGGCGGTTATTCACACGGGTCTTGGCTATAAAATCCGAATTCAAGGCGTGCCGGAGTTCTACGTCAATCCGGTGCCGGCCCCGTAGCTGATCAGCCGAGCGGTTTTATCGCGCTGACAGTCGGCGCCAGACGCGCCAGGCCAAACTCTTGGTGCACGAGTCGAGCGGCGCGCTCCAGATCTTTTTGATCGATGATGACCGCGATTTTGATTTCGGAGGTTGAGACGAGTTCGATATTAATTCTGCCCCGTCCTAAGCATTCGAACATTCGCGCGGCCACACCGGAATGCGATCGCATCCCGATCCCGACGACACTGAGCTTGGCCATCCCGCTCGTGGTGTTTAATCGCTTTGCGCCAATTTCGCTGACAACAGGCATCAGGATTTTTCTGGCGTTTTCCAATTCATCTTCGTGAATCGTGAATGAAATGTCGGTGGTTCCACCGATCGGCGCATTTTGCACGATCATGTCCACGATAATGTGCGTCGCGGCGATATTGGAGAAGATCCGGCCGGCAATGCCTGGTTTGTCTGGGACTCCTGCAATAGTTAGCTTTGCCTGGTGGCGATCGAGGCTAATACCGCGAATTACGACGTCCTCCATACTCGGCGTCGCTTCTTTAGCAATTGTTCCGGGCTCTGTCTTGAAACTCGATCGCACCTCAAATTCGATTCCGAATTTTTTTGCAAACTCCACCGCGCGCGACTGCATTACCTTCGAGCCGGCGCTGGCCATCTCGAGCAATTCGTCATAGGCGACTTCGTCCAATTTTTTGGCCTCGGTTACGACCCGCGGGTCACATGTGAAGACCCCATCGACATCCGTAAAAATCTGGCAGACATCAGCGTTTAAAGCGCCGGCAAGGGCCACCGCGGTCAAGTCCGAGCCGCCCCGGCCAAGCGTGGTCGTTTCCCCCTCCGCGGTTTGCCCCTGAAAGCCGGCAACGAGGACGATGTAATCGTCCGACAGCAGCTCGTGAATCTGTCTTGGACTAATATTTGCGATTCGCGCCCTGGTGTGATTGCGGTCGGTTAGAATCCCCGCCTGTGCGCCCGTTAACGAGATCGCTCTCCCGCCAAGCGCGTTCACCGCCATTGCGGTTAAAGCGGATGCAGCGTGTTCTCCGGTAGTGAGCAGAATATCGAATTCGCGATTGATCGGATGTGGTGATACTTCGTACGCCAGTCTGATCAGCTCATCGGTCACCCCCGCCATTGCCGAGATTATCGCCACGACATGACAACCTCCGCGCTGTGTTTTGAGCAGCCGCCGCGCGACGTTCAGAATTCGCTCGGGTGTTGCCACAGAAGTTCCACCATATTTTTGAACGATGAGCCGCATCTCAGGGATAGATTATGAAGCAAGATAGCGAAATTAGAAACGGCATCGTGTCCTCCGGAAACGTGAGATCATTAGATGCCGACTGTTAGAAGCAATCTTGTACGGGAGATCAGGCCGCACGTTTCGGTCAAAACCACTTCCGCTGCTCGAAAGTCTCGCGGCGCAACAAAGAAAGATTCCTCAACTTGCACTCGAAATGACAAACGGCGAAGGTTTGTGGTCAAGACGAATAGCTTCTATAGCCGGATCGCGCGTCGCACATCGTTTGTAGTCGCCGCGACTGCCTTCAATCTGTTCGTGCGACGAAGAATTACGTCTGGATCCTTCAATCCATGACCCGTGACGGTGCAAACTATTCGGCTCGCCTCCGGGATCGTTTTCAATGAATACGTGGCCTCGTTCGAATCGCAGCATTTGAACAATCCGGCAATCGCCGCCGCGCTGGCAGGCTCGACAAAAATTCCTTCATGCCGCGCAAGCCATGTCTGAGCAGCGAGAATTTCTTCGTCGGTAACAATGTCGATCGCTCCGCGGGACTGGATGATGGCTGACAGCGCCGGCTTCCAACTGGCGGGATTCCCGATTCGAATGGCCGAGGCGAGCGTTTCCGGTTTTTCAATTATTCGGTTGTGAAAAATCGGCGCCGCGGCGGCTGCTTGAAAACCAATCATCGCCGGAAGCTTCGCCCTTCCTCGTCGTGTCTGATATTCGCGGTAGCCTAGCCAATAGGCTATGATGTTCCCGGCGTTGCCGACTGGCAGCAAATGAAAGTCCGGCGCGTCTTCGATTGCATCGACAATTTCAAAAGCAGCAGTTTTTTGTCCCGCGATCCGATCTGGATTAATCGAATTTACGATCGCAAAGTCTCCGGTCTCACCGAGCTCCCGTACGATTCGAAGCGCATCGTCGAATGTGCCATCAATGGCGACGATTTTTGCTCCGTAGGCAAAAGCCTGCAGCAACTTGCCGCTCGCAATTTTTCCGGCAGGCAGCACCACTGCGCATGAAACTCCCGCGCGCGCGGCGTATGCGGCCGCTGAAGCGGAGGTATTTCCGGTCGAAGCGCAGATGAGCGCGCTTGCGCCACGCTCCAATGCTTTGGAAACGGCGACCGTCATGCCTCGGTCCTTAAAGGATCCGGTTGGATTCACACCTTCGTTTTTTACAAAAACATCGTGACCATGGCCGACTCGCTCACTTAGTCGCGGACAATAAATCAACGGCGTGTTCCCCTCGCCCAGCGAAATAATTGGAGTGCTTTCGCTAATCGGAAGAAGATCGCGATAACGCGCGATCACTCCCCTACCCTGCTGAGAAACAGACCTCATCATGCGCAAAAGGCTTTGCAAAGGGTGCCCGAATCTCTTTTCTTTAGCAACGCGCGGCCGCGTCTATTCATATAAATTGGACATCATATGTCTTCTTTGGACCAAGAAACCAAACTTCGCCTTCTCAAAACGATCTTGGAGAGCCGTCATTCGGACCTGCGCGAGCAAAATTTAAACCGTCAGGGCAAAGGACACTTTCACGTTTCGGGCATGGGTCATGAAGCGCTCGCGGCGATTTCATTTCAAATGGAACCGGACGATTACATCGTTCCGTATTACCGGGACCGCGGTCTTGTTCTTGGACGCGGCATGACCACGCGTCAGCTTGGCCTGGAATATTTTGCTAAACGCAACACCGGCAGCGGCGGCCGGCAAATGCCATCGCATTACAGCAATTCCGATCTTCACATCTGGAGTGTCCCGACTCCGACCGGCTCGCAGCTTCTTCCAGCATGCGGCATTGCCTGGGGCATTCGACTCGATGGCAAACAAAATTTGGTTGTCACTACAGTGGGTGATGCCGCAACGCGCCAGGGCGATTTTTTTGAGGCGATCTGTTTCGCAAAGGAAAAGAAACTCCCGATGCTCTTTCTCGTTGAAGATAACGCCTACGGCATCAGCATGCCCACGCGCAAGACTAATCCGATCGCGTTGAACGTTCTTGAGCCTGATAACTGGCGCCGAATTGAGGGTCAAAACGTTCAGCACGTTTATGACGCTACGGCAGAAGCGTTTGCAAAGATTCGCGGCGGCGGCGGACCGTTCTTTTTCTGGATCGAGATGGAGCGCCTTTCGAGTCACACAAGTTCTGATGATCAAAAACTTTATCGCAGCGAGGACGAACTGAGGGAACTCGAAAGATCCGACCCACTGAAATGCTGGAAGGATCAGTTGATCGAGGAAGATCTGATTACGGCGAAGGCATTTGCCGATTTCGACAGCGACATTAAGGAGCGCATTCGCCGGGAATACCGCGAGGCAGAAGAAGCTGAAGACCCGTCGCCTAACGAGCTTCTGGCCAATGTCACGGCTCTATCGCGGTCAGCGTCCAGGCCTACGACGATCGAGAAGGAGATCCTGCCGCCTGGGAAATATCGCATTGGAGATACGGTCAACCAAACATTGCGCGCTGGCCTCGAAGAGGATTCGCGGCGGATTATCTTTGGCGAAGACATCGAAGATCCGAAAGGTGGCGTATTCCGGCTGACACAGAAGTTGTCAACCGAGTTTCCAAACCAAGTCTTCAATTCGCCCCTTGCGGAGTCGACGATTCTGGGTGTTGCGTGTGGTCTTGCGGCGTACGGAAAGCGGCCGGTCTTCGAACTACAATTCATTGATTTCGTCTATCCCGGATTCAACCAGCTCGTTACCAATATCTCCACGTTGCGTTGGCGATCGTGTGGAAATTGGAAATGCCCGGTGGTGCTCTATGCCCCTTATGGCGCCTATCTTCCAGGCGGAAGCTTGTGGCACAGCCAGGCCAACGAATCGGCGTTCGCGCACTATCCGGGGCTGAGCATCGTTATCCCGAGCACACCCGAAGACGCGGCCGGCTTGCTTTGGACCGCGATGCATAGCGACGATCCAGTAATTTTTCTGATACCCAAACATCTGCTCTGGGCCGAACACGAATACGTAGAGCCAATTCGCGCCGTTCCGCTCGGCCGTGCCCGCAACCGCTCGAAAGGTTCTGACGTCACCTTGGTTGCATGGGGAAATGCAATCGAGAAGTCCCTGGAAGCAATCGAAAAGATTGGGCACGAAGTGAGCGTTGAGTTGATCGACCTGCGTTCGATTATGCCTTGGGATCCCGTCACAATTGAAGAATCAGTTCAAAAAACGCGGCGGCTTATTGTTGTGCAGGAAGACACCGAAAATTGCAGCGTTGGCCAAATGATCATTTCGCACATGACGGGTAAACCTGATCTCTGGAACGAAATGATCAGTCCCCCGATCCTGGTGAGCAAAGCCAGCGTCATGATCGGCTACAATCCAATCTATGAATATGCAGCGCTGCCGGACGTAGAACGTATCGTCAGTGCCGTCCGGCGCTCTGTTGCAACAAAGCATGAACGGGTGGTAGTAGAGGCGGCCGTGCCCAGGCGCGAAGAACACGAGATTGCCCCTGAGGACAGGCGTCCCTACACTCCGGCGCCCAAGATGGGTGCCAGCGACCGACGCATGCAAAGCATCACCGTCCCGATAATGGGCGAAGGAATTCGCAACGCAAAAGTGGTTTCCCTTCTGAAAAAACCTGGAGATACAATCGCGCTCGATGATGATCTGTGCGAAGTGGAAACGGACAAAGCCGTTTATCCTATCCAATCGTCATTTGAAGGCGTGATGGGCGAATGGAAAACAAAAGTTGGCGATACAGTCGAAATTGGCCAGGAACTGGGGACGATTCTTACAAGCGAGTCATCGTTTGCAGATCAATTTCAGACTGTTGCAAGAGACTCGGAAGCACGAAAGCCTGTAGAGGCAGTCGTGCCCGCTGCGCAATCCCGTGATCACGGACGACACATGCGCCACGACAACATCGCGCCTGCGCTTTCACCTACCATCACCCGCAAACTTAGCCATGTGATTTCAGCCAATTTGCAGATGGACGCGCGCTGGGACGCCATTGAGCAAGCTCGCGATACAGCAAAAAGGAAAAACGGAAAAGACGCCCCCTCCCCTTCCGTGATGGTCGCATGGGCGGTCGTGCGGGCCATGGAGAAACACGCGCCGTTTCGTCGCTTAATCTTCGAAGATGATCAGATCGTTGAGAATGACGATTTCGATCTTGGCATTGCTGTTGCCTTGGAAGGCGACCGGCTCGCGACAGCAGTCATAACGCATGCCAACCAAAAGACCTGGCCAGAATTTGTAAAGACGTACAATCAAACGGTTGATGCGACGCGCGGCGGTCGCGTCGACGCGATGAACGCTCCCGTGGTGATTACGAGCCTCGGCGCATTTGGTGTGAAAGCCGGTGCGCCAATTGTTGTGCCACCGTCCGTCGGAACACTCTTTGTTGGCACGGCGCATCGCGAGCTGGTCCCTAACGGAAAGAAAAACGAAACCACCGATGTCGTCACTCTCTCTCTGACATTCGATCATCGCGTCGTCAATGGGGCCGGTGCGGCCAGCTTCGCCAACGACATCAAAAAGCAGATCGAAGAATTTAAAATTCCCAAGCCGGAAAAACGGGCCGTTTCAACATAGACGTTCGCTCGGTGTGAACGTTTCTGTTTTTTCGGTTGCTGACCGTCGATGCTTGTTCGGCTAGCGAGGCACTAATGTGATTCGTCGTTTCATAGTCGAGCATGGCCAAATTGCCTTGCAAGTTTAAGTGGTGGTTTGAACTTTTCTGACCCTTATGACTACGGCCAACAAAATCACCGTGGCCCGGATTTTGATGATCCCGGCGTTCGTTACTATGGCCATTTATTACGGCGAAAGTATTCAGCGAGGTGTGCCACTCGAATGGGAACGCTTCACCGCGATCGCCATTTTCCTGATCGCCTCACTGAGTGATGGTTTAGACGGATACGTTGCCCGGCGGTATAACCAGAGAAGCTCACTGGGAGTCATTCTCGATCCGATTGCAGACAAAGGCCTATTGCTCAGTGGCATTATTACATTGAGCATCAGTAATTGGAGCAACGTGGACCCCGATTACGGAAGGTTTCCGGCGTGGTTTCCAGTTCTCGTTATCTCGCGCGATGCCGTAATTTTAGTGGGCGCAATGGTGTTGTATCTGCTCAACGGCAAGGTGCAGATAAAACCAAATTGGACCGGCAAAGTGGCAACCGTATTGCAGATGGCAGCGATTGGGTGGGTCATGTTGCAATTGCAATTTCTTTCCCTGATTTACGTCGTTATCGCTGCCGGAATCTTCACACTTGTTTCGGGAATCGTTTACGTCTCCGAAGGGGTTCGGCAGTTACAAGCTGAGGGCCACGCGCACGCAACAAAACAGTAAGTCTGGCGCTCAAGCAATGAACAGCGTTGCGCGTAATCTGCCGAGTGCCGCCATTATCGGCAGGCCGAATGTAGGCAAATCGGCATTATTTAATCGTCTGATTGGTCGTAAGCTTGCAATCGTCCATGATCAACCCGGGATAACACGCGATCGCATTTCGGCTATTTGCACGCGCACGCCTCGTCCGTTTGTTGTGTGGGACACCGGCGGTATTTCTGGTGCGGGCGAGTCGGAATTGACCACAAAGGTTCGCTGCGTAGTGGAACACGCTATTTATGACAGCGACGTTCTGATCTTTGTTGTTGACGCCAGGGAGGGATTGTCCCCGCTCGATGAGGAACTGGCGCAGCTACTACGCAAGTCGCACAAGCCCGTGATCCTCGCCGTTAATAAGATCGATAATGCGAAACAGCAGGATCTCGCCGCTGATTTTGCGACACTTGGATTTTCACACAGCCTGTCGATCAGTGCCGAGCACAATCGCGGTATCTCCGAACTGCTCGAAACAGTAGGACAGATCCTCCCATTGCCCCTCGCTTCTGGAGACATCAAACGTGAAGGGTCAAACATCAAACCTCCACTCGCTATCGCGATACTCGGTCGCCCGAACGTGGGCAAATCTTCGCTGATCAATTCGATTGTGCAGAACCAGCGAGTGATTGTAAGCGAGCTGCCGGGCACGACCCGTGACGCGATCGATATCGCCTACCGGCGGGCAGGTGAGGATTTTCTCTTTATTGATACAGCCGGAATCCGTCGACGAGCAAGACACTCAACCTCTGTTGAAGTCTTCAGCGTGATGCGGGCGGAACGGAGTATTCGCCGTGCCGACCTTTGTATTCTGACCGTGGATCTCACAGAGGGCGTCACCGCACAGGACAAACGAATCGCAGGAATGATTCAAAAGGCACGCAAAGCGGCGATTATTGTTTTAAACAAGTGGGACCTGGTCAGACCGAATCGCAGAGGAAAGCAAACTATCTCTGACCTTGTCGATTACACGCGCGCTAGGATTTTTTTTCTCGATTACGCGCCGGTCTTGATTGCCTCCGCGCTGACCCGAGAAAACATAGATAAATTATTCGGCTTCCTTCAAAAGGTACAGCGCGTCGCGCAGCGGCATATCAGCACAGGAGTTTTGAACCGATTGCTACGAACTGCGTTTGCAGCCAATCCACCGCCGATGGTTAAAGGCCGGCGCCTCAAGTTATTTTATGCCGCGCAAGCTGGCGACAGGCGAAACAAGCGGCTACAACCGCCGGAGTTTGTGCTTTTTGTTAATGATCCCGGTTTGTTGAGCGACTCGTACCGTCGTTATCTCGAAGCTCGGGTTCGCAATGCACAACCGTTTCCAGGCCTTCCAATCGTTTTAGCGCCTCGTCCGCGCCAGGAGACACGGCAAAAATAGTTGTCAGTTCTTATTCCCGGCAACGCCAACAGTTTGATCGAACGCTCCCCTCGCGGTACGTGTCTCAATCACACCATATGAAATCGACGCAGGAGATTACACAGGAAGTGCGAGAGCTGGGCCAATGGATTCCCGACCTCCGCCAACAGGTTGCTCATGTGGTGGTAGGTCAGAAATATCTGGTCGATCGCCTTCTACTTGGCCTTCTCGCCAATGGCCACCTCCTACTCGAAGGCGTTCCCGGTCTGGCCAAAACGTTAACTGTAAAAACAATGGCCGCCTGTATTCAGACCGGTTTTCAGAGGCTGCAGTTCACGCCCGATCTTTTGCCCGCAGATTTGATCGGTACGCTTATTTATAATCCGCGTACTGGCGAATTCACGACCAAGCTTGGACCAATTTTCTCGAATCTTATCCTGGCCGACGAAATCAATCGTGCGCCGGCGAAGGTACAAAGCGCGTTGCTCGAAGCGATGCAGGAACGGCAGGTCACAATTGGCGAACGGACTTACCCGCTGTCCGATCCATTTCTCGTTCTTGCAACGCAGAACCCGATTGAGCAGGAAGGCACATACCAATTACCCGAAGCACAGCTTGATCGCTTCATGCTTAAGTTGAACATCGGCTATCCGCAGAAAAGCGAGGAACGAACGATTCTCGATTTGATGGCAACTTCGGCACCCGATTTGAAAGTCGATCCGGTGATCGAATCGAAACAGATCGTTGCGGCACGGCACGTGGTCAACAACATCTACATCGACGACAGGGTGAAAGACTACATTGTCGATGTGGTCTGGGCGACGCGAGAACCAGCCGCGTACAATCTGCGGCTCGAAGGACTCATTCGTTACGGCGCCTCACCACGCGCAACAATTTATCTAGCACTCGGTGCGCGTGCACACGCGTTTCTGAGCGGCCGCGGTTATGTCACCCCGCAGGATGTCAAGAGCATCGGCCCCGACGTCTTGCGGCATCGTATCATTGTCAGCTACGAAGCGGAAGCGGAAGCCGTCACAAGCGAGACGATCATCGAGCGAATTTTTGCAGGACTGCCCGTCCCATGATCGGGATTCTCACAAGCCGCATATGGAAGCCGCTGAGATTCTAAAAAAAATCAGGACACTCGAGATCCGAACGCGCGGTCTCGTCGAGACCGCTTTCGCCGGCGATTACCACAGCGTCTTTAAGGGACGCGGAATGAATTTCGAAGATGTACGCGAGTATCAACCGGGCGATGAAATCCGCGCCATCGATTGGAACGTGACGGCGCGACTGGGCACTGCGTTTGTGAAAAAATTCACCGAGGAGCGGGAGCTTACGGTCATGCTGATTGTAGATGTCAGCGCTTCGGGAAATTTCGGAAGTAGCACCCAATCGAAGCGCGAGCTAGCAGCGGAAGTTGCATGTTTGCTCGCATTCAGCGCAATTCGCAACAACGATAAGGTTGGCCTGCTCCTTTTTACCGATTGTGTTGAACTTTTTATTCCGCCAAAAAAAGGTCGATCGCACACCCTGCGGTTGATCCGCGAAATTCTGTTTTTCGAACCACAAGGACGCGGAACGGAACCCGCGCTCGCTCTCGATTATCTGAATAAAATCGTCACGCGTCGCGCGGTGGTCTTTTTCATTTCGGACTTTCAGGCACCCGATTTCTCGCAGGCGCTAGCGATAAGCGGACGAAGGCACGATTTCGTGGCGATCCACATTCATGATGAACGAGAAAGAGTGTTGCCCAATATTGGTATCATCACCCTTGAGGACGCTGAAACGGGCGAGCAAATCGAGATCAATACGGGCGACCGCAGCACGCGCTCCCGGTTTGCCGGTCTCGTAAACGAGCGCGATCAGGAACTGTCACGCATGTTACGACGGAACAATATCGACTCAATCGCGCTGCAAACGGGGAAAGAGTATTTGCCGCCGCTGCGATCGTTTTTCAAACAACGCGAACGCCGCCTGGCTACTCGCTAGAAATGCAAATCTCAATCGTATTTCGTGGCATCGGCATTGCCACCGAGGAATTTCACGACATCGCGCCACCAGTTGATTATTCCCTGATATCACCGTGGCTGATTTTTGTGATCACATTTATCACGCTCTCGCTTCTCGGTTTGCTAACGTGGTGGTTCGTACGGTTCCGAAAGGTTTCAGGGTTGCCACCAAGATTGCCTCGGGAGGTCGCGCTCGAACAACTCGATCGAATCAGAGCCGAAATTGAAAGAATGAGTCCGTATCAGTTCAGTATCCGTGTATCCGACATTTTGCGAGGGTACGTGACGCAGCAGTATGGGCTGCCAGCAACCCGACAAACTTCCATCGAATTTTTGACTGCGGTGGCAAAGGTCTCGCCCTTTTCCGTGGACGAGAAATCCCTGCTCGAAGATTTCTTGAACCGGTGCGACCTGATCAAGTTC
>Ga0126381_100004273_pt1 | contig 15544 bp, 14 predicted proteins | sample PanSoiMetPlot_28_FD_96465 | JGI IMG/M metagenome (GOLD analysis project Ga0126381, IMG submission 96465) | Tropical forest soil microbial communities from Panama - MetaG Plot_28 | ecosystem: Environmental > Terrestrial > Soil > Tropical forest > Bulk soil | place: Panama | collected 2016-02-17 | reverse complement strand
GTGTCCCGAGCGGCAAAGGGGGCGGACTGTAAATCCGCTGGCTTACGCCTTCGTAGGTTCGAGTCCTACCTCCCCCACCACCGGCGGTCAGGCATCAAGGATCAGGCATCAAGGATCAGCCCCGAACGTCGATCCTGGTACCCGGCCATTGATCCCTGATACCATGTGCGGGTGTAGCTCAATGGTAGAGCAACAGCCTTCCAAGCTGATGACGAGGGTTCGATTCCCTTCACCCGCTCCATTGTTTTCAGTGACTTGCGCCGATATTCACAATGCTTTCCGGCGTTATTTGTCCACCTGAGTGGACAAACGTTGCTGGTTTGATCTCTCGTCGAGCAGCCTCGTGAGCGCTCTGCGCCGTTGCCCGACGGTCCCCTTGCGATAGATGTCGATCGTTGCCCCGGTCTTTGCTCCGACCGCGTTGAGGTCGGCATCCGACAGCTCGGCGTCGCCGCCGCCCGTGAAGCCGCCGACTCGAATGACCGGAAGGTGATCTCATTTGGCAAGCCCGCCGCGTCTCGCGTGGCGGCCACGCGTCGGATGAAAACGGCCAGGACGGCCGTTCTCCCTTGCGTTGCCCATGGCCGGTGGACCCCGGTGGCGTCCGGCTTGTCGCGCACGCAGATCAGTGCGGCGCGCTTGGGGGCGCGGTCGAGCCGTTCCATCAACTCTGGGAACAGAGGAGATGCGGGCTGATTGGCAGGCGCGGGAGCAGGCCCAGAAGCATAGAACTGTACCAAAATTCCATACCAATTCTTATCTATATCAATTTTCCAATTAACTTAGAATTGAGTTTAACCTTGTTGTTAATGTCTGATTCATGGCACTTGCCCGTCTCGGCGAGGAAATGCGGATGAGGCCGTTGATCCGATCGTCGTCTCACAAACCAGGGAAGATAAAACAAATGCGCGATCTTAACAGAGAGGAATTGACCTACGTTGCGGGTGGGTGCGGCTGCGGCGGCTCCCATAAGCATTCGAGCCATCATCACTCAAGCCATCATCACTCCACCCACAAGCATTCGAGCCATCACGGCTCGTCCCACCATCACAGCAGCCACCATCACAGCAGCCACCACCGCAGCAGCCACGGCTGCCGGTAACGACCTGGGCGGAGACGACACGGAACCGCGGGCTGGGCGCAAGCTCGCGGTTCCCATCAAGTTCGAGCCAGTTCGTTGTGCGGCGTTTGGTTGCCCCGGATCAGCTCGGCTCCATGGTGGGAATATAACGCTTGGTAGGGGCATTCGGCATACTTGCAGCCGAGGCCTGTCCGCCGGCTACCCAGCTCGGCATGGAATGGACTGGACTGCTCCCCGCCGACCAGCTCTCCGCCCGGGCACCTTCGGCGAGTCCCGCCTGCCGATTCTGGCCGAGGCGCCGCCAGCAGACATCGACGTGAGTTCCAGTTAACGAATTGACTCGTTGTGTAAAAGCTGCGTTTGGCCTATGAGCGCGGATCAGGCTGTTTGATTGGGTAGCGCTTTTCGGAACGCGCTATGGCAAGGTCGATAAGCCGTATTGCATCCTCTGTCTCAGCCACTAGCGCCCTGAGACGCGAAATGACCACGCGCGCAGGAGTGCCGGCGGTCATTTCGCGGACAGCTTCATCGAGCACTGCATTGCGGGTCGGTGGCAGCGCTGGCTTGGAAGCGCAGCTGGGAACGGTAACCTCGACCGCGCGCGGCGTTTCATTGTTGGCAACGACGATCAAGCGAGGGCGGTTAAGGATAGCCATCCAGGGTCCTTTCGGGGCTAGGGAACGGCACCCGCAGGTGGAGGGCTGGGGGTGCGAGAGCGCCGTCTAGCTCAAAGAGGATCACGCTGGCTTGGCACGGGATTGATCCAGATCAATCTTTGTCAAGATGCGCGGCCCCACGCCCCGCTCGAACATGCGGCTTGCGACCATACCGGACGCCCGGCTACTTCCCGTCCATGGAATGGTCAGCTCCCCGCCGCCCGTGGAGACCGGCTTGATAATCGGCGCGCCAAGCTGCGCAGGCTGTTGGCGTGACGGGACGGGATTCGGTTCTCGGAACATCTCGCGGGCGATGGGGCGTCTACGAAAACCAACGCGAGAAAATATTGATGAAGCTCGGGCAGTCCCGCCTCTGACCTCCTCTGGACGACCGCCGAGCAGATCGCCGAGGGCTTGACCGTCTGTTCTGCATCGCGAGCGCCACGGACTGGCAGAAAGCCGGGATAACGCACGCCACGGCGCGACCAATGATGGTCCGGGGCTAATCAATCGGCAGACCGCCTGCAGCTTCACCCTGACCGAGCAGGGGCGCGCGGTGCTGGAGGTGTTGATGATAAGAGCGGGCGACTTGCACCTCTATTCTGGTGCCATGGACCTCCAATCTTATTCGTTGGAATCGCGGGCTCCCCCGCGGGGGGATTGCGCCTGCTCGCCGTTCTTTGTGGGGGGCGCGCCGTCGAGGCGGTTTGTGGGCGAAGCGCCCCCGCACGCGCTCTGTGATGCACAGACCAATGCTGCGTATCAGGTCAAATTGTCGTTGCGATGCTCGTCCCTTCGCGAAGCCATCATCGGCGCACGCCTCCGCCACCACGCGGAGAGCATCTCTCACAACGTATTCGATCGAGGCTCCGCAAAATCCAAGCCGGTCCCGCACCACTTGGTCGGCCGAACTGGAAAGAGCATGCGCCGCGCGAGACCCTGGTTGGAAGGCAGTGGCATCGTTAAACAGCAATTTGACAGCACAAAGCATTGCCGGACCGACCAAGGTGCCCTGATTAGTCCCCGCCGGCGGGGCCAAAGGCAGGAGGCGTGGGAGTATCCTCCCAGCGACCCACGCCCCTGCCGGGGCTGGAGGGATCGGGGCCGCTATGCTGGGGCATGGCCCAAAAAGCCGACCCTGCGCCGTTGGGCGATCTACCACCTGAGCAGACAAACGTTGGCGATCTGATCTCTCCCTCACTCAACCCCAGCAATAAACCTGATCGCTGGTTCTGCTTTCTGCCATGAAGCTGCACGCCGTCCATCGCGTGGTCCCGCCGACGACCGGCGTGACGCGATGCAGATAGCGCCCGGAGTTGAAGATGATCATCTCGCCGGGCTCCAGCCGGAAGGCGGCGCTCTCGATGCCGTCGAGGCCGAGGCGGGCCGCGTCGTCCTCGCCGTCCACCATGCGATAGCGGCGGCCCTCGTGCTGTCGATTGAAGACTTCCAGCGTTCCGCCGGACTCGGCAGGCTGGAAGGACAGCACATATGAGAACAGGTCCGATCCGATATGCGGCATGACCAGCCGGTAGCTTTCGCGAAAAGCCTGCTCGTTATCGAAATGCGGCGGGATGAAGCCGCCCGGCATGTGCGCCCGCAGGGTCAAGAACATATGATCAAGGTGCGGTCGCGGTCCCGGAGCGGCCAGATAAGGACGGCCGCCATCCAGCGACGCCAGCAGCGTGGAAATGCGAGTTTCCAGATCGCCACCATCGGAAAGAAGCTGCTTCAGCCCTGCGCGAAAGGCCGGTACGGCCCGGAAATATTCCGCCAGGTCGGCAGCTGCCAGGTTGAGATTCATGCCGAGAAAGAAGGCACGCATCACCGGTGGAAAATTGGTCCGCACCAATCCATGCTGGCCCTTCTCCAGTCGGGCGCAGATCTGCGCGCACTCCTGGGTATCAAATACGTGACGTACGATAATGCCATGATACTCCCCGCGTCGAAGCCGCCGGATGGCATCCGGGTTCTGCTCCGCCTCCGCTGCGCCAATCGTCAGGCGGCGAAAGAACGACATCGAGGACTCCGTGACGGCAGTGCTGAAGCCTTACAGGCGCCGGGAGCGGCCGAAGGCACAAGGTTTGCAGCGACGGCAAATCATGCGATGTGACTCGGTCCGGCCAGAAAAACCGAAATGGGTCCCAAAACTTTATCTCTCGACCCTGCCACCGTCCAGAATTATGACTTCTATCGATCTCTCTGCGATGACTTGATGTCTTGAAGAATCTGGAAGATCCCCCTTGTCGACCTATCGTGTCGCACTGGCATGTCTGACGCCGCGCCCGGACGGCGGCGAGCTCGGGCCGCTCTACCTGCCGAGCTTCGGCATCCGGCGCATTCAAGCTGCGGTGATCGGCGATCCGAGCTCGGCGCACACCGTGCGATTGTTCGATCTGGGCCGCGCGGACGTTGCCGCCTATGTTGCTCAAATTCTTGCCTTCGAGCCGGACTTGCTCGGATTTTCGATCTATGTCTGGTCCACCGACTGTCTGGTGGCCGTGGCGCGAGAGATCAAGCGACAACGGCCCGACTGCGTCATTGTGTTCGGCGGACCGTCGGCACGTTCGGCTCTGTTCGACCTTGATTATTACCAGGACCCGGACACTTACCTTGATGCCGTGGTAGAGGGTGACGGCGAGGTTGTTTTTCGCGACATCGCCCGCTTGCCGAAGCTCGATCGGGCGGCGCTGCAAGGAGTGCGCGGCCTGACCCTTCCATCAGACCACGGCTGGCACCGGACGCCGCCCGCGGTCGGTCCCGACGACCTCGATTTGCTGTCGTCGCCATTTCAGCTTGACCTCATGCCGCACGGTGCCGTCGCCTATCTCGAGTCCTTTCGCGGCTGCCCGCTGTCGTGCCGGTTCTGCGAATGGGGCACGCATGACCGCGCGCTCGGAATATTTTCAAGCGAGTACATCGCGCGTGAGCTGCAGGCCATTGCCCGGGCCTCGGCGCCAGCCGTGTTCCTGCTCGATGCGGGGCTCAACCTCAATATCCGGGCCTTCCGAAACCTTCGGCAGGCGGCGACACAAACCGGCATATTGAAGAAAATGCTGGTTTGGGCGGAAATCTATCCTTCGGCGATCCGCGAAGAACATCTGGAGTTCCTGCGCGAGGTCGGTCCGGCCTATCTCGGCGTGGGCCTGCAATCGATCGACCCGCAAGTCCTGCGTCTTCACCAGCGCCCGGCAAATTCGGCGCGGTTCGAGGATGCAGTCAGACGCCTTGCCTCGATCACAAACATCGAAGTGCAGGTGATCTTTGGCCTGCCGGGCGACACTCCCGAAGGTTTCCGGCGGACGCTCGATTACGCGCGCTCGCTGCCTGCGGCTGTGCGAGCTTACCACTGCTTGGTGCTTCCCGACGCGCTGATGACCCGCGGGCTGCCGGGATGGAACATGGTGTTCGAGCCGCGAACGCTGGCCATGACTTCCTGCGTCGGCTGGAGCGCGCAAGCGATTACGGCCATGCGGGCAGAGCTCCAGCAACTGGCGCTGACGGCCGGCGGCAACGCCGGCGCTTTCTGGTGGTCGTTCCCGCCGCGGCTTCCGACGCGAGCACTTTCCGGAAGCGGAGAGTAGGGGCCTGTTGGCAGCGGGTTGTCCGGTGGGGTGCGGGGTTTGGATCAACCAAAGTCAGCAACGGAAGATGAGCGTGGCGGTCCGACAACCGGGGGAAGTGCTGGCGGAAAGGCGGCAATCAAGGGCCTTGCCCCCCACGGCTGACTGCGGCATGTCTTGTACCGGTCTTATGCGCGGTCCGGGACCGCGGGACCCCAAACGACGGTGTAGAACATGGTCGACGATCGCTTTCCGAAATTCATCGGCGCTCTGGTCATTGCTGCCGCGGCGTTGGTGGGGCCGGCACAGGCCCAAAATGCCCTCGAGGCGAAGCTGCAGGTCTGCGGCGCCTGCCATGGCCAAGACGGCCAACCCGTCAATGCGATGACTCCGATCATCTGGGGTCAGCTGACGAACTTTCTGGTCAAGCAATTGCACGATTATCGGGCAGGCGACCGCGACAACCCGATCATGAGCGGCATGGCAAAAACACTGACGCAGGAGGAACTGCGGCCGGCGGCGATGTATTTCACCGCAAAGATGTGGCCGGCCAAGAAAGCCGTCGCTGCTCCCGGAGCGGCGCCCGACGGCATGCAGGTGTGCCAGGTCTGCCATCAGCAGGGCTTCGTCGGCGGGGCGCCGGCCCCGCGGCTCGCCGGCCAAAGCTACGAGTATCTGATCAAGGCAATGAACGACTTCGCCTCCGGGGCGCGCAACAACAACATGGACATGGTGAAGATCATGTCGATGCTGACGCCCGATCAGCGCGATGCCATGGCGCGCTATATCGCCGGTCTCTGACCAGCGACTGCAAGCGCTAGCATGATGTTGGGCAACTCGGCCTCGCTGCCGCGTTGCCCAGCAGTCTATTTTCTCCCGAAAAGAATGGACCCTCGGGGGATAAGGGCGGTTGCGCCCGACTTCGGGCTATGCCCGCGGGTTAAAGTCGAACACGATCGAGGATTCTAGACTAACGCACGCGGCAGGGATGCCGGCGGCCGTCGCGCCCTAGATAGGTCCCGGTGGCGGGATCGTAGGTCTTGAATCGGTCGGTGCAGGCCGTGTTGACCGGGCTGCCAAGATAGTAGGCGGGATTGGCGCCAGCCGTGCTGCCGCCGCGTGTGACCGTTGCGCCATCCTGGTCGCTGTTCCGATCATGCTGGGATGCGCTCGCGCAGGGAGCGCCCAAAGCCCCAAGAGCAGCGACTGCAAGCGCAGCGAAGGCTTTCTGTCCACGCATCGCGTCTCCTCCGTGTTGTCGAGGCAATGGATTGCAGTCTAACCTTGCGGGCGGCGACTTGCCATCGCGCGGGGGGAACCGGAGGAGCAAGAATGAAGCGAAGCTTCACCTGGGCCAACGCCTCGCGCCTTCTGGCGGGCCTTTTGGCGCTCATGCTGGGGGCCGCTGCACCGGGTTTCGCCGAGGATGCGCCGTTTTATCGCGGCAAGACCATCCGCATCGTGATCTCGACCGGGGTTGCGGGGGGCTATGCCGAATATGCCCGCCTCCTGGCCGATCACATGGGGACTCATATCGCGGGCCAGCCCGGGTTCATCATCCAGAGCATGCCGGGGGCCGGCGGGCTTCTCGCCGCCAACTATCTCTACAGCCAGGCGCCGCGGGACGGCACCACCCTCGGCATGGTCCATTCCAGCGTTCCGCTCACCCCCTTGTGGGGCAATAAGGGCGTGCGCTTCGACACGCTCAAGTTCAACTGGCTCGGCAGCCTCGACCGGGTCGACGGCATGTGCATCGCTTGGCACACCTCGCCGGTGAAGACCTGGGCGGATCTTCTCACCCATGATTTCACCGTCGGCAGCTCGGGAGCGGGCTCGCAGATGGACATCTATCCGGCCATGCTCAATCGGCTGTTCGGCACCCGCTTCAAGGTGATCGCCGGCTACAAGGACGGCACAGATGTCTATCTCGCCATGGAGCGGGGCGAGGTCGAAGGCCGCTGCGGCGGCCAGCTCACCGTCATCAAGTCCACCCGGCCGCGTTGGCTCACCCAGCACCTGATCAACGTGCCGATCGTGATCGCCGACAAGCGCAGCCCGGATTTTGCGGACACTCCCAGCATCCTGGAATTCGTGGGGGACGAGGCGACCCGCCAGCAGCTCGATCTGCTGCTGGTGTCCCAGGGCCTGGACCGGCCCGTCATGCTGCCGCCGGGCGTGCCGGCTGCGCGCGTCAAAGAGTTGCGCGACGCGTTCGATGCCACGGTGGCCGACAAGGCATTTTTGGCCGACGTCGAGCGCAAGAACCTGCATGTCGACCCGGTGCGCGGCGAGGACATGGCGGCGGCGCTGGCGCGGGCCTTTGCGCTGCCGCCCGAGATCATTGCCGGCGCGCGCGAGCTGATGGGCGGCAAGTAGCGCCGCCGGTGTTCATCGAACGGAGAGGGGTCGAACCATGATCGTTACCACCACCAACGACGTCGCGGGTCAGAGGGTCACCAAGTATCTCGGCGTTGTGCGCGGCATCACGGTGCGCTCGCGCAGCATCGTCGGCAACGTCGGGGCCGCCCTGCAGTCGATCGTCGGCGGCAATATCACCCTCTATACGTCGCTCTGCGAGCGGGCCCGGGGGGAGGCTTTCGATCTCATGGTCGCCCACGGGCAAGAGATGGGCGCCAATGCCATCATTGCCATGCGTTATGACGCCAATGAGGTCGCGGCGGGCATCACTGAGGTCCTGGCCTATGGCACGGCGGTGGTGGTCGAGCCGGCCCGGACCTAGGACCACAGAGGACAGACGACAGATGAAAAAAGGGGGCCAGCCGGTCCTCTGTCGTCCATCGCCCGCACTCGGGCTTGCAAAGCAAGCCCCGATCAGGCATTTACAGGCTTGCGGCGGGGCCCGTGGGTTTGAACCCGGGAGCCGCCGCACCCGCTTCCGGAGGAGTGTAGCTCAATGGCTAGAGCACCGGTCTCCAAAACCGGGGGTTGGGGGTTCGAGTCCCTCCACTCCTGCCAGGATTAGTCCTGCCGGGGTCAGGTTCGGCGGGCTGCATCGATCCGGAATGGTATTATATATCGGGCTGCGGCCCAGACGCCGCTTGAGACGGCGGCAGAGATCACATGGCGAAGTTCAATCCGTTCAAGTTCCTGCAGGAGGTGCGTGCCGAAGCCCAGAAGGTCACCTGGCCAAGCCGGCGCGAAACCACCATCACCACCGCCATGGTGTTCGTGATGGTGGCCGTCGCCTCACTCTTCTTCCTGGCTGCGGATCAGATCATGCGGCTGGTGGTGACCTTCATTCTTGGGATCGGCACCTAGGAGCGTTCAATGAACCAGCAGATCGTCCAGGCTGACGGAGGATCGAGAGCGATGAATGTCGCAACCAAGACCACGCGTTGGTACATCGTCCAGGCCTATTCCAACTTCGAGCGCAAGGTCGCCGAGTCGATCCGCGAGCAGGCCAAGCAGCGCCGCCTCGAGCATCTGTTCGAGGAAATCATGGTGCCGACCGAGAAGGTCGTCGAGGTGCGGCGCGGACAGAAGGTCGACGCCGAGCGCAAATTCTTTCCCGGCTATGTTCTGGTGAAGATGGACCTCACCGACGAGGCTTATCACCTCATCAAGAACACCCCGAAGGTTACCGGCTTTCTCGGCGCCGACAACAAGCCGATGCCGATCACGGACGCGGAAGCGCAGCGCATCCTGCACCAGGTGCAGGAGGGGATCGATCGGCCGAAGAACTCGATCACCTTCGAGGTCGGCGAGCAGGTGCGCGTGTCCGACGGCCCATTTGCCTCCTTCAACGGAACGGTGGAAGAGGTGGACGACGGCCGCTCGCGGCTCAAGGTCGCAGTCTCGATCTTCGGCCGCGCCACCCCGGTCGAGCTGGAATTCACCCAGGTGGAGAAACTATAAGACGACCTCGGAGGTCGGAGGGGGACCTCAATCCGAGATCAGACCTCTGACATCCGATCCCGTGGGAGGTGAAGGGGCGTTCGCCAGGCGTCTCGGAGCCGGACCACGAACCCTGAAACGAGCAGGAGCAAGCACATGGCGAAAAAAGTTGCCGGATACCTCAAGCTGCAGGTGCCGGCGGGGGCGGCCAACCCGTCTCCGCCGATCGGGCCTGCGCTCGGCCAGCGCGGCCTCAACATCATGGAATTCTGCAAGGCGTTCAACGCCCAGACCCAGAGCATGGAGAAGGGGACGCCTATCCCGGTGGTGATCACCGCTTATGCGGACCGCACCTTCTCGTTCGAGATGAAGACTCCGCCGGTCTCCTATTTCATCAAGAAGGCCGCCAAGCTCGAGAGCGGCTCCAAGACCCCGGGCCGCGATACGGCGGGCGCCGTCACCAAGGCGCAGGTCAAGGAAATCGCCGAGAAGAAGATGAAGGATCTGAACTGCGATACCATCGAGGCGGCGATGCGGATGGTCGAAGGCTCCGCCCGTTCGATGGGCATCGAGGTCCGGGAGTAGGCATCATGGCAATGCAGGGAAAGCGGACCACAAAGGTGCGCGAAGGGATCGACCGCACGAAGCTTTATCCTCTCGAGGAAGCGGTCAAGATGATCAAGGAGCGGGCCGTCGCCAAGTTCGACGAGACGATCGAGGTGGCGATGAACCTCGGCGTCGATCCGCGCCATGCCGACCAGATGGTGCGCGGCGTGGTCAACCTGCCCAACGGCTCCGGCCGCTCGGTCCGGGTCGGGGTGTTTGCGCGCGGCGCCAAGGCGGACGAGGCCAAGGCGGCCGGCGCCGATGTGGTGGGGGCGGAGGATCTGGTCGAGAAGGTGCAGGCGGGGAACATCGATTTCGACCGCTGCATCGCAACCCCCGACCTGATGCCGCTGGTCGGCCGGCTGGGCAAGGTGCTCGGTCCGCGCGGCATGATGCCCAATCCCAAGGTCGGAACCGTCACCATGGACGTGGCCACGGCGGTCCGGGGCGCCAAGGGCGGATCGGTGGAATTCCGGGTCGAGAAAGCCGGCATCGTCCAGGCAGGCATCGGCAAGGCCTCGTTCTCTGCCGACAAACTCGTGCAGAACATCAAGGCTTTTGCCGATGCGGTACAAAAATCAAAGCCTTCCGGCGCCAAGGGCACCTTCATCGAGCGAGTGGCCGTCTCCTCCACCATGGGCCCCGGGGTCAAAATCGAGCCGTCTTCCCTGTTTGCCTCGTAGCCCGGTAGCCGGGGAGGGGGACAACGCCGATAGCCGGGAAGGCTCGCCCGTACCAGGTCCGGGCGGGCCAAGGCCCGGGAAATCATTGGAATTTCTCCCAGAAACTTTCACAAAAGGGCTAGCCAAGACCGGCCCGAACCTCTAAATAAGGGGCTGCGGGCGCGCCGGCCCGGTTCGTCGGCGCGCTTTCATGCGTCCTCCAAATTGCGGGTGGGCCCGATCTCTTAGAGCATTTCCTGCGGGATTTTCTAAGAGCTAAAAGGGCTTACGGCGAGATTTGGAGGTGCGCCGCCGGTGGGGTGCCGATCAGGCACCGAAGCTGGCGGTCCTGTCCGAGACTGCAGGTGCCGCGCTCAAGGGCTATTGAGCAAGGCTTAATGTCCTGCATAGACGGGTCGAGACCGAATTTTGGCCGTCGGCTTTGGCGCGCCGCAACCGGTTGGAACCTTGAAACTCGGCCTCCCAGGGGAGCCCGAGGGGCAGGATCAGATGAGCGCCGTTCAATCCCGATGGGGGCGGGCGGCAGATGCAACCGGTGGCTCCGAAGGCTGCAGAAACAGCCGGGCCGCCAAATCGGAAAGAGCTCGCAAGTGGATCGTGCGGCGAAAAAGGAGCAGGTCACGGTGCTCAACGGCGTCTTTCGGGACGCCACTACCGTGGTCGTGGCTCACTATTCGGGCCTGACCGTCGCCCAGATGCAGAATTTGCGAAAGCAGATGAAGCAGGCTGGGGCGGCCGTGAAGGTTGCGAAGAATCGTCTCGCCAAGATCGCGCTCGAAGGAACGGGCGCAGCCGTGATCGTGCCCCTCCTCAAGGGACCGACGGTGATCGCCTATTCGAGCGATCCCGTGGCTGCTCCCAAGGTCGCCAATGATTTCGCCAAGGCGCACGAGAAATTCGTGATCCTGGGCGGAGTGATGGGGACGACCGCGCTCAACCCGGACGGCGTCAAGGCTCTCGCCTCGCTGCCGTCGCTGGATGAGCTTCGGGCCAAGATCATCGGCCTCATCCAGGCGCCGGCCACCAAGATCGCCCAGGTGGTCAACGCCCCCGCGGCCAAGCTTGCCCGCGTGGTGCAGGCCTACGCCAAGAAGGACGAGGCGGCGTGAGCCGCAAGGCTAGCTCGACCGGTTCAGATCGATAGGACAAAGTCAAATGGCTGATCTAAAGAAGATTGTCGAAGACCTCTCCGGCCTCACGGTGCTCGAAGCCGCCGATCTCGCCAAGATGCTCGAGGAGAAATGGGGCGTGTCGGCAGCGGCCGCGGTTGCGGTCGCGGCCGGACCGGCCGCGGGCGGTGCCGCCCCGGCGGCCGAGGAGAAGACCGAGTTCACCGTCGTGCTCGCCGCGGTCGGCGAGAAGAAGATCGAGGTGATCAAGGAGGTGCGGGCGTTGACCGGGCTGGGCCTCAAGGAGGCCAAGGATCTGGTCGAGGGCGCGCCCAAGCCGGTCAAGGAAGGCGTGAACAAGGAAGAGGCCGAGAAGATCAAGACGACCCTCGAGAAGGTCGGTGCGAAGGTTGAGCTGAAATAGGCGAAGCCTATTTCAGCGAAATCCCGGGCTCGCGCAGCGAGACCCGGGATCGCAAAAGCAAAAGTAGAAGTCAAAGGCGTAAAACCCCAGGCCCGCGCAGCAAAAGGTCCGGGATCCCAAAGTGAAGGCGTGGAGACAACCCGATTTCGGACGAGCGAAATTGCCTTCCTGGCCGCCTGGGCGGCGGCAGCGTTAAGCCGATTCGGTGTCGGGCCGAATCACAACTGACATGTGGCGTACCACGACGCCTGTCCTGACGGTCGCGATGGATTGCGGCTCTCTGGAGAGTCGTCCCGGTTCCCACGGTTCGACGAGGTGAGAGAAAAATGGCGCAGACGTTCACAGGTCGCAAGCGCGTTCGCAAGTTTTTCGGAAAAATTCAGGAAGTCGCGGAGATGCCGAACCTCATCGAGGTTCAAAAGGCGTCCTACGACCAGTTTCTCCTGGTGAAGGAGCCCCTGGGCGGGCGGCCCGACGAGGGCCTGCAGGCCGTGTTCAAGTCGGTGTTCCCGATTTCGGATTTTTCCAACACATCGATGCTCGAATTCGTCAAGTACGAGTTCGAGGCGCCCAAGTACGACGTAGACGAGTGCCGCCAGCGCGGCATGACCTATGCGGCACCGCTCAAGGTGACGCTGCGCCTGATCGTGTTCGATATCGACCAGGAGACCGGCGCCAAGTCGGTCAAGGACATCAAGGAGCAGGATGTCTACATGGGCGACATCCCGCTCATGACCATGAACGGCACGTTCATCGTCAACGGCACCGAGCGGGTGATCGTGTCGCAGATGCACCGCTCGCCCGGCGTCTTCTTCGACCACGACAAGGGCAAGACCCATTCCTCGGGCAAGCTCCTGTTCGCGGCCCGCATCATCCCGTATCGCGGCTCCTGGCTCGACATCGAGTTCGACGCGAAGGACATCGTGCATGCGCGCATCGATCGCCGCCGCAAGATTCCGGTGACCTCGCTGCTGCTGGCGCTCGGCATGGACGGTGAGGAAATCCTGAACACGTTCTATCGGCAGGTCGCCTACAAGCGCCACAAGGACGGCTGGCGGGTGCCCTTCGATGCCAACCGGCTGCGCGGCTACAAGGCGATCAACGACCTGGTCGACGCCGACAGCGGCAAGGTGGTGCTGGAGGCCGGCAAGAAGCTGACCGTCCGGCAGGCCCGCCAGCTCGCCGAGAAGGGCCTCAAGGCGCTGCGCATGACCGACCAGGAGCTGGTCGGCCATTACATCGCCGAGGACCTGGTCAACGTGAAGACCGGCGAAATCTATGCCGAGGCCGGCGAGGAGATCACCGAGAAGACGCTCAAGGCCTTGAACGAGGCCGGCTACAAGGAGCTGCCGCTTCTCGAGATCGACCACATCAACGTCGGCGCCTACATCCGCAACACGCTCGCGGTCGACAAGAACATGACCCGCGAGGAAGCGCTGTTCGACATCTACCGGGTGATGCGCCCTGGGGAGCCGCCCACGCTCGATACCGCACAGGCGATGTTCCAGTCGCTGTTCTTCGATCCGGAGCGCTACGACCTTTCGGCGGTCGGCCGGGTCAAGATGAACATGCGGCTCGATCTCGACGCGCCCGATACCATGCGCGTTCTCCGCAAGGAGGACGTCATCGCGGTCATCCGCACGCTGCTCGATCTGCGGGACGGCAAGGGCGAGATCGACGATATCGACCACCTCGGCAACCGCCGGGTGCGCTCGGTCGGCGAACTGATGGAGAACCAGTACCGCATCGGCCTCTTGCGTATGGAGCGCGCCATCAAGGAGCGCATGTCCTCGGTCGATATCGACACCGTGATGCCGCAGGACCTGATCAACGCCAAGCCGGCGGCGGCGGCGGTGCGCGAGTTCTTCGGCTCCTCGCAGCTCTCCCAGTTCATGGACCAGACCAATCCGCTCTCCGAGATCACCCACAAGCGGCGTCTGTCGGCGCTTGGTCCGGGCGGTCTCACCCGCGAGCGGGCGGGCTTCGAGGTGCGCGACGTGCATCCGACCCATTACGGCCGCATCTGCCCGATCGAGACCCCGGAAGGTCCCAACATCGGCCTCATCAACTCGCTCGCCACCTTTGCGCGGGTGAACAAGTACGGCTTCGTCGAGACGCCCTATCGCAAGGTGAAGGACGGCCGCGTCACCGACGAGGTCATCTATCTCTCGGCCATGGAGGAGGCGCGCTACACGGTCGCGCAGGCGAACGCGGTGATCGACGGGCGTGGCCGCTTCACCGAGGACCTGATCGTATGCCGGCACGCCGGCGACGTGCTGATGGTGCCGACCGACAAGGTCGACTTCATGGACGTGTCGCCCAAGCAGCTCGTCTCGGTCGCGGCTGCGCTGATCCCGTTCCTGGAGAACGACGACGCCAACCGCGCGCTGATGGGCTCCAACATGCAGCGTCAGGCAGTGCCGCTCGTTCGCGCTGAAGCGCCGTTTGTCGGCACCGGCATGGAGGGCGTGGTTGCCCGCGACTCGGGCGCCTCGATCGCGGCGCGCCGCACGGGCGTTGTCGACCAGGTCGATGCCACCCGCATCGTGGTGCGCGCGACCGGGGAGACCGACCCCTCGAAGTCGGGCGTCGACATCTACCGGCTGCAGAAGTTCCAGCGCTCGAACCAGAACACCTGCATCAACCAGCGCCCGTTGGTGAAGGTCGGCGATCACGTCAAGAAGGGCGACATCATCGCGGACGGTCCCTCGACCGACCTCGGCGAGCTTGCGCTCGGGCGCAACGTGCTCGTCGCCTTCATGCCGTGGAACGGCTACAACTTCGAGGACTCGATCCTGCTGTCAGAGCGCATCGTCAAGGACGACGTCTTCACCTCGATCCATATCGAGGAATTCGAGGTGATGGCGCGCGACACCAAGCTCGGCCCCGAGGAGATCACCCGCGACATCCCCAATGTCTCGGAAGAGGCGCTCAAGAACCTTGACGAGGCCGGCATCGTCTATATCGGTGCCGAGGTGCGCGCCGGCGACATCCTGGTCGGCAAGATCACGCCGAAGGGCGAAAGCCCGATGACGCCGGAAGAGAAGCTCTTGCGGGCGATCTTCGGCGAGAAGGCCTCCGACGTGCGTGACACCTCGCTGCGGGTTCCCCCGGGCGTGCAGGGCACCGTCGTCGAGGTCCGGGTGTTCAACCGCCACGGCGTCGAGAAGGACGAGCGTGCCCTCGCGATCGAGCGTGAGGAGATCGAGCGGCTCGCCAAGGACCGCGACGACGAGCAGGCGATCCTCGACCGCAACGTCTATGGGCGGCTCGCCGAGATGCTCGAGGGCCGGCAGGGCATCGCAGGCCCGAAGGGCTTCAAGAAGGATTCCAAGATCACCCGGACGGTGCTGGAGGAATATCCGCGCTCCCAGTGGTGGCAGTTTGCCTCGCCCAACGACAAGCTGATGGCCGAGATCGAGGCCATCCGCCGGCAATACGACGAATCGAAGAAGCGGCTCGAGCAGCGCTTCCTCGACAAGGTCGAGAAGCTGCAGCGCGGCGACGAATTGCCGCCCGGCGTGATGAAGATGGTCAAGGTCTTCGTCGCGGTGAAGCGCAAGATCC
>Ga0126381_100004272_pt1 | contig 15545 bp, 11 predicted proteins | sample PanSoiMetPlot_28_FD_96465 | JGI IMG/M metagenome (GOLD analysis project Ga0126381, IMG submission 96465) | Tropical forest soil microbial communities from Panama - MetaG Plot_28 | ecosystem: Environmental > Terrestrial > Soil > Tropical forest > Bulk soil | place: Panama | collected 2016-02-17 | reverse complement strand
TTTGACAAGAAGATCGATCTTGCGAAGACCCTGTTCATCGTTTCCAGCAAGTCCGGAAGCACGCTCGAACCCAACATTTTCAAACAGTATTTCTTCGAGCAGGTGACGAAGGCGATTGGAGCCGACAAAGCCGGCAGCCGTTTCATCGCAATCACAGATCCCGGATCGAAGATGCAACAGGTCGCGGAGAACGACAAATTCCGACACATCTTCTACGGTGTCCCGAGCATTGGCGGTCGTTATTCCGCACTGTCGAACTTTGGTATGGTGCCTGCCGAAGTCATGGGCCTGGACGTGAAGAAGTTTTTGGATCGCACCGAAGAGATGGTGGAAGCCTGTGCTTCCTGTGTTCCGGTGGAGCAGAACCCGGGCGTCGTCCTTGGTTTGATTCTGGGGAGTGCGGCCAAAGCCGGCCGCGATAAAGTCACGATCGTTGCGTCGCCGGGCATCTTTGACCTGGGCGCATGGCTGGAACAACTGCTGGCCGAATCTACCGGCAAACAAGGCAAGGGCATCATTCCCGTCGATCGGGAAGCGCTCGGTGGTACTGATGTGTACGGCAACGATCGGGTATTTGCTTACCTGCGCCTCGAGACTGCACCCGACGCACAGCAAGATGCCAAGGTTGCGGTCCTTGAGAAAGCCGGCCATCCCGTGATCCGAATCTCGGTCGTCGACACAGACGATCTGGGGCAGGAATTTTTCCGATGGGAAATTGCGACCGCGGTAGCCGGTTCGGTCATTGGAATTAACGCCTTCAATCAGCCTGACGTAGAAGCCAGCAAAGTAGCCACGCGGAACCTGACGTCCGAGTACGAAAAAACAGGCTCCCTGCCCGCCGAAAAGCCGATTATCGAGGACAAAGGTGTGAAGCTCTTCACCGACGACAAGAATGCTGCGGAGTTGGCGAAGGCTGCGGGCTCGAACAAATCTCTGGCGGGATATCTGAAGGCGCATCTGGGCCGAATCAAGGCAGGCGATTATTTTGCTCTGCTCGGATACATTCAAATGAACGAAGCGCATGAGGAAAGCTTGCAGGCGATCCGCCATTTGATTCGCGACAAGAAGCATGTCGCGACATGTCTCGGCTTTGGTCCGCGCTTCCTCCATTCCACTGGACAAGCCTACAAAGGCGGGCCTAATAGCGGCGTCTTCCTGCAAGTGACCTGCGACGACGCGCACGACCTGCCGGTGCCGAGTCAGAAATATACTTTTGGGATCGTGAAGGCTGCACAGGCACGAGGAGATTTCCAAGTGCTTGCCGAGCGCGGCCGTCGCGCACTCCGGGTGCATCTGGGAGCGGACCTGGAGTCGGGCCTCAAAACGTTATTCGCAGCGGTGCAGGAAGCCATAGCTTAGGTCCCGGCGAACTAAAACTACCTTCCACGGGGTCGTCGACCGTGCATCTCGAGGCGCTATTGCGTCCTCCAGGAGCTAATTCATGCAACTAGGAATGGTTGGCTTGGGTCGTATGGGCGCGAACATGACGCGCCGCCTCATGCGCGGAGGTCATCAACTCGTGGTCTCCGACCTCAGTCCCGACGCCGTGAAAGGGCTGGCGGGCGAAGGCGCGGTTCCATCCTCGTCGTTACAGGATCTGGTCAGTAAGCTGAAGGCTCCCCGCGCCGTGTGGATCATGGTCCCGGCAGGTGGTCCGACGGAACAAACGGTTCAGGCGCTGGCGCAAGCCATGGAGAAGGGGGACACCATCATTGATGGTGGCAATTCCTACTTCAAAGATGATGTCCGCCGCTCAAAGAGCCTTCAGGACAAAGGGATTCATTACGTCGACGTCGGCACCAGCGGCGGCGTGTGGGGCATTGATCGCGGATATTGCATGATGATCGGCGGTCCCCAGGAAGCAGTGCAGCGTCTTGATCCGATCCTTAAAACGTTGGCTCCGGGAATTGGTGATATCCCTCGCACTCCAGGCCGCGAAAAACTTGGTGGCACCGCGGAACAGGGTTACATCCATTGCGGACCTTCAGGCGCCGGTCATTTCGTGAAGATGGTTCACAATGGCATCGAGTACGGCATCATGCAGGCCTACGCAGAAGGTTTCGACATCTTCAAGAACGCGACCAGCAAGGAGCTTCCGGAAGACATTCGTTACGAGCTAAATCTTCCTGACATCGCCGAAGTCTGGCGCCGAGGCAGTGTGATCAGTTCCTGGCTACTCGATCTCACCGCGATGGCCCTCGCCGAAAATCCTACGCTCGCTGAGTACAGCGGTTTTGTGCAGGATTCGGGAGAAGGTCGCTGGACGATTCAAGCCGCGATCGATGAGGCGGTCCCGGTCGATGTTTTGTCGGCTGCGCTGTTCGTGCGTTTCCGATCACGGCAGGAGCACACCTTCGCAGAAAAAATGCTTTCGGCGATGCGCCAGAAATTTGGCGGTCACGTGGAACCTAAGACCGCAAAGAAGGGTGCGTAACGACCGGTTCGTTTTCTGACCAGTTTCGTAACCGCGAAGAAAAGAGAGATCATGGCCCAGACGCAGACTCCTCCTGTAGCTGTCACGCAACCCGTCGGGAAGCAGGGAGATCCTTGCGTGATGGTGATCTTCGGGGCCTCCGGAGATCTCACTCGCCGCAAATTGATTCCCGCGCTTTATAACCTTGCGCGAGCGCAACTTCTATCACGCGAATTCGCGGTGGTCGGGATCGCGCGCAGTCCGATGTCGACCGAAGACTACCGCAAGAGAGTCTCGGAAGACATGAAGCAGTTCGCCACCGGAGAGGTTGACCCCGATCTTTGGGAGTGGTTCGTTCGAAGAATGCACTACCTGTCGGGAAATTTCGACGATGAGGCGACCTTCGCGAAACTGAAAGAACTGCTCGAGAAGATCGACAAAGACTACTCCACCCACGGCAACTACTTTTACTACCTCGCAACCGCTCCGGATGCGTTTGGCCCAATTGTGGAGAGCCTCGCCAGCAATGGATTGATGGACCAGACGAACCACTGGCGGCGAGTCATCATCGAGAAACCCTTCGGCCACGATCTGGAGAGCGCCAAAGCGCTAAACCAGCAATTGCTCAAGGTCTGCGACGAAAAGCAGATCTACCGGATCGACCACTACCTCGGCAAAGAAACCGTGCAGAACATTTTGGCGCTGCGGTTTGCCAATGGAATTTTCGAGCCGATCTGGAATCGACGCTACATCGATCACGTACAGATTTCAGTGGCGGAAACGGTTGGAGTCGAGAAGCGCGGCGGCTACTACGATACAGCCGGAGCTCTGCGTGATATGGTGCCCAACCACATCATGCAGCTCATCACGCTGACCGCGATGGAGCCTCCCGTCTCGTTCCGAGCTGACTCCGTACGCGACGAGCAGTCCAAGATTCTTCACGCGATCCAGCCGCTCAGCGCAGAAGAGGTGTTGACCCGGACCGTTCGCGGGCAGTACGGCGAGGGCGTGGTGGGCGGGAAACGAGTACCGGCCTACCGCGCTGAACCAGGAGTTCCACCGGATTCGCGCACAGAGACGTTCGTTGCGATGAAACTGCTGATCGATAACTGGCGCTGGGCTGACGTGCCCTTTTATCTGCGCACCGGCAAGCGCATGGCAGTGCGCAACACGCATATTGTGATCCAGTTTAGGCGCGCACCTTTTGTGCTCTTCCGCGACACACCCGTTGAGAACCTGATGCCAAATCAACTGGTACTTCACATCCAGCCGGAAGAGGGCATTTCTCTCCGCTTTGCGGCGAAGGCTCCGGGCGCGCTGATGCGACTCGGCAGTGTCGATATGAATTTCGAATATGCGGACTATTTCGGATCGCAGCCCAGCACCGGATACGAACGCCTCCTTCACGACTGCATGATCGGTGACGCCACGTTGTTCCAGCGCGCCGACATGGTTGAGGCTGGCTGGTGCGTGGTAAGTCCAGCCCTGGATGTCTGGAAGGCCTTACCGCCGCGTAACTTTCCGAACTATGCTTCTGGAACCTGGGGACCAAAAGAATCCGACGAGCTTCTCGAGCGCGATGGCCGCCGGTGGAGGAACTTCGAAAAATGATTTTGGCCGGCGATATCGGCGGCACGAATGCGCGGTTAGCCTACTTTCAGTCTCAAAATGGCCATTTGACGGTGGCCTCACAAGGTGTGTATCCCAGCCGCGCTCACAGCGGCCTGGATGAGATCGTCACACAGTTCGTCCACTCTCAGGGGCAAGCACCCGAGATCGCATGCTTCGGTGTGGCGGGCCCAGTTCGTAACGGCAAAGTCGAAACCTCAAACCTTCCATGGACGGTTGAGGCCGCACGATTGGCGAGCGAACTGCATCTTCCCTCCGCCATTCTGATTAACGATCTCGAGGCAAATGCATGGGGCATCGCCAGCCTGCAGGACGGAGACCTGGTCGCGCTGAATCGCGTGAAAGGTACACCGGTCGGCAACCAGGCCGTGATATCGGCAGGCACCGGGCTGGGCGAGGCGGGACTCTCTTGGGATGGCAAGGCGTATCACATCTTCGCGTCGGAGGGCGGCCACACTGATTTTGCTCCCCGCACTGAACTCGAGATCGATTTGTTGCGCTACCTCTCCGCCCGTTTCGGCCATGTGAGTTACGAGCGTATCGTGTCCGGGCCTGGACTGGTCAATGTTTATCGTTTCCTCCGAGACGCTCATCGAGGAGACGAGCCGGCGTGGCTAACTACCGAACTTGCGCAAGCAGATCAGGCTGCCGCGATTTCCCGTGCCGCAGTTGGCGGCAAGGCACCGCTCGCCGAACAGGCCCTCGATTTGTGGATATCGATCTACGGTGCCGAAGCAGGAAACCTGGCCTTGAAAATCATGGCTACGGGAGGCGTGTTTCTGGGGGGAGGCATCGCTCCGAAATTGGTCAACAAACTTGCGGGTCCCTTGTTCATGCAGGCATTTCTTGCCAAAGGGCGCATGCAGCCGCTGCTGGAGTCGATTCCGGTGAAGGTGATTACCAACGACAAAATTGCTTTGTTCGGCGCGGCGCGCTACGCCGTTGCCCATAGCGCTTGCTAAGGAATTTGGAGATGGCTCAGACGAATGACCTTCGTATCGTCGCCGATGCCGCGTCATTGTTTCATGCGGCTGCTCAGGATTTCGCGAATCAAGTGGAGTCCACTCTAAAATCAAGCGATCGTTTCACGGTCGCTCTCTCGGGCGGGTCGACACCGAAGGGATTGTTCAGCCTGCTCGCCTCGAGCTACCGTGAGCGCCTTCCTTGGAACAAGATTTTCTTTTTCTGGGGAGACGAGCGCCACGTACCTCCGGACAGCTCCGAAAGCAATTACCGGATGGCCAACGAAGCATTACTCTCGAAGGTCCCAATCCCGCCGGCCAACATATTCCGGGTTCCGGCCGAGAATTCTGACGCGAGTCGTGCCGCTGAGGAGTACGAAAAGACATTGCGTCATTTCTTTCACCCCCCGTCTGGGACTTTTCCGCAATTTGATCTGATTCTTCTTGGGATGGGTCCGGACGGGCACTGCGCTTCACTCTTTCCGGGAACTGTGGCTCTTCAAGAGAAGAGCAAATTTGTCGTCGCGAATTGGGTAGACAAATTCAAAACCTTCCGCATCACCTTCACGGGGCCTTTGATTAACCAAGCGAGGGTAGTGGAGTTTCTGGTGGCAGGCGCGGATAAGAGTGCCTCGTTGTACGAGGTCCTGGAAGGTAGCGGATCAGCCAATCAGTTTCCCTCGAAGATGATCCATCCAGTAAGCGGGCAGTTGATTTGGCTGGTCGATAAGGCTGCGGCAGCGTCTCTGTCCCGGAAAAGCGCCTAGGCGGCGCTGCTCCGCCAATCAGCAATCTCTTTAAGGCCGTCTCCAAAGGTGTGCTGAAATAGGCGCACCATGTGCCGCGAGTGCTCGAACTCGTGAATGTCGGCCCAGACCTCGGCTTGCCAAGAAGCATCATGGGTGGCGGATTCCCCGCAGGTCGCGCAACGGGTGTGCAAGCGGATCGTCGGGACGTAGGCTGCACCCTGCGCAGATTGCAGTTCGACGAAGATGCAGCGCACTTCCTCGATCTCCTCGTTGGCACCAATCAGGTGCTCGTAGCGCAGCAGGTATCCGAATCCCAGCTTTCTAGCCTCAGACTCCGCTTCCATCCGAGTATGGAAGGGTCCGTATTCGGCTCGCACTTGCTCTGTAGAGTCGCAAGCCATCCAGAAAGTCTCTTTGTAAGCCATACCTACCTCGCCCCGGGGTCTAGATCGCTCGCCATGGACAACGAGCGAAGTATTGCAAGCTCGCAGAGTGCAATTGTGATTCCTCATTCGGAAGCAGGAAAAAACCAATATTTCCGCCACGTACAACCAGCGTTGGACTACGGTAAATCCCTGTGTGGCTGCAATAATTTGCAGAAACTTGCCGCATAGGCGTACGAGTGTAATATCCGGGTTGCGCAGCTCGTTACTTGGAGGAGATTCAAGCCTCGGCTACGATTCCAGATCAGAACTTTAGTTCCATGTGACTAAAAGTTACTTTGCAGAGATCGGCGTTCGATTATGGTAACCCGCCGAGAGCCGCGTAAGCCGATTCGTGTACCCATTCGAATCTTCGGGACCGACGCGTCTGGAAAACCGTTTAACGAAAATGTGCACACTGTGAACGTCAGCCGCAGCGGCGCGATGGTCATCGAGATCCGCACGCAACTCAAAGTTGGCGAGACCATCGGACTTTCCTACGCGAAGGGAAAAGCTCGCTATGAGGTCCGTTGGGTCGGCAAATCGGGCACCGAGGAGGCAAACCTTGCCGGCCTTCAAAGCGTAAAAAGCGACGAGTTGGTGTGGGACTTCCCACTGCCCGACGCTGGACCCGACGCCGAAATTCGCGCCCGCGCACTCAACGAACGGCGCGCCCATCCGAGGAATCGATGCTCGCTGTCGGTCGAGTTGCATCCAGCCAGCGGCGAGAGCCGGGCTTGGGGGCGCGTGTCAGACATCAGCCTTGGCGGCTGTTTTGTCGAAATGCCAAGCCCGTTCAAGGCGGGGACTCAAGTCCGTCTCGGGCTCTGGATTCAGGAGAAAAAGCTCTGGATCCTTGGAAAGGTCGCTGATTCCCGCCTCGGCTCCGGAATCGGGATCCAATTCCTCGAGATGAAAGACGAGGACCGCGCCGAACTCAATCGCTTCGTCCAAAGCCTGGCAAGCTCCCGACGATAACCAATCGCGCAACGCTCGCTCTCTCGTTCTGTCCGCAAGTCACGGCTGGGAGACGAAGACGATCATGGCCAGCGCGGTTCCAGGTCACGCGGCCGGTTTTACGCCCCCGAGCTGGTCGCAGCCCTAGCAACTGGAATGTTGTCTTCCAAACCAAGTTCAGTAACCCAGTTCACTCCCCCGTGGCTGGCCACGTACAAAGCCAATTCCAGACGATTTCAAACTCCGAGCTTGTCCAAGGTAGTGCGCAGGTAGTTCTTTACGACCTGTTCGCTGGTGCCAATGACCTTGGCAATGTCGCGGTTCGTGAGGCCTTCCCACACTAGAGTCGCGACTTGAATTTCCTTCTGAGTTAGCTGATCGCGGGGTTGCATAGTTGCGTTTGCTCCTTCTCGAACATGGCTGTTGCGAGCTTTACTCGCTTCCGGCCCTGGGTGATTCCGGCCCGCAGGAATAGCCTCCGAAGATCTTGCTTAACCGTGCGTGGGCTGATGTTGAGGTGTTCGGCTATCTCTTGGTTGCTGCACCCCTGCGCGAGAAGGCGCAAAACTTCTCCATCGCTTGGGGTGATTTTGATGGCGTCAAGATCGATCATGAGTGCCTCTCCTGAGTGATCTAACGTTCTTCCTCCTGAGCATCTGTTTCGCCAAACGTTCGCCGACGCCTTCGCGGCAAGCGAGACTGCGGAATGTCTTTGTTGGCACCCACAAAGGCTCGTGAGTTGTTCGTGCGAGCTTTCTCCGGGGAACTTAAGGGATAGAGTTCAGACCCGCATTGGCACTGATGCGCGGGAATGCGTTCGCTTTTGGAATGCGCTATTTTCAGCTTTTTTTAATGTGCCTTCCGTATGCTTCTTAATGAGAAGGAGCGACTACATGAACGCAACGCGCAGGATGTCACAATTGCTTCTATGCTTGGTTGCCGGTTTCCTGAGCTGGAACATTGCCGCTTGCGCCCAGAGTGAACCAACAGTGCCTTCTCCAAATGGCCAAGCGAACACGCCTCCGCCGGTCACCATCACGTTGCCGGACGCTCTCCAGCGCGCCCAGAAGAACAGCCCGGAATTCCGCGCAGCCTTGACGGAACTCGGCATCGCCCGGGAAGACAAAGTACAAGGTCGCGCAGCCCTTCTCCCCAGCGTGAATTTCGATAGCAGCGTGATCTACACAGAGGGGAATGGGACACGCACAAATTCTCCTGCATATATCGCGAACAATGCAGTCCACGAATACATCAGCCAAGGTGATATCCATCAGAGTGTGTCGCTCTCGATGTTCGCGGACTACCGGAAGACGGCGGCAGCCGAGGCGTTTGCAAAGGCTCGGGCAGAAATCGCAGCGCGAGGTCTGGTTGTTACCGTCGTACAGTCGTACTACGGCTTGGTTGTCGCCCAGCGCAAATACGGAACGGAGCAGCTCGCTTCGCAGGAAGCAAAGCGATTCCTGGACATCAGCCAGAAACTGGAAAAGGGGGGCGAGGTCGCTCACTCCGACGTTATCAAAGCGCGCATCCAATACGAGCAGCAAGAGCGCGATCTTTCAGAATCACGCCTGGAAATGGAAAAGAGCCGCCTGGAACTTGCGGTACTGTTGTTCTCCGACTTCAGCGAGAACTACAACGTCGTCGACGATTTGCAGATGCCGGTGCCTCTTCCCCAGTATTCCGAGGTCCAGACGATGGCGGCGCAGAAGAATCCCGAACTACGAGCTGCGGTGGAAGCATTACAGGTGGCCAAGCACGAAGTTACGAGTGCATGGGGAGACCTTCTGCCATCGGGCAATATCGACTACTTTCACGGGATCGATGCAAGCCACTTCGCGACTCGCCAATTCGATCCTGCGTTTGGTCAAACGGTCAACAATCTCGGCACATCGATTGTCGCCAGCGTATCGATCCCTGTGTGGAATTGGGGCGCCGGGATCAGCAGGCTGAAACAGGCCGATTTGCGGCGGGACCAGGCCCGCGTGGAATTGAGCTTTGCCCAGCGCCAAGCACTTAGCAAACTTCGCGCATTTTATGGCGAGGCCGAGACGGCCAGAGCGCAACTCGACTCTCTGAACCAATCGGCCGAACTCGCAGCCGACAGCTTGCGACTCACCACCATGCGATACCAGGCTGGCGAAGCCACGGTCCTCGAAGTGGTGGACGCCCAAAATACGTTCACCCAGGCGCGGAACGCCTACGGCGATGGACAATCCCGGTACAGAGTATCCATCGCGACGCTGCAAACCTTGACGGGAACTTTTTAGCCGATGAGACGATCTTGTTTGCTTCCGAAATATTTCGCCGGCTTCGCTGTGGTGAGCTTGATTGCCTTCTTTGCGGCTTGCTCGAAAGAACCGGCGGACAAAGAACCTACTGTGTCTGTACAAGCAGTGACTGCAGAGAGGACAACTCTGCAGCAGACCGTCGTCACGCAAGCTGTGTTGTTTCCATTGCAGCAGGCGGCCATTACTCCAAAGATCAGCGCTCCTGTTCACAAGTTTTACGTGAACCGCGGAAGTAAAGTGCGCAAGGACCAGTTGCTCGCTCAACTCGAAAATCGTGATCTGGCTGCTTCCTCCGAAGAAAACAAGGGAACACTCGAACAGGCGCAGGCAGCCTATGAGACCACCACAGCCGCCAGTCTTCCGGAAGAGTTACAAAAAGCAGAACTCGACATGGAAGCCGCGAAGAAAACCCTGGATGCGCAGCAGAAGGTTTATGACAGCCGGCAGGAACTCTTCCAGCAGGGCGCCCTTCCCCGCAAGGAACTCGACCAGTCCGGAGTGGATCTCACTCAGGCGCGCAATCAATACGACATCGCAAAGAAACATTTCGACGCATTGCAGGCTATCGGCAAACAACAAGAACTTAAATCAGCTGCCGGTCAATTGCAGGCCGCCCAAGGCAAGTACATGGGAGCCGAGGCGCAACTCAGCTATTCCGAGATCCGCAGTCCGATTGCTGGCTATGTGACGGATCGCCCGCTCTATCCCGGAGAGATGGCTGCCGCCGGAGTGCCCCTTATCACAGTGATGGACACATCGCAGGTGATCGCCAAAGCACACATCCCTCAGCCCGACGCGGCCGTCTTGAAGGTGGGGGACAAAGCGACGCTGACCGTGCCCGGTGAAACCGACGCGATCGAAGGCAAAGTAACGATCATCAGTCCGGCGCTGGATCCGAACAGCACGACGGTCGAAGTATGGGTGCAGGCTCCGAACGGCAAACAAAAACTTAAGCCTGGAACGAGCGTGCAAATCACGATGATTGCGCAAACCTTGAATGACGCGATCGCGATTCCGGCCGAATCGGTCCTCACCGCTCAGAACGGCACTACAACGGTCATGGTGATTGGCGCCGACAATCGCGCCCATCAAACCTCAGTGAGAACCGGCATCCATCAGAAAGACAAGATACAGATCGTCGAAGGTTTGAAAGAAGGACAGCGGGTGATCTCGACAGGCGCCTACGCGCTGCCTGACAAGACCAAGGTAACCGTCGAGACTGCCGCCGAACCGGCGGAAAAGAAACCTCCCGCAGGCGACGACAAAGACGACAAGAAGGATGACAAATAGCGTGCGGAATCAGACCGACAGCTACTGGTTCACGCGGCACTCGCGGTCAGTGATCTTTTTGATCCTGACGCTCGCTGTGCTGGGGGGGTACCTCGCTTTCACCATCCCCGTGTCGGTCTTTCCGTCGACAAACTTCCCACGCATTCTGATCGCCGTCGACAACGGCGTGATGCCTATCGATCAGATGATGGTGGCAATCACGCGCCCGATCGAAGAGGCGGTCAACAGTGTTCCCGGACTCGAGGAAGTCCGCTCCACGACCAGCCGAGGTTCCGCCGAAATCAACCTATTCTTCAACTGGAACGTGGATATGTTCACGACCTTGCAATACGTGAACGCGGCCATAGCTCGCGTGCAGCCGGAGTTGCCTCCGACCGCGATCATCGTTCCCAACCGGCTGACGTTCGCCAGTTTCCCTATCATCGGCTACAGCCTGACTTCCGACACGCTTCCACAAACTCAGCTCTGGGAGCTTGCGACTTACGACATCAAGCCACGATTGAATCGATTAAACGGGGTTTCGACTGTGTTGGTCCAGGGAGGACAAGAACCGGAATTTCACATCGAACCCGACCCTGCTCGGCTCCTCGCCGCCAGCGTCACCGTCACAGACATTCTCGATGCGATCAAGCGCACCAATCTCATCGACTCGCCCGGCCTGTTCGAACGCAATCATCAGCTGATCCTCGGGTTAGTTAGCGGACAAGTACGCACACCCGCCGAAATTGCGGGCATCGTTGTAAAGTCGACGCCGACCGGCGTTCCCGTGCGCGTAGGCGATCTCGCTCAGGTCGTTCCCGGGGTCAAGCCCGTTTACCGCATTATTACCGCGAATGGCAGACCGGCGGTTCTGCTTAACATCAATCGCCAGCCCGACAGCAATACGCTCGACGTCGCCAACGAAGTACACCAGACGCTCGACGAGATCCGCAAAACGCTGCCTCCCGGAATCGCAGTCGAGCCCTTCTATGACCAGTCAATTATTGTTGATGAGTCAATCAAGAGCGTGCGCGACGCCATTCTGGTAGGGCTCCTTCTAGCGTCAATCATTCTGGTTTTGTTTCTCCACGACTGGGGAACTTCGATGGTTGCGGGCTTAGTCATTCCCGTCACTGTTCTGGTCACCTTCGTTGTCCTGAAACTGCTAGGCCAGACTTTCAACCTGATGACTCTGGGTGGCCTCGCGGCTGCCGTCGGGCTTGTAATTGACGACGCCATCGTGGTCGTCGAAAACATCGTCCTGCATCGCGACGCGGGACAGGGCAGGCTACAAGCAATTCGGAGTGCTCTGAGCGAGATCACGGTTCCGCTGATTGGATCGACGGTCACACCGGTCGTCGTCCTTATCCCTCTGGTCGTGATCACCGGTGTTTATGGAACTTTCTTTCGTGCCCTCGCATTAACACTCGGTGTTTCCCTCTTCACATCGCTTGCGCTCGCTCTCACCTGGACGCCGACTCTGAGCAGTTACTTCATCCGCAGGCGCGATGACGAACGAGATGAGGTAGGGGATCGCGAGGAATCATTCGCACGCCTGATGGAGGCCGAAGAAGCGTCGGTTGGACCGCGATTTCGCCGCATCATCGATTTTCACCAGCGATGGCTGCGCCGAGCGATGGAAAACAAATGGTGGCTGGTTGGCGGAGCTGTTGGTCTTGTGGTCGTATCCTGTATCTGCTTTTATTTCGCCGATACCGACCTGATGCCAGAAATGGACGAAGGCGGCTTCACGCTCGACTACTGGACCCCAGCCGGCGCTTCGCTATCCGAGACCAACCGCATGGTTCTCGACATGGAGCGGACTATCAACGCAACTCCAGAAGTGGAAAGCACTTCGCGCCGCACAGGAGCCGAACTCGGGCTGGCAGCCGTCACCGAGGCCAACCGTGGCGACATTCTTGTGAAGCTCAAGCGAGATCGAAAACGCTCCATCGAAGAGGTGATTGAGGATATCCGCTCCCAAGTCGCGGCGCGGCAACCGGCTGTCCGCGCCGAGTTCGTACAGGTTCTGCAAGACATGATCGGCGACCTCACCGGCGAACCTGAGCCTGTTACGGTGAAGTTGTTCTCACAGAATCCTGCGCTTCTGGAGACGTGGGCGCCGAAGGTTGCCGACGCGATCCGGTTCAACGAGAAAACTGGCCAAGGTGCGGAGGGAGTCGTCGATGTTCTTGACGGTCTCGAAAACACAATCAGCAGCCCGGCCGTCACTTTCCAGATCGACCCCACGGTAGCGGCTCGAGCTGGCTTCACGCCTGAGGAAGTTGCCACCGATGCTGCCGCGATCGTCGAAGGCGAACCGGCCGCGACGCCGGTTGTAGCGAACGATCGCGTGTACACGGTTCGCGTGCGCTTTCCGGCAGAAAGACGAGTGTCCCTGGAAGCGATTTCGAGCACACTTCTTACAAGCGCTTCCGGCCATACCGCAACTCTCGGGGCCCTGGCGAAGGTCACCGAACTGCCACCTCAGACCGAAATTCGACGTGAGAATCTGCAGCGCAACGTCTCCATCACCGGCCGCACCGAAGGGGTCCACCTCGGCACTGCCATCGATCGAGTGCAAAAGGTCGTCGGAGCTCTACATCTCCCGAGTGGGATTCGTCTTGAGTACGGAGGTACTTACAAAGAGCAGCAAAAAAACTTTCATGACTTTACTTTTGCGCTGGGCCTGGCCGTGGTGCTCGTCTTTATCGTGCTGCTCTTTGAATTTGGAACTTTCGCCGCGCCTGTCGCCATTCTTGCCTCCGCACTGCTGTCGACGTCAGGTGTGTTTATCGCGCTATTGATTACGCGGACAACATTCAATGTCTCTTCGTTTATGGGGATGATCATGGTCGTCGGCATCGTGGCCAAGAATGGCATCCTGCTGCTGGATGCCGATCAGAAGATCCGCGCCACGGGTGTTTCTGCGGAAGATGCGATGCTGCAAGCCAGCCGTCGACGCCTGCGGCCGATCGTCATGACAGCGCTTGCCACCGTGGCCGGGATGCTCCCGTTGGCCTTTGCGATCGGCGCTGGTTCGCAGATGTTGCAACCTCTTGCCATCGCAGTAATCGGGGGGATTCTCATTTCGATGGTGCTGTCGCTGATCATCACCCCCGCCGTCCATTCGTACTTAAGCCACGTTCCGACCCGTACGAACGAGCCCGAGCCTGTCGCGCATGCATGAGGGTTCCAGGCATAGCGTGTGGCCGCCCGTATGCAGAAGGTTGCATCTCGCTGCTGGGACCGGCTTCGGCGGCACGGGGCTACCTTCACAGGAGTAAAAGGCAAGTGGACCGGCCTCGGCGGATCGTCAGTCCTAACCAATTCCGGGCCTTCAAATCGTCGATTCTGGGGTACACCGGTCTAGCCGCCTCTCGGAAAAAGGCAGCTAAACACGCATCCCCTTGCACCTTATTTGGCTTGGAAATTGCACTACAATAGGCCGATAGCCTCCTCCGCGCGCGTGGAGTGCGACCCTATTGGACGTAATGAGCCCAACGATTCCCGACGGCGCCGGTCCTGTTCTCGACGAAGCGACTTTCCAAAAGTTGCTGGCAGCAGCCTACATGCTGCAGGAACATAACGACCGTCTTCGCACCGGGACGCCGTCCTCCGAAGAAAAGGACGAGGAACCGCCCGCAGTCGATTCCGACTCAACCGCAGCCCTGGCGCAGATTGTCGACGCGCAACACCAGATTCACAGCAAAGATCTGGACATCGCTGCGGCGATGAATCTGGTGGTGGATCGCATTCGCAAAATTACCGGTGCGCAAGGCGCAGCGATCGGCTTGCTTGATCAGGGAAGTGTCACGTACCGCGCGTGCAGTGGCTCGCTGGTTCCCGCCAACGGTACCGCTCGGAGAGCGGAGGCGTCGATTTCAGCGCAAACGCTGCTGCACGACGTACTGCTGCGCTGCTCAGACACGGGCCATGACTTTCGCGTGAACCCGGAGACCGCGACAGCTTTGGGTATACGGTCCGTGATTGCGGTACCCATTTTCCACGACGGCAAGACCGCCGGGTCGCTGGAGCTAGTTTTCTCGAAACCAAATGCCTTTCAGGAGCACGATGTCCGTACTTGCCAACTGATGGCTGGCCTAGTGACGGAAGCTCTCACTCACGACGCGCAAAAGGAGTGGCGAAAGGGCGTAGCCGCTGAGCGCGCCTCGATGCTCGAGGTGCTCGAAAAGATCAAACCACAACTGGCCAAGCTGGCCAGCAATACGGATGCTGTGCATGGTGAGGCCGAGTCCGCCGGAGATGTGGTTCGGTCCTTACCGCCGGCCTCTCAGGACGTTCAAGGCCCCGAGAACGATGCTGCCTGCAAATATTGCGGGAATGAACTGGCCCCGGGGGAAGCCTTCTGCGGCGCATGTGGAGCATCGCGTTCGAGCGTCCCTCGCAACGATCTGCAGAGCAAATGGGCGACGTTGTGGAATTTGAAGACGAGCGAGTCGGCAGCAGAGGCAGACCAAGAGCAGACATCCGATGTCTTGGCCGAGCCAACCAAGAAAATTACGTTGCCGGTACCGGGCAGCGCGGAGTCTGTACTTCTTCCACTGCCAGAAGGCGAGATCACGCCGGCAACACCGGTCGGCGAATTTCAAGCAGCTCCGAAGGAAGAAACTCTACCCGAGTTCCAGGCAGCACCTGAAACGAATGCCCTTGCGAATCTTTCCGAGCTATCAGAGAGTTCGGCGCCGAGCGATCAGATCACCCCGCCTCAGCCGGATCAGAAGGACTTGCTCGAATCCATCACCGTCCCACCGCCGCCTGCAAATCCCGTCATGGCATTTTGGGAGAAACACAAGAGCTTTCTGAAAAAGCATCCGGGTGACCTGGCTCTGGGA
>Ga0126381_100004271_pt1 | contig 15545 bp, 15 predicted proteins | sample PanSoiMetPlot_28_FD_96465 | JGI IMG/M metagenome (GOLD analysis project Ga0126381, IMG submission 96465) | Tropical forest soil microbial communities from Panama - MetaG Plot_28 | ecosystem: Environmental > Terrestrial > Soil > Tropical forest > Bulk soil | place: Panama | collected 2016-02-17 | reverse complement strand
TCGGCCACGCGCAGAGTGCTGAAGACTCCCCAGCCGGAAAGAAGCCCGACCTGTCCAGGAGCGAGACAGGGATCGGTGGCCTCGCGAATCTGGTCGTTGTGAAGAATAAAACGGTGGAGCACCAGACCATTTTAGCTCCGAGCTGCGAACGACGAGCTTCGGGGGACAACGACCGATGAGGCTCAGCTCGCAGCTCGTGGTTCGCGGCTTATGCCCAGTCTCGAAACGGACTGTTGCGGGGGACCGGCAGGCTGCCATCACATCGGGTACCGGCTGCGGTCGCTCGAACCGGCGCTCGGGAGTTGGAGGAGGGCGTCCTGTTCGCCCGTGATGGCGGCCTCGATGACCTCTTCGGGGAACGCTACGACCTGGCTGAGCCGCGGCTCGAAATCATCGAGAGAACGAACGCTGTCATACACCTGGCGGCGAGCGTAAGACCCGGCAGGAGAGAATCAGGAAAATCCCAGTTGGGGCCGTTCCAGGCGAACCCATGGTCGATCACGCGCCACGAAACCGGGCTTCGCTGTCTGTCCCACGTCCCGGACCAGAGCGCGCGGGAAGACACTCTGGCGGCCGTCGGCCTTGCCGGCCCACTGCTCAAAGACGAAGGCGCGAAAATCTTTGAGGTCGACACTTGACCGAGCAGGGTGTCCGGCAGGAAATCATAGACGGCATTTCGCACCGGGTCGCCCGGGTAGCGCGCGCCGAACTGCCAGCCGGCTTCGACGGGAAGGGCCCGCGTTCCCAAAGCAAGGTGAACGTCCAGGCTGGCAGCGAGAAAGTCTCTGCCGGCACCACTGAAGGGCCGGCGCGGAGCGCGGCGGATTTTGAGATCGGTGCGCAGAGTGGAAGCGGACCAGCTCTGTTCCCCCGTGATCGGGCGATGCCGGGGGTTGTTGCGGAGCTTCACAACGTACCAGTGACCGTCATCCGCCTCCCGCCGCCAGGAATGGGCGCGGCCGCGCATCTTGCCGGCGGGGCGGATGGCGGTGAGAGCCATCGGTGAGGGTTATCGAGTAATCTAGAGTTGTATCATAGCGAGGCTTGCCCGGCGCGCTGTTTTCGCTGCAGGCCCCACGGAATGCGACAGGCGAGAGGAAAACGAACGATGGCTGAGACAGAACCCCCGGCGGGACCACAGGCTGAAACCCCGGTAGCCTCAGGACCGGCGCGGTCGAAAGACGAAATCGCACTCGAACTGATGCGTTTTATTGCCTTGCAGACGGGCTATGGACGCGGCTCGCAATCATCGACGGGATTTTCCGGGAAGCCGACAACCCGTTCGGCGGAAGAACATACGGCGGCATTGTTGGAGTTGTTTCAGCGTTGCCGGAAGGTGGTTAACGATTAAGCGTTCGGGCAGCCGGGAGTGCGGCTGCCCCGACACCTTGCCCCAGACTACTTCTTCTTTTTGGCCTTCTTCGGCGCTTTCTTGGCAGGCGCCTTTTTGGCAGCCTTCTTCGGCGGGGCTTTTTTGGCGGCTTTTTTGGCGGGGGCCTTCTTCTTCGCGGCCTTTTTCGCGGGGGCTTTCTTCGCGGCTTTTTTCGCCGGCGCCTTTTGGGCAGCCTTTTTCGCGGGGGCCTTCTGGGCTGCTTTCTTCGCCGGAGCTTTCTTGGCTGGCGCCGCCTTCTTGGCGGCAGTCGCCTTCTTCACCGGCTTTTTCGGGGGGGCTTCCACGGGCGAAGGGGGTGCGACGGGTTCGGCCGTGGACACCGGCTGGACTACCGGAGGCGCGGGTATTACAGCCGCTTCCTCTTCCTCGTCTTCCTCTTCCTCTTCGAATTCGTCGAGCTTCGAATCCATCCCGCCGTGCTCTTCATCTTCGTAGTCGTGAAAGTCTTCCATCTCTTCTTCCTCGTTCATCATTGAGCGATCAAACATTCACCAAGCCTCCTGTAGTCAGGCACGATCACCCATAGAATACCCCTTTTTCCGCTATAGGCAATAGCGAAAAAGGTCTGGTCACCGAATTTTCAGTCGTGCCCCGCACGCCCGGAATTATCGCGCCTCGGCGCGCGCTAGAATTGTCGCCTGATGGGCGGGCTTGGAAGGGGCACTCGCAGACTTTGTCGCAGTCTGGCCCGACGTATGCGGCCGCGCAGCAGGGCGGCCGCCGGCCGCGCTGCGCGAGGCGGAGTTATGTGTGGTGCGGGTTCCGGAACGGCTGGATCCTGCGGCCGCGTTATGCACGACGGGCCGCTGCGCTACGGGGATCAACAAGAGATCGCCGTCCGACGATTCCGCAGATGTCATCTTGTTGGCGGCGGAGATGGCCGCGGGCGTCGTTCCAAAACTCTTGCCAATGGTGGACAGGGTCTCTCCCGAGGCCACCCGGTGGGCGCGCCAGGCAGCGCGGTGTTCGGGCGGCACTGTTTCCAACGTCGCAGCCAGTTGTGATGCAGCGCCCTTCAGGACGTGCAGAGCGTATTGCGCCGGAGCCACCCCGTGCAGCAGCGCCGGATTGAGTTGCGTCAGCTCGGCAACCGGCATATCGGTGAGATCCGAAACCAGCAGCAGGCTCGTAGGCGCCGTCATTTGGATCGTGTCGTACTCCACCGGCGTGTCCAACTGCAGGTTCTCCAGACCATACTCGGCGGGATTTTTCTCCATGATGGTCATGGCGAGAATGATGGGTACGTAGTTCGTGGTCTCCAGCGGCAGCACACCGCGCGCGCGCAGCTCCCAGAAATCGGCATAGCCGGTGCGCTCCACCGCCTTCTCCACCACGCCCGGCCCGCAATTATAGGCAGCGATGGCCAGATACCAGTCGCCAAACTCGTTGTAGAGGTCGTGCAGATGTCGGGCAGCGGCGCGTGTGGCTTTCTCCGGATCCATGCGGTCGTCGGTGTAGGCGGTCTGCAGCAGCCCATACTGGTTGCCACGGAACTTCACAAACTGCCACATGCCGCCTGCGGCCTTACGCGATACGGCGCGCGGCATGAAACCCGATTCCGCCTGCGCCAGATGAATCAGCTCCTGCGGTATGTCCTCTTCGCCCAAAATGCGCTGGATCATCGGCCGGTAACGGCCGGAACGCTCAGTAGCCGCAACCAGGGTCCGGTGCCCGCGGTTGGAGAAGTAATTGATGTAACCGAGGACGGCATCGTTCGTGGAGAGGGGTAATCGGGATTCGGTGGCGGCGATCTGTTCTTTGACCCGGTCTTTGAGGCGGGGATCGACGGGGAAGGTCATCTGCAGGATGTCTTCGAGCGGAGCCTTCTCGAACTTTCCTTCCTCTACCGCTGCCGAAGCTCCGAGGCCGGCCAGATCGTAGCGGTGGATGGCGTCGACCATCTCGTCCATGCGCTTTTCATATTCCTGGCGGTCGGCGGGATTCTGATCGCTGGCTTCCAACATCAGATCGATGGCGGCGTCGAATTCACGCCGGGCATTGGCGGAGTCCTGCGCCTGGTAATATCTCTTGCCGGCCTCGAATCGATTTTCCGACCGCTGCATCAAACTATCACCGCGGGTCTTTCGGGGAGGCAGGGGCGGCTCGGACAAAAACGAAGCAGGCAGGTCCTTCGGATAAACGTTCGGTTGAACTATCGGCAGGTCTTCCGGCGTAATGCGGATCGCGGATGCGCCGCGGTGGGGCGCGGGCAGAAATGCATTTTGGAAGCGCGACTGCTGACTAACGGCGCAGCCGAGAGTGCTGAGGAGGACTGCGGCGATCAGAAAATAAGAGTACAACGTCTGCTTGCGACGATGCATCAATCCCTCGGAGTAAAGAAAATAAAATACTTACTACGGGCCGTCGCCCGATCCAGACCTTAAAAGGCTACACCACCGGCGGAGCGAATGCAACCGCAACGCCATGGAGCATATGTGTCGAAATTGACACGTGCTGAGCCCTGGTGACGCCATCTGGCTGCGCACCGCGAGCCTTTGAGCGCCGGGCCGGCCTGGGCGTACGGCTGCAGCCGCCGCTCCTGGCTCGCAGCCGTTTCATTCCTCTTCCTCTTCTTCTCCTGTTTTAGCCGCCTTGGCCGCGGCGATGATCTTGTCGGCCTGCAGCTGCGGCACATAATCGTAGTGGTCGAACTCCATGGTAAAGGACGCGCGACCTTGCGTCATAGCCGTCAGATCGCTTTGATAACTCAGCATTTCCGCCATAGGCACCTGGGCGCGGATGAACTGGGTGCTGCCCTTGGTTTCCATGCCGGAGATGCGGCCGCGCCGGCCGTTCAGGTCGCCCATCAGATCGCCGGCGAACTCCACCGGCGCCTGGATTTCGACATTCATGATCGGTTCCAGCAGGGTAGGCTTCGCCTGCTGCATGGCGGCTTTGAAGGCCTTCCGGGCGGCGAGTTTAAAGGCTAATTCCGACGAGTCCACATCGTGGTAGGAACCGTCATAAAGGATTACCTTGAAATCCACCATGGGATATCCGGCCAGAAAACCCTTTTCGGCGGCCTCCTGAATGCCCTTTTCAACCGCCGGAATGAAGTTCTTGGGGATGGCGCCGCCGAAGATGTCGTTGACGAATTCGAATCGGGCGCCGCGCGGCAACGGCTCCATCTTGATCCAGCAGTCGCCGAACTGGCCGTGGCCGCCGGTCTGCTTCTTGTGGCGGCCCTGCACATCGGCCGTCCCCCGGATAGTTTCGCGGTACGGAATCTTGGGGGCTTTCAGCGTCACGTCTACGCTGTAGCGCTTCTTCAGGCGGCTGACCACGATTTCCACATGCTGCTGCCCCGCACCCGCCAGCAGGAACTCGCGAGTTTGGGGGTCGCGGTAGAAACGCAGGGACTGGTCCTCTTCGAGCATGCGATGCACCGCATTGCCCATCCGGTCTTCGTCGTTGCGCGACTTGGCTTCGATAGCGAAGGCGATCGAGGGCTCCGGCAGCTTCACCGGCGGATAGGTCGCGGTGAAGCCCTTGTCGGCCAAGGTGTCGCCGGTGAGGGTATCTTTCAGTTTGGCGACCGCGCCAATGTCGCCGGCATGGAGTTCGGTAACCGGCTGCAGCGTCTTGCCCTGGGGAACGCTCAGATGGGCCAGACGCTCCGTGGCGCTGCGGGTGAGATTCTGCAGGTTGGCGTCGTTTTTGACGACCCCGGAAAGCACCTTGAAATACGTAATGCGCCCAGCGAATGGATCCGCGGTGGTTTTAAAAACTGCCAGCGAGCAGACGTCGCTCTCCTTGATCTTACGGGTGGCCTCTTTGCCGTCCGCGATAACCGCCACCTCATCGCGTTCCACTGGCGAAGGGGTATTTTCCACCAGGAAATTGAGGATCTGGTCCGTGGCTATGTTGTGCAGCCCCGAAGCGCACATCACCGGGGAGATGCGCATGTCCCGCAGACCCTGCCGGAGGCCGTCTACGATGTGCTCCACCGGCAGCGTGCCTTTCTCGAAGAACTCCTCCAGCAGGGCGTCGTTGCCTTCCGCGACCATCTCCACCAGCGCCTCATGGGCCTTCTGGGCGGCGTCGGCGAGGTTGGCCGGGATATCGCCCTCCTTACCCTTGCCGTCGCCATCAACGGTGTAGGAATAAGCTTTCATGCGGATCAGGTCGATCACACCCGTAAAGCCGCGCTCCTTGCCGAGGGGGATCTGGATCGGCACGGCGGAGCGGCCGAACGCTTCTTGAACGGCGCCCAGGGCACGTTCGAAATCGGCGCGCTCGCGGTCGAGCTTATTAATCACGATCGCGCGCGGCAGCTTGAACTCATTTGCAAAGTGCCACACCTTTTCGGTCTGGACTTCGACACCCGCCACGCCATCCACTATTACGAGGACGGAGTCGGCGGCTGCCAGGGAGCCCTTCGTATCGTTAATGAAAATGTTGTAGCCGGGAGTGTCCAGAAGGTTGATTTTGGCCTTTTTCCATTCCGCGATGGCGACGGCCGTGGAGATGGTGATCTTGCGCGCAATCTCCTCCTCGTCGAAATCGGTGACGGTATTGCCTTCATCCACCCGCAAAAGGCGGTTGGTGGCTCCGGCCGCAAACAACAGCCCGGCGGTGAGCGTGGTCTTGCCGGAATCGCCGTGGCCCACCACACCGACGTTCCGAATGTCCTTGCTTTCGTAAACTTTCACGGTTGGCTCCCTGTTTTAAAACGGAATAGTAACACGGGGGCCAAGAGGGTGGCGTTGTCCGGCGGGTCAAACCCTAATAACGCGCGCAAAGCCGCCGAGCCGCGATAGAACCGATACCTATTGGGATGCTCTACGGGCGACGGACGACCACCGATGGATACGGATAAGTTCTTTGTTCTGATCCGTGGGTACGTGTCCATCGGTGGCTTAACAACTTTGCGTCCGGGCGGGAGCCCTTTTGCTTTATCTGCCCACAACACCGGCCAGCGGGCTGCTGGCGGTGGCGTAGAGCTTCTTGGGCATGCGGCCGGACTCGAATGCCAATCGGCCGGCTTCCACTGCGAGTTTCATGGCCAGCGCCATTTTTTCCGAATCGTCCGCGGCGGCGATGGCGGTGTTCATGAGGACGCCGTCGGCGCCCAGTTCCATGGCGATGGCAGCGTCGGAGGCCGTGCCCACGCCGGCGTCCACGATAAGGGGCACTTCGGTAATCATCTCCCGCAAGATCCGCAGGTTCGTCGCATTCTGCACGCCCAGGCCGGAACCGATAGGTGCTGCGAGCGGCATGACCGCAGCGGCTCCGGCCTCCACCAGCCGGCGGGCATTTACCACGTCATCATTGGTGTAGGGCAGAACGACGAAGCCTTCCCGCACCAGGGTGCGAGTGGCCTCCAGTAAACCGGCATTATCCGGGAAAAGCGTCTTCTCGTCGCCGATCACCTCCAGCTTGACCCAGTTGGAGAGCCCCACTTCGCGCCCCAGCAGGGCGGTGCGGACCGCATCGTCGGCGGTGTAGCACCCGGCGGTGTTGGGCAGGATGAAGATTTTGGAGCGGTCAATATAATCGAGCAGCGACTCTTTGGACCGGTCCGTCAGGTTCACCCGCCTCACCGCGACGGTGACCATGTCCGCGCCCGAAATCTCGTGGCAGCGCTGCATCTCCTGAAAACTACGGTACTTTCCGGTTCCGACGATCAATCGCGAGCGAAACTCCCGTCCCGCAACGGTCAATGATTGCGACATCCCAACATTGTATCGCCAGGCTTCGGCGCATAAGGCGAAAGGCTGGCGAGATCCCCGCGCACCCCGGGCGCTTATCCTTATTGCTTAAGCCCTATGCCGGCTGACGGAACTCCGGGCACGCGCGGCGCGTTAGGATATGTCAGATGCGAAAACCGGTTGAGGTCGCGCTCACGGTGGTAGCGACCGTGGCGATGGCCTCCTGCGGCCGCCAGCGAGTGGATCCCTGCGCTGCCGCCACATTCAACGAACAGGCCTGCCAGAATGCTGTCACGGGCGGCGGCTATTATTGGAACGGTTCCTGGTACTCCACCAGCTACAGCCATGCTTACCCCTATTACTACGACCAGTACCACAGCTTTATCTCGCGCGGCGGCACCGTGGTGAGCGCTCCCGGTACGTCCTACAGCCGGCCTTCCGGCGGCACCGTGGTGCGGGGCGGCTTCGGATCGAGCGGCGAGGCTCACGGCGGCAGCGCCGGCGGCCACGGAGGAGCGGGGGAATAGAATGCGCCGAATCGCAGCGGAGCCGCGCGCCAACTGGCAGCAGAAGGTAGAAGAGACGGGTCTGATCTGGCACTCGGGCGATCAGGTCTATTGGAATGAATCCGCCTTCTGGGAATTCACCGCGCCCGAGGTGGACCTGTTGGAAGCAGCCACCAACGAGTTGGAGAAGATGACGCTGGCCGCGGCACAGCACATCATCGATCACCGGCTGTATGCGCGCATGGCGATACCGCCCAACGCTATTCCGCTGATCGAAAAGTCTTGGGAGGCTGAGCCGCCGTCGCTTTACGGCCGCTTCGACCTGGCGTACGACGGCGTCAACCCTCCCAAGCTGCTGGAGTACAACGCTGATACGCCGACCTCTCTGCTGGAGGCCGCGGTCACGCAGTGGTATTGGCTGGAGGACGTGTTTCCGCAGCGCGATCAATTCAACTCCCTCCACGAGCGGTTAATTGCGTTGTGGAAGGAGCTGACGCCTTACCTGCCCGGCGGCCGCATCGACTTCTGTTCTATGGACGACCGGGAGGACGGGATGACCGTCACCTACCTGCAGGACACCGCCCAGCAGGCGGGCCTCGCGGCGTCGGCCTTTCCCATTGGGGAGATCGGATGGGACGGCCGGAGCTTCGTCGGTCCCGACGACCAGGAGTTGGGCGCGGTGTTCAAGCTCTATCCGTGGGAGTGGATGGTGCGCGAGGAGTTTTCCAAATACCTCCCAACCAGCTCCACCGTTTGGATCGAACCGCCATGGAAGATGCTGCTTTCCAACAAGGGGCTGCTGCCGGTGCTGTGGGAGCTGTATCCGCGCCATCCTTATCTGCTGGAAGCGCATTTCGATTCGCCCGGGCTGATGATCTCGTGGGTGAAGAAACCACTGCTCGGCCGCGAGGGCGCCAATATCACGCTGCACCAGCCGGGGAGCGACTTCGAAACTCCGGGCGACTACGGCAGTGAAGGTTTCATCTATCAGGCGCTGGCTGCGCTGGAATACTCATCGGGCGTCTACCCCGTGGTAGGAAGCTGGGTGGTGGGACACGAGGAGGGCAGTGCGGCGGCCGGGTTGGGCATTCGCGAATCGTCCACGCCCATCACGACAAACCTGAGCCAGTTTGTTCCGCATTTGTTTGGATAAAGGCGCTCGCCAAGACGAGAGGTGCAAAGGTTCCGGAATGACTTCTGGGCGGGCTTTGCGGTGATGCCAGAGAATCGTATCCCCACGAATCGAACGGGGTCGATCCCGGCATGGTTGGCTTCCCTCTCCATAGCGGCCTGCAACCGGGTACCGGCCGGGGTGGCTTCGAGGGCTACCTGAGTTAGGCCGGCATCCTCGTTGTCGGTGATCCCGGCCGCCGGCCGGCTGCCGCAGGCGGAGGCGAAATTCCCGGCGGCTTGGATGCGGTTCTCCACGGTATCGTAAAAGGCTTGGGCGTCGTCCGCGTGATTCGCCGCCTGCTACAGGGTTCGGAAGCGCGTTGGCGATTCCCGGCTGGCCGTTATTGTTGAGCGCAGTCACGAGGCCGTTGCAGGCGGCGAACACGCTCTCGGCGGGCGCCCCGTCGCGCGGCGATTGGCAATCGCCGCGCAGGGTACCATCCTGCCCCGCTAGTCTAAGTCTAGTTTTCGGTAGTTCACCAGCTCGATCGAGTGGGCTTCGAGCGCGGCGCGGACCTCCGCCGATACCAGCGCTTCGAGTTCGTGCTCACGGCTCTCTTTTAAACGCGTCCGCGCCTGGCGGAGCGCTCGGCCGCAGCGTCCGGGGTGACACATCAGCTCGGTACTCCCCTCGGGAATCAACGCCAGGAGTTTCACCAGTTCGGCAGTGCGGAAGCGGCCGGTGATCTGGAAACCGGCGAAGTAGTCGGTGGTGCGGCAGCCGTGCGATTCCAGAACACGGTGGAAACGGCGCCGCAGGAGGCCCAGCGCGCGGCTCGTCATACGCTTCATGGCCGGCACCGTGCCGCCGAGGGCGTTCAATGGGAAGTCGAACGGCCGGCGCACCCAGCGGATGCCGAATTCCTGCGCGATGCGCGCCACGGCGTCGAGCACAGGCGGCGCCAGGTGCGAGTGCTTATGCGTGTCGAGGTGGCTGGGCGCGATGCCCGCGGCCGCGATGCGCCGTACCTGCGCCACCAACTCCTCATAAGGGCGAATCTCGTGCCCCACCAGCGCACTGACGAGTTGAGGCACCGTCCGTGGAAATGCTTTGCCGCTCACCAGCGAGCGCCCACCGATCAGCACCAGGTGGCAGCCGACGTCGAGCGATGGCGTCTCACGCGCCAGCCGCACGGCGTCGTCGAAGGACTCGCCGTTGGCCATCAGGGTGGTGGCGGTCAGGATTCCCCTGCGGTGCGCTTCCACGATGCCCTGATTGACGTCCGGCGTGAAGCCGAGATCGTCGGCGTTGACCACCAGCCGCTTGGTCATCAGAAGATGGTAAGCCGGATGGTCAGGAACTTTTTCGGATTGGCCCGCATGTCCTTGGCCAGCGACTGAAATTCGCGCGTGGCGCCGGTGAGCGAATCGTAAAGCTGAGGGTTGGTCATAATCTGGCCGAGCGTGCCCTGGCCCGAGTTGACCTTGTCCATAGTGGTTTCAAGCTTCGCCAGCAGATCGTTCAGCTTGTTGTAGAACTCCTGGTCCTTGATGATTCTTCCGAGATTCCCCTGCCCGGAGTTGACCTGCGACACCAGCGCGTTGATCTCGGCCACGGTTTTCTGCGCCTCGTCGTAGAGCGCGTGGTCGTTCAGCAGCTTGCCCGCCGTGCCCTGCCCCGCCTGAATCGTTGCCAGAATGGCGTCGATGCGCCTCAGCGGCGATTGGAAGTCGTTGTAGAGCGACGGATCGTAGATCAGTCTGCCGATTGTGCCGTTAGACGTTCGGATATCGCTCAACAGCTTCTGGCCTTCGGATTCAATGGCCGTCAGCCGGTTGTAGAATTCCTCGTCCTTGAGAATCTTGCCGAGATTGCCCTTGCCCTGTTCGACTCCTGCCAGGAGGTTATCGGCGCGTCCCACGATGGTCTGGAACGATTGCAGCACGTTGTTCATCTGCGCCAGCAACTCGGGGACGTCGTTGACGTTGGGCGACGAAGGCAGCTCGCCGCCGGGTTGCACGGTCTGGCTGCTCGTGCCCTTGGTGATGTTAATGAACTTTTCGCCCAGCAGGTTGGCTGCGGCAATGCCGGCGACCGAATCCACCGGGATGTCGCGCAGGTGGCGCCCGTCGATCTTCATGTCGAATTGCACAGCCCGCCGGCGGTCTTTCGAATTGGTGAGGCGGATCCGGTCGACGAAGCCGATGCCGATGCCGTTGAGCCGTACGGGCGTCTTCTCGGCGATGCCGGAAGCGTCATCCATGTAGGTGCGCACAAGCTCGTTGTGGTGGAAAATGCCTTTGGAGTTCGTCAGCAGCAGTATGAGAATGGCGAGAATTATCAGCGAGCTGAGCGCCACCACTCCCACTCTCAGTTGCGACCAACGAACTCGGCTGCGATCCGGCATTATTCTTCCCGCTGCTTCACGAACTTCCGCACGTATGGATCTGGAGAGCCTTCCAAGCGGTTCTGATCGCCTTCGAATACCAGCCGGCCTTCGCGAAGCACCATGAAAGTGGTGCGGGCTTCGCGACGATCCCCGTTACGCGCCGGCTCCAGAGCCCCTAGCTTGGAATTGTAGCGGAAATTGGCGATCAGGTTACCGTCCTGGTACCGATGCGTCACCACCAGCGTGGTGGTCTTGTTCAGGTCTCGCTCCTTGACAATGAGCGCGATGATGGTGTGCGCGGTGATGGGATCGAGGCCCGCGGTAGGCGAATCGTAGAGCAGAAGCGGAGGATCGGTCACCACCGCGCGCGCGATGGCCGCGCGCCGACGCATGCCGCCCGACAGCTCGCTCGGGAATTTCTCAAGCGTGCCCCCCAGCTCGACGAAGTCCAGCGCTTCTTCTACCTTACGGTGCACCTGCTGTTTGGGGAATCGGATCGATTTCTGGTTGAGCAGCGGATAGGCAACGTTTTCCTCGATGGTGAGCGAGTCGAACAGCGCGCTTTCCTGGAACAACATGCCGATACGGCTGCGGACCTCGAACAACTCGCGCTCCTTCAACGTGGTTAGGTCCTTGCCAAACACAAAGACCCTGCCGGTGTCCGGCCGCACCAAGCCCATGGCGGTCTTGAGGACTACGGTCTTGCCGCTGCCCGCCGCGCCGAGCAGCACGCGCGATTCACTTTCCAGCGCTTCGAAAGAGAGATCCATCAAAGCCGGCACGCCATCGAAAGAGACGCTGACGTTTTCGAACCGCAGCACCGCTGGTTTTCCGGGGCCCGTCATCAGAATTGCACTTCACCCGAGGTCATCCACACGAAAAGCTGCGCCACAAAGTACGTCACCACGAAGATCAGCACAGAGGCCACGACCATAGCTTGCGTAGTGGCCCGGCCTACGCCCTGCGTGCCGCCCTCGGTGCGCAAACCGAAGAAGCAGCCGATCATGGAAATGATCACGGCAAACAGAAAAGGCTTGATGAGCCCCTGCGCCAGGTCGTTCCACTCCAGGGCGCGCCAGGCCGTTTCCCAATACTGGCGCGAATCCATGTTCAGAAAGACATAGCAGATGACCCAACCGGCGAAGATTCCGACGAAATCGGCGATGATGGTCAGCACCGGCAGCATGGCGCCGGTGGCGATGAGCCGCGGTGTCACCAGCTTTTGGATGGGATCGGTGCCCAGCGCGCGCATGGCGTCGATCTGTTCGGTGACTTTCATCGAGCCGAGCTCGCTGGCGATACCCGAAGCGTTGCGGCCGGCGACCATGAGAGCCGTGAGGTCAGGACCAAACTCGCGGACCAGGGCAATGGCAACCACCAACGGGGTCTTGCTGGTTTGCCCGTACTGCGCGAGGGCGCGCGACATCTGCAACGCCATAACCGCGCCGCTGAAGAAGCCCGTCATGATCACGATGGGCAGGCTGCCGACACCGATGTAATCCATCTGAAGCGCGATGTCGTCGTTGTAGTGAGGCGTGCGGAAGATGTTCCGGACCGCTCTGCCCAACAGCAGGAAGAAGTCCTGCACCGCCAGAACAGGCCCTTTCAGCAGATCGAGCAAGTGAGGTTAAGCCCCGAATTCCGATGCTACCATAGAGCTGACAGCAATCACTGGCAGCCGCGAGCCAACAGCTTTCAGCGTGACCCGGTGGGCGCTGGTCTTGCGGTCGGCTGTCAGCCGTCCCCTGTGAGCTACTCCATGAAAGGCCTCACCGACATCCCCGGCATCAAGGTGGGCCAAATCGCCGACTACGACGCCATCACCGGATGCACCGCGATTCTGTGCGAGCAGGGAGCGGTGGGCGGCGTGGATATCCGCGGGTCGGCCAGCGGCACGGAGGAGACGCCGGCACTTGATCCCGGCCATATCACACCACAGATTCATGGCATATTGTTGGCCGGCGGCAGCGCCTTCGGGCTGGAAGCCGCCGCGGGCGTGCGCCGGTACCTGGAGCATAAGGGCGTCGGCTTCCCCACCGGATCGGCCAACGTGCCGATCGTCGCCGCGGCCATCCTCTACGATCTGGGCATCGGCAAACCGAACGTGCGGCCGACGCTCGCCATGGGCGAAGCCGCCGCGGCGGCAGCCACAACCGATGCGGTTGCGGAAGGCTGCGTGGGTGCGGGCACCGGCGCTACGGTCGGCAAGATCCTCGGCATGAAAAACGCCATGAAATCCGGCCTCGGGACGTTCACGGTCGAGCTCCCCGGCGGTCTGATGGTCTCCGCGCTGGTGGCGGTGAACGCGGTGGGCGACGTGCGTGATCCGGCTACCAACCGCATCCTGGCCGGCGCGCGCAAAACGTCCGGCAGCCGTGAGTTCCTCGATACCATCGAGCATATGAAGCGATCGGCGGCCGCTCCGCCCGTGGACCGCGCCGTGAAGAACACCACACTCGCCGTGGTCGCCACCAACGCGCGCCTGAACAAAGTGCAGACCAATAAGCTGGCGCAACTGGCCGGGCTGGGGATGGCGCGCACGATTTATCCGGCCAACACCATGGCGGATGGCGACACCACCTTCGCCCTCGCCTCGGGCGGGCACGAGGCCGATGTCAACGTGCTGGGCGTGGCGGCCGCCGAAGCCGTAGCGAGCGCGATACTGCGCGCCGTCAAACTCGCGCGCACCATGGGTGGCGTGCCGGGGCTGGCGGGTTAAAGAGCTGCGAGCTGCGAGACAAAACCGGTGAACGCCGTTAGTTAACCGGACGACCGCTCCCATTGGTCGTGGCTCCGACAGCGCGCAGGTTCACGACTTTGGCGGGACCGGCGGTCTTGCACCTCCAGCCGCCGCAGGCGAGCTTGCTGCCGCCCGGAAAGGCGAAGCCGCCTGTCCGCCGAAACCCCACCGGAGCACGGCGCCAGGGTTGTCTCGCAGCTCGCAGCTCACTTCGCCCACGCCAGGCCGTCCACACCTTTGCCCGCTTCGATCGGCTTCTGCGCTTTCCAATCGCCGATGCCGATCACGGCCACCTCGTGACTGGCATCGCAGGAAACGTAGGCCACCTTCTGGTCCGGGCGGATCAGCACCTCTTGCGGGGCCTTCGGCACATCCACTGTGGCCGCTACGTTCATGGTTTTCAGATCGACCACCGCCACCTGATTCGCTTTCGGCACCGCGACCAGCAGCCAATGGCGGTCGCTGGTGGCCGCCGTGCCGTAGCCTGGCGCCGGCAGCGGCACCCATGCCTTCACCTTGTTCGTTGCCGTATCGATCACCGCCAGTTGCGGCTTGGTCTGGTCAGCGGTGAAGGCCATGCTGTCGTCGGCAGCCAAAGAAATGCGCTGCGTCTCCCCGGAAATCGGGATCACGGCCAGGGTCTTGTTCGCCTCCAAGTCAAGTACCGAGACCGTTCCCGGGCCGACGTTGGCCGTGTAGCCGCGCTTGCCGTCTCGCGTAATCGCGAGCATGTGCGATTCCTTCTGGCCCGTGGGAATGGTGGCGACCACCTTGAGGGTCTTCGGATCGATCACGGTAATCGCCTGTTCCAATTCCGTGGTGACGTAAAGCAGGCCGTTCTTCGGGCCGATCAACGGACAATGCGGGCGCACACCCTTGCCGAAATCGAGATTGCCCACCACCTTGCGCGATGCCAGATCGACCACCACCATGTTGGTCCCGTCGGTGCCCGGCTTGCCAACGCCCGAGTTGCCATAAATGGGCACGTAGGCGAGGCGGCCGTCCGGCGAGGCGATCAGTTCGTGCGCCGTAGTGCCACCCTCCGGCACCGTAGCCACTTCGCGTCCGTCCGTGGGATCGATGATCCCCACGGTCTGGTCGCCTTTATTAGCGACAATCAGCCAGCCGGTGGAAGCCGCGGCGGCGGTCATGGTCAAAGCGCAAAAAAGCAGAGTGCATCGGAGCATTGGGGTTCCCCTCATTGCTGATACTATACCAGCGGACTTAAAGATAGCGCGCCACGTACTCGCGGAAGCGCGTGTAAACCCACGACACGCCGACCAGAATGAGACCGAGCACCAGGAAAGAGAAGATGCGCGGCAGGGTGTCGAGCTGGCGCAGGTCCCAGAGAAACAGCTTGAAGATGCACAGGAACAGCAGCGCCAGGCCGGAAATGCGCAGCACGCGATCGCGCAGAGGGAAGCCCGCAGCCAGCAGCACCGCGCCCTCTGTGCCCCAGGCGACGGTGAGCACGGAACCGGAGGCGCGATCGCCGATCAGGGCCGTGGCCAGCGCCGTCGCCAACACCGAAAGGTAGAGGCGAGCGCGGCCGCCCCGGGCGCTCAGAAACTGCGCCGCAAACAGGCATGCAATGGTCGCGGCCGAAGTAACGAACCATTGGGGGGCATCGAAATTCATCGCCCAGCAGCGGACAAACGCCAGCGCTGCGAGGATGTAGCCCTGCCACCGCCAGCCGATCGCGAGCGTTCCCAGCGCCAGCGCCGCCCACGCCGGAGCGACCCAGGCGGATGG
>Ga0126381_100004270_pt1 | contig 15546 bp, 13 predicted proteins | sample PanSoiMetPlot_28_FD_96465 | JGI IMG/M metagenome (GOLD analysis project Ga0126381, IMG submission 96465) | Tropical forest soil microbial communities from Panama - MetaG Plot_28 | ecosystem: Environmental > Terrestrial > Soil > Tropical forest > Bulk soil | place: Panama | collected 2016-02-17 | reverse complement strand
CGCTTCCTTCACAGCATCCGACAAACTCAGCCATTCACACCATCAACCAGACACTCTTCGCTGGTCCAGTGGAGGAACGCGACGGTGTTAAGACGGCAAAGAACGCAGTTGTCGTGTCGCCTGGCAGAATTGATCGCAGCCCGTGCGGTACGGGCAGTTCTGCTCGCATGGCTGTTATGCACCGGCGCGGCGAGCTCAATGTGGGCGAGCACTTTCGGCATCTTTCGATCCTGGACACCGAGTTCCGATGCAGCATTGTGGAAACAACAGCGATAGGCGATGTGCCAGCCATTGTTACCGATGTCCGGGGCCGCGCATGGCTGACGGGAGTCAGCTACTACGGTATCGATCCGGAAGACCCGTTTCCGCAAGGCTACCGGTTAAACGACACGTGGCTCGCATGCTGATGGGGAAGTCGGATCGCGTCGAATCGACTCGACAGTAACGAGTTGGGGGTGGGTTTTCTCGTGCCAGCGTGTTTCAAATGCGCCAGTTTTAGTTTGCCTACTGAGCTAGAGTCTGGATTGCGAGATCGCAACAGAGCCATGATTCCAGCGGTCATCTGGAGTCCGGGCGTTGATACACAATTCTTCCGCCGAGCATCGTAAGTGTCACCTTTGCAGAACGGAGTTCCTCTGGTGAGCACGCATGCACGATATCTTTCGACACGACAACAAGGTCCGCTAGTTTGCCCGCCGTAATCGTGCCTTTTATGTTTTCTTCGTGAGACGCATAGGCCGGATTCGCTGTGTATGCCTCAATCGCCTCTGGTATCGTCAAAGCCTGCTCCGGATGCCATGGCACTCCGCCCGCAACGGGTACGCGCGTGACGGCATAATAGATGTTTGCGAGGGGATCGAATGGAGCGACTTCTTCATGACTATATAGGCCTGGAAGATCTGAGACGATGTCTAATTTCACCCCATTTTCAATCATTGTGCGCCATGCAAATGCAGTCGTTTCCCGGTCTGGGCCAAGCATGGCACTTATTCCTGCCGGATTGCTCAACAGGAGATTGGGAGTGATATCCGCAACCATATGCATGCGAGCCGCGCGTTGAAGATCTTGAAGGGTCGCAAACTCGACATGAATTAACCGAAAGCGTCGGTCACGAGGCCCATTTAGCCGTATGGCATTTTCATACCAGTCGAGTAGCTCGTGCAACGCCTTGTCGCCGATAACGTGTACCCCAATATCGTATCGAGCCTTGTCCGCCTCTACGATGTTCTTCTGTATCTCATCTTCTCCGACGAAACGGTACGACCAGTTTCCCGAAAACGACGGACGATTCGCGTACGGATCAAGCATGTAGCTACCATCAGTAAAGTCTTTCAGTGAGCCGTAGTGAATCGTTGTGTTGCCACTGCCGGGATAAATGCCAACACTGGCAAGATCTTTCCAAGTCGTCAGCGGAAGTTGTGGATAGACGCGCACTGACAGACTTCCCTCCCTCATGAGGTCGAGAAAGATCGTCATGTTCGAGTAGCTACGCTCCGAGTCGGTGGGAAAGATATGCCTGTTCCATATCTCGTCCACGCGAGCTATATCCTGAATCGAAGTAATGCCAACCGCATTAAGTTCATGTATGAATCCGCGAGCGCCTACCAGTTTCTGTGCCTCAGAAAGTGGAGATACTAATCGGGCTACAAGTTCGCCTGCTGTACCGTAAAGCAACCCATTCAGTTTGTGCGTCTGTGAATTACGGCCATAGCGGCCGCCACGCGGATCGGGCGTGTTTTCTGTGATACGCGCACGCTGCAACGCGAGCGAGTTGGCAAAGTAAACATGATCATAGCGGCGAAAGAGCACTGGATGGGTACCCGAAGCCGAGTCGATTGTGGCGAGGTCCGGGTCAAATGGATGGAAGCTGCCGTCACCCTTACTCTCAGCGTCTTCACTGGCGTGCAGGTCCCAGTCGCCTCCCCCGGTAATCCACAATCCTGTCGGTACATGGGCAACGGTCTCCCGCAAGCGTTTCGTCATTAGTTCCTGATCATGTACATCCGGCAGTTGTACTTGAAAAAACCACTCAATAGCGTTCTCAAAATGTGTATGGGCATCATTAAAGCCGGGTAGTAGCATCTGGCCGTGCAGATCTATTAGCTTTGTGTGCGAATTCTTGAGCCTCAAGATATCTGTGTCCTCACCTACACGGAAAATCCGATCTCCTCGTATTGCGACAGCCTGAGCTGAAGGATGCTTTGCATCCACCGTCCAGACAGTTGCGTTGTAAAGAATCACGTCGACGCCTGTAGCGGCTCGAAGGATAGGCGAAAAGAACGCGCCTATCAGCGTTATAGCCATGGCGAGTAGCCATCGCCCACAATTTCCAGAACCTCCAGAACGCATAGACTCTGCCCTTTCGTGCCGTCCAGTCTAGGAGTGCCAGGGATGAAGCCCCCATTAATATTTCTTTAGCCAACTCTGCAAACGAACCATCACTGCTATATCTAGGAGCCATAGGCGTAGTAGTCGCTGTCAGCAAACAAGTCCTTTGGCGGATTTTCTCCAGTAAAGAGTTGCTCGCAAGATATTGGTCTAAATTGATGCGAGGGATCAAGCGAGCCTCCATCAATAGGGGGTCCGGGAATCGGTTCAATCGGGTTTCGCCATCGTAGCTTTGAGCGTACCGGTTTACCCTCTTTTTCGCCGCAGATCAGAAGCACCTCCATAAATCTCAAGCCGAGATAGTGTCCAATGCAGGGCGGTTTACCAGTGCCTCATCGATCAGCTGAAGCATCTGCTCCCGCTCGCTACCCGCAATCATCAATCGCGGCGGCCGGACACGCTCGCTACCGACGTTGGCACGCTCCTCTACAAGTTTGATCAGTTGAATAAACTTCGGAACGGTATCCAGTCGTAGAAGGGGCAGGAACCAACGATAGAGTGCGAACGCCTCTTCCCACTTCCCTGCCAGACCCAATTCAAAAAGGCGGACCGATTCGATCGGAAGTGCATTCACAAGCCCAGCCACCCAGCCAACCGCTCCTGCAGCTATTCCTTCAATAATGGCATCGTCAACACCCACACAAATTGCCAGTTTTTCCTGAAGCGTACGTATTGCCGTGATACGGCGAACGTCCGTGCTTGATTCCTTGATCGCTTTCAGGCTCTCAATTTCATTTGCAAGTTCCAATATTTGCTCGGGCGTGAAATCGGTGCCATATGCGACAGGGTTGTTATAGAGCATGCAGGGTAATGGAGTAGCTTGCATAATACTGGTCACGTGATATTTCATCTCGCGCCAATCGCCTTGGTAGACATACGGCGGCAACACCATCAATCCATCACAGCCAGCGTCTGCACATGACTTGGCTAGATCGACACACTCTCGCGTAGCCAGCCCTGAAATGGCAGCAACGATCGGTTCTCCCCCGGGCAGAGCTCTGCGCACTGTCTTGACGATCTCGATCTTCTCCTCGTTCGCTAATGTAGCTGCCTCGCCAAGTGATCCCAGAAGGATCACGCCGCTGCAACCGCTATCGATCATCCAGTTCGCCCGCTCCGCGACGGCAGCATAGTTTACCTGAAGATCTTCATCGAATGCCGTTGTCATTGCTGGCATGACCCCTTGCCACTTCATATATTCTCCTTTTGCCTAACCCCTGAGAGCAGTGTTGAAAGTTGAACCGGATAAAGTGGGGGGCGCAACGTGTCACCTCCCCATCCCGCGAGAAACTGTAGCGCTGCGCCGCAAACACGTCCCTGGCACGGCCCCATACCGCAACGTGTGTGAATCTTCGCTGACCGCATAGAACCGTAGCGCCGCACGTGTCCCCAGCTCACATCTTCGCAACGACAGATGATGGTGTCGTCGGCTACTATTGACCGCAATTCCGGTCGCAGCCGAAAAGTCTCATCCATCGTCGACGCCATCCGTCTCAGAGAATTCCGCCGTCGACGCAACCCGCGGCTCTGCCTGCCCACGCCAAAGGCGCTACCTCCTGCAATCTCTCCTTCCACCAGAGCACATTCAAGGCCTGCAACGCCGACGGCTTCGCCGGCGGCGTAGATTCCCGGGACAGAACTCTGTTGGTTGGCATCGACAACAACTCCTCCGTTCTCGACGTGACAGCCGAACATCGATGCCAATTCCGTATTGGGCAGCAGGTGATAGCCGCAAGCTACGTAATCACAGGCGATCTCGCGGACTCGGTTTCCGTCCGTGACAACCAAAGAGCTAAGCGCCCGTTGTCCCTTCGCAGCAATCGGCCACCAACCTTGATAATAGTTCTTGATGCCGATGTGTCTCAGATAGGTAGCAGCTTGAATTAACATTTTGGGGCGCATCACCAGGGATGCTCCGAAAGCCCACATTTGTGATCTGGGAGCCTGCTCAAAGACACCCTCTACAGCGGCTCCTTCTCTGCGAAGTGTCGCAGCGACCGCGAGCAAGAGAGGCCCGCTGCCCGCAACCACGACACGTTTCCCTCGTAGAGACAATCCAGCCTTTTCCAGCGCTTGAGCGCCCCCCGCGCCAAGAACGTTGGGCAACGTCCACCCCGGAAAAGGCAGCAGCCGCTCACGCGCACCGGTAGCCAATACGACCGACTGATATTTGATACGAATACCGCCGTAGTCGTCCTCAGCTAGCAAAAGACTCGTGTCCAGCGGGGTGACGATACGCGTACGAGATAACAACACTGCACCACTATTCTGGAAGCGGTTAAACCATGTCCATATCAGGCGGGACGAGTCTGATCGATCGTCGCGAGAGTACTGGTTTCCGCGCCAGATTTGGCCACCAGCCAATGGACTATCGTCAGCCACAATCACCTTCGCGCCAAGTTCACAGGCGCGAACCGACGCCGCCATTCCCGCAGGTCCCGCCCCAACGACCAGCACATCGCACTGTTGTATGCGATCAGTCATGTCGTTACCTGCATTCCTTCTCGACATAGAACCTGGCAAGTGCGTTGGTGACTTACGCCATCGATCTTCGCACGGCACTCAAAACAGATCCCCATGCCACATAGTGCCGTCCTCGGCTCTCCCGTGATTGATGCTCGGCATACCAATCCCGCCGTCATTATTGCTGCTGCAACGCTAGTTTGTTGCGAAACCAAGGTCGCTTTTCCATTGATCCAAATCGTTACCTGTTCAGACACGGGCTGCTCCAATCTTCGCGATAGATGGCGCACCAAGCGAAGCTCGTTGCGGGAGATAGGGTTCGTACGCAATCGAAGGCTCGCGACCGCCAAACCGGTCGGCCAGCAACCTTGCTGTCGCCAGCGCTGTTGTGATCCCAAGTCCTTCGTGGCCGGTCGCGAGATATATCGTGTCATCCGATTGCCAAGGCCCAATTAGTGGAAGCTTGTCAGGAGTGGCCGCACGAAAACCCGTCCACATCCTCAGTACAGAGAGTTCCCGCAAGGACGGCATGTATAACACGGCCCTACTCAGCATGCGTTCAATCACCTCATGTTCAACAGCGTTGCTCTCGGAGCCATACTGTCGCGACGAACCAATGAGAAGTTGACCTGTACTTCGGGGCTGGACGTTAAATGCGACAGAGTCCGCCTCAGTCGAATGAGCGCTCTTCAAATACCCCAACTCCACTAGCTGATGTTGCACCATGCCGGGATAACGATCTGTAATCACCAGATGCCCCTTGCGTCGCTTGATCGGCAACTCCGGTAGTAGATCGCACGACCACTCCCCCCCGGCGAGGACGATTCGCTGTGTCTTTAGCTTTGTCCCGTCTTGAAGCAGAACAATGCCGTGACCAATCGACACCACTCTATCAGCGATCCGACGCATCCCTGCATCGCACGCCATCTGTGACAACACCCGGGCCACTTCGGGCGCATAAACCACTCCATCACCAGGTACGCGCAGTGCACCCCGCATTACTCTTGAGAGAGACGGCTCCATCCGACCTAAGCCAGCCTGATCAAGAATCTCGGTCTCGACACCATTTTCTGTGTAAAGCGCATGCTTCCGCAAGATCTCCTTCATCTCTTCATCATCGGCTGCAATCCAAAGAGTCCCTGTGCGCCTATACTCACAGGACGATGGCAACGCAGGAGCAAGTCTGTCCCAAAGTTGACGGGAATAATGCGTCAATTGCAGCTGCGCAGGCGAATCGTCCATCACTACGACGTGCCCCATCCCTGCTGCTGTGGCACCCAATCCCGGATCAATTGGGTCAACCTGGACGACACTCATACCAAGGCGAGTGAACTCAACCGCGCAGGCGCTGCCAACAATGCCCGCTCCGATCACTACGATGTCGAATTCGGTCGCCATTAGGTTCGAATTCCCATGCAGAACGGATCATCACTATCTAAGATGAGTTGAGAATCCCCGGTGACGAAAGCGGATCCAATGATACGCGGAATCACGGCTTGTCCGCTTTTGCGATAGCTACCCTCAAAGATACTTCCAATAAAGCTCTCCTGGCGCCACACCTTGCCTTCCTCCAGCTTGTTCGAGGCGCTCAAGCATGCGAGTTTGGCACTCGTTCCAGTACCACATGGTGAGCGGTCATAGGCAAAACCTGGACACAGAACGAAGTTCTTACTGTCCGCCACCGGGCTTGTGGAGGGCACAAATAGCTCGATGTGGTCGATCTCACTTCCGCCTGAACCGGTAATACGTTGAGCCGAGAGTGCTTGTCGCACTGCTGTAGTGAAGCGTGTGAGATCAGCGAGTTCAGAGGACTCGATGCGAAAGGGATGTTCCTCAATTAGAAAAAACCAGTTGCCACCCCAGGCAACATCGCCCACAACCGTTCCATATTCGGGAACCTCAACACGTACATTTGCGGCGGTGCGAAAGCTCGGAACATTCTCAACTGCAATGCGACCATCCGGGAGCAATTCAGCACCGACGATCCCAGCCGGGGTTTCGATTCCGTGCACTCCAGGGCCGATTTGACCTAAATATTTCAACGTAGCAACCAAGCCCATAGTTCCATGGCCGCACATTCCCAGATAGCCGACGTTGTTGAAGAAGATGACACCTGCCGTGCAGGCTGGGTCTTTTGATTCGAAGAGCAATGCACCGACCAAAACGTCAGACCCGCGAGGCTCATTCACTACTGCTCGACGAAATTCATCGTGATATTGACGCAATTGAGCTAACCGTTCTGTTGCTGAACCTTCTCCGAGGTGCGGACCTCCGTCGATCACAACGCGCGTTGGTTCACCCGCAGTGTGAGAATCAATCGCTCGAACTTGATGTATCGCCATCGTTCCCCTTATAAATCCTTGAGAAGGATTATCGTGCCATCTTTCACCGTAACCGTGCTCATGTGCATTTTCTCCTAAAGTTTTTGTGATTACAGTGATGCTCACGGTTTTGGTTTAGTAGGGGTATTAGCACGGGAGCGGCTATCTCACTCGTCTTTTCTGCACTACTGGGGAGGATCTCATCGCACCTTGGAACAAGGTGATCTCTGAGCTTTCGAAGTCGTATCAACATAGTCTCTTACGATATGCGCAGCTGGGGACAGTCCGACGCAGAAGTGAGCGGCTACTCTGTCTCCGAATTAGCAGGCGAAGCAGCTTAACTCATTCAAAATCTGGGACTCAAGAAAAGACATCGTCTCGATTATTGGTCGCCATGCACTGCTTCACAACCTTGGCTAGATTACTGTTTCGTAGGGACCTTCTATCAAGCTTGTGGCAAAGTCACGGTCTTTGGCGACGTCATATACCTGGCGTCCCGTCCGGTAGTCGATAAGAATGAAATCGGAGTAGCCGAATTTTCTGACAATGGACCGAAGTGCAACATGATATTTCCGATGTACTCTGCTGTAATCGCTCCCGTCGCCAGGATCTATCAGTTCGTCGCGATCGCCCTTCGGTCGTGGATTCTTCACGATATAGTGGTATTGCAACTGAATGGCCGCAGGGGGTTACCGGGAGATAGGCCTGGAGACTCTGACGAGCCATATTTAGCTTTTGCATCTCCGGATAAAACTCGTCACGGTAGTTCTCGCGGACTGCATCAAGAGTAGACGCTGGAAGTGGGGCTTGGTTCATCGCCTGGTAAGCGCCCCGGAATTCCCTCATCGCATCAATGAGCATCCGGGCACTGCTAAGGGTCTCAACGTGGTTATGGATGGTCCCATAGTACGATTCGAGTTGCGACCGTTTGCTACGCGTAACGCCCGTAAGCTGATTGAACACGCTCTGCTTCAATGCGGTGACGTTTTTGATATATGCGATTGTTCCCGTGACCCCAAGCGTTATTACTGCAAGCAAGAGCAAGAGTGACAATAGCTTCTACCGAATACTCCAATCGCGAAACTTAAGCATAATCGCCTTATTCGCCCTGTCATCGACGCCAGTCTTCGATCAGGGCAGCGACGAGCGCGCTCCAGCCAGTCTGGTGTGATGCTCCTAGACCAGCGCCATTGTCGCCATGGTAGAACTCGTAAAACAGAATGAGATCCTTCCAGTAAGGGTCCGTCTGAAACTGTTTGGTTTCACCATAGACGGGCCTTCTTCCATGTTCATCTCGAGTGAAAATTCGGATCATCCGATTGGCAATGTCTTCTCCGATCTCCAATAAGTTCTTTTCGCCACTGGAATCACCCAGGATACTGATCTTGAAATCCCGACCGTAACCAGCGCCAAGAGTGCGGAGCGACTCTATAATCAGAAACGTAGTCGGAAACCAAATAGGGCCGCGCCAATTCGAATTTCCACCTTTGATCTTATTCTCAGACTCAGCAGGGTCGTAACGTACCTCGGCGTGCCCGAAGACGAATGGATCATGACCGTGATATTTGGATAGACTGCGAATCCCAAAATCAGAAAGAAATTCCTCTGGATCCAAGAGCCGCTGTAGCAAACGTCGTAATTGACCTTCATCTACGATTGTGAGTTCGAATTGTTTTTTACGATCGATGAAGTGGCAGCAGCTTTCAGTGAGTTCCTTCCGATTCTTCACAAACCAAAGGAAATTGGCTTTGAATTCATGAACATTCTCGATGTCGGCGAGTTTCAAAGTTTCCGCTGCATATAACGGAACGATCCCCACCAGAGAGCGGACCCGAAACTTGTGGAAGCTGCCATCAGGGAAACGCAGAACGTCGTAGAAAAATCCGTCGTTTTCATCCCAAAGTGAGTAGTTCTGGCCGCCCATATTTTTCATGGCGGCTCCGATGTAGATGTAATGCTCGAAAAACTTTAGTGCCAGGCTCTCGTATGCTTTGTTTCCCTCGGCTAGTTCTAACGCAATGCGCATCAGGTTGAGGCAGAACATGCCCATCCAACCAGTAGCATCCGACTGCTCAAGAATCGCCCCACCTGGTAATTTTTCGCTGCGGTCAATGACAGTAATATTGTCCAAGCCGAGAAAACCGCCTTCGAACACGTTGTTTCCGGCACTATCGACCTTGTTGACCCACCACGCAAAATTGATCAGCAGCTTATGGAAGCACTTTTCAAGAAACTCCCGATCTCCGGCACCGGCGGGCGACTTGTCCATGCTGTAAACACGCCAGACAGCCCACGCATGCACTGGAGGATTAAGATCTGAGAACTCCCATTCATAAGCGGGAATCTGCCCGCTGGGGTGCTGGAATTGCTCAAACAACATCAGAAACAGCTGTTCTTTTGCGAACTCCGCATCGATCAGTGCAAATGGTACCGTGTGAAACGCCAGATCCCAAGCTGCGAACCACGGATACTCCCACTTGTCTGGCATAGACAGCACGCGCATGGAATTGAGGTGCCGCCAGTGCCTGTTTCTGATCAGCAACCGCGAGCCTGGTGGAGGGTATTTGGGGTTGTCTCCTTCGAACCACAGATTCACATCAAACAAGTAAATCTGTTTAGACCAGAGCAATCCAGCGAATGCCTGTCGCTGAATAAGCTTTTCATCTTCCGTTGCCTTCGGAGGATGGATGGCGGCATAAAATTCATCGGCTTCCGCGTGGCGCAGCGAGATCACCTGATCGATATCTTGAAGCGGACTTTCAAGAGGTTGTGATGTGAGTCGCAGTTGCACGACGGCCGACTTGCCAGGGGCTACCGTGTATTCATAATGGAAACACGATTTGGAACCTGTCTTGGCGGGATTTACGGCCTCATGCTCGCCGTTTACGATAGCTCGGTGAAAGGCGTCCTTGGAATAGAGATAAGCGCTTGGAATCCCGTAGAGCCTCTGTGCGTTTGTTTCGTTATCTGTAAAGAGCGGCTGTCCTCCCACCCGCGCGTAAAGATAGCGTTTGCCGATTTCGTAGTCGAATGGCAGGTTCTTTAGACGATCGGCATTTGCATCGTCTGCGATGAGGCAAATTGCCCCATCTGCTGGGGAGCCCTCCCTAATGATTGGAGTGCGGCCACGAGGGTCGGTCCACCCCCATGTGTTGCGGAACCACAGCTGAGGAATGATATGCAGGGAAGCTGCATCAGGTCCACGATTAACCGCATCGATGCGTATGCAAATATCTTCGGCGGACACTTTCCCATATTCGACAAACACATCGAAATAACGATTCTTATCGAAGACACCGGTATCCAGAAGTTCGAACTCGAACCCCTTCCCGTTGCGCTTTCGGTTTTCCTCCAGTAGCCGCTCGTAAGGATACTTCGCTTGCGGATACTTGTAGAGGTACTTCATATAAGAATGCGTCGGAGTATTGTCGAGGTAGAAATAGTATTCCTTCACATCTTCCCCGTGGTTTCCCTCGCCAGGGGTCAGACCAAATGCTCGTTCTTTCAAAATCGGGTCTTTGCCATTCCATAGCGCAAGGCCGAAGACCAGGAGCTGATAGCGGTCGCATATTGCGGCCAATCCATCCTCTCCCCAGCGGTATGCCTTGCTCCGGGCTACATCATGGGACAAGAAATCCCATGCCGTTCCATTGGAACTGTAGTCCTCTCGAACTGTTCCCCAGGAGCGTTCACTCACATAAGGTCCCCACCGGCGCCACAATAGTTTTCCGTGCGTCTCAAGCAGTCGCTTGCCTTCCTGAGTCTCCGTGGCGCTCGGAGTCGTCCTCGTCGAGGTTTTTTCGACCGGGTGTTCGGGAGGCGGTGGTGATTGTTTTTTGGTGGCGGTCATTTCTCTCATCCCGCTGCCATCTATGTTGAATGACTAAGTCTCTCGGGTTGATAGCCCAATGAACGATGAGTCGAATGAACAACTAGTCGACGGTCTTGCACACAATCCCCTAAGATTCAAGTATTTGAATGCTCAAAGCGACAGTTCAGGAACTGTCACATCTGACAGTTCCTTCCCATCAACCACGGCGACGCAAGCTCATCCGGCGTTTTGACGCGGCCACGTCACTACTGTCGGTGGAAAGTCGACCAATTGTTCATCAGACAATTGATCGCTATCCAAACTGCATGCTCTTCACTATGGAATCGAAGGTTGGCTTAAAGTGCATGAAATCCGGCTCCGGCGCCACGAAATCATGAAGATGAGCGCGCCGTCGTTCTGAGGGTCGGCGATGAGCCAGTCTCGCTCTGCCTGTTGTTGACCGTTGGGGCCTGGAATCGGCAAAGTTATTGCATCATGACGGAGCGGCCCTCAAGACCACCCACAGTAATCGGCTGTGGGGTGCCCATGGGCTGAACTCCATTGCTTTTCTGCATAACCTGGATCAGCCTGCCGGTGGCCTGGTCGATGTTCATGCCTTGAACCTGAGACGCTCCAACACCGTTGAGGAGCATGCCGTAAGCCAGGCCACTCTCAGTAATGCCAGCGTGGGGAGCGACCGTGACGAATTGCCCCTGCTGTTCGGGCAAGGTGACAGGCCAGTTCTCCGGACGATGTATTTTCATAGGGCCAAGATCAGCCATGACCATGTGGTGGCTGGCCATGACGTTTTGCAAGGCGATAGGAGAGGGTGCGCCGGAAGACGCCGCCTCGGCACGAGTAGGAAAGATCTCGGGCTGTTTGGATTGAACGTCGCCCCGTTCCTCTGATTGAGCTGAGCGCATTGGCCGGATTTTGCTCCCTGTTGAATTCCTTGAGCGCTGTAAGCTTTAATTCCGGCCGCGTGCTGACGGATTTGAGCAAACGCCTCGAGGGCGAATCCGCGGTTGTCCAGCAGACAGCGGTGTTCCCAAGGATTGTCGCCACCTTCGCCATCTCATTCCGAATTCTCGATGAAGTGTTCACATTTCTTCCCGTTTCCTGAACAGTGAATGGCAAGGAAAGTCGGAAACAAGGAGTCTCGTGTTAATTTGAACTTTTGGAGCCAGCAGGCGATGAACGGGGCATCTGCCGGCTATTTCCAACAATCGTTGCTGCTGTTCGTCGGAAAGATTCCCTGCAAAACAAATCTCCAGCTCAATCCGATCAATCATTCCAAACTTCGCGTCGGAATCAGCGGGATTCTCAGCGGGGACTCTGGCATATGACATGGCAGCATGGACACCTGTAAGAGGCCACTGATGCCGCTCAGCATACATTTGCACCGTGGTGTTGGTGCACGCTCCCAGGGAGGCCATGAGCAATTCATGCGCGTTGGGACCCGTTTCATTGCCCCCTAGATCGGTTGGTTCGTCCAAATGAACTACATGAGGGCCAACGAATGCAGTTTGCGCATATTTCGAGGGCCCGGAATCTACAGATACGTTTCTTGGCATGGTCTCTCCTTTGAGTTACGGTTGGTGCGTGATTTGAATCTAGTCAGACTACTGACCACTCTCCCCAGCTTCCTTTGTCACGAGGCTCTGAGCAATTGCGAAGATCATCGCCGTGGATACACCAAACATCAGCGCGCCGTCGCCTGCTTCCAGCGGCCCCAGGAGTTTCCACGACGGCGTCATGATCAAATCTCCATAACCCAAAGTCGTATAGTTCACAGCGGAGTGGTAGTAAGCGATCGCGAGGGATTTGAATTCCCCACACATTACAAATAAGGCAGCCCACAATGCGATCTCAACCAGGTGCGCTATAAGGGCGAACGTGATTGTAAGCACAGCAATTCAGAGGTCCGGCAAGAATCCTGATCCTGCAATTCCCCGTTTTCGTTCGCGGCGAAATAACTTCACGGACGCGATCAATGCCATAGCATGAACCAGAATCGTGCATAGGCCGGCGAGCGCTCCGACCAGAATCGGAAGCAGGATTGCGGTTTGATGATTCTGGGTCATTCTTCTGCCGAATTGTCCTAACTGTGCCAACTCTCCGATGTCCGAGCTGACTCGATTTCGATGTCAATGCACCCTGACTGGTTCGGGTGGCGGTAGTCACAGGCATTGGGTCTTACTCTTCGAGTAAAAGCCCTGAGTTTCCGGCTTTTGCTTTGTCAGCTCGGCTGGCCAGCACGATTGGCACACCCGCTCTTTTCGAACTCGGCTAATCGCTTGCGCAAGTCTCGCTCTTCGTTGAAGCGCTTGGTGTCGTCGCAAATCGTGGCGACAACGCCGACCACCTTTCGCTGTGGGTCGTAGAGCAGTCCAACCGTAAAGGCAATCGATAATGTTCGCCCATCTTTGTGCACGGCCGGAACTCGCAGCTCATCATGCCCGTACTGAGTCTCTCCGGTGGACATCGTTTTCGCATAACCGGACCAATGGCGTTCTCGGTAACGCTCGGGAATGATGAGATCGAGAGATTTTCCGAGCGCCTCCGATGAAGTGAATCCGAAGAGGTGCTCGGCAGCTGGGTTCCAGAACCTAATTGAACCGTTCCTGTCGGAGACGACGATTGCATCCCCGAGCGCTTCGATTAACTGCTCCAAGTCGACAAGCATTTCCGTGTTGCTCCTCATTTCGCCAGTGGCGTAATTTGCATCTCCTGCTGTTGCGGTATTTGCTGTAGCCACAGGCACTAGATCCTCACCTTTCTAGTAGAAGCCTTGGGTGTCCCGCTTGATACTGACTTTCCCCGTGTACCGTCGCGAGATGAAGACGAAATACGTAATCGCGAGAGCAAAAGCCAACGGCCACCAAATGGCGGCTAGGTGCAAGGCGCTCTGGCTGGAAGCGACGGTGTATGCGGTCAGTGAATTCTCTGGAGCCAGAGTGGAATGAAGCATCACGGGAAAGATAGCTGCAGACCCAGTAGCCAACAGACCGACGAGAAGAGCGTTCGACGCAATGAACGCCCGCGTCTCCTGCTGAGATAACAGAGCCGAGATCGCTGTAATGATCGCGGCGATGATCACCAACAATCCAACCCAGCAAAACGGATTGTGAATTGCACGCGCGGGCACGTCGGGACGAACGACCCAAGACTCAATCGAAATTGCGATCAAAAGCGGAACTACGGCAGCCCAGAGATATTTCGCAAATTTCGCACTGCGGTCATGCACCGGGCCTTCGGTCTTCAGCATGAGATAGGTTGCGCCATGAGCTGCCAGAATCACAGCCGCGAAGATGGCGACAGATACCGTGTACCAGTCCAACAGACCTACCTGGCCGCGAACCCCGAAGTTCGTGAAGAAGGCCATTGAGAAATTGCCATCGGCGTCCAGAGGAACGCCGCGCCCCAGATTGCCCGCCGCCACACCGAAAAGGATCGCGAGGAGAAAATTGGCAACTACGAAAACGAAATCCCAAAAGCCTTGCCAAAGAGGATCATTGATGTGGCCGCCAACCTCGATGGAAATGCCGCGCAAGATGAGGGACCACAAAATCAGAAAGAGTGCGAGATAGTAGCCCGCAAAAGCTGACCCCAGAAGCCGCGGAAACACAGCGAGTAACGTGCCGCCGAAGCCAACGAGCCACACTTCATGCCACGACCAGAGAGGTCCGATCGCTGCTATCACCTGCCGTCGCTCCTCGGGCGTTCGCGCCACAAACCAGTGCAGCATTCCCGCACCGAAGTTGCGCCCATCCAAAATCACATAGGCGATGAGCATGAAACTGACGATGGCGTACCATGCCGTGATCATATAAAGTACTCCTCTTTTACTGCTCCACTAGGGAGCACTTCTTCATGGTCCTGTGTGCTGCTGGTTACGGTTTCTGCATCAGGGCCGTGGCCTATCTCACGACCAACCAGATAGAGAAAGAGCACACCAAGCACAAGGTAAAGACCGGTGAACCCAATCAAAGTGAAGATGGTGTCGCCGTTACTCACTACTTTGCTGTAGCCGTCGCGAGTTTGAAAAAGGCCGTAGATCAACCATGGTTGACGTCCAAGTTCGGCTGTCATCCAGCCCAGAGTGTTGGCGAGATAAGGAAACGGAAATGCGAGCATCAATACCCAGAGCAGCCAGGTATTGGATTGAAGCCGGCCTCGCCACTTCTGAAAAGTGGCATATGCCATAAGCACGATGAATATCGTGCCCAGCGTAATCATCAAGTGGAATGAATAGTAGAGAAGCTCGATGTTGTCAGGCCAAACATTCGTGGGATATTGCTTCAACCCGTTCACATAACTTCCAAAGTGACCATTGACGAGAAAACTGAGTGCGCCAGGAAGCTCAATGGCGTTATCGAGCCGCTGGGCCGCAATATTAGGTTGTCCAATCATGGCCACCCCGGCATTGGTTCCACCGGCAAATCGTCCTTCCATCGCAGCAAGAGTTACCGGCTGGTGATTGGCGACCATCTTGGCTTGCCGATCGCCCGTCGGAAAGGCAACGAGAACCGACGCGATCAGTGCGACGAACGTTCCCGTGCG
>Ga0126381_100004269_pt1 | contig 15547 bp, 12 predicted proteins | sample PanSoiMetPlot_28_FD_96465 | JGI IMG/M metagenome (GOLD analysis project Ga0126381, IMG submission 96465) | Tropical forest soil microbial communities from Panama - MetaG Plot_28 | ecosystem: Environmental > Terrestrial > Soil > Tropical forest > Bulk soil | place: Panama | collected 2016-02-17 | reverse complement strand
CGTCGCGCCAACCAGAAATTGCGCGTTCGTCCAAACTGACGCCACGGTGGTCATCTCATTGATAACGACATGGGCCGGAGGTTTGCGGCCCAAAACAGCTAACAGCGCGATCGCTGGGTTGTCTCCGCCGCCCCGGACTTTTGGCTCGCCACCGAAGGCAAGCAGATAGAGACTGGAGTCAGCCAGCGCCCCAGTGACGAGAACTTCAAACCGACCTTCATCGTCAGTCTTCGTCTGGGCAAGTTGCTTCGGTTCGTTGGCAGTTGCCGCATACAAGGTGACCTTTGAATTGACGATCGGCGCGCCTCCGCCGAGGACCTGTCCTTTGATGATTTCGTCAGCCGAAGCCCGCCCTACCGGGAGCAGGCTTGATAAGGCAAGGCCAGCCAAGGCCAGCCTTCTACGAACTGCTTGAAGATTCATTGCCTTCCTCCTTTTGGAGCGACACTTGCATCCCCGCGCCCAAAATCTACCCACTCGCGAGCGGTAGGGCGCGTTCGAGATGGCCCCACGGAGAAGTCCCCGCCGGATGGACAGCGTTCCCGTAGAACTGTGCGGTGATGTTCACCGGCTGGAATCCAAGCTTCATGATCCTCCCCACGCCTCCGCCAAAGGGCACCGTCCACACGTTACCGTCGCTGGCTCGCCAGTTGGCGGTGACAATGGGTGAGGTGGTAAGGTACGAACCCTTCTTCATGTTGTAGTTGACGAACCATTGGAGGAGGAATTGGTTTACGGCAGGTTTATCTACGTTGGAATGACCGGCCACAGACCAGAAGTTGTTTGCGAGAGCCCCGATTGTCCAGTGTCCGGGCTGCACCAGCGCAACAATCGATGGTCCCATGCTGAGTTTCCCCTGCCCCAGAAATGTGGTGTTGGTTGCTGTTGGCAGAACTAACGTCGGCCCAATACCCCAGATTATCTTGCTCTTCTTCGGCACCAGGAAAAACGAAGGGTTCATGTCTCCCAAGCCATAGACACCTGTGGTTTGCAACGGTGGCCCGGATGCCAGCGTTACGGGAATCGGTTGGTAGATGATCGGCGTAATCCAACGGACGATTACGTTCCAATTTCTCGTCAGGCTTAACGGAATCACCGGCTGGATGTTCAGGACGTTCTGGGTGCGGTCGGCTGGCCCTGTGTTGAAGTTAAAGTTGTCCTGAATTGGAACGCTAATGAGGCTGGCTACGGGGTTCTGCGATTGTTTTCTCAATTCCTCGGCATTCGTAGCTGCCGCTGGGGTTTCCGCCGTGGCAACTTGAGTTCCCTCCGGGCCAACGGGCGTATCTTGTGCAAACAGCGGCACAGCTGACATCAGAAGAATCATCAGTGCCAGGAGGCGTCGATTCGCTTGCAAGAGTCACTCTCTTCGGTTCAGCGCGTCCAAGCTGAACCTGTAGCTAATCGAGAACTTAACCGAGAAACCACCACTCTTCGAACTGCATAAACAAATTCTTGGCGATACTGTCTGGACCGGCCACGAAATGGAACTGTCAAAAGTGACATTCGACGTTCTGAGACACGACACATTCGATACAGACGAAAGAAGCTCAGAGGTGCGCGTAGTTGGAATTTGTTGTCGTTACCGTCATCTCCTTTCCCGATGCGTTGAGTACGGTCTGCGCAGGGTAACTTGTGCCATCGGGAAGTGTGGCCATTTGGATTTGCAGCGTGACCGCATCCTTGGCGTCGCCCATGTAGGTGTTGACACTCAGATGTGTGATCTTCTTTGTGGCAGGGTCGAATGTGAGAGTCATTTTGTCGCCGGGTTGCGCATAATTGTTGAACACTAGGTTCATCACCCCGGGAGCGGGATTGATGGACAGGTTCCCGGCTTGATAGGCCTGTTGCATTCGCTGCGGGTCGGGCGGAACGTACATGTCAATGACCGCTTTCACCTCGTCCATGTATTCCTGCATTTCATCTTTTTTCTTTTCGATGATTCGTTTCTTCAACCTGCCTCCGCTCGGCTGTTCTGGGGGAGGACCAATAGGAGTCTTTTGCACTTGGCCATCAGGGCCATACTGGCAGAGATACTGCCTGTGGGGCTTTTGATCTCCCTTCAACGTAAATTGGGTCGTTTCTGTCCATTGGTATTGCTTCAGCCTCAGCTTATTTTCGCGAGCGGCTTCCCTTGCGATGGCAAGCTTCTCCTGAAGCTGCTGATTTTGTGGAAGTGCTAAGACGCTTGTCGGAAACGTCAGCACTCCAAGCATCAGTAAGCATCTATAGGTGGGGACCACGGTAGCGGTCGCAAAATGACTGGTGCACGTAACAATGTGGCTCAGATTCATCAGGGTTGCTCCCTATCTTGAATTCTGAATCTGCGATGATCCTCGCTTCTTGCCGAATCAGCTCTTGGATTGTGGCGGGAAATGTTTCAAGAGTTTGGCCACCGCTTTGTTGAGTTTTTGCATGTCTTTTTCTTGGTTTCCGCTCGGATTCAGTGTTTGAGCAGCTGATCCGCGCCAGATGAGCTGCTGCGTGGTAGGGTCATAAAAATCCACCGCCAGCATCCCATTGGTGATCGTCGAGCTTGTGGCGCTTCCCATTCCGCCCCAACGAAGGCCACCACCCATCCCCCAGGCATTCCATTGCCGCTCCTGATCTACTGAACATTGATAGCCGACGTAGAGGTCTGCCTTATCACGGGTTGCCAGTGTGAGTCCCTTGGACGCGAGAACATTGTTGACTGCTTGCTGGATCTCCTGTTCTACGATCTGGTTGGGGTGAACATTTGAAGGAATCTGCACCCACTTGAAGGTGTGATATTTCGTGAAGTCGGTGCCGGGCATGTAGTTGTAGGTCACCTGCTGGGCCCGGGTAGATGAAGTTAGAATGAAGAAAATCGCGAGAGACGCAAAGCGAACCACTTTTCCGTTTACCTTCCAATCCATTGCCGTCCTCCTTTTTTTCGGTTCATGACCAATTTTTTTGAATCGATTGACCCTGCCCATCCGCTCATTTGAGATCTATGGTTTACTCCCAAAAGAGCGCCGGACGTAGCCGTGTCAACGATCTAGCCTCCACTGCGGTAGTTGACATCCAGATAGCGATATTCCACCTGCAGGGTCCACGTCGGCTTGATCTTGTAGCTGAGAATGCCAGCCACCTAATAATCCAGTTGTGCCCCTTCTGCTGGACTCGAATTGGGCGAATCATCCGCTTCGAGCGCGAACCTAATTCACCACCGCAACAGTGACTTCGCCGGTGGCGTCGTTGACCGCAATCGCTCCACATTCCGTGGGATCGCCGTTCGCGTCGAACTTGCATCCGTAGGCACCCGCCTTTTTGGCAGCGCATTGGCCAGCGTTCAAGCCGACCACGTAGTATCCTGAGCCCACCGGCTTACCCGCTTTGTTTCCAGCGGCGTAAATGGCTTCGAGGATCCCGGCTTTTTCCGGCTTGCCGTTTGCACACGTGAAGTCATCCTCACCGTACGCATATACGATGCCGCGCTGGGCGTCGTAGAGAAACTCCGTTGTCTCGGCGCTGCCGTCATCGTGGATATCAACTTCTTCTGTCCAGTATGAAGATGCCGCGGATGCTTTGGCCGAGGCCTTCCCTTTGCCAACAGACGTTTTCTGAGCTTGGTTCTTGGCGTTGGCAGACGGTGTGGGCGAGTTCGCTTTCGCTTTCAGTGTCGAGCCCGTTTTGACCGTTGGTGCACTTTGTTGGACGGCTTGCGATTGTGCTGCGGAGTTCATCGCGAAGCTGAATGAGAGTACAAGGGCCGCCACCAGGCTTGCTTTCTTCATCGGACTGCTCCTTTCGTCTGAATTTCCGTTGATGTATTTGTGTTGATTAGTGACTTGGATGGGTTGCTTGAAAGTTAGCCGGCTTGATTCGGAATAGCCTCCGCTAGATCTCGTAAGAGAATAAGTTCCGACTGCGTCGAAATCGAAACCTATCCGGAAATCAAGTCGGCTATTATTTGAAGAGCAAGGGAGGTCCGCTGGTTCGTTTCGCTTTTAAGTCGACCGTGACTTCCACGCGGTCGGCAATTTTGATAAAGGGTATGCCGCTGTCCATACCATATTCTTTGCGATCGAACGCCATGGTCCCATTGATCTTGCCCGTTCCGGGTCCTTCTCGGTCGGTGACGAGGGCCAGTGTCTCGGGCTTCGAGACACCGCGTATTGTGAACGTTCCCTGAACATTGATGGTGTTGGGGGCCGTCTGTACAAACTTGGTGGAATGAAACGTGATGTATGGGTCCTTCTTCACGTCAAAGAAGTCTTTGCTCGTCAGTTTGTCGTCCTTCATGTGACTTCCAGTATTCACGCTATCCGCTTCGATCTTGACATCTAGTACACCGGTCGAGACATCGTCTGAAGTAAACGTGAGCGTGGCGTTCCACTTTTCGAAGGTTCCCTCCAGGGCGATCGAGGCTTTTACGGAGAAATCAATTTTGCTCTGCACAGGGGTGATCTGATAAACAGGAACCCCCTTCGAGGATTGTGCTTCGACTAAGGGCGAAAACAAGAAACACAAAAGGACGACCCGCAGCAAAATATTGTTGTTGGGAGTCTTCATCTTTTCTCCCTTCTCAACGCAATCGTTGCTGATGGCCAGTGACGCGTGTTCGGGGAATTGTATGACGAAGCTGGGGAATTCAAACTGTCAAAAGTGACAGGTATAAGCAAGACTGTTGATTCTCTGTGCCAAGTTCTTTTTTCCTTCTCGTGTTTGTCGCTTGCCAACTGGACCATCGAGCAAAACCAGATCCCGCTCTACGACTACGACGGAATTCATTTACCTATACGTCCATGCCACGATTAGGGCCGCCGCCATACACGCCTGCGTCACCGTAGCCAAAATCATCGGATAGAATTAGGATTATGTTTGGTTTATTGGGAGGCTTTTCTTGCGTCCTGGCTCGTGTTCCTACCAAGAACACAAGAACCGCCAGGATGAAAAACGCCGCTAATCTAACGCGTGCTCCAAGATTCATGCTTTATCCTCCTCATTCGCCGCGTCCAGGTCGTCCGGTGACCCGTGCCAGTTCCTTTAAATGGAGCCCTAACTTCAAAGATGCCATCTGTTCTGACCCTTGAAAATGAATCTGAGGTGTATGGTAGGTCTGAAACAACTCACGCTCGCGGAGTGCCCTCGCGGAGTGCAACGGGGGGCCCGCGATTCCAACAAAGGTATACAGAAGAACGACCACTGTCAAAAAAAGGGGAGTACCAAAAGTCATCTGATGCTGCAAAACCTCTCAGGCGACGAATAGCCTTAACTGCATCATTGGCGACCCAGGAAGTCGATTGCCAGGACGGTGATATCGTCCTTTTGGCCCGTCCCAATGGCATGCTCGGACCAGTCCGAAAGCGCATAGAGCAAGGAATCGGCAAATCGGCTTGCCGGCAGATCTTGTTTTGACTCCAAAACCTTCTTAAGACTCTCCATTCCGAATTGATTCCCCGAGGAGTCTGTGGTCTCAACGATCCCGTCCGTAAACAGAACAATCCTGTCTCCTCTTTCCAGAGCAAACGTGGTTGCCGAGTAAGTTGAATCCGCGAACGGTCCGAGCATTAATCCATTCTCCTCATATTCGGTGGCTTCCCCAGTTTTGGCTCGACAATGGAGTAATGGTGGGTGTGCACTTCCAGCGTAACTCACCGTATTTTTCTCCATATCCACGAACAAGTAGGCTGCTGTCACATAGTGATCTCGAAATTTGCCATAAAACGCTTGATTCAATTTTGTCAAAACCTGGGCAGGATCAGAAGCATGCGCGGACTCTGCAGCGAGGGCAGTTTGGAGCATCGATGCGATCAACGCTGCCGACAGGCCATGGCCGGAAACATCGGCAATCAGGACGCCGAGGTGGTTATCATCGACTCCGACGAAATCGTAGAAGTCACCCGCGACAGAACTCATGGGGAGATATCGAGCTGCAATTTCCAAGCCCTGAATTTGCGGTACCTCATGAGGAAGGATCGACCGCTGAACCTCCCGCGCCAATTCCAGCTCTTTATTGATCGTCAGTAACTGCCTTGCAACTGTCTCGTGGGCGTCGCGCAACATCAACTGCGTTCGGACTCTCGCCGTCACGATCGGAGGAGAAAAAGGCTTATGAATGTAATCGACGGCACCCACCTCGAATCCACGGGTCTCGTCGGCCACTTCTGTTCTCCCCGTTAAGAAGATAACGGGGATGTCGTGCGTCTTTGAGTCCGTTTTCAGTTGGCTGCAAACTTCGTAGCCGTCCATTTGGGGCATTATTACGTCGAGCAGGATCAAGCCGGGAAGCGGCTCTTCCTTTGCCAATTCCAACGCCTCGAATCCATCCGTCGCGACACGAAGCTTGTATTTATTCCCGAGGATGGAATTCACGATTTTGATGTTTTCAGGGTCGTCGTCCACGAGGAGCAAAGTCCTTTTTTCCGCGGGATTATTCATGATCACCTCCTTCTATTGCTTGCCCCCGCACTGATCGGCAATCTCATCTAACTTGATTAGGGCCCTTCTAAAATCGAAAGCATTTACGGACTTGCCCAGGTCATCTAGCCGAGAAGAATCAACCGTGCCTCGCATGATCTCGGCTAAATGCGCATAAGCCTCAGGAGCGTCCGCGTCCCGGGCTTTGAGTACTTCCCTGAGCCTCGCGATGGCAGCAACAACCTCAACGCGGTCAACCGGTCCAGCGGCATCCGGCTTTTCCCTAACGGGGACCGCAATCTTTAGAGCTTCCTCAATGTTCTGAACTTGGCGATCCAGGGCTGACTCCAATTCCTTGATCATTCCATCCATGTCATCGAGTGACTCGCGTATCGCACGTTCCAAACTTCCTGCCGAACGGAAGATCTGGTCGATTCCCAGATTTCCTGCGGCGCCTTTTAAGGAATGGGCAAGACGCTCTGCTTGATAGCGGTCCCCGCTTTCCAGGGCAGCTGTAATCTGTTCGCAGCCAGATTTCTGCTTCGCGACAAACTGGCCTAGCAAGTCCCAATACAACCGGTTGTTCCCTGCAACTCGTTGCAGGCCAGCTGCGACGTCTACACCCTCAATCTTCGGAAGGGTTATTTCATCCTGTGACTTCGTAGCCTTGGCCGGAATATCAGGAGACTCTCGCTGGCGCGCAGGGGTCCAACGTGCAAGCGTGGCAAAGAACGCTTCGGGATCGATGGGTTTCGCGACGTGGTCGTTCATCCCGGCTTGCAGGCAACGTTGGATCTCATCAGCCATCACGTGAGCCGTCATGGCAATGATCGGAAGTTGCCGGAGGTGGGGTTCGGCGCGAACCAGCTTGGTTGCGGTAAGGCCGTCCATTTCCGGCATCTGCAAATCCATGAGCACGACGTCGAAGGGAGCAGGCTGATTGCCCTCAGTGAGGATTTTGACCGCTTCAGCTCCGTCATTGGCGACGGCTACGCTCGCTCCCTCACTCTCCAGGAGTTCCGTCGCCACTTGCTGGTTCACTTCGTTGTCTTCCACCAGCAGCACTCGAATGCCACTCGCCAGTGGCAAATCGCTGTCGCTTCTCCCTACGGAGGCTGTGGCTTTTTCCTCCCCGGCAGCACCGAAGAGGCTCATCAACGTGTCAAACAAAACAGAAGGGCTAACCGGCTTTAGCAAGAACCCTTCGAGCTTCATCTCTTGTGCCTGCACACGAATATCTTCCCTGTCGAATGCGGTGACCATCAGGATTTTGGGAATCGTGCGCAGGTTGCCGGCATGCTTAATCCGGCGGCTCGTCTCCAACCCGTCCAGGCCCGGCATCTGCCAATCCATCAACACGACCTGATAAGGATCCTCTGCATCCGCACTCATCAATTCCCGCAAGGCCTCGTTTCCAGATGATACGCATTCGACTCGGAACAGGAACTGCCTGAGCATGTCGGTCAGGATTTCACGGGCCGCAGAATTATCATCGATTACCAAGGCACGGAGACCTGTTAGCTTCGGTGGAAGAACTTTCTTTCGACGCTCAGCAGCCCCCACGCCAAACCAAGCCGTGAAACTGAAGGTGCTTCCATGGCCATATTCACTCGCTACCCAAATACTGCCTTCCATCATCTCCACCAAGCGTTTGGCGATAGAGAGACCGAGCCCGGTCCCACCGTACTTTCGAGTGGTGGAGCTGTCAGCCTGGCTGAAGGCTTGGAAGAGGCGTGCGGTCTGGTCCGGTGTCATCCCAATCCCGCTGTCGCGGACAGTAAACTTCAATTTGATGCGATCAGACAAGCTCTCTTCGATTTGCACAGTAATTACAATCTCCCCGCTTTCGGTAAACTTAACTGCGTTGTTGACGAGGTTGATCAACACCTGGCCAAGACGGAGAGGATCCCCAACGAGAACCGTCGGAAGATCCTGTGGAGCGGCAACGAGGAGCTCCAGATTCTTGTCTTGAGCCCTCTGGCTAATGATCGAAGAGAGACTTTCAAGCACCTGTTCGAGGCTGAAATCCGCGTTTTCTAGCTCCAGCTTCCCCGCTTCGATTTTGGAGAAATCGAGAATATCGTTGATGATGCCGAGCAAAGATTGGGCGGCCGACTTTGCCTTAGTAACGTAATCGCGCTGCTTGGGCGTCAGCTCCGTCTTCAAGGCCAGATGGGTCATACCAAGAATGGCGTTCATCGGTGTGCGGATTTCGTGGCTCATGTTGGCGAGGAATTCAGACTTCGCCTTCGTGGCAGCGACGGCCGCTTCCTTGGCGGTTACAAGTTCAGCTTCCATCATCTTGGATTCGGTAATGTCTTGCGAGACTCCGTACACATCAGTGGGTTTCCCACCCGCATCTCTGACAGCTCGCCCAAGAGCATGGGCCCACATGATCCGTCCATCGATAGGGCGCTTATACGCGAAGACAGCGTTGTAGATGTCAGTCTTTCCCTCAACAGCATCGCTGAACGCCTTCCTCGCGACTTTAGCGGCCGCTTCATCACCCTGTCCCGCGTTGGTGAAGAACTCTTCGAGCCGATATCGGTAATCCGGATGTGGAATGTCTCCGAAAATTGCGACTCTGCGGGGGGAAGAGTTGTACCATCCGGAGCCGTCCAGCGGGACGTGCCAGTAGCCAGCTTTGGTTAACTCCAGAGCAGTTTCAGAGAGGAAGTTCGTGCGGCGTAATTCTTCCTCAGCCCGCTTGCGCTCGGTGATATCTTCGTGCAGCGCAATGACATAGAGTGGATTGCCTATGGCGTCCCGGATAAGCGTGAACCTTCCAGTTCCTGTCACAATCTGGCCATCGCTCCGGATGAAACGGTGTTCACGTGCGTCCGTATCTCGCTGCCCTTGGATAAGTTCCGCGTAGCGTTTTGCACTAATATCGCGTTCATCCGCGGGAATAATTTTGTCCCATTGCTCAAGGTGGCTCAGTTCTTCTTGGCTGTATCCCAGCATTTCGGTCTGAGCGCGGTTGGAGAGATGCTCCCCAGTTTTGATATTTAGGATACCGATTCCGATCTGGGCATTCTCGAAAACGGAACGAAAGAGTCGTTCGCTGGCGGCCAGGGCTTCTTCAGCCTTTAGACGCTCCGTGATATCTTCGTGCAGCGCAATGATGTACTGCGGCTTGCCCTCCACGTCCCGGATCAGCGTGAACCTTCCAGTCTCGGTCACAGTCTGACCATCGCGCCGGACGTAGCGTTGCGTATACTCATCTGAATCGCCCTTTCCCTGGATAAGATCGGCGTACCGCTTTGCGCCTGTGGCGCGGTCATCCGGATGAACAACCTGGTCCCACTGTTCGGTGGTTTTGAGTTCTTCCTGGCTGTATCCCAGCATTTCGTTCTGCGCTCGATTCGAGATTTGCTCCCCGGTCTTAATGTTAAAAACTCCGATGCCAATCTGGGCGTTCTCGAAAACGGAACGAAAGAGCTGCTCGCTTTCTCTCAATCTCTCTTCGGCCTGCTTTTTGTCCGTGATGTCTTCGCCCAAGCCGACGACGTACTGTGGGTTGCCGTCGGTATCCCGAACTAGCTTGAACGTGGCATTCGAAATAACGATGCGACCATCACGCCGAATGAAGCGATTCTCCCATTCGTCATGGTCACGTTCCCCATGGACCAGGGCAGCGTATCGCCTTGCACTTGAAGTGCGGTCATCCGGGTGATTTATTGCATCCCATTTCTCGACGCGGCTCAATTCTTCTTGGCTGTAATCGAGCATTTCCTGTATCGCGGGATTCGACACAAGTTCTCCAGTGTGGATATTGAGGATCGAAACTCCGATCTGCGCGTTCTCAAAAACCGTTCGGAAGAGCTGTTCGCTCGCGGCTAGAGCCTCCGAAGCCTGTCTCCGTTCCGTAATGTCTTCCGTCAGGGCGACCACATACAGCGGCCTACCAGCGAAGTCCCGCAGCAACTGGAACTTGCCACTTGTAAGAAGCATGCGGCCATCGCGGCGGATGAAGTGTTGTTCATATTCATCCTTCTCACATTTTCCCTCGACGAGGTCCGCATATCGCCGGGCATAGGAATCGCGTTCTTCCTTTGGAACAATTGCATCCCATTGATGCAAGCGGCTCAGTTCTTCGCCGCTGTATTGCAACATTTCGTGAAGTGCTTGGTTGGAGATGTGTTCCTGAGTATCAATCTTGAAAACCCCGATCCCGATTTGCGCGCCCTCGAAGATCGAACGAAAAAGTTGCTCCCTCTCACTCAGTTTCTCCTCGGCCCGCTTTTTCTCCGTAATATCCTCCGTTATTGAGGCAACATACTGCGGCTTTCCGCTTGCATCCCGAATCAGTGTGAATCTCGCATTCGTTATGACGATGTAACCGTCGCGACGAATTAACCGCTGCTCCCATTCGTCCTTTTCGCACTCCCCTCGAATAAGTCGGGAGTAGCGTCCCGCCCCGGAAGCGCGGTCATCCGGGTGAACGATTTCGTTCCACGTATCAAACTGGCTTAGTTCTTTCTCGGTTCGTCTCAACATCTCTTGGAACGCCTGGTTCGTGAATACCGCTCGGCCCTCAATGTTGTAGAAGCTGATCCCTAGCCAGGAGTTCTCGAAGATCGAGCGGAAGCGCCGCTCACTCGATTGCTTATTCTCCTCGACAACAGCTGCCAGAACCATGAAGGGCGCAGTGGCGAAGAACAAGAACAACTGCAAGGCGAACACGTTATTGAGCCGCCCCGATTCTACGAATGGACCTCGGCCGTGGGCTGCCCCTCCGATCGCTAGAGCTGCAATTGCGATCGCCGAAGTGCTTACCCCGCTAATTCCGAAACGCAGAGCAGCCCAAAGCATGAATGGGACAAGACAGTAAACCAGTCCTAGTGAGTTGAATGTCCCAGGAGCGACAAAGGCGAGATATCCAAATACCAACAATCCAGTGAACATCGCCGCGGCTTCGAGGTAGGAAGCCCGTGACTTTTGGCTCCGCGCAGTGTCTTTGCTAAACCATCCTAGAATAGCCGGCATCAGAGTGAGGGATACAATCGCTTCGGAAAAAAAAGAAACTCTCCAACTCGCCCAATAGTTTTTGCCGATTGCAAGCGCGACAAATATTGCACCCAGCGAAGGAGCCAAGATCACCCCGAACAAAGAAAACTTGGCCAGGGCTCTCACATTATTTAGCCGTGGCACACCTTCAAATGCATAGCTAAGACACAACGCAGCGGTGAGAACGTCGACCGTATCAGCTAGAATGAGGATAATTCTTGCACGAACCGGCAAACCTGCCTGCGCATCATTGAATGCAAACGCTGCGAAAGCGGTCACTATGAGGATTGGCCACATCCTCCGTGGGACAAGCAACAATATGGACACCAGAAGTACATTGCCGAGCCAGAGCGGCCATTCATCCTGTGGACCCATCAGTACCGTCGCTCCGATTCTTGCAGCGCAATAGGACATGACGGCCACGAAGCAAACAAGGAGCGCTCTGTGCCAGGGAGAATTCAGATGAGCGATGCTTAAGGAGGAACGATTAAGCTTGGTTTCCATGTTTAATTATTCCCGGTGTCGATCGATCAGGCCGCCTCAATCAAATATCAAAGGTACTGAACACGAACAGTCACTGCTTCTTATCCCCATGTTTCAGCTCAAAGCCAGGCATCTCACATAGTAGGATCAGCATTCGTTCGCTTGTCGACTAAAGATCAGATTTTGTGTTTGCTCCTGCGTGGAAAAAGAGCTTCCGGAACTTCTCCTCGCCCAGCACACGGCGCAATTCCCTGAAAGCAAAGAACGGGATGAAAGTACAAAAGATCACGAGACTGCGGGCCAGCAAATCACCGAGGCTGACAGCGTGAAACGCTCCAACGACACGTTCTCCATGCACAAGTCGTTTGATTACTTCGGCGAAGTGAAAGCCGAATACCAGCAAGCCAAACAGAAACGCCTTATACACCGACGAAAGAAGCAGTGGTCTGGCTTCATACTTCTTGCCCAAGTGCGCGTATTCTCCAATGAGAATCACTTTGGCAATCACGAGGGCATTGACCAACGCAGCGGCGTAGTTGAAATACGCATCTTTGAAATCGTTCAGCAGGAGCATCCTGTACGTCGCAACTGCCCAAAAGAAGAAGGGCATATATATCGAGATCGCGATCATCTGCATGAACTCGTGGGCGGCCTTCTGCTTCAAGGTCGCTGTCTTAGAAGTTTCGGCATTCATGCGGCCCCTTTCATCAGGTACGTTGCAAGCTGCTTTGACAGGTGGTAGCTCGCCCTTCTCGAAACGCACGAGTTTCGGTTCGTCGAGGCATCGAGCGGCTGGATTTATCAACACTAACCCGAACCGGGGAAGTTCAAATTCCTTATCCGCCGTAGATTCCGTTTATCCGACTGTTAGTTTTGACAGTTTCCGTAGAACCGCTTGTTCTTTACCCTCACGCTCGCCTGGCTTGCTGCTCATTTTAACTCCAGGTACCACAAGGCGATTTGAAAATGAGAAGGTACTCATGCGGAGCGAGGGAAGCAGTTTAGTCTTTGGCGTCTTATTTGCAGCGACGTTGGCTGCTCAAGAAAGGCCCGTCGCTCCCGACGGAACTCAGGTTGCCACGGAGGAAACTTTGAGCACCAGGGGGTCCAATGCCGATGGGTTGAGGAAAGCGGTGCCAACAGTAATCCGACTTTGTGGGGCGCCCCTTAGTTGTGATCTGTCACTAGCGACAGTTCCACCGACGAGTTAGATCAACCTAGACTCCCGCGCTTCAACATCACTCACTCAGGGGCTGCTTTCATGACCGCAGCCCCTTCACTCATTTTTCGGATCATCCAAACCAAGACAGGAGGTGAACCGACCGTGAAGTTGATGATCAGAAAAAAGGCCCTGCTTGTTCTAACCCTTGTCACCAGTGTGGGGTTGGCAGCATCAGTTCCAGCCAGAGCGCAAAACATCCGTGGCAGCGCTACAGGGCCAACCGGCGCAAAGGGCTACGACCATCCTGGTCAGCATCTTCATGTGCAGGACGTGAAACCTGCGGACAACATGTATCCTGTCGTTCAACTTCCCGAGCAGGACGCGGAAGCGCGCAGGAAGCTCGCGGCGCTGGAACAGCGATTCGGCAAGAAACCCAACATCCTCATCTTCTTGATGGATGACGTTGGATATATGGATCCAGGATTTAACGTGGGCGGAGTTGCAGTGGGTAATTCTACTCCGGTGATGGATCGACTGGCTTATGGAGGTTTGGTCCTTAGTTCGGCCTATTCGACACCATCCTGTTCTCCCAGCCGCGCCACCATTATGACGGGACAGAATCCCTTGCATCACGGAATCCTCCGCCCACCGATGTACGGTGAAGCTGGAGGCTTGGATGGTGAACTGACTGTAGCCAAAGACCACGGTTACGTAACCCAAGGCGTCGGCAAGTGGCACATGGGCGAGAACCAGGGTTCGCTTCCGCAGAATGTCGGCTTTGATGATTACGTGGGCTTCCTCGGCGTTTCCGACATGTACACCGAATGGCGTGACGAATACTTCAATCCAGAGATAGCTCTCCCACCAGCGCGCTTCGAGATGATGGAGAAGGATCACTTCGATCACAACGAGGTGCACTGCACATCGGCGGACAAGACGAATTGCCAGGATGGCAAGCTCATAGATCTTGAATACACTAAGCACCTGGACGCACATTGGCTGAGCTTGTCACCTGTCCTTTTTGGGCAACATGAAAGGGAGCAAGCGACCGTTCTTCCTGTACCACGCTACACGCGGCTGCCATTTTGACAATTACCCTTCGGACGAGTGGGCGGGCAAGTCCGAAGCTAGCACTGTCTACAGCGACTGTATCGTGGAAATGGACTATGTCCTCGATCAGTTGGTGAAGAAACTCGAGGAGACCGGTGAACTCGAAAATACGATGATTTTGCTGACTTCCGACAACGGGTTCATGTCCAATAACCCGCCCGTTTACGACATGCTTCCAAAAGTTAGGGAGTTGATGGAAAAGAATGCGGAGAAAGGTGTCGGAAGGCCAACGCCGTAACTAGAAATAAGCGAAAAGGTGTTCTTGACGCCAAGATCAAAGCGGATAGCGTCAACACCGGAAGTCACATGAAGGATGACAAACTGAAGGGCAAAGACTGGCACTCGTTGTCGAGTGCGATCCCGATTTCTCTTGCTTCTAGGTATGGAGGGAAACTTTCATGAAACAATTTGGGCAAGCCTCTTGCTGGATGCTGCCGATTTCGCGCACCCTAATTTTGTTTGGTCTGCTAACGTTAGTCGGAACTTCAGCTTTCGCTCAGAAGCCCGAAACAATCGAAGCCACTGCCATGGGGACGGGTACGCAGATGGGGCAGACGATCGAAGTCCGGCTCGTTATCAACGAATTCTCGACCAAGGAAGACAGGCAAATTCTGGTGAATGCATTCGAAAAAGGTCAGAACCAAGGATTGGTAAACGCTCTGACCAAGATGAGGGCCGTGGGGCACCTCTCGATCACGGGCACGATCGGATACGATTGCAGCTTCATCCGGTTGATCCCAACTCCGACAGGTCGCAAGATTCGATTTGTCACCAACCGCCAGATTCGTTTCGGGGAAGCGTTCTTTGACACACAGTCCCAATCCTTTAATTTGACCGCAGGTGAAATCGACATCGACGATCAGGACAAACACAAGAGTTCGGGCGTGCTGTTTCCGGCAGCCCAGCTCGTGATAGACAAGGAAGGAAAATTACAATTGGACCTCAACCAGAATTCATGGAAGCTGGTAGACATCCTCGATTGGGATGCAAAACGCTAGCCGAGGCTCGCTGATTGGGGAAAAGTGAGCTGTCGTGATTTGCCTCAGATGCGGTAGGGTGCAAGCAACCGTAGCCGAAGTTTCGACCTACACGTGTCCCAGGTCGATTTAGCGAGTAGAATCGCCGAGCCGGTGGAGAATGCCAATGATCAAGACATTTGTGAGAGAGATCTTGACCATCGCAGTGTCCCTGCTGTTGATGATCACGGCTGTGCCCTTTGAAGCGGGAGGTCAAGAATCAACCTCCCCAGGATCAAATGGATACTCGGGGCAAGGGGCGCCGCTCACTGCGGATGAACTGCAACAACTTCTAGCTCCTATCGCTTTATACCCAGACGCTCTCGTTGCCCAGATACTTGGGGCGGCAACTTTTCCCGACCAAATCGCATACGTCAGCAAT
>Ga0126381_100004268_pt1 | contig 15547 bp, 3 predicted proteins | sample PanSoiMetPlot_28_FD_96465 | JGI IMG/M metagenome (GOLD analysis project Ga0126381, IMG submission 96465) | Tropical forest soil microbial communities from Panama - MetaG Plot_28 | ecosystem: Environmental > Terrestrial > Soil > Tropical forest > Bulk soil | place: Panama | collected 2016-02-17 | reverse complement strand
TTATGCAGGAAGCGCTCGGCAGCGATGTCAATCGCCTCACGTCTTTGTTCGTTGAGATATGCGAGGCCAACCGCAATCAGCGTGACTATACCCGCACTGAAATTCGCCGCGCCATTCGCGAAATGGCCGCCTGCTTCCGCATCTATCGCACGTACGTGGTCCCTGAGCGAAACGAGATCACCGACGAAGACAGAGCCTACATCGCTGACGCTGCCGAGTGTGCCAAGCGGCACCGGCAGGACATCGACGCGGGCCTCTTCGATTTCCTCCATGATGTCCTCACGATGGCGGTGACCGGAAAACTAGAAACAGAATTCCTTCTGCTCTTCCAGCAATTCACCGGGCCGGTCATGGCCAAGGGAGTCGAAGACACAGCCTTCTACTGTTTCAATCGGCTCATCGGACTGAACGAAGTCGGCAGTGATCCCGGTCGGGACGGTCTCTCCCTCAGCGACTTTCATTCTTATTGCGAGAAAATGCAGGCCACTCACCCGCTCACAATGACGACCCTCTCGACCCACGACACCAAGCGCAGCGATGACGTGCGTGCCAGGCTTGCCGTGCTCTCCGAACTCCCCGGACGTTTCCGTTCCGCCATCCAACGCTGGTCGCGCGTCAACAGGGAGTTTCGAGTCAAATCCTCATCCGGCGTCGAATACCCCGATCGCAACACGGAATACTTCTACTACCAGACGCTCATCGGCGCGTGGCCTCTTCCGCTTGATCGCGCCCAGGCTTACATGCCCAAGGCCGTGCGCGAAGCCAAGCAGCAGACCTCTTGGGTCGCTCACAACAAGGAATTCGAAGACGCGCTGAACACCTTTATCGAGAAGACGCTCGCGCACGAACCCTTCATCGAGAAGCTCGAGGAGTTCGTCTCCCGCATCACCGAAGCCGGACGCGTCAACTCGCTAGCCCAGACCCTCCTGAAATGCATCGTGCCGGGTGTGCCCGATCTCTACCAGGGAGGTGAGCTCTGGGACCTCAGCCTCGTCGACCCCGACAATCGCCGCCCGGTGGATTACGCAATCCGCGGTAAATTGCTGGAAGAGCTGCAGCAGCTTTCCGGCGAAGATGTTGCCACGCATATCATGCGCCGCGCCGACGAGGGCCTGACCAAGATGTGGACCATTCACCATGCGCTCCGACTTCGCCGCGATCATCCCGAATGGTTCGGTGCTGATGCGGGCTACACGCCCCTCCTGGCTGAGGGCTCGAAGGCCGACCACGTCATCGCCTGTATGCGTGGCGATTCGGTCATTGCCGTGGTGCCCCGCCTGATCATCAGGCTCGATAATGCGTGGAGAAGGACCCGTCTCACATTGCCTGAAGGCCGCTGGAAAAATCACCTGACTGGAGCCGTCGTGAACGGTGGCAGCGTCGAAGTCGAAGCCCTGCTGCGTCACTTCCCGGTTGCGCTGCTCACACGGGAGACTGCTGCCAATGCATGAGTTCACCCTCTGGGCTCCGAGAGCGAAGAAGGTCTCGGTGAAACTCGGCACCGCCATGTATCCCATGACCGGACCAGATCAGAAGGGCTGGTGGAAGGCATCTGTCGACGAAGCCGTGCCCGGCGCCGACTACGCATTCGTTCTCGACAATGATCCGGTTCCTTATCCTGATCCGCGCAGCCTTTGGCAGCCCGAGGGTGTCCATGGCCCTTCGCGGATCTACGACCATGCGACTTTCTGGTGGAGCGACGCCGGATTCCAGCCGCTTCCGCTCTCTTCAGCCATCATCTACGAGCTGCACTTCGGAACCTTTACCTCGGAGGGCACCTTCGATTCCGCGATAAGCCGCCTCGACTATCTCGCCGAATTGGGTGTTACTCATGTCGAGTTGATGCCTGTCGGAGAATTCCCGGGCAGGCACGGCTGGGGCTACGACGGTGTCTCTATTTTTGCTGTGAGCCTCCCCTATGGCGGACCCGATGGACTCAAGCGCTTCGTCGATGCCGCACATCAGCGCGGAATGGCAATTCTGCTTGACGTTGTCTACAACCACTTCGGGCCCATCGGCAACTACACCGGAAAATTCGGCCCGTACGTCACCAGCAGGCACTCGACGCCCTGGGGAGACGCCGTCAACCTCGAAGGTGCCGGAAGTGATCAGGTGCGCCGCTTCTTCTGCGACAACGCCCTTATGTGGATGCGCGATTACCATATCGATGGCCTGCGCCTCGACGCCGTCACCGAGTACGTTGATCGTTCCGCTGTTCATTTCCTTGAGCAGCTCTCCACTGAAACTCAAGCTCTCTCCGCCGATCTCGGCCGTCCGCTGGTCCTCATCGCCGAGAGTGATCTCAACGATCCACGCATCGTCAGGGCGCGAGAGGCTCGCGGTTACGGCATTGACGCCCAGTGGAGCGACGACTTCCACCACGCGCTCTTCACTGTCCTCGCTCCCCGCGAGCGCCAGGGCTACTACCAGGATTTCGGCACGTTCGAGCAGCTCGCGAAATCCCTCACGCGTGCCTTCGTTTACGACGGAGCTTACTCCCAATACCGTCGGCGCCATCACGGTCGCCCGATCGAAGACCTGTCCGCTCACCGTCTTCTCGGATACATCCAGAACCACGACCAGGTCGGCAACCGTGCGATCGGCGACCGTCTCGAACAGACCGTCGGCATGCAGCGCGCCAAAGTTGCCGCCGCTCTTGTCTTCACCGCGCCATTTGTGCCGATGATCTTCCAGGGAGAAGAATTCGCCGCCTCCACGCCATTCCAATACTTCGCCAATCACGACGATCCGAAGATGGCGAAGTCCGTCTCCGAAGGCCGCCGCCGCGAATTCGCTGCGTTCGGTTGGGAGCCCGCAATGATCCCGGATCCGGAAAATCCGGAGACATTCCGTCGCTCAAGGCTGAAGTGGGACGAAATCAGCGAAGGCCGGCACGCGGAAATGCTCGACTGGTATCGAAAACTCATTCGCCTGCGCCGTAACTCGTCTGTATTGCAGGACGGCGATCTCCGCAACACTACTGTTTCCTATGACGAAGAAAAGCGCTGGCTCACCATGGAGCGAAAGGGAAAGCATGGGGTAGTGAAAGTTCTGTGTAACCTCGGCGATCAAGCCGTTGAGCTTCCCAATCCCGATCTTCTCCCCATCGTTCTTGCTTCGCCCGACGGAGCAACGCTGGCCGAACAAAAATTTATCCTTCCGCGCGACGGGGTCGCCATTCTCTCGAGCGAGCCGGTGAATCCGTGAATTAAATCGAAGAGATCAGGATTCGATCTCTGGCCCAGTCGAAGTAACGAATCTTCCAATGCCTGCCACGAACCGCCAGGGCTCCGACGAACTTCTCAGCCACGTCCAGCGAGACCAGCGACCAGCATTTCGTCTCTTCCGGATCCCATGTGCATTCCAGAAGCGCAGGCTCGCTCTCACGGCCAAGGCTCACGGCGAAGGAGTCCAATGGCATAGATAGTCCTCGCCCGTGCGCTTTGATAAAGGCCTCCTTGCGGGTCCAGCAGCGGAAGAATGCGTGCTGTTGATCTGATTCCGCGACCAGTTGCAGTGCGTCGACTTCACTCCGCGAAAAATGGGATCTGGCGACATCACGCCAATCGTCCATTGATCGCACCGCTTCAACATCCACGCCGACCGGAGTATCTAGGCAGATCACCAGCAGGCTCAGCCCTTCTGTGTGGGAGAGATTAAAGCGCAGTGAAGCGTCGTGATTTGCCAGCTCAGGCTTTCCAAATTCATTGACCACGTAGAAGAGAGTCTGAGGATCAAGCCCGGTGTATGCGCCGAGGAGCAGTCTCATCCTCGCGTGATCGACGATGAAGTTGTGCGTGAGATGCGCGAAGCGAAAGCGCGCGGCACGTTCCCGTTCTTCTCGGCTGAGGAGAGCGGAATAGCACGACAGGTCGGCCGTCAGTTCGGGCTCAAGTCTCCAGATGTGGACTTCATCCCTTTCGAGACGGAAGACCGGATTGTGTCCCGAAACGGCAGACTTGCCCATGGCGATGGGTTCAGGCGTTGGCAGGCTGTGGCCTCTGCTCCAGGCTGTTGCGAAGAATGTCGCCTACCACGCTGAGATTTGGCTCGATGAACATCGTCTCATGATTGCCAGGTGCCCACTGAACATCGACGCCCTTGCTTGCCAACGCCCCCCATCCGCAGGCCGGCTCGGCCCCGGGAATATAGATAGCATCAGTTGCGCGGATGAGCGTAATGCGCCCCGGAAATGGGTCGCCGCTGTACGTACGAATCGACTCGAAAGTTTGCAGGCTGACGTTGTGCATGAAATGCGGCAGCGGCAATCCAAGCGAGTGAAACAGCCGCTGCGCAAAGGCCCAGTGCTTCAGAAAAAGCTTGCCCCGCGTAGACGCCACCTTCTGCTTGATCGCATTCCAGGCGTATCTTGCCTTGCCCCGGGGCGATAGTGGCTCAAGCTTTTGGCGATGGAACCGCATTTTTCTGTCGAGCCGGGCGCGCAGCGTCATCTCCGGCATATGCTTCTGCTGAACCGCCAGTTCTGCGGCGTATCCGGGGCGCCAGGAGTCAAATAGAACAACGGTCTCCACTTGCTCTCCAGCTTCGATGAGCTTCCGCGCCGTCTCGACCGCCAGCGGCCCGGCAGCGCACCATCCACCGATGTAGTAGGGCCCATGCGGCTGAGCCGAGCGGATTTCTTTCGCGTACAACGCGACACGCTCCTCCATGCCCATCGACTCGTTCAGCTCGCGCAGACCATAGAAGGGCCGGTCTTCGCCCAGCACCGACGGAAGTCCTCCATATAGCAAGTACGAGTGAATGAGGAAGAATGGCGGCTTTGAACCCGTGGGCTGCACCGGAACCAGCGGCGAATACAGCGTCCGGCCGCGAATAATATCCGCGAGTTGCTCGATGGTTGGCGCGTTGAAGATCGTAGTGATAGGCAGCGACAGATTGAGCGTGCGATTGATATTCGCAAACAGGCGCACAATCATCAGCGAATAGCCACCCAGCGTGAAGAAGTTCGTGCGAATGCCGATGCCATGAACCCCAAGAACCGACTCCCAGATCGACACCAGCGTCGATTCAAGCTCGTCACGCGGAGGAACAAAGCCACTGTCCTCTACAGGAGCCTGCGGAGACGATCCAGGGACAGGGAGTATCGCGACATCTACTGAGCCGTCGAGCCGCCGCGAAATGGAAACAACCGGGATGATCTCGGCTGACGCCAGATGCTGTGGAGCAACAGACTTCAGATGCGTCCGGATGGCCGTCACGGAAGGATGTTCGCCATTTCGCCCAGCGACATAACCAACCAGCACGGATGTGCCGTTCACGTCAGGTCGAATTGCTGCCTCGGCGTTCGCGACCGACGTCTCCTGAAGAAGTAGGTCTTCGAGTTCGCACAGCCGGAGGCGATGCCCATGAAGACTGACCGCGCGATCCAACTTGTCGACGACTTCGAATCCGCGGTCCGGCGAGTAAGTTGCGGCATATCCTGAGCTGAGCTGATCCGCACCGCGCCCGATCACTAACTCACCGGGGACCGCAAAAGGAGCGGGATTTCCCGTTTCGTCCAGAATCCGCAAGGTATCGCCCGGCAACGGAGCGATTGGCCATTGGCGATGCTGCTGTGAGTGATTAAGTCGTACCACTCCGAATGGCCCCGCCGTGTTGGCCGCGGAAATGAGCGACCAGGTACGGCAGCGTGACTCTGCCAGCCTGGCAGCTTCGGAAGCAGATAGCCGGGATCCGCGGGAGACGAGATGCACTCTGCGGTCGCCCGACCAGGTATCCAGAAGCTGCAGCCATTCGGCAGGGCTGCCGAACGCAAAGGAGACCTGCTCGCGATCGAAAATCAGGTTGAGCTGCTCCGGCTTTCCGCTGCCGGGATAAACAATCGTTGCCCCGGAAAGCAATGGCAGAAGCAAGTCCGTCCATACATCTGTTGCTGCCAGCGGTGCCGCATCGCTTGCCGGTGAGACGAATACGCTATCGCCCACTTCGATTCCCAGGGCCTTGGCCGCGCTCTGCAGGCTCTTCAGGCTAGCGGCATGCGAAACAGGGTTCGATACGTAACTATAGCGATCACTTATATTAACGCTGAGCCAGGCGGCATCTTTCGAAGCAGGCGGATCGCTGGCCATGTAGCCCGCCGTCCGGTCGCTCTCCAGCTGCTCATACGCTGTTACCGAAGAGAACTTCTCTGCGAAGCTCAGCCCTGCGAGACACAGCGCTGGTCTCAGCTGAGTCCGAATAATCTGCCACTCCGCGGAGCTGACGCTGGCGGGAACGGGCAGAACTACCGCGCCTATGCGCAGCGCAGCGATGACAGCAGCTGCAGAATCGGCGTCCGGCTGAAGTCGCAGCGCCACTGTCTGGCCGCGAAGCACGCCCCGATGCTCCATCGCCTGCGCGAAGCTAATGCTGCGGCTGCGCAGACCGTTCCAGCTGATTCGCGAATCACTCAGAATGAGCGCCGTCGCATTGCCCAGGGCGGCAGCATGGCGATCGAACACTTCGACTAGAGTCGCCGACTCAACCTCATTGCTCTCGGAGGTATCCGAGCCGGCCAACCGGCTCTGGCCCGCCGCGCTCACAGCGGCTTGTTCTTCCGGCGAGAGCAGTGACAGCTCGGACACATGCAGCGCATCGTTGTCCATCACTGCTTCGAGAACGCGTGTATATTGGTCGAGCAGCCGCAGCACGCGCTCGCGGTCGAACAGGATCGTGTTGTACTCGATCTGCAAGCGCGGCCCTTCGTTGCGCTCGACAATGCTGACCAGCATGTCGAAATTGACGCCGCCGCTTACCGAGGGCCGAGGAATGATGCGCAGCCCGCCCGCCGTCTGCGGCTGCATGAAGGCCTTCTGATAGACGAAATAGACCTGCAGGAAGTGTGACGTAGCGCCCGCCTGGTCAATCTGGAACTCTTCTGTCAGGCGCGAGAACGGCAGATCCTGATGCGCGTACGATTTTGCGCTCCAGTCGATCACTCTCCCCAGAAGCTCGCGATAACTCGGATTCCCGCGCACATCGCCCAGAATCACCTGCGGATGCGCAAAGCGGCCGACGACATTCTCCATGCCCGGCTGCGTGCGGTTGGCGATCGTCGATCCCAGGAGAAATTCGGCTTGCCCGGTGTAGCGCGAAATCAGCGCCTCGAACGCTGCAAGCAGCATCTGGTGCATGGTGGCGTCATGCTGGCGGCAGTAGTTCTTGAGTCGAGCCGTGAGCTCAGGTGACAGCAACCGGCCCTCAATGTTCCCCGGAGCGCTCTTCTGCGCCGTGCGCGGAGAGTCCGTCGGCAATGCGACCGCCGGCATCTCCCGCTGCACGTGTTCCTTCCAGAAGGTCAGCGCGGCCTGCGCTGCGTCACTCTCCAGCCATTGCTGCTGCCAGACTGTGAAATCGGCGAACTGAAACGGGAGCTCAGGCAGCGCCGGCTCGCGGAGCTCGACCGCAGCCGCATAAAGGTCCGCGAAGTCGCGGATGAGGATTCCGTTCGACCAGCCATCGCATGCGATGTGGTGCACAGTGAAGGCAAGAAAATGATCCTGGTCGGTCACATGAATCAGATGTGCAAAAAATTGTGGCCCGCTCGCCAGGTCAATCTGGATTCGACTGTGCTCGTGGATCAGCTCTTCAGCAAGCCCGGGACGCTCGCCTTGCGCCACGTCGCGGAGATCGGAAACGGTAAAGCTGTAAATCGGTCCTTCGGAAATGATCTGCGAGAGTGCTCCGTCGACCATCCTGAACGTGGTCCGAAGTGCCTCGTGGCGCAACACCATCGCGCGCACGCACTCCTCCGCGATGTCAGCCCGCACGGGGCCTTCAAGGCGAAAGGCCACCGCCATATTCGAAGCTGTCGAAGCGCCCGCCAGCTGATCGAGCAGCCAGTAGCGACTTTGTTCGAGGCCCGCGGGGAAGACATAAACCCCGTCCAGAGACGAATCCGCCGACACTGCGTCATCCACCGCAGATGGGTCGTCACCGTTCAAGTTTTGCACCGTACCAACCGAATCAGAACGAACCATAGTGCGCCAGAAGATATGCTGCAGGTTACGGCGGCCTAGTTGCAATTAATCATTCGTGTTATTGCAACACAGTCCGCGGTCTGCGATGCAGCGAGCGGGGAACTGGCTGGATCGTTGTTCCGGTCGTTTCGATCTTGTCATCGCGATTCTCCTGAATCTGCGCACAGATCGCCGCGACCGTCTTGTACTGAAAGATATGCCGGGCAGTTAACTTAATCCCTGCCTGGTTAGCGAGAGTGTTGATGCGGAAGATCATCAACGAGTCGCCACCTAGTTCGAAAATGCTGTCCTCTACGCTAAGTTCTTTCAGGTTTAGAACATCGCCCCATATCTTTGCAAGCTTTTCTTCTATCGGATTTCGCGGATAGACGATCGCCCGCTCCCGCATCATCTGTTCCGGCTGCGGTGCAGGGAGCGCCCGGCGATCCACCTTGCCGTTGACCGTGCGCGGGAAGCTCTCGACGTCCATGATCACCGCCGGTTGCATATATTCAGGCAGTTGCGTCTTCAGATACGTACGAAGCTCGGTGATCAGCTGGGCTGTGTCACCTGCCTTTTCTGGTATGACGTACGCGGCCAGCCGTTTATCGCCCGGTGCATCATTTTGGGTCACCCACTCGGTCCGCACGCAAGCAACAGCGGCCTTGACCAGTGGAGACCGCTCCAGCGCGTATTCAATCTCAGCCAGCTCAATTCGGTAACCGCGAACCTTGACCTGCGTATCCGCACGTCCCAGAAATTCAACAGTGCCATCGGTGCGGTAGCGGGCGAGATCGCCGGTTCGGTACAGGCGCTCAGTCAGGCCGGGCGCGAAGCTGTGTAACAGGAACTTCTCCGCCGTAAGCTCCGGAGCATTGAGGTAGCCCAGCGAAACGCCGTCGCCAGCCGCGAAAAGCTCGCCCGTCACACCCACCGGAACCGGCTGCATCGCCGCATCGACGATGTAAATCCGCGTATTGTTGATCGGCCGCCCGATCGGCACCGTTCCCGACGTCAGGCTTTCGAGAGAGATCGTGTGGCAGCAGGTGAAGGTCGTGTTTTCTGTCGGTCCATAGCCGTTAATCAGGCGCAGATATGGCATCTCTTCAAGAACCCGCCGTACGTGAGTGACCGAGAGGACATCGCCGCCTGCCAGAAGCTGGCGCAGAGGACGCAAGCTCTCAAGATGGTTGGTGACCATCAGATGGAAGAGCGCCGCAGTTAGCCACATCGTGGTGATGTTGTGCTTCAGGGCAATCGTGCCGATATCTTCCGGCGTCACGCGACCCGCGGGAGCCAGAACCAGCCTGCCTCCGTTAAGCAGCGCACCCCAGATCTCGAACGTCGACGCGTCGAACGACAGAGGTGCAAGTTGTAGGAAGACCTCATCCGCCGAGAAGCTCGCGAACGAGTTGTTCTTTACAAGGCGCTCTACCGCGCGGTGCGGCACCAGCACGCCCTTGGGATTGCCGGTTGAGCCCGAGGTGTACATCACATACGCCAGGTCCTCCGGACCGCCGTTGTGGGACAGGTTCTCACCTGACTCCAGCGCAATCGCCGGCCAATCAGAATCGAGACAGATGATATTCGTCGCCAGCTCCGGCAACCTGGCCGCGATGGCGCGGTCGGTCAGCAGAGCCTGCACCTGCGAGTCTTCAATCAGGAAGCTGAGCCGTGGCGCCGGGTAGCTGGCATCGACCGGCACATACGCGGCGCCGAGCTTGAGGATCGCCAGCAGACCAGCGATGACCTCGAGCGAACGGTCGAGACAGAGGGCAATCCGTGCCCCTGGGCGAACTCCCGACTTTTCCAGGAAGTGGGCCAACTGGCTTGCCTTTTCGTTCAGCTCGAAGTAGGTCAGCGATTGCTCACCCGCCGTGAGTGCGATGGCGTCCGGCTTGCGTCGCGCCTGCTCCTCAAAGATGCGATGGATCGAGCTCGTCCGTGGATACTCAGCCGCGGTCGCATTCCAATCGATCAGAAGCTGCTGCTTCTGCTCAGCCGTAAGCATCGAGACCTGTCCGGCCGTCTGCGTCGCGTCACCGACGAATGCCTGCAGAATCGCTTGCAGGTGTCCGCACCAGCGCTCGATCGTGGCTTCATCAAAGAGACCCGTGTTGTAGTCGCAATCCAGCCACAGTTCATTGCCGCGATCGATGAAGTTAAAGAAAAGGTCCATGTTGACGTGGGTCTTGCCGCTGGCCGCTAGATCGATGGTGAGCCCATCGAACTTGAGCCCCGCTCCCACCGTCTCCACGTTGAACTGAACCTCGACCAGCGGCAGCCGCGACGAATCGCGCTCAATCTTCAGCTTCCGAAGCAGCGTGCCGTAGGTGTAGTTCTGATGATCCTGCGCGTCGAGCAGCTTCTTTCGTGCCTGCTTGAAGTAATCGGACAGCGACTGCCCTGCCTCAAAGCGGCTGCGGATCGGCAGGAAGTTCACGCAGTGCCCCACCAGCGTGCCGCCATTCTCGAGCAGCGACTGGCCGGCCATCGGAATGCCGATGACCACGTCGTCCTGCTGAGAGAGCCGGTGGACGAGCTGTGAGAATCCCGCCAGCAGCGTCGCGAAAAGCGTGCTGCCCTGCTTCGCACCGGCCTTCTTCACAGCTTTCAAAAACTCTGGCGGAAAGACGATGCGCTTGGTTGCGCCGTCATTGCCGCGCATCGCTGGACGCGGGCGGTCAGTCGGCAGCTGCAGAACCGAAGGCGTTATCTTGAACTCGTTCAGCCAGTATGCCTCGACCTCGCTGTTCTCTTCCGACGCGTGCCGCTTGTTCTCGTCTGCCGCGTACTGGCTGAAGGTCAGCTGGGCAGGCAATGCCGCCGATTTGGCGGAAACCGCCGCGTTATACAGTTCGCTCAGCTCCGAGTAGAGTACGTTCGTCGACCAGCCATCAAAGATGATGTGGTGCGCTGTGAAGAGGAATACATGCTCCGTCGGTGTGAACTTCACCAGCCGGCTGCGGAAGAGCGGCCCATGCTGCAGATCGAACGGCATCGACGCCTGCTCGGCGGCAAGCTCCTTAAGTTTCGCCTCGCGTGCCTCGGGTGCAAGAGCGATCAGGTCTTCCCGCACCAGCGGCAATGCAATCTCTGCATCGATGTGCACCGTCTCGCCATCTTCGCGAATTACCGCGCGCAGCGCCTCGTGCCGCGCCACAATCTGCTCCAGGCTGCGCACGAACGTTGCCTCATCGAGCGGGCCATGCAGCCGCAGCGATGTGCCTTCATTGAACGCACAGTTGGCATCATCGCCAAGCTGCGTGCCGAAGAGAACTTCCCGTTGCGGCTCGGTGATCTGAATATCGCGCTCAACGGGTTGCGACGCGACCGACGCCGGAGCTTCCTTCTTTTCCAGCAGCGCGTCAATCACCGCAGCCGTTGGCGCTACAGCGTCCACATGTCCGATCGCCTGTCCCGCCTGCAGCTGCTTCAGGCTGGAGTGGAAGGCCTCGCGCACGAAGTCGAGATCCGCATCGGTATGCGCGGTCGTCAGGAAGCATGGGAAGCCTTCCTGGATGTGAATGCCCTTTTCGCGCAGATGGTAGTAGAGCAGCCGCGCCAGCTTCGGCTCAGTCGGCGCGCTCATGTAGAACCACGACGAGAAGGTCTCGATCGACGTCTGATATGAAAAGTCGCGGAACATCGCGTTCAGGTCTGCAACCAACGAACTGGTCTTCGCCGCGAGAGCAGTTTGCAGCGTCGGTCCTGACTCCTTGATGTGCTCGAGACTCGCCTTCACCGCAGCCAAGGCCAGTGGATGCCGCATGAACGTGCCAGCGTAGAACGTCACGCCAACCTGCGGGAAGGAATCATCGCCATACTGCCAGGCGCCGCCGTCGAGCGCATCCATGTAGGCCGGGCTGCCTGCGAGCACGCCCACCGGCAGTCCGCCTGCAACAACCTTGCCGTAAGTGGCAAGATCGGCGCGGATGCCGTAAAGCTCCTGCATGCCACCGGCGTGTGTACGGAAGCCCGTGACTACCTCATCAAAGATCAGGCACGAGCCGCTCCGCTCCGTGATCTTGCGCACCTCGCGCAGAAACTCCACTGGACGCAGTTCGGGATGCCGGCTCTGCACCGGCTCAACCAGCACTGCAGCAATCTCATCCGCGCGCTGGCGGATGATCTCCAGGCTCTCCGGCGTGCCGTAATCGAGCACGAGGATATTCGCCACGCTCTCCCGAGGAATGCCCGGCGCCACCGGCATCGACCGCTGCCTACCAACAGCCTTCACCAGCACTTCGTCGAAGCTGCCGTGGTAGTCGCCGGTAAAGAGTACCACTAGGTTGCGGCCCGTCACGGTGCGCGCCAGGCGCATCGCGCCCATCACCGCTTCCGATCCCGTGTTGCAGAAGGTCACGCGTTGCATCCCGGTCAGTTCGCTGACCAGCTTTGCGCAAACGCCCGATAACTCCGTCTGCGGTCCGATGGCAAAGCCTAGGTCGAGCTGTCCTTTCACCGCTTCAACGATGAATTTCGGCGAATGGCCATAGAGAATCGCCCCGTAGCCGTTGAGAATGTCGATATAACGATTGCCGTCGTTGTCCCACAGATACGCGCCCGACGCCTTGTTTACGACCAGCGGATAAACGATCTCCTTGGTCTGCGCATTGAAGCCCGAAACCACGCGCCCATCGGCAAAGACCCCGCGATGCTCCTGCGTAAACTTCTTCGAGCCCGCAGTACGTGCGTTATAGCTTTCGATCAGCCCCTTGAGGTAAGTCTCCTGCGCTGAATTCAAACCCCCGGTCTCGCCACGCTGCAACGGCTTGAACGGAGTAAACGCCGGCTTGGCAAGTTTTGCTTCCGCAGCAGGCGCGGGAGCTGCAACTGGTGCGGAAACCGGAACGGGAGTCGGCGTATTCGTAACCGGCGACCCTACGGACTGGACCACAGCCGGAGCATTTGTAATCTGAGCAGGCACACTCTGCATCGCCACGGCCGCCTGACCCTGCAGCAACGCCATCTGCTGCTGGAATAGACTCGTCAGTGCCTGAACCTGGCTGGCGAAGAGCGCTTCGTACGATCCCGGTGCAGCCGCCGCCACCGGCATTGGAGCGAACGCGACCGGAGCAGAAGCAAAAGCCGGAACCGGCGCAACAGCGTGTACAGGAGCGGCCGAAGCAGCCGGGGCCGGCGCCGCCGCAGGAACGCTGCGAAGTTCAGGTGCCACCGTGGCATCAAGATGCGCCGCCAGAGCGCCCAGCGTTGGATAGCTTTCCATGATCTGCCGGAAGGTCAGCTTGACGCGGAACTTGCTCTGAATGCCCTGCGTCAGCTGGGTCAGGAAGAGCGAGTCGAAGCCCAGTTCGAGGAACGAGGCATCGGGCTCGGCCTCGCCGAGCTCGGTGCCCGACAAATCGGTGATGAGATCCTTTAGCTCAGTGAGCATAGTGTCATTCGCGACGGTGGGAGCAGATGTAGCCATGATCGGAACCTCAGCAGTTGGCACAGGTGCCTGATTGATATCGACTGCAGCAAAAGTTGTTGTCGCCATGACGGGCCGCGCGGGCTTCGAAACCGGCGCCTCAACCCAGTGCCTGTGGCGTTCAAAAGGATAGGTAGGCAGCAGAACCCGTTTGCGGCGATAGCCCGCATGGAGCGCAGTCCAGTCAGGATTCGCGCCCAGCGTCCACAGCCCACCCAGCGCGCTCAAGACTGCCTTGTCTTCAGGAGTGTTGTCCTTGGCCGCTCCGAGTGACGAAAGCGAAGCTGGGGCACCCGCACCTGCACCCGCCGTCTGGCGAATATGCGGTACCAGCGTCTCCGCCGGCCCCACTTCCAGCATGATGCGCTCGGGCGTCTTCAGGAGCTCACGCACCGCATCGGCGAAACGGACCGTGTGGCGAAGCTGTCTCGTCCAGTAATCGGCTTTCGAAATCTCGTGCAGCGTTGCCCAGCCACCCGTCAGTGTCGAAACATAAGGAACCTTCGCTTCGGCGAACGTGATGGTGCGCACCACTTCGGCAAACGGCGCCAGTGCGGGTTCCACCATGCGGCTGTGGAACGCATGCGACGTGGCGAGCCTGCGGCTGATAATCTTTTCGGCGTCGAGCTTCTTGATAAAGCTGTCGATCGCCGCATCCTCGCCGGAGACGACGCAAAGCTGCGGGCTGTTCACCGCCGCCAGATCCAGATTCTCCGGCATCAGGCTCGCGACCGTCACCTCATCCTTGCGCACCGCGAGCATCGATCCGCGACGCAGATCCTGCATCAACCGGCAACGCGCCGCAATCATGCGCAGCGCATCGTCGAGCGAGAACACCCCAGCCAGGCACGCGGCAACATATTCGCCGACGCTGTGGCCCACCATCGCCGCCGGCTTGATGCCCCACGAGAGCCAGAGCTGAGCCAGCGCGAATTCAAACGCAAAGATCGAAGGTTGCGCATAGAGCGTCTGGTTCAGCCGTGTCTGCGCGTCGGGGCCAGGCGCGGCCGGATAAATCACATCGACGAGCCGCACTCCGAGCGCCGGCTCAAGCAGCGTACTGCAGCGGTCAAGCGCCTCGCGGAAGACCGGCTCCGTGTCGTAGAGCTTCCGCCCCATGCCGACTGACTGCACGCCCTGCCCCGGAAAACAGAAGACCAGCGACGGATTCTCAAATGGCTTGTCCTGCTTCAGAATCCCCGAGCCATTTCCGCCGGCCAGCAGCTCGGCCGCTTCCTGCGTTGACGCAACTACAGTTGCCCGACGAATCTGATGCCGGCTGCGTCCGCTTTGCAGCGTCCAAGCGGCATCGGCGAGATTCTGCGCGGGATGCCCTGAAAAATTCCGTGACAGCGATTGCGTCAGCTCGCTCAGCGCAGTGGGCGTCTTCGCCGACCACACCAGAAGCTGCTGCTCGCGGCCCTCATCCGATGACTCAACCTGCGGCGGCTCCTCGACCACCAGGTGCGCGTTGGTTCCGCCCACGCCGAAGGCGCTGACACCCGCACGCAGCGGTGTTCCATTCGACTCCCAGGCCTCCAGCTTGCGGCTGAAGTAGAACGGACTGTTCGCAAGCTCAAGATGCGGATTTGGCTCCTCGAAATGCAGCAGCCCGGGAATCGCCCGATTCTGCATCTGCAGAATCGTCTTGATCAGGCCCACGCCACCAGCAGCGACATCGAGATGTCCGAAGTTGGCCTTGGCCGTGCCCAGCGAGCAGAAGCCCGTCTCCGTTGTCGAGGCGCGAAATGCCTTATTCAATCCCGCGACTTCAATTGGATCGCCCAGCGGCGTGCCCGTCCCGTGCGCCTCAACATAAGAGATTGTCTCGGCTGACACTCCGGCCATCTTCTGCGCACGCTGAATCACCCGCGCCTGTCCATCGACGCTCGGCGCTGTGTAACCGACCTTAACGGATCCGTCGTTGTTCAGCGCAAATCCGCGAATGACCGCAAGCACCTGATCGCCATCGGCGACCGCATCCTCCAGCCGCTTCAGCAGGACCACAGCGGAGCCCGATCCGAACACCGTCCCGCTCGCGCGATGATCGAAAGGCCGGCAGTGTCCGTCGAGCGACGCCAAGCCGCCTTCCTGCGGAACATATCCGCGGTGCTGCGGGACCGTAATCGAAACCGCCCCGGCGAGCGCCATGTCG
>Ga0126381_100004266_pt1 | contig 15548 bp, 14 predicted proteins | sample PanSoiMetPlot_28_FD_96465 | JGI IMG/M metagenome (GOLD analysis project Ga0126381, IMG submission 96465) | Tropical forest soil microbial communities from Panama - MetaG Plot_28 | ecosystem: Environmental > Terrestrial > Soil > Tropical forest > Bulk soil | place: Panama | collected 2016-02-17 | reverse complement strand
GGGCATTCCTTTGGCGCAGCCATCGCATTGCAGATGGCGATCGATGCCCCCGACAGAGTGCGGAAGCTGGCATTGCTGGAACCGCCGCTCGGGTCGTTGGTGCCGTCCGGCGCTTCGCTCGCCGTCGCCGGCACCAGTTTTCAAGCACTGCTGCGCAATCCGCTTGCCGATCCTTACGTCCTCGGCGTTTCGTACGGTGCCCAGGCACTTGGTTCGCGAAGTCCGCACTATCGGTTGCCGGACCGCTCACAAGACCTTCGCCAATTCTGTCAAGACATAGTCCCCATAATCGGAATCTTTGATCGAGAATTCGGCCTTGCCGAGAACTGGATTGAAGTTGAAGAATACTTCGCCTTCGTCACCTCCCTTCGGCAGAAAGATTTTGGTCACTGTCCAATCGCCCGGTGGATTATTGGAATAGCTACCCGAGGGGAGACGACTCTGTTTTTGTCCTAAAACTACAGCATCAAAAGCAAGTTCGGGAATCTTTGAAGCGTTCTTCACGGGCTGTTTCGCCTCAAGAATCCTTTTCAAATCTTCCAGCAGCATTGCGTCATTCGACCCAGCCACGGCCAGGAATTTGCCTTCTGCGGGAGCCATAGGAATCTCGCCGGACATCGCACCTGCGGCAAATTGGAGCCGAAACCGCGCGACAGCTCCACGCGATTGATACGTGCAATCGTAGAGCTGAGAATTAGCCGAAGACGAGACGGCGCCTATCGACTTGATGTCGAAGACCAAGGGAGCCGGCTCATCTTGATCCGTTAGGCTTTGTTGCAGCCTTACGTCTGATGGCCTTTTTGATTCCGAAGAATTGGACGATTTTCTGCAGCCTGTTGAGGTATCCAGAACTGAACATATCGTTGCGGTCCAAAGTAACGGGAACCTTCGCATATTCGCTCTCACTCCGCGTCGGGTAACTATGCATTTGCCAGCAGAATTTAGCACGATTTAGCGCAAGTGCCCGATGTCGGCAAACCGTCCACTCGGCGGCTAGTACTGCACTTCGGCGGTAAGCCCGTAAATCAGGGACTTGCTGCTACACTGCGGTCATGAGCGCCGACAATTTGGCTTGGTTACAGCAATGGTATCTTTCAGGGCTGGATTCGACTCCATCCATGCAAAACGCCAGCCACCACACCGCCGAGCGAAATAGCCGGCCGGTCTCCGCGTGCGATTTACTTCCCTGCATTTTCTTTCGCGGACCGCGCCGCGACAGCCTTCTTAGCAATCTCCGTGCGCCGCGTTGGCGAAGGTTTTGCCGCGCGAACTTTGCCGTCGTGAGTTTTCAGGGCGCGGTCGTAAAATCCGGCATTGGCGAGCAAAATCTCACTCATACCTATCGCATTCCGCAGATCATTTAACTCACTGATCACGGCATCCAGTCTCTTCACCGTATCGCGAATCAGTCCTAAAAGCGCGGCGCCGGGGCTGCTAATGTTCTTATGCTGTTGTTTGCGTATTTCCTCGTAAAACCCTTCCGTTTGAGCGTGTATCCTCGGGTGTTTCTTCCGGATTCTTTTGTCGGCCATATCTGTTCTCCTTCTTCGAGTGGTTAGTTTATAAGACCGAAGAACAATCGTGTCGAAAGGAATGCACACGCCGCTATGAACTTTATCGCGGCCCCAGCGTCCGATTTGACGCGACATCTTTTCTCAACCACCGGTTGGTCGCCGCGGCGGCAAGGTGGCACGCATACCTGCGACGCTTCGAGTCTCGACCAGGACGTGCGCATAGCAATCACCTTCAAGCGGGACATTTGCCCGAAACCAATAACGCCGTTTACAGTAAATCGGCTTACCGGTAAGGTGCGCCGAAGTCGCCGCGGGCCGGATCATCTCATGAGTTCACCTTGGAGGTCCGCTCATGAGAAGGAATACAAAACGCGGTAAGTCACTTCGTTTCAGGACAAGACTAGGCTTACCGGATTTGGATCACGCCAGGTCCGCTGTCCTTGTCACTCTTCGATCCACAGAATCTCAACGGAGCTACCGCCGCTCCATCGACGATTTTGTGACTTGGTACTGCTCGGAACCCAGACTCGCCTTCAACAAAACAGTTGTCACCCGCTTTCGCATCTATCTTGAAAACAGGATGCTGTCGCCAGGAACGATCAACGTGAGGTTGGCCGCCGTGCGTCGCCTGGCCTACGAGGCCGCTGATTCTGGCCTCTTGAGTCCAGACCTTGCGGCAGGCATTCGGCGAGTGAAAGGAGCCAAGAAGCTTGGCGCGAGATTGGGAAATTGGCTCACAGCAAACGAAGCCCGCGCATTATGGCAGCTCCCAAGTTGTTACACGCTCAAAGGAAAGCGAGACCGTGCCATTCTGGCAGTACTGCTCGGGTGCGGACTACGGCGCCGCGAACTGATCGACCTCAGTTTCGATCATATTCAGCGTCGCGAGGAACATTGGGCGATTGTTGATCTCGTTGGTAAAGGAGGGCATATCCGTACCGTACCGATGCCGGATTGGGTTAAGCGTACGGTTGATATTTGGACGGAGGCTGCGGGAATAACCAATGGAAAAATCTTTCGCTGCGTCTGCCGAAACGGGTGCGCGTGGGGCAGTAAAATAACGGAGAAAGTCGTGTGGTACACCGTTAAGGAGCACGCCGGAAAGTTGGGCAACTCAAAAATCGCACCACATGACCTCAGGCGATCCTGCGGCCGCCTGTGCCACGATTCCGGCGGAGAACTGGAACAGATACAATTCATGCACGTTTCTGTTCAAACGACCGAGAAGTACATTGGCTGTAGGCAGCGCCTGCGCGAAGCCGTGAATGACAAGATCGGGATAGAACCACTCAATGATCCGTTCGCGGAAGCCGGTAATCGGACTTCCCAGGGAGTTGAGACACCAGAGGCAATCGTTGACTTGGCTGTTCAGAGTTCAGTAATCTCGCTCGCAATAGGCAGAGGTCGAACTGCGAGGTTTCCATGGTGAAAGTAAGCGTGTTCTATCCGAACCGGCCAGGAAGCCGTTTTGATATGTCTTATTACTGCTCAAAACATATTCCGATGGTTCGACAGCTCCTTGGTGCAACTCTCAAGAATGTGTCGGTTGAAGAAGGAATTTCCGGGGCGTCCGCTGGCTCTCCTGCGCCCTATCTCGCGCTGGGTCACCTGTACTTTGAGTCTGTGGACGCCTTTCAGAAGGCGTGGGCTCCGCATGCGGCGCAAATTGTTGGTGACGTTCCGAACTACACCAATTCAGAACCCACCATCCAAATCAGCATCGTAAAAATCTCCGGTTATCTGACGAATCGGGACCTTGGCGGCGCAGCCTCCACCATAACGAGAGGCACCGTTGCTCTGGCACTTTTGACAGGTGAGGGCGTACACGTCTGTACTTAATCTTTAATGTCGCGGCGCCAAACAAAGGAGATTCAAGATGGGCACACCGAAAATTGCTCAAGTCGGCCCCAGCAGTTGGAAAATCGATCCAGCGCACACGGCGGCGGAGTTTAAGGTCAAGCACATGATGATCACGAACGTGAAGGGCCAATTCTCCGGAGTGTCCGGCACCTTGAGCCTAGACGAGCAGGACGTGACAAACTCCAAAGTCGAAGTCACCATCCCCACGGCTACCATCAATACCCGCGAGCCGGATCGCGACACCCACTTGAAGAGTGCTGACTTTTTTGATGTGGAGAGATTTCCGACTATCTCGTTCAAGTCAACCACTGTGATACGAAGGCCCGGGGACGACCTGGAAGTTGAAGGTGACTTGACGATCCACGGCGTCACTCGCAAGGTTCGGCTCGCCGTGGAAGGCCCGACAGTTGCCGGTAAAGATCCATGGGGCAACACCCGTATCGGTGCCTCCGCAATAGCGAAAATCAATCGCAAGGACTTCGGACTTGTGTGGAATACCGCACTTGAAACCGGCGGTCTTCTGGTGGGTGATGACGTTGGTATCACCATCGACGCGGAATTTATCAAGGCGTAGAAAATATTATCGCGCTCGATAAAAGTCGGGAATCGACGCCGCTGCGGCCCTTGGCCGTACCACTATCGGGACCGCCTCCTCCGAATTGTCTCTATTAACCAGATTGAGAATGCCGTGACTCCCAGCGCGATCCAATAGACGCTGTGGACACGCAAATATTCTTCGACGCTGCCGTACCTCATTGGAAAGTGAACCTTGCTCGCCATGTATAGGACGAGAAACACAGCGCACAAAACTATGAGCAAAATCCGCATCGCCGGGCTTGATTTCATTCCGATACTCTACACGCCTGCTACGGTAAATGCCGACGAACTTGAAGTTGCGAAGCACCGCCGCTTTAAAGGTCGCACGATAGTACGGTCGCTATCCCTTAGCATTTCCAGGGTGGAACCACAGCCTTGGCTCCTGGTTAACGGCCGAACCGGAAAGTGGATTGGGCGCGAGGGCAACTTACCGATCATCTGACTTCTCGGGAGCTGGCTAATTGTCTCGATAAGGTGGAGTAGAATAAGGCCCGATTCAAGTCAACTATCCATTGAAGAAGTAGGATGCATAAGGGCCAAGGCATTCGAGCGGAGACAACGACTTGCTCACCAACCGTCAACTTTATGGATATCTTCCGATAACAGACTGGCTATTCAGTTACAACAAGGAATGGTTACGTCCAGATCTGATTGCGGGCCTAACCACAGCCGCTGTGGTCATTCCTAAGGCGATGGCGTATGCGACGATTGCGGGACTTCCTGTTCAGGTGGGACTTTACACCGCATTTGTGCCGATGATCATTTATGCAGTACTTGGGACATCTCGGCCTCTCAGCGTGAGTACAACCACAACGATTGCGATTCTCACGGCAAGTAATCTCGGCCAGGTAGTTCCTGGCGGCGACGCTACGGACCTGATAAGAGCGACTGCAACGCTGACACTTCTGGTGGGCCTGATCCTGCTTTTGGCGTCAGTGCTTCGGCTCGGTTTCGTCGCGAACTTCATTTCTGAACCCGTGTTGGTTGGATTCAAGGCGGGTATCGGGCTGGTGATCGTTCTGGATCAGGTGCCAAAAATATTGGGCATTCATTTTGCGAAAGGGTCTTTCCTCCATAACCTCTTCGCAATTGCCAAGGGTGCGCCCAACGCGTCACTCCCGACAGTGGCGATGGGGATTGCGATGATCGTGGTTTTAGTCGGGCTTGAGCGATTCCTGCCAAAGATGCCCGCGCCGCTTGTGGCGGTAGCATTGGGAATTCTGGGGACGTCTTTGTTCGGCCTGCAGTCGCACGGAGTCGAAGTCGTGGGGCGGATTCCGCAGGGTCTGCCGTCGCTGACAGTTCCTGATTTCTCTCTTGCCGAACAGCTTTGGCCGGCGGCGCTCGGTATAGCGCTGATGAGTTTTACAGAAACCATCGCTGCGGGTCGCGCTTTTGCGAAGGGTAATGAACCTTCCCTCAAAGCAAACCAGGAATTGCTGGCGACCGGACTGGCAAACGCTGGTAGTGCGTTATTTGGATCGATGCCTGCGGGAGGCGGTACCAGTCAAACCGCGGTGAATCGACATGCGGGCGCGCGCACGCAGTTGGCGGAATTGATGACGGCTGGCGCGACGCTCGCCACCATGCTTCTGCTTGCGCCGCTTATCGCACTGATGCCGCAAGCGACACTTGCTGCTGTGGTGATTGTGTACTCCATCGGACTAATTAAGCCGACGGAGTTCGGTGAAATCTTGAAAGTAAGGCTAAATGAGTTTACGTGGGCGATAACTGCGTTCGCAGGCGTAGTAGCCCTCGGGACGCTCAAAGGGATTGTGGTGGCCATCGTGCTGTCTCTTGTGGGCCTGGCCTATCAGGTGGCGGATCCGCCGGTCTACGTGTTGGGACGCAAACCAGGCACAAATGTGTTCCGTCCACGGACGAAGGAACATCCAGAAGATGAAACCTTTCCGGGGTTGTTGATTCTGCGACCTGAGGGGCGCATATTCTTCGCGAATGCGGAACACATTGCAGAGAAAATGCGCCACTTAGCAGATGAAGCAGGGCCACGAGTGGTGGCGATTGACCTAAGCGCAGTACACGACCTGGAATACACGGCACTGAAAGCGTTGGTGGAAGGTGAAAAAAGACAGCGAGAGCGCGGGGTGCGAATGTGGCTGGTTGGGCTCAACCCAGGAGTGTTGCAGGTAGTACAGAAGTCGCCGCTACGAGAAGTCCTGGGGCGGGAAGAATTGCATTTCAACCTGGAGGCCGCAGTTGCGAAATTTCGGGCGATCTGATCTTTGTCCTCTGAATCTTCCAGGTTTTTCGTTCTTCCGATTATACCTGGAGCCGGATGCCTCTTGGGTTCCGGGCACGTACAAGTCCTAATACACGGCATACCCTTTCAAGTGGATTTGCGGCAAGGCTGACGCGCTTGGGAGGAGCTCGGGTACAAGTTCTTTTCGATTCCTCAGCTCGCGTAGCGGCCTCGCGGCCGTGGTTCCTACCCGTTGTAGAACCAGACACCCATTTGCTGTCTTAGCTCGTCTGGAGCTTCCACAGAGGATTGAGTTGTTGTTCTCCTGCCAGTCTCGAAACAAATCACCTGAAGCCTCCGGAGATTGCGCTCCTTCGCCCAGTCGTCTTAACGGCAAGACCTGGCAGTCGGCGTGCTGAATAAATCTATTCCTTTTTCGCCGCCGCTATCCGACAGCGCGTGTTTGGTTCGCTACCACAGTAGCTGCGTCGGTCCTTTTCGCGACGCTGTGGTACGCGGGGCCCGATTTGATTGCTTCCAAACTCCTCACAGGTAGAGTTCCCAAACTGGTAAAAGCTTTGCGAATGGTTCCGCATGGTCGACAATCAGGGTTGAAGCCTACAAATTTGATGGGAATGGTAGAAGTACGTCCAGCCACAGATGATTTCTATCGTGAAGTTATCAAACAGCGAATCTCTCACAAATCCAAAAACAAGGGATTGGCTCATTTCCTGAAGGTCCTGGCCAATTCCGGCAGCTATGGGCTGTTTGTCGAGGTGAACACTGAGACAGGGTCAAAGAAAACAAAGGTCAGCTATTTCTCTGGCGACAAGAAAGGAAAACTGGAATCAGCGTATACCGAAAGGCCGGGAGCCTGGTATTTCCCGCCGTTAGCTTCTCTTATTACCGCAGGCGGTCGGTTGTTGCTGGCCATGTTGGAGAAAAGTGTCGCTGACAGGGGTGGCACCTACCTGTTCTGCGACACAGATTCGCTGTGCATCGTTGGTTTGCAGGACGGCGGATTTGTCCCTTGTGCGGGCGGCCAGTATCTCCACAAAGGGAAACCCGCCATTAGAGCCCTTTCCCTGGATGATGTGAAATCCATTGCGGATGAGTTCAACCAGCTGAATCCTCCCTGGAACGAAGTGCGCTGCGCTCGTTGCCGGCCGAACGGTTCGACATGAGCCAATGGTCCCGCGCCCGCGTGAACATCGATTACCACATCGCCTTCGACGCCAACTTCTACAGCGTGCCCTACACGCTGGTTCAAGAGCTGATAGAAGTGCGCGCCACAGCGACCACCGTAGAGATTTTTCACAGGGGACAACGTGTGGCTTCGCATCTCCGCGGTCGTGGACGGGGTCAGGTGCTCACCGAGAAAGAACACCGACCAAAGAGCCATCAAGCGCATCTGGAGTGGACGCCTTCACGCATGGTGCACTGGGCCGAGCAGATCGGACCGCACACCGCTCGACTATTCGAGAGGATCCTGGCCGAGAAGCCGCATCCGGAGATGGGTTATCGCAGTTTGAGAAGATGTAAGGGCATTTGCGCGGAATGCAAGAATGCGTTTGCCGCACTAAAGGCGAGGGTCGACCGGCTCACTTTCAAGGGCAAGTACACCGAAGACGCACTCGTGCACGCGTCGAAGTGGTTCTTGACGGACGAATCTCTCCAGAGCCTCAATCCCGAGAGCGAACTCACGCAAGGCCAACGACCGCTTCGTTGAGACAGCACGATTTCGAAGTCGTTCCAAATTCTCAGGCAGCAGATATTCGGGTCCGTAGATGATTCTTAGGTACTCTGGACCACGGCATTTAATGGCCGGCTGGGTTAAGCCACGTCGCCCGCGCACAACGAACTCCTGAGGCTTTACGACCATACCTTCACCACCGCGACTGGTTAACGCTTCCCACCACTGCGTCGCCTCCTCCACGCTATTTGTATCGGTCACATCAACCTGCCTGTATGGCGTCGCGAGTAATAGACTGTCGCTCGCCCTACAAATCTCTTCAAGCTTGTCCATATGCCAGACGTGGTCCCGCTGCACATGGACTTGACCCTCTGTAGCAAGCAGGTGAAAGGGAGCGAGCTTCAAATCGCTGACCGTCTGAACGTCCCAGCAGTAACGCCTGTAAGAATCGACGTAAAGATTCGCAGCTGCGAGCCTCTGTTTTTGTCGCTCAGCAAGAAGCTGCGCCTCGCCATTCTTAGACGACAGGCTTTCCAGCAATGTGACCGTTTCCATCAGAGACAATTGCGCCGCCGTGCCGACAGCAGCGTACTGTTGGCGCAATAATTCCTGAGCTTTGGCCGACCAGGGCATCAATTCTGTGTCTAGGCAAATCCAATCCGTCCGAAATTGCTCCCAGACCCCCGCTATCCCGACGGCCTTGCATACCTTCTCGAGGAATTCTCTTTCGACTGCTGAATTATCGAAGAACCGTCTTCCCGTACGTGTATAACAAATGCCAATGCCTTCACCGACGACCCCGAAACGCCGCCGAGCTGCGTCTTCATCTCGACATACAATTACGACAGCCCGTGAGCCCATGTGCTTCTCCTCACACACGACCCGTGGTACACCTTCCCGTCGAAAATACGAGAAAGCCTCGGCTGGATGTTCAAGGAGCCCAGGCTGTGAAGTCGTTTCTGTGGGCGACATGGTCGGAGGTAGGTAGATTAGCCATTTCGGATTCGCAGCAAAGCGGCTCATGACTTCGAGAGCTGCCAGCGCGTTCTCCTCACGCAACGTCACATTGTGGTGAAGGCGGGTCGTAACAATCCGTTTCCCAACCACATCGTCGATATCGAGTAAGTCGTCATGAATCTGTTGAGAAGTGAGCGAGGGGCTGGATTCTTTTGGTCCCGCAAGGGGCCTGACCGGTTGAGCATAAGTCTGGCGTGCCGCAATCGAAACAAGCTCTTTCTCGGGGTAACGAAGAGCTGTCAAACTTCCCCCGAAGACACAACCCGTGTCGATGTTAATTGTTCGATTCAACCAATCAGGCTGCGGCACGGGCGTGTGGCCATACACGACCGTCGCCCTTCCCCGATACTCTGCGGCCCAGTTATAACGGACCGGCAGACCGAATTCATCCGTTTCGCCCGTGGTTTCTCCGTACAGAGCAAACTCGCGAACTTTGCCTGAGCCGCGACCTTGCATCTCCTCCTTCATTCCAGCATGGGCCACGACGAGTTTCCCGTCATCCAGAGCATAGTGACTGACAAGCCTGTCAATGAATTCAGAGACCTTGACGCGAAACTCCGGCGATTCCTTCTCCAGTTGCGCCAGCGAGTCAGCTAGTCCGTGGGTAATTTGAACGTCCTTACCCCGAAGTTTGCGCATCAGTTTGATATCGTGATTGCCGGGGACACACAGAGCCGTGCCTGCCTCGACCATACCCATAACTAAGCGAAGTACTTCAGAAATCTTCGGCCCTCGGTCCACTAGGTCACCGAGAAAAATCGCTTTCCGTCCCTCTGGCGGTTTAACAAAATAGCCTGCTGACGCCTCACCGTTGGAACGCGCCTCGACAAGGTAGCCAAGTTGTCCAAGTAAATCGCTAAGTTCCTCGAAGCAGCCGTGGATATCTCCAATGATGTCAAAGGGGCCATGTTCATGTTTCAGGTTGTTCCATAGCGGCTCGCGGATGATTTCAGCGGCATCAACCTCTTCCGGCGAGCGAAGAATATGCACCCGCCGGAAGCCTTCCCTCTCAAGGAGACGAAGCGCGTTGCGCAGTTGGCGGCTTTGTTGCCGAATCACGTGCGGGCCAAAATCTCGGTCAGGGCGACTGCGATTCCGCTCTTGGCATAGCTTTTCTGGTACGTCGAATACAATTGCGGCAGGGATGCAATGAAATTGCCGAGCTAGGGCAATGATGGGTTTACGTGCCTCCGGCTGCACATTTGTCGCATCGATGACAACCAGTTTGCCAGCCGCCAATCGTTTGGAGGCAATGAAGTAAAGGACATCAAATGCATCGTTTGTTGCGCCTTGGCTGTTTTCGTCGTCGGAGACAAGGCCACGACAAAAGTCTGAAGACAGAATCTCAGTTGCTCGGAAATGCTTTCGAGCAAAACTCGACTTGCCCGAACCTGAAGGGCCGACAAGGGCGACAACAGCGAGTTCCGGAATCGTCAGTTTCATGAGCGACTAAAAATACCCATCTGTGTGGGGCTACCTAATTCTGGGTCTTCAGGTCCGACGGGCACGAAACGAGCGGAATACCCAAATCGTTCAGCTATCCCCGTTGCCCAGGATTGAAATTCCGTACGCGTCCACTCAAAGCGATGGTCTTTGTGCCGCATCTTGCCTGCGGGCAGAGTTTCAAACCTAACGTTGTATTCGGCGTTCGGCGTTGTGACAACAACCGTGCGGGGACGAGCGAATTCGAACAGGACTCGTTCGAACGCGGCAAGACGGGGCGGGTCTTGATGCTCAATGACCTCGACCACCGTCGCAGCGTCGTAACCAGCTAAGCGCTTGTCTCTATAAGTCAGCGACCCATGAATCAGTCGGATGCGGTCTTTCTGCATCCTGGGTAAATCTTCAAGTCGCAACCTCTGTGAAGCAATTTTTAGAGCACGGTGCGAGACATCTAGGCCCACAATTTCAGCGAACTCCTTGCCGTTCAAAAGCTCGCGTAGAAGCCGACCTTCGCCACAGCCGAGGTCGAGAACACGCTTCGCACCGCTGCTGCGAATCGCGGAGATGACCGCTCCTATGCGTTGTTCAGCTAGACTGATTGGCTTTTCAATCGCTTCTTCTTCGCGGGCGTGAATTTCCGCTACTTCGTCTGCTGTTGGCTCTTCTTCACCAATAAGGCGACTCAATGCTTCGCGAGCGAGCCGCTTCTGATGTTTCAAATAGCGGTTTGTAATTAGCTCGCGCTCGGGGTGCTCGCGCAACCAACCTTCGCCGTGGCGTAGCAGCTTTTCTACTTCTGCGTCGCCTACCCAATAGTGCTTATCGTCGTCCAGCACGGGGATAAGGACATAGAGATGCGTAAGCAGGTCACTCAACTGAACCGTGCCTTTAAGGGTGACACTGAAATAAGGGCTTTCTCCCCATTGCGGGAATTTCTTGTCGAGCAAATGGCGGATTGCCATGACCTGATAGCCTAGTGGTTCGAAAAGTCTTTGCAGTAAGAGTTCACCACCGCGACAGGGCAGCACAGCTATATGAGCTTCCAAAGGCAGGGCGGTATCAGCGAGTTCCTGGCGCTCTTTGCTCCTTCCAGTCATTGCAGTACCAAAGGTACGAGCGATAGCGACGCTGAGGAAGGATGATGCCGCGTAAGGACGGTCGTTTACGTATTCCTCCAAAGTGTACCCTTCCCCGCTGGGTCCTCGCCGATTGCGGACAAGGCCGATTGGGTCGACCTCCAGCAGCAAGGCGGCAGTGCAACGCTCGGGTGTAGATTCCGGACAAAACACGTGAGCCTTGCCAAAGACCTGCTCAATCGAATGAATGCGGAAGGGGCTTTTATGCAAGAGGTAGCCCAAGTCGGTCGCCGGTTTCCGCGCGTATGAGATTGTGAGAAGCATTCTGGGGCGTTAAGTATTTTACTTGTGACCAATCATCGCCATCAAACCTTGTAGTTGCAGAGAGCTAAACACGTAAATGCATTAAAAAAGTAACACCTCAACGCGATGTGCATGCTTTGGAGCGAGGTGTGTTTGTGCTATGACATTACACAGTCAGCCGACAAAAAAGAAATATGTGAAGCAGCACAATTTGCGGGTGCACTATCGCGAAATTGTCGAAATCTAATCTAGGTGGAAACGGAATTCGGAGGGTGTATCACTTTTCCACTCTCTATAACCATACCAAAGTGAGAGCTGGGGTGCCTCGCGCTGGCTGAAGGGCGCCACCGCGAGCTCCAGGTTCGCGGGGCGGACAACTCAGTGCGGGCCCGACGCGGATCGGTTTGTGTCGTTCCCTGTGTCGTAACTGTGCAATGCTAACCCGTATCAACGGGGATCCTCTGGTGTCGTTCAGGCTCGAGTGCTTGCGGGCAGAAATCGCTAAAGCGCTGTACCATGCGGGACAACATGTCGCTCAGACTTCGTCAGGGCCTTTCGATCTCGGACGGGTAGGAGATTTGACACGGTGGAGGTCTGGGGTTCGCGTCCCCACGAGCCTACCATTTTTTGTCCCGCCGAGTTTTCTACCTGTGATTTCCTACCTGTGTTCTTGAGTTCGCTCAGCGCTCGGCGGCTCGTGAACAGGCACCAGTGACGCCGCCCGCCTACGACCAGCCCTTCTCAGGCCTGATGAGTGATCTGACTGCGTGAGGGAAGGCGCCTCATTTCAGCCAGCGAAAAAGTGGACGGGCGAGCGACCAGACCATCCACTTGCAGGCGCCAATCGGCAAAGCCGCCGGCCAGCAGCCGCTGGTAGGGATCGGTTTTCGGAGGCTCGCCGTTTACCGGAATGATCTTTGAAATCTCTCTCCGATTGAATTCCCGGGCATGCGAGTGGTGGGCCATCAGGATGCGCTGTGTCGCGTAGGTAAGTGTTTCTCCGCTACCAAAGAGGACGCTGTGATCGGGGGCTAAGAAGCCATAGTAAAGCTCTGACGTTAATCGTCCATTTGGGGCAATTGCGACTGGTTTCTATTCTTTAGTTCCATTGACACCGTGGAACAACGAAGCCACAGTAGGCACAAGACCGGGAGGATTTGGTCGATGGTAAAGTGCCCTGCTTGCGATCACGACGTTCGCACCCCATTTTTTCTTAACATAGATGCCTGGAGGCACCTCCTCTGCCCTCATTGCAAGGCAAGACTGGAAATGAAACCGCCGCGTTCTTTTCTATTAGCCCCGCTTATGGCACCCCTGTTTGTACTCGCGCGGCAGGGCCGCGTCTTAGAGGTCATTGCGTTCGTATATATGTTCGCAACCATCTTCCTTCTGCTTCTGGAAAGCCTCCGTCCTAAAGTGCAGCTCCGGAAAAAGCCTCTGCCCGAGCCCATTATCCGGCTAGAAATCGACGGTCCCTCAGATTAGGACGCTACCGGCGATTCCCTGTAGTAACCGGCGAACAAACTCCTTCCATGAGTTTGCATGTCGCGGAACGCGACACAACGGCGCACGAAAATATGCCGTCATCAAGAGCTACTTACAGTAGTCCGCCCGATGGCGGGCAGATGTACTCTCATGATCGCTACCAGAATGTTTCATTCAATGCTCCCCCGCTCGAATGTGTCCCAATTTGGAGGAAATGCACCAGACGCACTGTAACCGTCGAAAATAGGCGCCTCATGGCGCCGATCGTCACGACCTTCTGGAAGGAGGCGAAGCGGGCGGGTTAGCGAGAGGAGGTTGCTTACGCAGACCGCCAACCTTCAACCAACAGAGGCATCTTGATTTCGAGGGCCGTGATCCAGCGGTTGTCCTGTTCCGTCCCGCAGAACTGCCCGCTGTAGTACCAGAATGTCCCTGCGGGATCTCGTTCGTATTCGTCCGGGTGCTGATCCCGCGTAAGCCAGCATCGATAGTATACTTTGGACTCTATTGCGAGTCTCTTGATGTAACGCGAGTCTCCTTGCGGGCATTGTTGGCCATCTGAGGCCTCTGCCGTAAGGTCAATTTCAGTTCCAGGTTCCTTATAAAGGCACTTGTACTTTAGCTTGAGAGGTATCGGTGACGAAACAATCCTTAGATGTATCCAGTTGAATGCGCCTCCACTCGTCAGTCGCAGGAAAAGCAAGCCCTGTCTTGATCTGACATATTTTGGTCCGCCAGTCAGACTGTCTGAATACCCCAACTCGAAGACTGGAAAGTTTCCTTCCTTCTGTCCGGCTGCATTCGTCATGAGAAACCCTCGCTATGCCGAAAGTGCCAGCTTGCATGGCAGCTGAGCCTCGCATCGACGGCGGCCCAGGAGTGTAGCACGGTCGAAACGGAGAGTGCGGCCTAGCAACCGTGAAGGAATTCAGGCCTTTCGACCTACGCAGACCCTTGCGGCCTCGGGGGTACTCGCGCGCGGTACCCTGGTTCGACCTGCCCGCCCTGTGCGTGGCGTCCTCATGCTATTGTAGAAGTTACGCGTGCCGAAGGCAGCGACCTAGCCGCGTTGCCGAATGCGTTCCAACGATTGCAGACCGAGCAGCTGATCTGGCGCACCGACCACTCTCGCCGGCGGCGGCGGTTCATCGGTGGCGTGAGGAGCAAGCGAATGCCCTCCGAAAGCACGCATGCTGGGAGCCGCGTGCACATCGTCGGTGCAGGCCCCGTTGGTCTTATGCTGACGGCGTTGCTCCAGACGACGGGCACCTTCTCAATCCGCCTCTATGAAAAGCGACGCGAGTACACCCGTACTCGGATGGTCAAACTCGACTCGTATCTCGTGGCGGATTCAGTCGAAAGCTATTGTATCGACTACATCGATGGGGAGAACGTCGAGGCCGTCTTCGATAAAACAGAGCTTGATGAGGGCCTAGCGTTCAGACGGTCGATTCCTTCGGACCTAAAGGCGCTTCTTCGCAATTGGACGCAGGGGTTCTGCCCGCTCAACGGCATCGAACGCTCGCTTAGCGATCTGATCGATGCGCGCGCGTTAAATTCAGTGGAGCGCATCGCTTCGCCGGTAACGGCAGAGAGCGTGATTGCGATGTTGGAGCCGGAAGACATTTTGATCGACTGCACGGGCAGCAACTCGCTGCTTCGGGATTACGTTGCGCCCCCCGTCGGCGAGGTGGTGGGTGGAGGCACCAATACGTTCAAGATCCGGCTTGAATACGCGCTCGTCGTCACATTCCTGTATAGCCAGACATATATCTGCGACGAGTATTGCAAGTACTACAAAAATATCGAGAACGTGCGCTACAAGTTCATTCCAGCGGTCCACCGCACCTATTACGACCAAAGCGTCAGCCACGTAACGGGCATCGTCAATATCAGTGCCAAGGAGTTTGAGGCGATGCCGCCGCGATTCGACGGTCGGTGGCTGCGCGACAATTTCCCTGGGGCTGCTCAGTCGATGGACCACTTCATCCAAAAAATAAAACATGAAACCGGAGGTGAGATACTCGGCGAACTCGAGATCGTCCGCATTCCCCTGGAACTCTACCACGCCCGCAATGCGACCAGCAGGAAATGGCGCACAGTGGGTCTCACCGACCACCCTTTCGCAATCTCATCTGTTTTTTTGGTCGGCGATTCGGCCATTGGCTCGCCATACTTTCAGTCGATTTCGTTGGGCTTCGAGTGTGCGATGTTTCTGGCCGGACTTCTCGGGCAGAGCGGTCGGCCACTGACGGAAACGTTCAACCGATATGAAAACTACATTCATAAGCAATGGCTCCGCGTCTACATGCGCAGCAAGATGATCAAGCACAACAAGGATTTATTCGAGTCCCTCGATG
>Ga0126381_100004264_pt1 | contig 15549 bp, 13 predicted proteins | sample PanSoiMetPlot_28_FD_96465 | JGI IMG/M metagenome (GOLD analysis project Ga0126381, IMG submission 96465) | Tropical forest soil microbial communities from Panama - MetaG Plot_28 | ecosystem: Environmental > Terrestrial > Soil > Tropical forest > Bulk soil | place: Panama | collected 2016-02-17 | reverse complement strand
CTGAAGATGGCGCAGCTCGGTTACCGCACCGGCATTCTCGATCTCACGCGGGGCGAGATGGGGACGCGCGGTTCCGCGGAAGACCGCGAGCGGGAGGCGGCGGAGGCGGCGCGGATCCTGCGGGTCGCGTGGCGTGGAGCGCTCGATATTCGTGACGGGCGCGTGGAGAACACGTTTGAGAACAAGTTGAAGGTCGCGCGCGTGCTGCGCGAGCAGAGGCCACGCGTGGTGATTCTGCCGTACTGGAAGGGGCGGCATCCGGATCACTACACGGCGTCGACGCTGGGGTATGAGGCGTGTTTTTTGGCGGGACTGGCGAAAGTAAACGTCGGAGACGATACTCTGAGGGCGGGACGCCCTCAGGACAGCCGGCAGGATGCCGGCGCTACAAACGCAGCCGTTACGAACGCCGGCGCTACAAGTTTTGAGGCTGCGCCGCACCGTCCGTTCAAAATCATTTACGCGACGTTGTATTACGACCTGCGGCCCACCTTCGTTGTCGATATCACTGACCAGTTCGAGGCGCGTTTTCAGTCGTTGATGGCGTACAAGACGCAGTTCTCCGATCAGGAGGCGGGTAAGGACCTGTTTCCTGCGCAGAAAGAGATCCGCACGCGCGTCGAGGCGATGGCGCGCTTCTACGGCATGCTCGGCGGGGTGGAGATGGCCGAACCATTTCTGCAGAAAGAAGTTGGATTAGTCGACGACTTGCTGATGATTCCGGTGAAATCAATTTAGAACCAGGCGTCAGGTCTCAGGTGCCGGGTGTCAGGTATCAGGTGTCAGTTCCCAGGCTACAAGCGGCGTCCGCCGTCGATGTTCAGTCTTCGGCTTTCGGTATCTGGATGCCCGTTCCGGTAGCTCGTTGCAAGTGGCTGTCCCAGAGATTAGCCCTTTCCGACTTTGTTCTCTCTACTTCTTTAGTGCCACGGCGACGCCGTCGCGAAGGGGCAGGATCGTCGGATAAAAGCCGGACGATTTGTAGAGCTGGCGATTGAATTCCTGAATTGCCTCCGTGCTCGCGTCTTTTGGATTCTTCTCGACGACACGCGCGCTCCATAGAACGTTGTCGGTCACAAACAGGCCGCCTTTTTTCAGACGCGGCGGAACCAGGCGCAGCACGCGCGGATAGTCTTCCTTGTCGATGTCGTTGAAGACGATGTCGAATTCCTGCTTCTGTTCCGAGAGAACTTCAATTGCGTCGCCGATATGGACGGTGATCTGCTCGGCCACCCCGGCACGCTCAAAGTAACTGCGCGCCTGCGCGGCGTTTTTCTTGTCACTGTCGGTGTAGTGGACCCGGCCGTTTTTGCCGACGGCGCGCGCCCACCAGATCGTCGAGTAGCCGATCGCCGATCCCATCTCGAAGACGGTTTTCGCGCCCGTCATCATCACGAGTTGCTGAAAAAAGCGCCCGACCGCGGGACCGACGATAGGGATCTTGCGGCGCGTGGCCTCGGCTTCGATTTCGGCAAGAACCTCGTCACGCGGCGGAAGCAGGTCGTACAGGTAGTTGTCGACGTCGGGCTGCGTGACGAATCCGTGATGGCGCCAGGTGGCGGGATCGGGTGCAGTAGACAAGCAAGGCCTCCAAGTGATCGCTGACGGAAGATTGTAGATTTTCGATCGAAGATTGGGAACTGGGATGGGGACTGCGAAGGCTTACTTCTTTCTCTCTACCAGGTAGCGCGCCAGATCTTTCAAGGTCTCGGCGCGATCGCCGAACGTATCCAATTCCGCGAAGGCGCATTGCACGAGCGAGTCGGCTTTCTTCAACGACTCGTCGATTCCGAACAGGGACGGATACGTCGCCTTCTCGGCGGCGGTATCTTTCCCCGCAGTCTTGCCCAGCTGTTCGGAGGTCTGAGTGACGTCGAGCACGTCGTCGACGATCTGGAACGCGAGACCGATCTGACGCCCGAACGAGCGCAGGTGCTTGACTTGCTCGGCGCGCGCGCAAGCGTAGATCCCGCCGCTGACGAGGCTCGCCGTGATGAGAGCCGCGGTCTTTGCGCGATGAATGTATTCCAGCATCTTGATGTCGGGCTTTACGTGCTCGGCTTCGAGATCGACCACCTGGCCGCCGATCATCCCGTCAATCGTGCCGGTGCCGTGAGCGATCTCTTCGATGATGTGTACGCGCGCTTCAGGTGGGCACTTCAGGCGCGAGAGAATTTCGTAAGCCTGGGTCTGCAGAGCGTCGCCTGCAAGAATCGCGATTGCTTCTCCGAAGATGACGTGGCACGTGGGCCGCCCGCGACGCAGGTCGTCGTTGTCGAGCGCGGGGAGATCGTCGTGAATGAGCGAATAAGTGTGCAGCATCTCGAGTGCCGCACCGAGCTCGTCGATGCCGTCGGGAAGGGAACCGGCGACCATGCGTCCGGCTTCCATGCAGAGAATTGGACGCAGCCGCTTGCCACCCGCGAACACGCTGTGCCGCATCGCTTTATGAATCGATGCGGGATGCTGCGTTTCCGGGGGAATCAGGCGTTCGAGCGCCTGATCAGCCGCGATGCGGCCCTGTTCCAATGTGTCCTGGAGCATGGGAGTCGAGTATAGCAAGCAGCCTGTGGCTGATGGCTGGCAGCTAATAGCTAGTGGCTAGCTGGCTTATTCGGAGTTGGTGAGTGGCTATAGCGGAAATATTTCGCTACCAGCCACAAGCCACCTGCCACGAGCCAAAAAGCAATCGGAGACGCTTTGCAGCGCCTCCGATTTCACGTCGCGTGATGAGAACACTCCTGGCGTTCCCCCATCAATCACGCGTGAGCTTGCTCGAGCAGAGCGTTGCGCTCTGCGGATTGCACGATGCCCTGCGTATCGCAAGCAGGACACATATCGCTGGCGCCAGCATTGAGCGCCGCGGTCCACATCTCTTCGTCGGCTACACGGTGCGTGCAGACGATCGACACTCCCGGAAATTCGCGATGCAACTGCGTCACTTCCGCCAGGCACGAAGCCTCGATGTCGACGACGGCGACTTCGGCGCGATAGCGTGCGATGCACGTGCGTAATGACTCGACCGAGTTGGCTACGTGCACCGCGTGGTAGTGAAGGCTGAGGGTTCCGGCGAGCGACTGCGCCAGGCGCGAGTCGCTTTGGAATACAACGATCGACAGGGCTTGCATACGTCACCCACAATTACCGTTGTTCACGGTGGAGGAGGCTGCGGCGACCGCGTCTGTGTGAAACGGAACCGCAGACGTTACAAATGAGCAACGATCCGGGCTGTCTACCTTCCTGCTGTTGGACGTTCGTTCTGAGCTTCGAATGGTACGGGCTGCAACTTGCCGTTTTGCTTGAGAAGGATTTCGACTTTCCCTTCGGCCTGCTCGAGTTCTTTGCGGCACGATGCCGAAAGCTGCATGCCTTCTTCAAATAGCGTGAGCGATTTTTCCAGGGGCGCGTCGCCCTTCTCCAGTTCCTGAACAATTTTCTCCAGGCGCTGGAGGCACTCTTCAAATTTCGCCAAGGATGAACTCCTGCATCTATTTTACTGCACCTGTTGGCTGCGGAAGTCCAGTAAATTCGATGTAAGAAGCGTAAAGATACGCCACGATGAGACGAGAGAACGATTACTGAATCGTGAAAACGATTACGAGAAATGCCATAACGATTTGGCATTGTCGACTTTTTCAGATGCGCTGTTGTTATCTTTTTCTTTGAACGGAAAAGGTAGTTGCAACAGTCGCGCAAGATTTCTCGTGGATCAAATGGACACTAGCCGGATACTGCGCCAGAGCCGAACTCGCCGCCGAGATTCAACGTCGCCGGCTTTCGTTGTCAGCGATCAGATTCGCTCAGGAGAGATCCACTTCGGCGATGAAAGACCACGCCACCAAAACGCGTGAAGAAGCTGTCAGAAGAACTCGAAGAGTTAGAACGCGAGTACCACGCGCTCAACGTGGAACAGATCAGGGACGAGCTCGCCAACGGCTGACCATGCGCCTTTGATGCCGCGACGTTCCGTCGTCAGGCTCGCGACCCGTAGCAAACTGAGGGCATTTGTCGAATCGGATATCATTCCGGCAATGTCAGTGTGGATGCGTGTCATGGAGGTCGAATGAAACGAACATTGGTGTTCGTTGCCGTGATGTTTGTTTGTGCGTTGAGCTGGTGCCAGGAAAAGTCGGCTACGCCTTCGTCCCCGGCCGCGAGTCAAACATTCACAAATCCGTTGCTGCCCACCGGTCCCGATCCGTGGGTAATCTACAAAGACGGCTTCTATTACTACATGAACACCACCGGGATGAATCTCACGATCTGGAAGACGCGCAGCATCGCGGATCTGAAGACCGCTGAGAAAAAAGTTGTGTGGCGGCCGCCAGCTTCGGGTCCGTACTCGCATGAGGTCTGGGCGCCCGAGCTGCATTTTCTGAACGGCAACTGGTACATCTACTTCGCCGCCGACGCGGGCACAAATCAGACGCATCGTGTGTGGGTGATCGAGAACAGGTCGGCGGATCCGCTGCAAGGCGAGTGGGCGATGAAGGGCAAACTTGCCGATCCGTCGGACAAGTGGGCCATCGATCCCACGGTGTTTGAAAACGGCGCCCGGATGTATGCGGCGTGGTCCGGTTGGGAAGGCGACATCAACGGCACGCAGTCGATATTCATCGCCGAACTCGAGAACCCGTGGACGATCAAGGGCCAGCGCTCGAAGATTTCGACGCCGGAATATCCGTGGGAGAAGATGGGCGACCGCGATCGTCAGATGAAGCGCGAGCTGGAGAGAAATCCGGCCCTCGATGTGGACGAGCCGGTACACATCGACGTCAACGAAGGGCCGGAGGTGTTGCAGCACGACAGCAAGATTTTCATGGTGTATTCGGCGAGTGCGTGCTGGACCGACTATTACGAACTGGGGATGCTAACGGCTTCGGCGAGCGATGATCTGCTGAACCCGGCGTCGTGGAAGAAGTCACCACTCGCAATGTTCTGGCAGTCGCCGAAGGCCCACGCCTACGGCAGCGGTCACAACAGCTTCTTCAAGTCACCCGACAGAACAGAAGATTGGATCATCTACCACGCGAATTCGGAACCGAATCAGGGATGCGGTGCGCATCGCGCCCCGCGAGCCCAACCGTTCACGTGGAAGGCCGAAGGTACGCCAGATTTTGGCAGGCCAGTCGCGGTGGGCGAGCCGGTAAAGACACCGTCGGGGGAAGCGGTGAAATGAGCCGCCAGCGATGGTGCCCCAGGTTCGCGTCCGTTCTTTGGGACACTAACCCCGAAGTTGACCTAGATTCGGTCGCACCTACACGGGCGCCGTCGGACGCGCATTCACACCTAGCGCTTCCAGCACATCGACCGCGGCTGCGTATTTTCCGTTCGGGGCGCTGATCTGCGCGCCCTGCACCATTTGGCGAACGGCGATCAACATTTCGCGGGCGATCGCGACGCCTTCCTGCCGGGCGGCTTCCGGAGTCGCGGCTTTGGCCATGCGCTCGACGATCGCGTCCGGCACCGAGACGCGCAGTTCGTTCTTCATGAACTCGGCGTTGCGAACGCTCACCAGAGGCCAGATCCCGGCGACCACCGGAATGCGGTGGTGCTCGATTTGCTTGAGGAAACTTTCGAGGAGCGCAAGGTCAAACACGGGTTGCGTAACCGCATACTCGGCGCCCGCTTCCACTTTGTAGGCAAAACGGCGAATCTCTTCGTCGATATTCGGCAGGCCGGGATTCGCGCCCACGCCGATCACGAATCCTGTTCCCGAGCCGATGGCGTTGCCGCCGATATCGAGCCCCCGGTTCAAGTTGTGCACGATGTTTACCAGGCCGATCGCGTCAACGTCGAAGACGGCGGTCGCGTCGGGATAGTTGCCCATCTTCGGCGGATCGCCGGTGATGCAGATGAGGTTGCGAATGCCGGTAGCCGATGCGCCCAGCAAGTCCGATTGAATCCCAAGCACGTTGCGATCGCGGCACGTGTAGTGCAGAATTGCCTCGATGCCCACATCGCGCTGAACAATCAACGATAGAGCCTGGTTCGATATGCGCGCCGAGGCGCGGGGGCTGTCCGGAATGTTAATCCCGTCGACACCTACCGACTTCAGAAAGCGCGCGCCTTCGACTTCCTTTCGGATATCGATGCCCTTGGGAGGGACAATTTCGACCATGGTGACGAACTCGCCCTTTCCCAGCTTGCAGCCGAGACGCGAGCGATTCTCCATGGGTTCGACCGTGGTCGTCGAAACCGAAGGATGAGGCGTGCTCACCTGCACGCGTGCGGCTTTGGCTTCGCCGGCGCGAAGAGCCGACTTCATCACGCGAATGTGATCGGGCGTGGTTCCGCAGCAGCCGCCTACGAGGCGAACGCCGGCCGCGACAAACTTGCGCGCGTAGCTCGCCATGTATTCCGGCGAACACAGATAGATGTTGCGGCCCTCGACCGAACGCGGCATTCCGGCATTGGGTTGTGCAGCCAGTGGCAGGGTGGTGACCGCGCGGACACGCTCGATAGCGTCGAGCATCGCGACCGGCCCGATGCTGCAATTGACGCCGATGACGTCGGCTCCCCAGTCGGCCAGCTTTGCCGCGAAGTTTTCGGGATCGGAACCATCGAGACAATTAGCGTCTTCGTCGACGGTGACCGACGCGACGACCGGCAAGTTGGGATTCACATCGCGTGCGGCAAGAAGAGCCTGGTGAAGTTCCTCGACGTAACCGAACGTTTCGAGGATGAGCAGATTCACGCCGCCTTCATTCAGCGCGGCAATCTGTTCGCGGAACGCGGCGCGCGCTTCTTCAAACGATGTTTTGCCCAGCGGTTCAATTCGAATGCCCAGCGGGCCAACCGAACCTGCGACCCACACATCGAAGCTCTTGGCGGCTTCATGGGCTAACTGCGCGCCGGCCAGGTTCACCTCGCGGACTTTGTCCGCCAAACTGTGCCGGCCCAACCGGAAGCTGTTCGCTCCAAACGTGTTGGTTTCAATAATTTCCGCGCCACAGTGCAAGTAGTCCTGATGCACGGACCGGATCAGGTCGGGTTGCGACAGATTCAGTTCGTCATACGAACGGTTGATGAAGATTCCTTTGGCATACAGAAGTGTGCCCATCGCGCCGTCGCACAAAATGGGGGCTTTGCTGAGCCGGGTAAGAAAGTCCTGGGGCATGTGGTTTTGAGAATACAAGATGACTGCGAGTTTTGCCTACGCGAGGCGCGGGGCGCGGCTTTCGAACGCAGAGGGCGGATTGACCACCGCGGTGGGGACCGTTAAGGCGCGAAGGGGTTTGTTATAATCCGAGGTTTTGCGTACAAATCTTTGTCCATCATGCTCTTGGGAGTTTCTCGTTTGAAGAGAGCCGTCGCCGCTTTGTCGGTCATTTTGCTGGCCGGAATCACTTTAGTTTCATGCGGAAAGTCTACCCCTCCGAACAGTGGCACCACCGGTCTGAAGTTTCGCGCATTCATCTCACAGGACGTAACAAATTCCACGGGCACAATCAGCTCTGGGATCCTGATCGCGAACGCAAAGAAAGACCTGCTCGCCGGACGGACCACGGCAGGAACTGGATGCGGAGGCGGAATTCTTTCCACCGGGTCGTTTCTGCCCACCACTTTGGTCGAGTCCGACAACCGCCAGTTCACGCTGGCGCTGAGTCTCGATAACACACAGTTTGAAATCATCAGCAACTCGAACGAATCGGGCACCAGTTGTGTGAACCTGGCACCCGCCTATACGCAAAGCGTCGCGATATCCCCCGATTCCACGACCATTTATGCGGCCTCGCCGACCGTGGCCATCCCGGGCGGGCTTCCCGGAGCGGTCCTCGTCATTGGAACGTCGACCGGGCAGATCAGTTCGAAGATCCCCGTGGCAAGCGCACAGACGATTGTGAAAAGCGGCGACGGGAGCCGCATCCTCGCATTCAGTAACAGCACTGACCTGAATAATCAGAGCGCCAATGTGAACACGATTGCGGTCGTGTCGCCGTTCAACGTAGTCACCGGACAGCAGAATGCGACGTGTCCGACGGCGGCGACGGTTGTGCCTCCCAATCAGCCGGTCTGCCAGTTCGTGAACGGATTTGATCATCCGACCTTCGGTTTTTTCAGCAGCGATAACACGCAGGCGTGGATCTTGAACTGCGGTCCGGAGTGCGGAGGAACGCAGGCCAGCGTGCAGGTGCTCGATCTTGTCCACGGAACCGCTGGGGTTACCGTTCCCCTGGGAGCTGCCGAAACGGCGTTCATGGTGAACCAGACCCTTTACGTAGCCGGGACGCCACAGTCGCCAAACAACTCGTGCACCGGCATTACGACGGCTGCGCCGACCTGCGGAAGGCTCTATGTTGTCGACCTGCCATCGATGACGCTGACGAACACGCTGGTGATCACCGACGGTTTCCACACGCAGGTGAATATCCAGGACGGCCAACTGTTCGTCGGCTCCAAAGACTGCTCGAACGTTGTTCCGCCGCCTGCGCCGGCGACAGGAGAGCAACGCGGGTGCCTGACGATCGTGAACACGGTGACGTCGAACCTGGCCCAGGGCAACGTCATCTTTCCGGCGGAGAACGGCGATGTGACCGGCCTGCAACCGATCACGGGCCGCACGATTATGTATGTAGTGGTCGGCGGCGCCCTGCACATTTACGACACGACCACCGACAAAATCCATACGGTTACTTCGATCACGATTATTGGGAATGCGGTGGATGTGAAGCTGGCGGATTTTTAGGGGGCAGGTGTCAGGGCTCAGGTCTCGAGTGTCAGGGCTGGCTGTAGCTGGCGTTGTGCAGGATCCTTCGGTGCCTTCACGATTGGATGGATTTGAAGTGAGTGATCATCCCATTCAATAGTCTGCCAACTTCCGATGTCAGGCTCCTCATTTGGAAGCAATCTTGTTCGTTTAGATATCCCAACTTTTGCGCGATCATACTCTGCGTTTCTACTCGAGCAGTGATCCTCGCGCTTGAAACAGCAACTGTGTCAACTCCTTCGACGAATGCCGACCTTTCCCTTCGGCGATGTTGCTCGGCACCGAAATCGCCGCCCTACGTATCTGCGTCGTAAGACAAAAGGTCTCATCCCCAGGGAACATGCGAGTGCAACGGTAGACTTGCAGAACCAATTCCATCGACTTTTGCCACACAAGTAGGTCTTGGTAGCTTGTGCTCATTCCGATCAACGTAGAACACTCTGGCATGTATTTCTGGTGATAAGTGTCACCAGACGGTGTTTAGGTGTCGGCGTAATTCCCAAACTGGCGGTTTGTCCTGACACCTGAAACCTGAGACCCGACGCCTGAGACCTATCTTCCCGGCGTCATCCTCAACTCATGCTGCTTTGACGTGCTCACGGCTTTTTGCGAGAAGGGAAGTAAAAGCGTCGTTCCTTCGTACCAGGCCTTCCACTGGTCCATGTAATAAGGACTGAGGAAATTGCCGCCTTGTCCGGTGACGGTGTTCAGTGTCGACTGATCGAGATTGGAGAGATCGGCAGTGTAACGTTCGGATGGGCCGAAGGTGCGGTGAACCTGCTTGACCGTGAAGCTGCCGCCAGACTGATCATTCAAGCCGGGTCCGGTCCAGCGGCCGATGAGCGGAAGACGGCCCAGGACCGGATGATCGATATCGATGGGTGCAAATCTTCCCCAGTGCCACTGCGCCAATTCCTGCGGCGCGTCGGGAGCACTGACAGCCGCTTCAACAGCGGCGGCGAGCAATGCATCGTAATCCGAGTAATTTTCCGGAAGCCAGCGCTTCGGCTGGCGGGTCAGAATATTCTCGAGCCATACCGACGACATGAACCAGTGATAGTCCTTCCAACTTAACGAAGTGGAGTCTTGCACAGCGATTATGTCGCCGGGTTTTGCAGCGTTGTCTTTCGCAGCCGGACCGAGTTTCGGCTCGAGCAGCAAGCGCCGCAGTTCCGATTGCGCGCGGTTTTCGATCGTTGCGGCGGCGGAGTCGATCGTCAGGCGGCCATCCCAGTCGCGCATCAGGTCCCGGGCCTGTTGCGCGCGTTTGGAGAGACCTTTCTTCTGGTCGAGCGCATAGACGAAACGTTCCGCGCAAAAACGGTCGAAGGCAGAGTAAACGTCGGTCTGCAACGAAAGCATATCGGCCGCGGAAAACTTCTTGCCCGATTCGAGCACCCGATAGATGCGCTCGGTACGCCACGGCGCGTCCCATTCCGTGCTCACGCTGTACGGATATTTATTCGGTGTGATCCGGCCATTCGCCGTGGCGATGATGCCCTCGGGTGGATCGTAAACGTTGGGCAGTTTGTCGAAGGGGATGTAGCCGGTCCATTCGTGATCGTCGTCGGCGCCAGTGACGGGAAGGCTGCCGTCGCCAGACTTTCGGATGGGCACATGCGCGGTGGCATGGTAGCCGATGTGACCGTCAGCGTCGGCGTAGACGGCGTTCTGCGCGGGCGAGTCCCAAGTCGCGAGTGCCTTCAGAAACTCGTCCCAGTTCCGTGCCGAATCGACATCGAAGAATGGATTGTGTAGCGAGTCGTAGAGCGTCCACTTCAGCGCGATCTTGCGCGTTTCACCGGGAATGAGATCTGTGATGATCGGTCCGTGGCGCGTGACCACGACGTCGAGCCGAACGTCGGACTGACCCTTCACATGGATGATCTCTTCGCGATGTTCCGGATCGCGCCATTCGGAAGCGGGATCTTTCTTTGACAGCGGCGGCGCTTTGTACTTTCCCTGATCGTTGAATTCTTCAATGAACAGATCTTCGACGGTGGGCCCGACGTTGGTGAACCCCCACGCAATGCGCTGGTTATGGCCGACGATCACGAAAGGCAACCCGGGCAGCGTGACGCCGATGACGTCGTAATTGTCAGAGCGCAGATGCGCCTCATACCACAGGTTCGGCATCTGGTGGTTGAGATGCATATCGTTCGAGAGCATCGGCTTGCCCGTGGTGGTGTGCGCGCCGGACACGACCCAGTTGTTGGAACCGGGAACTAGCTCTGGACGTGTGGGAATTTGCGAGGCGACAGCAGAGCCGCTGCCCAGCGCGTGTCTTGCGATGTTGCTGTCCGAACCCTCCATCTCATCGTCGTCATCGTCGTTCTTGTCTTGCGGCTTGAGTTCTTCGATGCGATGGGTTTTGGCCGACGGAGGTCGGTCGTGCCACGATGTATTTACGTAGAGGTCGGCGGTCAGCTCAGGCCCAAGTTTTGCGAGAATCTTCTCGCGTTCGAGCGCGCTGACGTAAGTTCCATGATTCAGATCCTGAATCAGACGTGCGCCAATCACCATGGAATCTTCCGCCACCCATCGCCTCGGCTTGTACCCCATCAGGCGGAATTCGATCGGCAAATTGTCGCGGTGCGAATCGATGAAGGCGTTGACGCCGCGGGTGTAGGCCTCGAAGTAGGAACGGTCACGCGCAGAAAGTGCAGCCACAGCTTTCTCGGCTGCATTGCGCAAGCCAAGGATGCGCTGCTCGCGGTCATGTTTGAGCAGGGCAGGCCCCACGATCTCGGCCATGTCCCCGGCAGCGAAGCGGCGCATGATGTCCATCTGCCAGAGCCGGTCTTGGGCGGTGACATAGCCTTGCGCGAAAAAAACATCGTCGAGCGACTTGGCGTCGATCGTTGGGACGCCGTGTTGATCGCGGATCACGTCGACTGGAGACGAGATCCCCGCAACGGAAACGTTGCCATCAAGCTGAGGAAGGGCCGACCGTGCGATCGAATAAAAGTATGCTGCCGCACCGGCCGTGATCATCAGGACAGCCATCATGAGGCCGAGCACAATGCGCGGCCACAAACGGCGCCGGACCGGTGGGGCGTAAGTTAGGTTTTCTGCGGGCGTGGTGACCATCGGGAACCTTGATTGTAGGAGGAAATGCGGGTGGATGTCAGCCTGAGTTGTGCACGGGAAGGCGAATGGGCGAGGGCGCCCGTTTTCCTAGTTGAATTTCATTTTCAAGATGCGAATGGTATCCTGAGGCGGTTGAACAGCGCCCTTGACGGGCCAGGTGGCGGGCGTTTCCACGATCGCGAAGCCGGCCGTCCCGAGTGTCCCCGATTCCACCCATGCTGCAAAAACGAATCGATGATCAGCCCTCCATCTCGCCCCAGATGGTGCGCGAGGCGCAGGGGATTCTCCATCAGCACCTGAAACGTGTGGGCTTGAAGCAGACCGCCCAGCGCGACACAATCCTGCGGGCATTTCTGGAGACGCGCGAACATTTATCCACTGACGAGCTGCACCGTCTGGTTCAGAAGAAAGATCCGAAGATCGGATACACCACCGTCTACCGCACACTGAAACTGTTAGCTGAATGTGGGCTTGCCAGCGAGGTTGCGTTTCACGACGGCATCGCACGCTATGAGTATCAGTACAACCGGCGTAGCCATCATCACATGGTCTGCACGGGTTGCGGGAGTTCGGTCGAGTTTTTCTCGAGCGAGGTGGACAAACTCGAGCAGGAGATTGGGCGCAAATACCATTACATGACGACGCGCCACAGTTTTCAGATTTACGGCGTGTGCGAAGAGTGCAGGAAGAAGAACGGCTCGCGCCGGATCGTATAAGAAATTCAAGGGACCTGAGGAGAGATGGCTTTGGTGAAAATGGCGCGCTTGATCCTCTTTACCGGGCAGATCGACGCGATGAGCAAGTTCTATGGAGAAGTTCTTGGACTAAGTCAGGTCTCCAATGAAAAGGGATGGCGCGAATTTGACGCCGGCGGTTCGCGCATTGCGTTGCATTCAGGGCCGTCATCGCCGGGGCGCAAGGGACCAAAGATTGTTTTTCACGCACGCGACGTTACCGCCATGCGCGAAACGCTGGTGGCGCGCGGCGCACGGTTCGGGAAGGTCCGACAAGGGGATGTGTTTTGCCTGTGCGATGGCAAAGATCCCGACGGCAATCCCATTCAGTTGTCCGATCGATGATTCATTGACCCTTTGGGAGTAAGCATGTCGATTTCCTGTGGCTACTGCGGCGCTTCTATGCCGGATATTTCGGAGTTTTGCCCGCGCTGCGGACGTCCGGTGCGCGAGGGAACGTCGTTTGCTCCCGATCCGGAGGAGTTGGTCGAGGCTGTTCGCGCGGAAGAAGCCGACGAAGAGGCTCGAAAGGCGCTGCCTCCAGTGCCGCAAGGCGACCGCTACGTGGGCGCGCTCGCGTACTTCACTTTCATCCCTGCGGTGGTCTTCATTTTCCTGAAACAATTTCAGGAAAGAAAGTTTGTGCGCTTCCACGCATTTCAAAGTGTTTTCTTCTGGGGATTGGCAATCGTTCTTCTGCTCGCCGGTTTCTTCGCATCGTCCATCGGATTGCTTTTCATGTGGCTGCTCGTGGGCGCGCTCGTGGGGTTGGCGCTTTTCTTTACGTGGGCCGTGCTTTCGATCAAAGCGCTCCAGGGCGAGTATTTCGAGTTGCCATGGCTGGGTGCGTTGGCCGAACAACAGGCCGAACGGTGATGTTGAGCTTTTAGGTTAGAAAACCTGCAGGCGGTTCGCGAATGCCGGCTCTTCATCTTTGGGCCTACAAGTTTTAGGGATGGTATATCGCTGCCCGCAGTCCTACTCCGCTGGTAACTCGACGCGCCGCGGCAGAGTGTTATCCTACTGAAACCCCCGCAAATCATGAGGCCGTAAATTCTTCATGTCCGATCCCAACACACCTGAAATCGAATCATCCAACGAGACCACCGAGTCGTTTAAGGATGTCCTGTCGCAGTACGAGCGCGGCAAGCGCAAGCCGGAAGCCGGCAGCGGGGGCCGTGAAGGCACCGTCATCGCCATCACCGCAGACTCGATCGTGCTCGACATCGGCTTCAAAACCGAAGGCATTCTGCCGCTTTCTTCCGACCTGAACGCTCACACGGTAAAGCCCGGCGACAAGTTGCTCGTCACGGTCAAGGGCCGCGACCCGGAGGGCTATTACGAACTGGTGCGCGGAAAAATCGATCGTCCAACCGATTGGGCAGCGCTTGAGCAGTCGTTCAACCAGAAGTCGACGATCATGGGCACAGTCACCGGCGTTGTGAAGGGCGGGCTGAGCGTGGACGTTGGGGTGCGCGCCTTCATGCCGGCTTCGCGAAGCGGCGCAAGGGACGCGGCTGAGATGGAAAAGCTGGTTGGACAGGAGATCCGCTGCCGCATCACGAAGATCGACGCGACCGAGGAAGATGTTGTCGTCGATCGGAGGATCATCTCGGAAGAAGAGGAGCGCAGCGCGAAAGAGCGCCGCTATTCGGAGTTGAAAGAGGGCGACACCGTGCGCGGTGCGGTTCGCAGCCTCGCCGATTACGGCGCATTTGTCGATATCGGCGGTATCGACGGCCTGCTGCACGTGAGCGATATTTCCTGGAGCCGGATTAACAAACCCAGCGATGTTTTGACTGAGGGGCAGGAAGTGGAAGTTCGCGTACTGAAGATCGATCCCGACAAGCGGCGGATTTCACTCGGCATGAAGCAGCTTCAACCCCACCCTTGGGACGCGGTGGCCGATAAATACAAAGTCGGGGAGCGCGTGCGCGGCGTGGTCACGCGGCTGATGGAATTTGGCGCGTTCGTGGAAATTGAGCCTGGGATCGAAGGTTTGATCCACATCTCCGAAATGTCATGGGGCAAGAAGGTGAAGAAATCCAGCGACGTGGTGAAGCCCGGCGAAACGGTAGAGGCCGTGATCCTTGGAGTGAATGCAGGGGAACGCCGCATTTCGCTGGGGCTGAAACAGGCGCTCGGCGATCCGTGGCGCGACGTCGAAAAGAATCTCGCGATCGGGGCTGTGGTCGAAGGGCCGATCGCAAGCATCACCAAGTTCGGCGCGTTCGTGCAAGTCGCTGAAGGTGTCGAAGGCATGATCCACGTCAGCGAGATCAGCGCCGAAAAGAGAATTAATCATCCGCAGGATGCTCTTCGACTGGGCCAAGTCGTTAAAGCACAGGTGCTCGCCATCGACACGGAAAAGCACCAATTGCGGCTGAGCATCAAGCAGTTGGTGCCGAGCGATCTGGACGAATACGTCGCCGAGCACAAAGAAGGGGACGTCGTTTCAGGCCGCGTGGTGAATGTCTCGGGCGGTCATGCGCGGGTCGAACTCGGGGAAGGCATTCAAGCGAACGGTGATCTGAGTAAGAGCGCCCAAAGTGCGAACGCGCAGAGTGCTTCGGCTTCTTCATCGGGGAAAGCAGACCTGTCATCGCTGGGATCGATGTTGCAGGCCCGCTGGAAAAGTGGTGGCCCCGTCGTCAGCAGCAAGCCGGACGAGATTCGTGCGGGGGAGATCCGGAAGTTCCGTATCTGCAAGCTGGATGCGGCGGCCAAGAAGATCGAGTTGGAGTTGGCTTAGGAACCTCTGTGTCGCTCGACCCCGAGAAATGCAATCCGCCTGAAGTGAGAGTCGTTGTAACGCAGGCGCTCATTCTAAAAGAGCTGTATATGAAAGCTGTGGCCACTCCTCCTCCCGACTACCTCGCTCAATGCATGAAGGTTTGGAGCCACGAGGATCGCCAGTCGTTGATCGACAAAATGCAAGGTTTGTATACGGCAAGAATTGCCAAACTCCGCGAAAGCGGCCTATGGGATCTCCTTGACGGCAAAGAACGCGCGTTG
>Ga0126381_100004262_pt1 | contig 15550 bp, 15 predicted proteins | sample PanSoiMetPlot_28_FD_96465 | JGI IMG/M metagenome (GOLD analysis project Ga0126381, IMG submission 96465) | Tropical forest soil microbial communities from Panama - MetaG Plot_28 | ecosystem: Environmental > Terrestrial > Soil > Tropical forest > Bulk soil | place: Panama | collected 2016-02-17 | reverse complement strand
GACCAACGTGAGCGTCGTCAGCAGCACCAGTATCACTGCAACTACGCCGGCCGGCAGTGCCGGTGCGGTAACGGTGACGGTGACGGTGAACGGACAGAGCGGCAGTTTGGCGAGCGGATTCAGTTACATTAGTCAGCCTACGGTAAGCGGCGTGAGCCCGAACAGTGGCCCGACCTCAGGCGGAACAGCGGTGACGATCACGGGGACGAACTTTGCAGCGGGTGCAACCGTAACCATCGGCAGCGCGGCGGCGACCAACGTGAGCGTCGTCAGCAGCACCAGTATCACTGCAACTACGCCGGCCGGCAGTGCCGGTGCGGTAACGGTGACGGTGACGGTGAACGGACAGAGCGGCAGTCTGGCGAGCGGATTCAGTTACATTAGTCAGCCTACGGTGACCAGCGTATCTCCTAAAAATGGTTCCGTGGCAGGAGGGACAACCGTGACCATCACAGGTACCAACTTTGCAGCGGGTGCAACCGTAACCTTTGGCAGCGCGGCGGCGACCAACGTGAGCGTCGTCAGCAGCACCAGTATCACTGCAACTACGCCGGCGGGAAGTGCCGGTGCGGTGACCGTGACGGTGACCAACTCCGGCGGTCAGAGTGGCAGTCTGGCCAACGGCTTCACTTACAAACAGCACTAACTTCTGTCGGTCCCTGGGTCATGCAGATGGTCGGCTTCAAATAGCGGTTCAACCGCAGGCGGGACGGCGGTGACCATTACTGGACAGGAGGAGGCCTGACACATTCAAGGAACGTGACTTTGGTCGTCCAGTAGTTATGGGAACTCATTCCAAAGGAGAATCACGATGACGAGCACAATCCTGCCGCTCAGTGGTCTGCTTATCTTCTTGTCGGTCCTGAGCATCATGGGACCAGCTTCTGTTTACGCCGCCCCCGATGTGACAGGGCACTGGTCGGGAACGTTCAACTCGAACCATTCCGATGTTCCTTCCTTCACGCTCGACATCAATATTAAGAAAGACATGACTGGGATTATCACCGGCAATTCGACGCTCACCTCAAAATGCCTGAAAGGCGCGACGCTGCAAGTCAAAGTGGATGGTTCGAACGTTGTCCTTGCCGGTAGCGACGACCAAGGGGACAACATGACAGTGCGGGGTTCGCTGGACGACTCGGGCACATTGCTGACTTCGACCTACATCCTGAACGGCAGCGCTACCGGTGGATGCGAGACAGACGACGGAACTGGGACCCTGACGAAAAATTAGACGGTTCGCTTTTGACTATCTTCAGCCTTGGCGGCAGCGTTTGGTCGTTAGCGCCAGGCAGCCCTTAATCGCCACTCCTCTTCTGAGGAAACGCTATGATCAATTCGCGAAGGGACTTTCTCAATTCCATGGGTGCTGCGGCTGCGCTCGGTGCAGCCGCACGGCGCAAAACTTCAGGTATTTCGAGAGCTGCTCTATTAGAGCCTCTTCCACCTGCAGCTGACGATGGCCTGATCAGGTTAAACGAAAACGAAAATGCGTATGGACCGTCCAGGAAAGTGGCCGACGCCACACAGATTGCTATCGCGAGCGCGAACCGCTATCCGGTTATGGACCGTAAGTCCCTGACGGATAAGATTGCTCGCGTCCACAGTGTGAAACCGCAACAGGTTCTCCTCGGCTGCGGCTCTACGGATATCCTCCGCATGGCGGCTTTTGCGTTCCTCAGCAGCGGCAAACAATTGATTCAGGCTTTACCGACTTATGAAGCCATGGAGCACTACGCACGCGCAGCTTCCTCGGAAGCGATCTCTGTGCCCCTGACCCCGAGATTTTTCCATGATCTTGAAGGCATGCGGGCGCGTGTAACTCCGTCGACCACGCTGGTATACATCTGCAACCCTAATAACCCCACCGCATCCCTCACTCCTCGCAAAGATCTGGAGACTTTTATCGGGAAGCTTCCAGCGTCCACATTTGTTTTGATGGATGAGGCCTACCACCATTACGCAGGCGAGTCGGGGATGTACGCCTCCTTTCTTGATAACCCGCTTGACGATGAGCGAATCATCGTCACGCGCACTTTTTCCGCGGCCTATGGCCTCGCGGGCCTGCGACTCGGCTACGCGGTGGCGTCCCCAGACGCGATTCAGAAGATGGGCCGGTTCGCCAGTCAGAACAATATCAATACTGTTGCCGCTCAAGCGGCTTCAACCGCACTTGACGACAGCGAAGGAGTAAAAGAACTGGTTCGACGCAACGCCGACGACCGCCAGGAATTCTTCAATCAGGCCATGGCGCGTGCGCTCAAGCCTATCGATTCGCACGCCAACTTTGTCATGATGAATACTTTTCATCCTGCCGAAGAGGTGATGCAGCACTTCCGCAAAAACGATGTTTTGATCGGAGGCGGCTTTCCGGCGATGAGCACCTATATCCGAATATCTCTGGGCCGTCCCGAAGATATGCGGCGTTTCTGGCAGGCATGGGATTTGTTGCCTTATCCGAAACATACGATGCAACACTAAGTCGGAATTGACTCCTGACTGCTCGGTGACTGCAAATTTTTGGGGCGTTGGCGTTCTGGGATGAACTGTCCGGCGTGCCGACGACCTAGAATGCGGCGGCGGAGCCATTCATCGTAAGGATCTGCAAGTTGTCTCCCTTGGTGGACGTGTGGGTGTTGAATGGTCTTCATCCTCCCTACTGCTTCTCCCGAGTTTGGGAAGGTTGATTTGCAGTATCAGGACGCCTCCCCTGCCGAGAACGCGGTCCGCGACGATCCACCGCTCCTGACGCAAACGCTTCAAGGCGCGCCAGGTATTGCTACGGGACATTCGGGCTGCCATTGCGAGCTGAGCAAGCGAGGGGTAGCAATTGCCCTGTTCATTCGCTGCTTCAGCAAGTTGACCATCGGGAAAGACATGGGCATCGGGGCGGTCCAGGTGAACAATTAGTCGAGGAGACGTCTGTCCCAATCCGCGATGTTAGCGTTCTCTCTATTGCAGCGGGGCTGGCTCACACTTGCAGCTCAGCGGGGGATGAAAGCCCTTTACGAGCGTCGCTTCGAATTGAAGCAGCCCACCCCAGGATCTCAGTATTGGCCTGATCTTCAGCTGCCAGGCACGCATCACACGCTTCATGTATAGGTGAAGAATGCATACCTTACGGCTTCGGACCTATACACCTTGGATATATAGTTGGTGCCGGTAACACTAAAGGCAGATATTGAACCATAAGCAACAGATAATAAATGACTTATCTGGTTGCCCCCCAGGGATTCGAACCCCGATTGATCGGTTCAGAGCCGACTGTCCTACCATTGAACGAGGGGGCAAAAGCTTGGTTTTACGCGCTTTTGAGCGTGAGCAGGAAGCTCACAGCCACTTATTGAGTGTACGGATTGAAGGTGCTGAGGTCAAATGCGGACGCGGGTAGAATTGCTGGCATGGACAACGCGATAGCAGCTTTGTTTTTGGAATACTCGAGCAAGAAGCTGGAGCAGGGAAACAAGGATTTGAAGGCGTGTCTCACTAAACTTAGTGATGCCCAGGTCTGGGAACGGCATGGTGCTCATGAGAACGCTGTGGGGAACCTCGTGCTACATCTTTGTGGCAATATGCGGCAGTGGATCATGCATGGCGTAGGTGGTGCAAACGATGTCCGTGTGCGCGACGCGGAGTTCAGCGCCGTTGATGGATGGAATGCAGCGAAGCTGATGGAGTTGTTTGAAACAACCGCCCGAGAAGCCCGCCGGGTGATTGAGAGCCTGCCTGCCGAACGCTTGGTCGATCGTACTACTCCGCAGAACCGAGAAGTCAGCGTGCTTGAAGCGATCTACCAAGTGGTTACGCACATTCAGCAACATCTTGGTCAGGTGATTATCTTGACCAAGCAGATGACCGGAAAGGATCTTGACCTGACGATGCCTCATCCGCGATAAACCTCACCAGACCGAGTTAGCGAGGCGCGTGGAACCCCCTAAGCAAATCTCTATAAGCAGGCTAATTTTTATGTCTATTGCTAACGCTCTCAACAAATTGGCTCTATAGAGAAGATAAGCCAAAGTTAACCTCCGTGTGATAGAACATCTCGGTGCCGGAAGGCAGAACAAGGAGTCAAACCAGTACAGTGCCGCATACAGAGACGTTGATCCATGACGCGAATGCCTTTGCCACCCATGCCCTCTCCTCTCCAGAAAATCTTGCTGCTGTCATTGACCACACTCTGCTGAAACCGGATGCAACTCGAACCCAGGTGTTGCAGTTGTGCCATGAGGCTGCATCCCATCGTTTTGCCTGCGCGATGGTCAACCCGAGTTGGGTTTCGCTGGCGGCGTCGGCGTTGACCGGTACGGGGGTTCAGGTTGGGGCACTGGTGGGCTTTCCGTTGGGCGCGACGTTGTCGGCGTCCAAGCGTGACGAGACAGCGCGCGTTCTGAAGCACGGAGCCCAGAACATAGATATGGTGATGAATATCGGGCTCCTCAAGTCCGGTACGCCGAACGATTATGAGCTTGTAAAGCAGGATATTCGTGGAGTTGTCGAGCTCGCTCATGGCGCTGGTGCGATTGTCAAGGTGATCCTTGAGACATGCCTGCTCAGCTTTGAAGAAAAGCTACGAGCTTGCGAACTTGCCTTGAGCGCAGGCGCGGATTTCCTCAAAACGAGCACGGGCTTTTCTAGCGGCGGAGCCACAGTAGATGACATTGTCGTCCTGCGCGGCGTTGCCGGCAAACGCGCGGGGGTAAAGGCCTCGGGAGGGATTCGTACTTTAGCTGACGCCGCGGCGATGCTCCATGCAGGGGCGTCCAGAATTGGAGCTAGCGCGAGTGTAAGGATCGTCTCTGAGCTAGGCGAAGGTCACACGCCCTCACAAAGATCAAGCTCCCATTGACGTAAACTGAACGGCTCTCAGTTCCCTGTAAGCCTTTCTGATCCAACACGTCGCAGTAAATCCTGACGCTCCCAGGCCTTCGGTAGTATGATCGGCACGTCGGGATGCCCATCACCAACAGACCCAATCAGGCAGATGTCGCAAGTTCCCAAGCACAGGAGTCTGCCTCGCAACGCGCCTCGGACCAACACTTTGAGGGCGACTACCGGCCGACGGGAGATCCGGGTCAGTCCCAGGCACCAGTCAATATCAGGATAGAACCCCTGCAGGTCGACTTCCTGCATCGCTTAGCCGACACCCTGAATACGACCCTCGACCTGAACACTCTGATGCACCGAGTCGCAGACCTGGTGAGAGCGGTCATCGATTACCAGATATTTGCCATTCTACTCATCAACGAACGCACGCAGGAGCTTTGGATGCGCTTTCAGATCGGACATTCTCCTGAGATCGAGCGCGTTCGCATCAGGTTGGGTCGTGGAATCACAGGACAGGCCGCTCTGCAACGGAAGTCCATTCTGGTGGACGATGTTCGGACCGTTGAAAACTACCTCGACGCGAATCCAAATGTACGGTCCGAGCTGGCGGTGCCACTGATCGTCAAAAACCGGGTGATCGGCGTCCTGGATATCCAGTCCGAAGTTCCAGGGTACTTTACGCTTGAGCACCAGCGCTTACTTGAACTTGCTGCCTCCCGCATTGCAAGCGCAGTGGAGAATGCGCGACTTTATACGCGGGTGTCACGGCAGGCGCAGACATTGACGGTGCTCAACGAGATCTCCCGTGAGATTACGAGCATTCTTGACCTGGACGATCTGCTGGAGCGGATCGGGTTACTGCTGAAACGAGTTATCGACTTCCAAATGTTTACCATCCTGCTGTGGAACGAAAGAACACAGCAGTTTGAGCATCGCTTCTCTACCCGGTATGGGGAACGTGTCATCCGACAGCGCACGATTTCATTGGGTCAGGGGATCATCGGGACCGCCGCACAACTGCGCGAACCGATCCTCGCTCCGGATGTGCGCAAAGATACCCGCTATGTGGCGGAGAATCCAGAGACGCGGTCGGAGCTCTCTGTTCCTCTGATCTATAAGGGCCAGGTTATCGGCTTGATGGATCTCGAACACACCAGGGTGAATTACTACAACGACGATCATCTGAGAACCCTTACAACGCTGGCTGCGCAGGTTGCCATCTCGATTGCCAATGCACGGCTATACCAGCGCATCTCCGAGGAAGAACAACGGATGGAGCGCGATCTTGAGATGGCACGTAAGGTACAGCTTCGGCTTATGCCTCCGCACCCTCCGAAGCTCAAGCACGCCGAGATCGCAGCGAAGTTTTTTGCCGCCAGGTCGATTGGAGGGGACGTTTATGACTTTCTCGACTATGGACCCGAGCGAGTGGCGCTTGCTGTAGGTGATGTGAGCGGCAAGGCGGCTCCGGCCGCGCTGTATGCCGCCTTGGTAAGCGGCATTTTGAGATCTTTGGCGCCGCAGCATCTCTCCCCAGCAGAATTGCTGGCAGCTCTCAATGATCAACTTCAGGAGCGCAGGCTCGATTCGCAGTATGTGACGATGCTGATCGCCATCTGGGACGACTCGAATCAGACGCTGCAGGTGGCTAATGCCGGTTCGGTACAGCCGCTATTTGTGTCTAAGACGGAGGATAAGAAAGATTCGGCGAAGGTCGAAGTTACTACGATCAAGGCAGAGGGCTTTCCACTGGGACTTTTCCCGGACGTGCAATACGAGGAGTTCACCATTTCGACACGACCGGGGGATCTACTGGTATTTCTGTCAGATGGAATTACCGACGCGGAGAATGATGCGGGCGAGATGTTCGGCACGGAGCGTTTGCAGATGGTGCTTGAGTCGCGGCACCACCAGTCTGCCGCTGCAACGGTCGAGTCAATTCTGAGAGCAGTCTCAGACTTTCAGTCAGGTGTTGAGCACTTTGACGATGAGACTTTGGTTGTTCTGCGGGTGCTTTGAGAGTGTGAATCCTTCCCAGCAGTTACGATAGATGGAAATGTCTTCTTCGATTGCCACGACCCAGATCATACGTCCTGCCCGTACTGTGCAAGGATCAGTTACGGTTCCCGGTGACAAGTCCATCTCGCATCGTTATGCAATGCTTGCCGGTCTTGCCGAGGGCACAACGCGGCTCGCAAATTTCTCTACGGGCGCCGATCCGCATTCTTCTCTTGCCTGCATGGAGGCATTGGGCGCGAAGGTCGTGAAGAAGGATGCAACGACCATCGAAGTAACGGGCACAGACGGAATGGTTCGCCAACCTGTCGAACCTCTCGATTGCGGGAACTCGGGTAGCACAATGCGAATGCTGGCTGGCTTGATCGCGGCACAACCTCATACGTTTACGATGATCGGTGACCACTCCCTCACGATGCGACCCATGGAGCGTATTCGCAAGCCCTTGTCGCAAATGGGCGCGAGGATCGAACTTGTCGATGGGCATGCTCCGATGACGATCCACGGCGGGCCACTGAAGGCGATCGACTTTGAAACGCCGATTCCGTCCGCACAGGTGAAGTCAGCAGTGCTCTTTGCAGGCCTGCAGGCTGAAGGGACGACGAGTCTCTCGGAGGCCGTGAGGACGCGCGACCATTCCGAACACGCATTGAAGGCCTTTGGCGCACGCCTTGAAAGAATCGGCGACCGGCTTAGCATTGCCGGTGGACAAAAGCTGAAGGCAGTTGAAGCGACTGTGCCCGGAGACATTTCTTCTGCTGCCTTCTTTCTATGTGCCGCACTTCTCTTCCCTGACTCAAACCTGATATTGGATTCACTCGGAATGAACCCAACGCGAGCGGCGCTTCTCGACGTGATTACCAGCCTCGGCGGAAAGATCAAGGTGCTGACCGTTGAGGAGCATCATGGTGAGTTGATCGGGACCATTCAGGTAAATCGCTCCCCGGACGGTTTGAGGGGTGTTGAGATATCGGGCGCGCTGTCGGCGCAATTGATCGATGAGCTTCCGGTTCTGGCGGCGATCGCTCCATACACGCGCGACGGTGTCACAATCCGGGATGCCAAGGAGTTGCGAGTGAAGGAATCGGACCGCATCGCTCTGGTGGCGAAGAATCTTAAAGCTATGGGTGCCGAGTTGACCGAGTACGAGGATGGGCTTGAGATTCCTGGCGGTCAGCTGCTGCAGGGAGCGACAATCGATTCCGGTACGGACCATCGGATTGCGATGGCATTTTCGATAGCTGCGTTGCGGGCCAACGGCGAGACAGAGATTCAAGGCGCCGAGGCCGCGGCTATCTCATTTCCGGAATTCTTCAGCTACCTAGATTTGCTCTGCAAGCGCTAGCCTATTGACCAGTCTGATGGTCGATCCAGGAGAGGCTTGCCTTCACACGGTTAGCTCGTGCGTCTGAGTCTGGGAGGCGGGCGCTGAGGAGCGTTTGCGCAGAGCGGCGCGCGGCAGCGAAGGTTTCGGAGGGGACCGGTTTCGATGAGAGGTCGATGGAGGGGTTGTGGCGGAGGAGCGCTGCTCCCAGGCCGCGTGTTGCCACGATAAGTGTAATGCCGGTTCTTGATGCCCTTAATTAATGGCTTCGTAGTCAGGTGTGAGATAGATGCAGCAGCCTAATGGAAGCGATATTCCAGAATAAGGTTCTGTACCGATGTTCTGAGGAACGGGCGCAAGATGGGCTTTGCGGTTGTCATTGAAGACATCTATCTGTCGCGCTCCGCCATGTTTGCTTTGGCTACATCTTGTAGCGGCCCATCTCATCGTCGTTGAGGTTTTCGAGCCAGCGGCGCATCTCGTCGGCGCTGACACTCTGTGCGCCTGCGGCGGCCTGACGGGAGTTTTCGAGCACCTCGCGGTTGACATAGATGGGACAATCCCAGCGCAGTGCGAGCGCGATGGCATCGGAGGGGCGGGCATCGAGGGTAACCGTCTCGCCGGCGTGTTCCATCCAAATGACGGCGTAGAAGGTGTCTTCTCGGAGTTCGGAGACGACTACCTTGCGGACCTCGGCGTTAAGGCCGCGCGCCATGTTCTGCATCAGATCATGGGTCATTGGTCTTGGAGTTGTGGTCTTTTCCAACTCCAGTGCGATGGCGTTTGCCTCGAAGATGCCGACCCAAATGGGGAGGACGAGGTCGCTGGCGACGTCCTTGAGGACGATGATGGGCATGTTGGTGACAGGGTCCATCATGAGACCTCGAATCTGCATCTCGACTTCGTCGGGTGCGATGGAGACCGAATTGGATGTTGCTATGGCCATAATCAGTTCAGAACGACGAACGGTTGGGGCCGTTGGGCCGGGATAAATGGTACCTCACCCTCAGTTGGCGGCAGAGCCTCCCCGACGAGACAGTTGGGCAGGGTCTGTGTGATTCGCACCTGCAGGTAGCTGCCGATCGGCGGGTTCGCCGTGTAGAGTTGTGCCGTCGTGAAGTTGACGGTCTTGTTCTGCGTGCTGCGACCGACGACCTGGTTGCGGGCTGGATTGTAACTCTCCACCATGACTTCCTGCATCTGCCCCAGATGGCGGGCGTAGTGTTCGCGCTGAATCTCGCGTTGGCGGTCGTTGAGAATGCGGAGACGCTCGTTCTTAACCGTCTCTGGGACGCTGTCGGCCATATAGATGGCCGGGGTGTTCGGGCGGGGAGAGAACTTGAAGGCAAAGACACCGTCGTAGCGAACGGCTCCGAGGAGTGTAACTGTTTCTTCGAAGTCAGCGTCGGTCTCGCCGGGAAATCCGACGATCATGTCCGTGGTGATGCTGATGTCGCGGTGGGCGGCGTGAATCCAGTTCATGCGCTCGAGATACCACTCGCGCGTGTATTCGCGTGACATGGCGTGGAGGACAGCGGAAGAGCCAGACTGCACCGGCAGGTGAATGTGGTCGCAGAGGGTCGGTGTGGCATCGATGGCCTCGACAATGTCGCGGGTGAAGTCACGAGGGTGCGAGGTGGTGAAGCGGACGCGCTTGATTCCGCCGATGTTGCCGACTGCGGTGAGGAGTTCGGCGAAGGACATGCGGCCGGAGGGATCGCGCCAGGAGTTGACGTTCTGGCCGAGGAGTTGGATATCGGTGAAACCGAGGTCGGCCATTCGGCGCGCTTCTACGAGCACGCTGGCGGAGGTACGTGAACGCTCCTTACCGCGTGTGTAAGGGACGACGCAGTAGGCACAAAACTTGTCGCAGCCCTCGATGATGGTGATGTAGCCGCGATGGGGGTTGGAGCGGACAGTGAATTCGGTGTCGAAGGTCTGGTCGGTCTGGCGATCGTCGAGACCGGTGATCCGGGTCTCGCCGGCTTCGAGGCGGGCCAGCATCGAAGGCAGATTCCGGTAGGAGGCGGAGCCGGCGACCAGCGAGACGAAGGGGGCTTTTTCAAAGATGTGTTCGCCCTCCTGCTGGGCGACACAGCCGATGACAGCGAACTTTTTGCCCTCGCCCTGGAGGCGCTTGTACTCGTTGAGACGGTGGAAGACCTTCTGCTCGGCCTTATCGCGGATCGAACAGGTGTTGTAGAGGATAAGACCGGCATCCGCCTCGTCGGTGACCTGGGTGTAGCCTTCGTGCTCGAGGGTGCCGATGACCTTTTCCGAGTCATGCACATTCATCTGGCAGCCGAAGGTTTCGATGTAAAACGTCTTGCTCACACTGACAGTATATCGCCGTGAATCTTCAGACCCCGGTGGTCGGGTTGTTGTAAAAGTACGTCCCTCTTCGGTCGACCCCCTCCCTATATTAATGTTGCAATGTATTCGAAACAGAAAAACATAGGTCTGGGCTTCCGTTTGACTCCAAGAAAAACAAAAGCCCAGCTTTTCACCGGGCTACAACTGATTTAAGGCTAGCAGACCTGTCAAGGTTTTGAGCCGACACGACGAATCCGGTGGTCTTGTCGTCGTCAACGCCGGGCCGGTGCAGGAGGCGTGGGGGGTGCGTTGGGACGCATAGCGAGGTGGAGATAGGCGCCGGCAGCCCGGAAGCGAACTTTGTCGCTCTTGTCAGAAAGAAGAGGCACCAGATCTTCGCGGAGGCTGGTTCGGGCGGTAAAGGCGATCATCTGGGCGGCGGCGGCACGAACTGACCAGTCTTTGTCGTTGAGGCCTGTACGTAGGAGGCGATCGATCTGGGGGTCTTTATCTCGGGCCAGCAGCATGAGGGAGGTAGCCCTGGGGGAGAGTTGAGGATCCTCCATCAGGCCAGTGACGGCGGAGAACCCCTGACCCACGCCGGGGACAGGCACGAAACCGAGTCCCTGGCTCAGGATGAAGCTACTGGAGGATCCCAGCGAATGGAAGTTGCTAAAGAATTTTCGCGATTGGCTGCTGATCGTGCTGGAGGTAGCCCTCTGGTTGCCGGTGAACACATTAACGAGAAAGGCGCGGCCCTGGGCGTCCTGAAAGGCATATAGTGCCTTGGCAGCGGCGAACTGGACCTCAGGGACCTTGTCTTCCTTGAGGACCTTCTCGATTGCCGGAAGGCTTGCCGTGGACTTCTGGTCTTCGAGCGCTTTGATTGCAGCGATTCGAACGTCGACATTGCCGTCGGTCAGGAACTTCTCAAGCCGGCCCCGGACATAGTCGTTCATTCCGATGAGACCGACCGCCAGGATCGCCTGGACCCGAACGGTTGGGTTTTTCGAATCGGCGCCTTCGCGAATGATCATCCCTGCCTGCTCCTCGGGATCGGAAGTTGCCGCATCAGATGCAGAAGTGGACAGAATAAGGAAGGAGGCACAGACGGCGAGCCCAACAAGGTTCATGATTCCCCCGTGGTTGATGCGGATTGTATGGGGCCGTGTGACCTGAGTAATCTTACACAGCTAATTGAAGGATGAAGGGATACCGGGTCAGCAGTGTGACGATGAAAAAAAATTCCCAGCGTCCTGGCATTAAGGTGTACCCTATGCATAGGATTACGAGGTATAGTGGTGAACTTCAAAGGAACCCTCCCGACCTTGATCCTGGATGCTCTGAATAACGAATCGAGCCACGGATACCGTATTGCCCAGGAGATCAAAGAGCGATCGCAGGGCGTATTGGATTTCAAAGAAGGCACACTCTATCCCGCACTCCACAAACTGGAAAACGAAGGCCTGGTACAGTCCTACGACGCGGTTGAAAAAGGCCGGCAGCGACGTTATTACCGGATCACCCAAACCGGTTGCGAGAAGTTGGCGGCGAATCGCGCCAAATGGCGTGAACTTTCGCAGGCGGTGACGTTGATCCTGGGGGAGGCGTGAGCGATGAGCGGATTGGAAAGCTGGTTGAAGCAAGCGACTCGGCATTTGTCCAGAGAATCTGTTGCGCAGATCCGTACTGAGATTCAGGAGCATTATGACTCGGTGCGGGAGGCCGCGATCTCTGGAGGAGCGTCCACAGATGAAGCGGATCGAATAGCTCTGGCGGCATTAGGAGATGCGCAGACCACTAACTGTCAGTACCGCAAGGTGCTGCTTACTGCTGCAGAGGCGAGATTGCTAAGTGAGGGCCATTGGGAGGCGCGGGTCATCTGTTCCCGCCGATGGCTGAAGTGGGTGCTTCTCGTGGTGCCGATTGGCGCGCTGCTGGCTAGTCTCGCGCTTTTCTTCACTGGTGAATCTGCTATGGCGTGGGTGGCGCTCGTCGCGGGTATGGCAATCGGTCTTTTCTTCGGAGCGCCGTTTCTGCCGATCTATACCCCTTCGCGTGGCCGCATCTTCCGCCGTTTGAAATGGGCTGCGTTCCTTGGCATGTTCGTGGCCGTCTTTGGCGAAGATACGCTCAAGATGTCGTGGCTGCTGATCTCGTGTTTATGGCCGCTGTTCTGGATCGAGTGGACGCGGGTTTCGATTCGGCGTAAGTTACCTGTGGCACAGTGGCCCAAGCAGTTGTACCTCTGAACCCGATTTATTGACGAGGGATATCCAGAAGCACGATGTCGGAGTGCTCCTGGACGCGCTCGAGGACCACTTTGCGGCCATCGGGTGATAGGTCAAAATCGCGGATGTCGAAGTCGGGGCCGAATTTGGTTAATTGCCGCTCAGTGGCGGTCTCCATGTTGATGAGCCAGAGATTCTTGTGTTGAATCTCTCCTCGAAGAACGAGGAGTTCCTCCCCCCTAGCGTGAATGCAAGATGCCGGCCTCCCCGAGTCAGGGTCAGAGACGGAAGGGGGTGCGCTGCTCCTTCTGGGGTCACGGCCTTCAGCGAAAAAGTGGTGCCTATGTCAGGCCCGGAGTAGACAAGGAAGCGGCCGTCGGGTGACTAAACGGGATCGACGAAGTACTCCCTTACGAAGGAAACGGCTGGACGCCCGTCTAACAGAAGGCGAAAGAGGTGCGGGACACCGTGATCGTTCGCCGCGGAGATGATCGATTGGCCGTCAGGCGCCCAGGCAGGCGCGCCCTGAAGTTCAAGAGAGTCAGAGATGGTCCGAACGTTGGTGCCGTCGGCCTGCATTACTTGCAAGAGACTCTTCCCTCCTTGCCGGACGGTGAAGGCGATCTGCCGTCCGTCGCGCGAGATTGCCGGGCCACCGATGATTCGCGCTTCCTGCCCTCGCCAAAGTTCCGTCTCAGCGCCGTTACTGAGCTTCCAGATGCCCTCACGGGCACCGGTGGCGGAGACAAAAAGAAGAAAGTCCAGGCCCAATCGTGGAGAGAACCCTGAGCTGGTGGAGAGCGAGATACGAGCAGCCGCCGGAACTACGGTGGGTAAATTCGTGAGGCCTACGCGCCAAAGACTTCTCTTCGGATTAGCGACCGTGGCCACGAGGCGTCGGCCGTCTCCGCTTGCCGCGAGCGAACTGTACTGGTCGAGGCCTGGGGAGAGCCGATGGGGAATGCGGCGTTCGACATCGATGCTGTAGAGCCAAGGACCGCGCTGGTTCGATGAGACATGGAGGTAAGCGTCCGGTTATCCGAATGTGTGACACTTTCGCGAGTGCCATAGGCAACGAAGGCAGGGGCGGGCGATGATGGTGGGTCTGCTCGCTCGCCGACGATCAGCGCGTCGAAGCAAGGTTATCACCCTTCAGATAGTCTCCGACGAGAAACTCACCGAGCGCATCAAGCCAGTGGAACGTGGCGAAACTATGCTCTGCGAGGAACAATCCATCATTGCGATTAATCAATGATCGAGGGCGAAAGCCTTTCGTAATATCACATGGCATCGACCTCCACTAATCGTTTGTCGTTCGAGGAGTTGGGTTGAAGAAGCCACGTATGCATTTGGAGGAGCCCCCTTGGCTCAAGACACAAACAATGAAAATAAGGGAGCAAAATCTGCCTCGGAGCGGTTGCGTCCCTACATCGTCTATCGGAATCAGGAGCACGACCCTATCCGCTCCGCCTTCGGAATAACGGCAAGACGACTCAAGGCCCAGCGTAGGCCGTTGGTGCTTATGACAGCTAAGAACTCGAAGTAGAGGCGCGGGTCTGGAGCGCCGATTACGGTGGGACAGACCCTGATGGTGGGCAAGGTGTCAGAGGCTAGTTCCGGCTTCAGAAATGATGTGCCGTTCGACTACGTGGCAAAGTGGAAAAGCTTGCGCTAGAGCAACGACGAGGAAGGAACGCGGTGCAAGAGTTGCGGCAGTTGACAGACATTTCTTTTCGTCTCATGGAGGGGATGTGGTCCAGGCGACTGCCCCTCCTTTTTTGCTCTGGACGTTCCAACCCCCGTCGACAAAGCACTTTATAGCGCCTTGCGCAGCTTGATTCGTTCAGCAGTCCGCTTTGCCGTGTGCTCATTGAGTTCTATCATCTACTCCACGCTAACGGGAATGTGGACCCTGTTGCACGCAACGCGGGCTAGTCCACTCCAGGCTTTTGAGGACCTAAGTGTCTCCGCCGTGTGTTTCTTCACTGCCGACTGCAAATTCGTCTCTTACGGCTCGAACGACGGCGGCACATCCGTGGGGCCCGTTCCCCATTGTTTGTTTGGAGTCGTGCCTAGCTCGAAGTCGAGCGTTCCGCCATGTTCGATGAAGCTCTCTGGCAGCCATGTTTTGCTGGTGGACTTGCCGTTTACCTTGAGACTTTGCACGTAGGGTGCGTTAGTTTCAGCGCTGGGCGCGTTGATGACGATCTCGCCTGCGGGACGACGAATCTGGATGGTCTTAAAGAGGGGGCTGCCGAGAACGAGCTCCGCGCGGCCTGGAATCTGCGGGTACAATCCCATCGCTGACCAGACATACCAGGACGACATCTCGCCGAGGTCGTCGTTGCCGGGCATGCCCTTAGGGGAATTTGTCCAGATCGTGTTGAGCACACGGCGCACAGCCTCCTGGGTCTTCCAAGGCTCGCCGAGGAAGTTGAAGAGCCACGGGGTCTCAATGGAGGGCTCGTTGTTGAGCTCAGGGTGAAGACCACCGGATTGCGTAACAGCTAGGCTGCCGTCAGGGTTATAGAAGAAGGCGTTCAGGCGATGGCTCGCCTTCTCCTTTCCTCCCATCATGGTGAAGAGGCCGTTCGCGTTGAAAGGCACCATCCATACGTACTGCGCCGCGCTGCCCTCCACGAATCCTTCGGTGGAAGCAGGATCAAATTTGGGCCAAGTCCCGTCAGGGTTACGATTCTGGATATAACCGCCCTCGGGCGCCGCCTTTGGATTGAAGATGTTCTTCCAGTACTGTGCGCGCTCGAGGAATTGCCTGCGCGTGGCATCGTCGCCCATGCGCCGCGCCAGCTCGGAGACAGCAAAGTCTGCGGTCGCGTCT
>Ga0126381_100004260_pt1 | contig 15553 bp, 12 predicted proteins | sample PanSoiMetPlot_28_FD_96465 | JGI IMG/M metagenome (GOLD analysis project Ga0126381, IMG submission 96465) | Tropical forest soil microbial communities from Panama - MetaG Plot_28 | ecosystem: Environmental > Terrestrial > Soil > Tropical forest > Bulk soil | place: Panama | collected 2016-02-17 | reverse complement strand
TAGTGAGGCCACCTGCGCCGACGGCCTCAGCGTTGCCGGCACGGATGAGGCGCCAGCGGCACAGGAGGTCGCAGTGGAGGCGTTGCCTGTTGGGTTATTGGCACGTCCCGCTCTAGCCGGGCCAAATGCGCGAAAGATGGTGCCATCTCTCCTGTAAGTCGCTGACCTGCCTAAACGCCGTGAATGTAGGCGTTTACAGGGACTTATGTCAGCGGTAAGTCAGCAGCCGAAACAGGAGAGATCGGGACCATGGCGACCATCCTCAAGAGCGACAACCCCAACGCGCGCAAGCCCTACACCGTCCGCTACCGGGACACCTTCGGCGCGCAGCGTGAGAAGTCGTTCGTCACGCGCAAGGAGGCGAACGCGTTCGCCACCGACGCCGAGCGCGGCAAGCGGTACGGCGAGGACGTGAACGTCACCGCTGGCAAGACGCGTTTCACCGACGCCGTGGAGACGTGGCTCGACACCGTGGCGGTCGGGAGCGCCCGGACGCGAGAGACCTACCGTTCCAACTACCGCGCCAACATCTCCACGGCGTACGCGGGCGTCAGCGTAAAGGATGCGGCCTCGGGGCGCGCGATGGCTGAGAAGCTTCTGAACGACACCATGATGGGCAAGTCAGTCGGCACGCGCCGCATGACCCGCCAGATCCTTATCGCAGTGCTAGATAGCCTCGTGGCGCATGGCACGATCGCCAGCCACCGTCTGGCCGGCATCAAGCTTGCCGAGCGCACCGTCTGCGAAAGTGAGTACGCCGCTGAGTACGTGGTGCTGACCGATCACGAGGTATCGGAACTCGCCGCGCGGTGCGGACAATGGGTGATCGTTCAGCGCGCCCTGGGTCTGCGCGTTAGCGAGGTGCTGGGTCTGCGCAAGTCCGATTTCAGCGACGGCTGGCTTAACCTCCGCTGGCAGTCAGACCGTGCCGGAACCAAGCGTGTCCCGCTCAAGAAGCGTCGCGCGGGCGAGGGGCGAAGCATCCCCGTTCCGCCGCACGTCGCCGCGATCGTGGAAGCCTCGGACACGGACGTGCTTTTCCCCGGTCGGACAACCACCTATCTGCCCTACAACACCGCTCAGGCCCGTTTCAGCAACGCGTGCAAGGCCCTCGGCATTGACGGTGCCACGACGCATGACCTGAGGCACACGTTCGCGAGCGTGGCCCTGAACGCCGGCATGGACGTGACCGTTCTTGCGGAAATTCTCGGGCACGCGGACGCGAGCGTGACACTGCGGACGTACGCCCACGCGCTCCCCGACGCCCGCGAACGTGCGCGGCAGATCATGACTCAAATGTGGAGACCGCTAGCTCGCGTGGCGTAGCGGCCACCAAAGCCAAAGAGCCCCGCCTCCGGATCTTCGGAGAGACGGGGCTCTCTGGGTTGCCCTGAGATCACGCCTAGCTTGACGGCAAAGGTCTCCGCGGAGTCTCCAGTCGCGGAACGGAAACCGCATAGCTACCTTCCAGCGTCGTGGTACGCATGCATCCCCCAAGCCCCTAGAGCCTCAACAAAACAGCCCCCGAAACCTTGTGAGGCTCGAAGGCTGTTGACGTCTCTGCGTGGCTGTGTTAGCCGTGCAAAGGCTATTTCGGTCGCCGGCGTCGGTTACCAGGCGACGACGCCGGTCCGCTTCCATACCTGCGCCAGCTTCAGTTGACACATGGGCAGCTCGATCCGATTACCCGCACCGTCCGAGACATGGAAGCATTCGAGGCTATCGCCCAGTTCGAGGACGGCCGTTGTGTGGTCGAGCTCATGCAAGGGCCGGTAAAGCGGATCAGCGGCCGCCTTAGCGCGGCGGAGGTTATCCGCCTCAACCCTCTCCGCTTGATGGCGGACCCAGTGCAGTTCGCACCAATACGTCCCACGTTCCGGTACCTGGACCGCGACCATGCCCATTCGCGCGCGCTGGACCGCAGTCTCAAGCTGCGCAGTGAGGCTATCCGGAGGGCTGTCGTACTCCGGAATGTCGAAGCGCTGCATATCAGCGCTTGAGATCTCGTGCCACGTCACGCGAGCCTTACAGCCGCGCTTACTGCACTTCTTGTCGGCGAACGGGTGAGGCTCCTCACGGAACCTGGGGCCTTTCGGTGCACCCGTTAGGGAATCCCCGTCATGTACCTGAGCCCCAGGAGGGGCGGGCGGCGGAGTATTCGGAAACCGGACGGGCTCCGGAAGCGAAACGACCCTAGCGGGCGTCAAATCCTTCTGAGCCTGAAGCGTCGCAGCCTGGGCGGCATCCCTATCGGCAGCATAAGCCGCGACGATTTGCTGTTCCGCGACACTAAGTCGTTGACCCGCCGCCAGCTTGTCGAGCAGCGGACGGAGTTCAGCAACCTTAAGCTCTGGATTTGTCATTCTTTAAACTTCCTTCTGTGCATGGCTCGAGGGATTCGAGCAGGGCAACACCGCGCGGGATTGCGACGGCGCTAAGGACGAGGGCGGCGCTGAGTACGCGCGCTGAATGAAGCCCTGGACGCAAAGCAGTCCATCAGGCCTCGGGAAGCAGACAGGCATGAAGTCTCGGGAACCGTTCACCAGGGCCGTGAAAAGGGCCTCACCTTGATCACTGAACTGAACGTCGGCGAACGCCTCGGCATCCCACGCAAGAGAGGTGATAGGCACCTCGTGCGTTACGCCGAAAATGAGCGCCGGAGTAGTGAGGCTTTCAGGGTCGAGGACCGTGCAGTTAGCTTGCGGGGCCAATGGGTCTCAGGGCTCAGGCTTTTGCCGCTTTTCCCGCTTTTCCTTGATTTTTGCGGCCCGAGAGCACGCAATTTTGCAGAACCGTTGAGGACGTCCCGTTTTATTGGGCTCGAAAGGTTTCCCGCAATGCTCGCACTTGATAAGCAACACGAAGGTGATCCCTTTTTGAGATGACGTTCTGAAATGAGCCCGTGCGCGCGTGCGGGCCGGGTCGATGGCGGAACGGACAGCGCTCCAGCTTTTGGAGGAGCGTTAAAGCGCTCCTACTGACGCGAGAGCGTCGCACCGTCAATGATCGAACCGCAGCCCTGACAAAGAAACGGCACTGGCCTTCGGTCCCAATGAATCCACGCAAAACATGAAGGGCACTCGATGACGACATGCTTCACGGTCAATCCGTGAATAGGCGCGTAATGCACCATTGGCGGGAAGTGCGGGAACGCTGGGAACGGGTTTCCCACGTCAGAGCTGGCGTTGCCTGTCACGTCAGGCCGCAGCTTGTTATCCCACTTGCTACCAGCTACCTGATCAGCAGCATGCGGATGAGCGCTCATTCTGACTCCTCGTGGTACCTACTCGGCGCTGAGAGCGCCTGATTTGCCTTCCCGTGGTCCTTCGCCAGCACATCTTTCACGGATTCCACGGGCCCTCCGTCCTTAAGGGCTTTTACCGCTAGGCACCTTGAAGAGACCCAGTTACGGAAGATGGAAAGGAAACCATCTTCCGCTTAGGTGCCTTCACCGGCCTTTACGCTTCATCTTCCGCTTGTTTTCAACAGTGACAAGCACACTGTGAGGCTCGGCTGAACCAGACCGATTTAACTCTTCTTCATTCCGGGGTTGCCTAGATCCCGGCGGGTCGTTTTGCAGCGCAAGAACATAAGAACGTTCTCTCACTCATAGAACAGTGCACAGATCCCCGTTTAGCGCCAATTTCCGGACGCACTTTTAGCGTGATCTAGGCCACATTTGCCGGCAGGTTGCCGAACTCGGCTTCGTACCTCGCGAAAGCAAGCTCGGTACAGTGCTTCACCCGAAGTAGCGCCCGTTGCTTTGCTCGCCTTGAGGCCCATCGCTCTTGAGACATCTTAGGCGGCTTGACCTCTTGCTCTGCCAGCATGAAGGCGACGGCAACCTTCGGGTATCTCTTGATCAGGATATCCGCCATTGCGAGCGCATCCCGCCATGTCATTGTCGGCCAATCGGTTGCCAACGTCACAGCATGATCGAGTTCGGCGTCCGAGAATCCGCGCTCGAACGCATCGCGATCTGGCCCGCCTGCTTGCCCTAGTGCTTTCGCGAGCTTGTACGGGTCAGCGAACTCCTGATATCTCGGCGAGGTCCACACCCAAACGCCGTCTACCTTCTTTCTTGTCCATCCCTGGACTCTCAGCATCGCCTGAGCGCGGTTACGAAGGTGGTGGGCGACGTCGGTATGCGCGGGCCATATCCTGGCTTCCCAGAGAGAATATCGCTCAATCGCGATAAGCCATGCTTCGTGTTCGAGGTCGGCGCGATCGAGGGCATACGGCCAACGGGCGTGAACCTTCCGCGCGGCGCGCGTGATAGTCGGCGCGTACTTGCGGGCGATGTCATTGGGCATTCGGGGCATGCCTGCTCCTGTAACCGTCACCTCGCGGCGCCCTCGTGGGCCTTCAACGTCCCCTGTAACCGACTACCGCAGCGCCCAGTTACGCGGCCTCGTGGGCCTCCTCCCGCTGCGCCTATGGCGACGGTTACGGAGATACCCGCAAGCCGCTCCTGGGTGCCCGCCTGGGCCTCCGGGCCATCGGTTACAGGTACGGCTACGAATGGGCTTCCTCGCCAGATCGGGGCCCACGAGGGGCGGAGACGCTGCACGTGGAATACGGACCCCCAAGGCACGCTTGCGCATGAAGTTCGCCCACGAGCTGCCACGGGCCTCCGATGCGGTCGGGGATTCGGGGCGGTTGAGGAACGCGCGGCAATTTTCGATCACGGGTCCTCAGGGCGGTGCCCTCTTCATGTGTCCAGGGGCTCATACAACGGTTCGGCGTTGCCGAGAGTCGACGCCGTAGAAGCGTTGCAGGGTGACCGCGGCTACCTCGTCACATTGCTAGGGGTGGACATAGTCTTTACGTTCCTGGAGCGCTTGGCCACTAGTGACTTCGATGCACCGTCGGTTCGCCGGACTGGGTCCATTCGTGCAGCAAGATGATCACGCACAAGCGAATGCACTACAGAGTAACCCCCTGCGGCGGGGACCAAAATGGACGAGCTTCGTAGCGCACGGAAGCTGGCCATGTATTTAGCAGGCAGAAGGCCGGCTTTACTTTGAACATTGCGTGCCACAAAAATGTATATAACGCTCGCGCCGCCGCTGCCAAGCCACGCTATGAGAGTAAACGGGACCAAGAAGTAAGGAATAACGTATGCGGATGCCGCTAGAGTTAGGCTCTTGGAGCCGTACATGATCGGCGACTCCACTGCGAAAAGCGAGACAGCCATAGAAGCGGCGACAATCCCGGTGAGCGTAGTGTTAAACATTATCAAAGCTCTAGTCTCTTCTCCGGGATAGCGCGGCAGTGCTGCCGTGTCCGGCTCCTTTCTGCGTGTTAGTCCAAAGAATGGGTAGGCAGCTACAGTAGCAGCGAACAGTATGAACAGAATTCCCAGGGACGCGTTAGAATTAGTTCGGGTCAATAGGCTTGCGGCATTACCCAGTGTACCGTATAGGAGTGTCCAAATGATAAAGACTCTAGTGCGCGTTCCCTTCATAAATCGGTACCGGAATACTATCGGTTTGGCTAGTTCCCTCCTGCAGTATTTCCATGTAACAATGCATGATGTCGGTATTAGAACCGCGCTTCCGAGAATATACCCAGGAAATCCTGGTTCATGACGAAGGGCGATCAAGGTGGGAATGCGGACAGCTAGCATGCAAAATGCCACGATCGCGGTTGCAATCAATGTCGTCTGGCGTTCAAGCTGAGATTTTAGTTGGCTATTGAGCTGCGTTAGAGGGAGGCGATCCGGGTAGATTACTGCCTGGCGCTCTGCTTTCATTTGCCGGATGATGGGAGGCAACCACGACCTTAGCCCCAGGTCCACTCCGCGGTGGTGGGCCATCCCTCGTTGCTCCGCATGCTCCAGGTAAGCGTCGATAATCGTGTATCGCCATGATCTCCGTTGCCTAACTCCCTCAACAGGAGAGTCGCCATAGTATGCCTGAACGAATAGGCTCAGAAACATCGGAGTTCGAAGCAGATCGCGGAGGCGGCCATCCTTGGCAACGCTCGCCAATATGCCGACATTCCTTCTGTCAAGGATCGCCAGCTCGCCAAGTACTGCACTGACACTGAGGGGCTTCAAGCGCAAACAACCATTGAGTTGTAGCTGCTTAGGCGTGTCAGAATATTCTTGGCTGCGCGAGGCAACTATGATGCTTATAAGCCCATATTCCTGCCGGAATCGATTAATAGCGGAAATGCATGCTGACCGCACCTTCCTGGATAGCTCATCAAGGCCATCGCAGAACAGTGTGATGTCAGATTCGCTTATCCAGTAATTAACGTAATCTTCGGGGATCCGATAATGTACGCTAATTTGGTTAACGCACCAGCGATCGAAACCACCGGTGCCGCTATCCCAGGTCGTCAAATCAATATAGAATGGAAGCGGGCTATCTTTGCTTTTCGCGCATTGATCTAGAGCGTTCGATATTATCTGGAATAGTGCGTGTGTCTTACCCGAGCCTGCGTCACCCAATATTAGGAGCTGGCCGCCACTATAGGTGAATGCGTCTTGGGCCGATGTCACAACGTCGCGTTGAGCGTAACGCGCTGTGCTGTGTCTCGGCTCACGATTAAGCGCATCATATTCGACCGGTATGGAGAGTTCGCCTAGTAGGCCATCGTTAAGCCAAGTCGGCGCCTCGTGACGATAGTAACTCGGCAAGACTTTCGTGGCGACCTTTTTGCGTGCCTTGCGAATTTTTCTAGGATGCGGGCGCCGACGGGCTGTAGCTCCAGCCAAGCTGGCGGCTACAAATAGTGAGATGATTGAGGCTGCAAAGAAGAGTCCTTGCGTCCACCATGCTCCCTGAACGCGGTTTGTTGCCACACCAGCCAATGCCGTGAACAGAGCTGCGAGCAGCGCCATGCCAGCTCGCCGGAAGCGGTTCAGCGATGCGCCCCCTGGCATAGTTAGCCTCTTGCCATCTCGGTCATCCCCCATGAGAAAGTAATATATCGGGTTACGACTGAATTATCACCAGGTTGCGGGCATCTGCGCGATGTGTTCGCTTCAGTCGGACGACTGTCCCCGAGCGATGCGCCAACTAGCACGTGGTCGAGGAGATGCCTGTGCCCGCGAGCCAGAACCTCGCGAGGAGCCGAGAGACGTCACAGTCGGATCTGAATAAGTTCGAGGTGGGCGCAACGGGACGGCCCGCGTGGCTCCCAACTATCGGCGACGGAAGTCGCCACGGTTCAGACGCTCAAGGTCTCGTTCCTGCTTACGGCTGTAGTCCACGTTGGCTTCTGCGTCGCCTGTAAACCAGCGGTACAAATCCGACCGATACTCGTCGTCTGGATTGCCTTCTTCGTCGCATAGACGTTGCGTCAAGTGGGCCGCAATGCGTTCGATGGCACGTTGCGTGTCCTCCCGATGCTGGAGGTACAACCGCAACTGGACACGCCGGATCACGCCGCGGACCCAGGAAGCCACGAGGGTACGTGGCTTGGCGAAAGCGATGCCGACAATGGCGAGGATCAGCGCTGCGATGAGCGCCCAAACGAGATCGCTGATCATGATGACTCTCCACGAGTTAATGATGGCCGAGGGCCTCTTGCTGGGAAGGGTAGCCCGTGGGACTGACAATCCGGCCGGCCTGCTTTCGCCCAGGGCCGCCTCGACGCGCCCCACGTCGAGGTCTTCCGCAAGGAGCGGCTCGTTCTCGTGAACTTGCGTCGTGTCGGCTTGGGCACCTCGCCCTGCGGCCATGAGGTTCGCGGAAGCATAAGGGGCAGATCAACGTAAACCGCACTCAATCCTCTGGCGTCACACAATCGTCCCGCAGTAACGGAGGAAGAAGACATGGCGCTCAAGAAGTTCAGCGAGGTTGCTGTAGACGGTTGTTGCCCGAAGTGCGGCTACGCGGTGATGAAGCGCGGCGCTAACAAGCTCACCAGCAACCTCGCGGTCGGCCTCGCAGCAGCTATCGCTACCAACGGCATACTCGGCCCCGCTCGCAAGAAGATCGAGTGCGGCGGTTGCGGGACCAAGTACCTGCTGGGCTGAGGCGCAGTCGATCTCGGCGGATCGGGCCGTGCCTTTGATCCGCGACTTACCCCGTTCATTGACGGAGCGCGGGGGTACACCAGCCCGGCCGCGACCGCCCCGGTTACGGGAGATGATCCGCACCTTTGCTATGGCAGGTTAATATCCGGGCAGTCAGATCGTCCACTCTTCCGCGTGCGGGGCGAGTACCCAGTTGGCTCATCGGCGGGCGCCCGCCGCTCACGGTTCGAGGTCTACGCGCGGCGGAGGGCCGCGAGGCCGCGATAGGGCTCGCCGTCAGTCCCCGAACAGGTTCGTCCGCTCCCACGCGTCCCACCTTGGATCCGGCAGAATGCGCACAACCGTCGTGGCGGTGCCGGCCGCGAAGAACACGGGATACTCCGTCAAGCCCTGCTCCGGTGTGTGCGGGTTGTCGGGAGATTCGGAGTCGGAGGACCGCACCAGCGCGTACGGCTGGCTCGCCGCGGAGTATGGGCGGTACACGTGCGCGATCCCGCCTGTAGCCGGCGCCGCGATGACCGTGAACGTGGCGGCAGCGCCCACCGTGGTCGCCACGGCGAACCTCACGCGGTGCTGTCGCCCCTCCCGCCGCTCGTCACCTTCACGCTGGCGCTGGCGCTCGGCTTCCGCCCGCAGCCGTGCTGCGGTGCGCTGCGCTGCCTGCTCGGCCTTGCGTGCCCTGGTCCGCTTCTTCTTGCGTGCCACCTGTCCTCGATGCAGGCGTGCTCTCTTGCTGCTCACGCCTTAATCCCACTCCGTTCGCGGGTGGGGTGCCAACCCGACACGCCGACCGGCTGGGGGCTGTAGGCGTTTACAGGTACAGGCATGGCACAGACGAGCAAGCTACTTACGGTCGAGGCGACAGCCCAACGCCTCGGCATCGGCAAGTCCACCCTCTACCGCACGTGGCGGGAGTTGGGCTTGCCTGCGTACCGCGTAGGGGGCCGCCTCCGCTTTCGGGATACGGAACTCGAAGCGTGGATTGACAACCAGCGCGCGTTAGCGCGACAGAAGGGCCGCCGACATACTCGCCGGCGGCTCCTTCTGCTTGCGTGGCCTGGGGTTTGTTCACGTCAGCAGGTCAGCAGGAAGTCAGCGTCCCGCCAGTTGCCAACGTGTCTCAGGGCGTCCCGTAGCAGTCACCGCCCCAAACGTCAACCATGCAGGTCAGCACTCTGACCAGGTAGGACGCGGGTCAGCTACGTTCGATTTGACATTTTGCGCGATCGGCCTACTAGGAGGGCCGGGGTGGACCGTCGGCTACAGGCCGCAGGCGGACGCGACGGCGTCGGCGGAAGCCTCGCGGGTGCTCGTCGCCGGGATGCCCGCGCGCTCGAAATCGGTGACGTAGATGTAGGCGGCGTCGGCCGGCGTGGCGGCGGAGTTGAGCGCCGGCACGTAGGCGGACCATCCGTTGTTGTAAGTCAGGATCGCGGCGAGCTGCGTCTGCAGGTCGGCCGACGGGTTGCCGGTGACGAAGCCGGAAGGCAGCGGGGTCCAGCCGATCAGCCCGCCGCCGCCCATGCCGATCGACTCGGGATCGCCCTTGGACTCTTGGTAGATGTTCCCGGCCATGCCGGCCACCGCGTTGTGGCTGTAGCCATTGGCCAGCAGGAAGTTGACGATCGCCGTGACGTTCGCGGGCAGCAGGTAGCTGTTGTTCGAGCACGACACGGTGGTGGCGGCCGCGCTGGTCTGGCTGGCCGACGGTGATGGCGCCGCGGTCGGCGCGGGCGCGGCCGAAGCCTGGCTCGGCTGGGCGCTCGGCGAGTGCCCGGTCACGGACGCTGAAGGCTGGGCCGTCGCTGACTCGGCGGGCTTGGCGGCGGGCGCGCCAGGCGCGGCGTTCGGGGCGGCCCCGTCGGCCGCGGGGCTCGGGCTAGGCGCGAGCAGGTGGTGCGCGGCGGCGTCGGCCACCTTGCCGACGCCGGTCTTCGTGATCGCGTTGAGGACGATGGGCGCCGACAGCGCCGCGGTGAGCTTGGCCGGGTCGGCCTCGGCGTGCTGGCTGGTGAACCCGTAGGCGGCCGCCCCGGCCGCGAGCGTTGCGGCTATCGCCGCGGCGGGGGCGGCCTTCCCGGCCCAGCGGGCCGGCTTGCGCCGGGTAACGGCGTGACGTCCGGCATAGTGCCCGGTGTGCCGCCCGGAAGGGGTGCCGCCATGGCCGAACTTATGAGTCCCGTTTCGCCTGCCGCCTACGCTCAAGAAATCCCTAACGCCGTGCCGCCCCCCGCTACACGGTCGCTCGTGGGACCTATCGCCGGGCCTGACTAAATCGCTTGGCCCTAGCGTTACAGCGCATAAATGTCGAAAATGCCAATTTCGGGCATATAGCTCAGACGGGCTATTGAATGTTCACACGTCTCAGAAGTGTGCTTGGCAGCGCGGGATCGCCGTAGCATGCGGGGTTCGCGGGAGACTCAGCACGGTCAGTGACGGTGATTACGGAGCGCGACGAACTACCCGGACGGGCTAGCCGGCCCAGGGTAGCCAGCCATGCGCGGCATGTGCGGAAATTACGTTGAGCGCGCACTTGTCTAACGGAAAGTAGTCAGGCTCGCGCGGCATTGTCGAGGACAGCGAGTGCCCTCGCGGCCAGTTCCTCCCCTGGCTCCAGGACGTCCAGCCAGGTGATCCGGGGGTCACGGCGGAACCATGACTCCTGGCGGCGCGCGAACTTGCGGGTGGCGCGCACGGTCTCCGCCCGCGCCTGCTCGAGCGACCACTCCCCGTCGAGGTGGCGCAGCATCTGCTGATAGCCGAGCGCGCGGCTCGCCGTCTTCCCGTCGCGCAGGCCGGCCAGCCCGCGCACCTCCGCCTCGAAACCGGATTCCCACATGTGGTCCACGCGCGCCTCGATGCGGCTGTCAAGCTCGGGGCGCGGCACCTCCAGGCCGATCTGCACCGCCGCGCGGCCCTGCTCGTAGCCGGGAAGAGTGGCGCTGAACGGGCGGCCGGACAGTTCGATCACTTCGAGCGCGCGCACGATTCTGCGGCCGTTCGACGGCAGGATCGCGGCCGCGGCCCGGGGGTCCCGCGCGGTCAGCCGCTCGTAGAGCGGCGCCGGGCCCCGCTCGGCGAGCTCGGTCTCAAGGCGCTGCCTTATCGTCTCGTCCGTGCCCGGGAAGCTCAGGTCGGAGAGCGCCGCCCTGATGTAAAGGCCCGAACCGCCGGCCAGCACCGGGACCTTGCCGCGGGCCTCGATGTCGTCGATGACCTGCTCGGCCAGCACCTGGTATTCGGCGACGCTGGCCGTTCGCGTCACGTCCCAGACGTCGAGCAGGTGATGCGGGATCCCCTGGCGCTCGGCCATGGACAGCTTCGCCGTGCCGATGTCCATGCCGCGGTATAGCTGCATGGAATCGGCGTTTATGACTTCGCCGCCGAGGGCGCGCGCGAGGCTGACCGCCAGGTCCGACTTGCCGGTGGCGGTCGCGCCGACGACGGCGACCAGCATGATGGATGTCAGCCGCGGCGGCCCGGCATGCCGAGCAGCACCGGCGACGGGGACACAGGGGCCGGATTCTGCTTGGCAGTAAGCCCTTCCTGCCAGGCGTCGCCGGCCCTGGTGCGGCGCACGGAAAGCGGCGCGCCGTCGGCGATCAGGTAATGCGGCGCGGTGCCTGTGACGGCCGTCGTGACGATGTCGCCCGGCCGGGGCAGGGCATCGTGCGGCGCGAAGTGCACCAGGCGGTTGTCCCTGGCACGGCCTGACATGCGGTGCGTGGCGGCGTCCTTGCGGCCCTCGCCCTCGGCGACGAGCACTTCGACAGTGGCTCCGGCCAGCCGCGCGTTCTCCTGCTCGCAGATCTCCTCGACGAGCGCGACGAGCCTGTCGTAGCGCTCCTGCACCACGCCGGCCGGCACCTGGTCGTCCATCGTCGCCGCGGGAGTGCCCGGGCGGATCGAGTAGCGGAACGTGAAGGCGCCGGCGAAGCGGGCCTGGCGGACGACGTCCAGGGTGTCCTCGAAGTCCCGCTCCGTCTCGCCGGGGAAGCCGACGATGATGTCGGTGGTGATCGCCGCGTGCGGGATCGCCGACCGGACGTTGCTGAGGATCTCCAGGTAGCGGTCGCGCCGGTAGGCGCGGCGCATCGCCTTGAGCACCGCGTCCGAGCCGGATTGCAGCGGCATGTGCAGGCTGGGCATGACGTTGCCGGTGTCGGCCATGGCCTCGATCACGTCGCCCGTGAAGTCCCGCGGATGCGGGGAAGTGAAGCGGACGCGCTCCAGGCCTTCGATGCCGCCGCACGCTCGCAGCAGCTTGCCGAACGCCGCCCTGTCGCCGAACTCCGCGCCGTAGGAGTTCACGTTCTGGCCGAGCAGCGTGACCTCGAGGACGCCCTCGCCGGCCAGGGTCCTGATCTCGTCGAGGATGTCGCCTGGCCGGCGGTCCTTTTCCCGGCCGCGCAGCGACGGCACGATGCAGAAGGTGCATGTGTTGTTGCAGCCGACGGAGATAGACACCCACGCCGAATACGGCGACGCGCGGCGCGCGGGCAGCAGGCTCGGGAAGGTGGTGAGCGTCTCCTCGAATTCGGCCTGCGCTTCCTCGCGCAGCCGTGCCCGCTCCAGCAGGGCGGGCAGCGACCCGATGTTGTGCGTGCCGTAGACGACGTCCACCCACGGGGCGCGCCGCGTGATCTGCTCGCGCTCCATCTGCGCCAGGCACCCGCCGACGGCGATCTGCATGCCCGCGTGCGACTTCTTGACCGGGAGCAGGTGACCGAGGTTGCCGTACAGCCGGTCGGCCGCGTTCTCCCTGACCGCGCACGTGTTGAACACGATCAGGTCCGGCGTTTGCCCGGCCGGGGCCTTCGCGTAGCCAGCGTCTTCGAGCAGCCCGGCGACGCGCTCGGAGTCGTGCGCGTTCATCTGGCACCCGTAGGTGCGGATCTCGTAGGTTCTGGGCTGCACCTAACCAGGATAGGGGCGGATGCGCACAGTGAAGCCAGCGCGTGATATCGGTTAGGTCCATGACAAAGAGCGCGCCCTACGGAACCTGGGAGTCGCCGATCAGCGCCGCCAGCGTGGCGCGGGGGAAGATGATGCTCTCGTTCCCCGCGATCGCCGGCGACGAGGTGTGGTGGCAGGAAAGCCGCCCGGCCGAGGGCGGGCGGGTGACGGTGATGACCTCAGGCGACGAAGGCTCGAGCCCGCGCGAACTGCTGCCAGCGCCGTGGTACGCCAGGACGCGCGTGCACGAGTACGGCGGCAAGTCCTACCTGCCGGTGCCGTCCGGTTCGCCCGCTTTCTCGCTTTCCGGCGGGTTCGATCTCGTCTTCGCCAACTTCGCCGACCAGCGTCTGTACCTGGTCAGCGGCTTCGGCGCCCAGGCGCGTCCGCTCACGCCTGAAGGCGGCGGTTTCCGGTTCGCCGACATGGCGCTCTCCCCCGACCGCCGCGAGATCTGGTGCGTGCGCGAGGTCGCCGCGGACACCAGCCCGAGCCGCGCGATCGTCGCGGTGCCGCTTGACGGCTCGGCCGCCGACTCGCCGGGCGCGGTCCGGGTGCTCGTCACGGGCGCGGACTTCTTCGCGTTCCCCACCCCGTCGCCGGACGGCACGAGGCTGGCCTGGATCAACTGGGATCACCCGCGGATGCCGTGGGACGGAACCGAGCTGCGCGTAGGTCCTGTGACCGGTGTCACGGTCGCGGACAGCGCGCTCGTCATGGGCGGTCCTGCCGAGTCGGTGCTGGCCCCGCTCTGGCGTGACGACGACAGCCTGTACGTGATCTCGGACGCGTCCGGCTGGTGGAACCTCTACGAGGTCCCGGCGTCCGCCGGCGCCGCCGCGCGTCCGCTGTGCCCGCGCGAGGAAGAGTTCGCCGGGCCGCTGTGGCAGCTCGGCGCAAGGCCGTTCGCGGTGCTCGCCGACGGCCGGCTCGCTGTCATGCATGGCCTCGGCGGGCTGCGGCTAGCCGTGCTCGACCCGGCGTCCGGCGCGCTGGCCGATGCCGATCTGGGCTTCCCCGTCGCCGAGACCGCACTGGCCGGTTCCAGCAGGGCGGTCGCCGCCATCGCCGGCGGCCCGCGCACGCCGTGGAACGTGGTTCGCACTTGGTTCGGCGGTGCGATCGAGGTGCTGCGCAGGCAGGCCGTAGCCGCCCCCGACCCGCGTTACCTGCCCGACCCGCGCGAGGTACAGCTTCCCGTTGGCCCGAACGGAGGCGTGGTTCACGCCGTCGTCTACCCGCCTGCCAACCCGGACGTGAGCGCACCGGACGGGGAGCTGCCCCCCTACCTCGTGCACGTGCACGGCGGCCCGACCAGTCATTCGGTCCCCGTGCTCAACCTGGAGAAGGCGTACTTCACCAGCCGCGGCATCGGGGTGATCGACGTCAACTACGGCGGGTCGAGCGGGTACGGACGGGCCTACCGGGAGCGACTGCGCGGCGAGTGGGGCGTCGTGGACGTGGCGGACGTCATGAACGCCGCGCGCGCGCTGGCCGAATCCGGGCAGGCGGACCGGCAGCGGCTCGGCATCAGGGGCGGCTCGGCCGGCGGCTGGACGGCGCTGGCCGCCGTGACCAGCGGGCTTGCCGACGCCGGCGGTCCTGGCGCCGGGCACGCACCGGTGTTCGCCGCCGCGGTGTCCTACTACGGCGTGGCCGACCTGCGGCCGTTCGCGCTGAGCACGCACGACTTCGAGTCCAGGTACCTGGACGGGCTGATCGGCCCGCTTCCGGAGGCGGAGGAGCTGTACCAGGAGCGCTCCCCCATCGGGCACGTGTCCAAGCTGACCTGCCCGGTGCTGCTGCTGCAAGGCCTCGACGACCCGATCGTGCCCGCCGCGCAGTCCGAGGCGATCGCCGCCGACCTGGCGGCGCACGGGATCCCGTACGCCTATATCGCGTTCGAGGGCGAGTCGCACGGCTTCCGCAAGGCGGAGACGAACATCCTCGCCCTGGAGTCAGAGCTCGCCTTCTACGGGCAGATCATGGGCTTCACCCCGTCGGGGGTGGCTCCCGTAGTCCTGTCGTAGCGCGACGGTCAGCAGCGGCGGTTGGGGCGCGGGAGAGGGGACGCCCCCGTTCCGGATAAAGACGAACTTGATCTCGAATTTACCTGGCGAACTCGGTGGCGCGGGACTCCCGGACAACGGTGACGCGGATCTGACCCGGGTAGGTGAGCTCCTCTTCCACCTGCTTGGCGATGTCCCTGGCGATCACCTGCGCCTGAATGTCGTCGATCTTGTCGGGCTTGACCATCACCCGGATCTCCCGGCCCGCCTGCATCGCGAAGACCTTCTCCACGCCCTCGCGCTCGGACGCGATCTGTTCCAGGCGCTCCAGCCGCTTGACGTACATCTCAAGCGACTCCCGGCGGGCGCCCGGCCGGCCGCCGCTGATCGCGTCGGCGGCCTGCGTGAGGACGGCCTCCACCGTGCGCACCTCGACCTCGTTGTGGTGCGCCTCGATGGCGTGCACCACGTCATCGGGCTCGCCGTACTTGCGGGCGATCTCCGCGCCGATCATCGCGTGGCTGCCCTCGACCTCGTGGGTGAGTGCCTTGCCGATGTCGTGCAGCACCGTGCAGCGCTTGAGCAGGACCGCGTCCAT
>Ga0126381_100004259_pt1 | contig 15554 bp, 19 predicted proteins | sample PanSoiMetPlot_28_FD_96465 | JGI IMG/M metagenome (GOLD analysis project Ga0126381, IMG submission 96465) | Tropical forest soil microbial communities from Panama - MetaG Plot_28 | ecosystem: Environmental > Terrestrial > Soil > Tropical forest > Bulk soil | place: Panama | collected 2016-02-17 | reverse complement strand
ATGATCGCTATCGCGTGGATCACGTAGAACATCGCGAGGCTTGCCGCTTCAACTCGCAGCCAGTATAACAGTCGCCTCGCCGCGATGCGGCGACACACCGCCCAATTCTGTGGTGCGCTTCCGTCGCCTCGTTTCACAGATCGTCCTGACCATCGCGGTGTTCGTCGTGCACGCGGGGCACGCGCAGATCGTGACTAAAGGGCCGATCAAGATCATCGTCGGCTTCGCGGCCGGAGGCTCCTCCGATGTCGCTGCGCGGCTGATCGCCGAGAATCTCAAGAATTCTCTCGGCGTTCCGGTTATCGTCGAGAACAAGGTCGGCGCCGGCGGTCGCATCGCCGCTGAAGCGCTCAAGAACGCAACCCCCGACGGCTCGACCTTGCTGCTGGCTCCCGTGGTCGTGCTGGTGCTCGCCCCGCTGGTGTACAAGCAGCTCAGCTACGATCCCTGGAGGGACTTCGATCCGCTGACGCAGGTCGCAACCTATCAATTCGCGCTGGCGGTCGGACCGAATCATCCGGCGAAAAACATGGCGGAATTTGTCGCCTGGATGAAAGCGAATCCTGCGCAAGCGAGCTTCGGCTCGCCGGCTCCCGGCAGCTTGCCGCATTTCTTCGGGCTCATGATCGGACAGGCTATCGGCGTTGACATGGTCCACGTCGCATACAAGGGCGGCGTACCCTTGGCAACCGACCTGATGGGTGGGCAGGTTCCCTGCGGCATCGACGCGTTGTCCGACTTGGTGGAGCTCGACCGCGCAGGAAAGATTCGCATTATTGCGACGTCCGGCGCACGGCGATCGCCGCTGCTGCCGGCGGTGGCGACCTTCGCGGAGCAAGGCTTTCCCGCGATCGAGGGCAGCGGCTGGATCGGCGTATACGCTCCGGCCAAGACGCCCAAGGCCATCGTCGACCAGCTGTCGTCGGCGATCAATGCCGCCATCAAAACACCGCAGTTGCGGGAGCGCCTGCTCAAGCTGGGATACGAGCCCACCGGCACTACGCCCTCCGAGCTTTCGGCAATCATGTCCGCGGACAGCGCGCGCTGGGCGCCGATCATCAAGGCGTCGGGGTTCAGCGCGGATTAGGTTCTCGTTCGCCAGGTGACTCATGGGCGCGGTGCGCAACCTCCTGTTCATCATGTGCGATCAGTTGCGTGCGGATCATCTCGGCTGCTACGGGCATCCGTACCTCGCGACCAGGAATCTCGATGCGCTCGCCAAGCGCGGAGTGAACTTCGGGCGAGCGTTCGCGCAATCGGGCGTTTGCGGGCCCTCGCGCATGTCGTTCTACACCGGCCGTTACGTCACCAGCCACGGCGCGACGTGGAATCGAGTACCACTGTCCGTGGGCGAGGTGACTTTGGGCGAATATCTTGGGCGGACCGGCCGCGAGTTGACGCTCGCAGGCAAGACGCACATGGTCACCGATGCCTCGGGCATGGCGCGACTGGGGCTCGACTTGAGCGAAGCGCGCGGCCGCCTGCTTGGCGCCGGCGGCTTTGTGGAATTCGACCGGCACGACGGACATCGCCCAGAACCAGGTGGCGCCTACGCCGCATATCTGCGTGAGCGGGGCTACGCGAGCGATGATCCGTGGTCAGACTACGTCATCAGCGCCGTTGACCAGAACGGCAAAGTCGTCTCGGGCTGGCACATGCGCTACGCGCGTCTTCCGGCCCGCGTCGCGGAGGCTCATTCGGAAACCGCCTACACGACCGATCGCGCCATCGAGTTCATACGCGACAAGGGCGACCTTCCGTGGGCGCTGCACTTGTCGTACGTCAAGCCGCACTGGCCTTATGTCGCGCCGGCGCCGTACCACGCGAGGTATGCGCTCGAAGAGTGTCTGCCGATCAAGCGCGATGCGCGTGAGCTTCAATCGCCGCATCCGGTGCTCGCCGCCTACAGGCAGCAGGAGGAGTGCGCAAACTTCATGCGCGATGAGGTGTGGCAGACTGTCCGCCCGACCTATCAAGGGCTCGTGCAGCAGATCGACGATCATCTCGGCCGCGTATGGGATGTGCTCGACTCGGCCGGACGCTTTGCCGACACCATGATCGTGTTCACTTCCGATCACGGCGATTATCTAGGCGATCACTGGCTCGGTGAAAAGGAGCACTTTCACGATGTGGTCCAGCGGATCCCGCTCATCGTCTACGACCCCGACTCCGCTGCGGATGCGACGCGCGGAACTACCGAGAACCGCCTGGTCGAGGCCGTCGACCTGCTGCCGACCTTCCTTCAGGCACTGGGTGTACCCAGCGCGAACGAGCGCGTCGAGGGACATTCGCTTCTGCCGCTGCTGCGCGGAGGCGATTCATCAAAGTGGCGCGAGGCCGTGATCTCCGAGCTCGACTACTCCTACCGCGAGGCGCGGCGCATTCTCGGACGTGCGCCCGACGCATGCCGCGCCTGGATGGCGCGCAGCGATCGCTGGAAATATGTCCACTGGCAGGATCTGCCCTCGCAGCTTTTCGATCTCGAGAACGATCCCGACGAGTTCCACGACCTCGGCCGGGATCCAGGATACGATGCGACACGGCGCGAAATGCGCGCACGGCTGCTCGATTGGTTCATGAGTCTCAAGCGCCGGTTGACAGTGACGGACGAGCAAGTCGCATCGGCAACTGCGGCGCACAAACAAGCCGGTGTGTTCTTCGGGGTCTGGTAGGCTTATAACTGGTGAGCAAGACCGGGAGCCCGATGAACGACCGCAGTTATTCCACCGGTTCCGATCTCAACGCGCGATCAGCCGTTCGCGCGCTGGTCGCATCGCAGATTCGCGAAGTCGCCAACGCCGGTCTGGGAGATCCGGACATCGAAGCATTCTGGTTCGGCGAGCCCGACGAGGTTACGCCCGCCTACATCCGCGATGCAGCCGTCAACTCGCTTTCGGCGGGCGAGACTTTTTACACGCTGAACTTCGGCATACCCGAGTTGCGCGAAGCGATCGCAGGCTATCTTTCTCGCTTGCACCGACCGCTCTCGCCCGCCAACGTCGCCGTGACGGCGTCGGGCATGTCGGCGCTGATGCTGACAGTCGAAGCGCTGGTCAACCCAGGTGACCGTGTGGTGTGTGTGACCCCGCTGTGGCCCAATCTCACCGAGATACCGAAAATTCTGGGCGCCAATGTCGTGCGCGTGCCGCTCTCCTTCGGCGGCGACGCCTGGAGTCTCGACGTTGGGCGTCTGCTCGAGGCGCTCGAACCGGGCACCCGCGTGGCGATGATCAACTCGCCCAACAATCCCACCGGCTGGGCGCTCGACCGCGATAGCCAGCGTCGCATACTCGAGCACTGTCGCGCGCACGGTATCTGGATCGTCGCCGACGACGTCTACGAGCGGCTGTACTATGCGGGTGGTGCATGCGCGCCTTCATTTCTCGACATCGCGACTGCGGAGGACCGCGTCGTCAGCACCAACAGCTTTTCCAAATCCTGGCTGATGACCGGCTGGCGACTGGGTTGGATCATTGCACCCGAAGAGCTCATGACGGATCTGGGCAAGCTCATCGAATACAACACATCGTGCTCGCCGGTGTTCGTGCAGAGGGCCGGAGTGGTGGCGATCAACGAGGGCGAGCCAACGGTCGCCCACACGCTCGATCGCTTCCGCCGCGCGCGCGATTATCTCGTCGGGGCGTTGAACGCTCTGCCTGGCATCCACTTAGCGCCGCCCGATGGCGCGATGTATGCGTTCTTTCGCGTGGCTGGAATGGACGACAGCCTCACCTTTTGCAAACGACTGGTGCGCGAGGCCAAGCTCGGGCTTGCGCCGGGAAGCGCCTTCGGCCCCGAAGGCCGGGGCTTCGTGCGCTGGTGTTTTGCCGCCAGCGAGGAGCGCCTGCGCGAGGGACTTCGCCGTCTCTCGCGACATCTTCTGCGAGGCTAGGCCAAGCGCCCGGCGAGGCGGCGCGGCGGTCCCGCCAGTCTTCAAATCGCCTGCGCCAGAAGCGGTCCGAGGTAGATGTAAGCCATTCCCGCGAGCGTCGCGACGAAGAGCACGTGTTCCACCCGCGCCGTGAACCGTGACAACCCGCGGACGCGGCCGATGCGCGGCAACTCGCGAATACCGACGGTCCCTTTGCGAACGTTCTTCGACGGAAAGTGCGGCCGACGATTCCTTTGGTCCATGGCAGTTTCCTCTGCGGTGATGACGGGGACGACTTTACCTGTCATCATTGGCACCAGAAAAGATCCATAAGTAGCAATTTTTATGAGTCCAAACCGGGAAGGCTTCGACCTCGCCATCGATCTGCCCGAGCGTAGCTCCCGGCAACTACGACAGGATCTGCATCGGCAACTCCGGAGCGCGATCGTCGGCGGGCGCTTGCAGCCCGGATTGCGCCTTCCGTCCACCCGCGATTTGGCGGCCACCCTCGGTGTCTCACGCAATACGGTGGTTGCCGCCTACGACCTTCTCCTGAGCGAAGGTTATGTTTCGGCCGGCGGCCGCGGCGGCACCATCGTCGCCGACTTTCTTTCGCGACCGTTGCGGCGCGAGCGTGCGCGCGAAGCTTCCGGTCGCGATGCGCGACTCAGCCCGGCGTGGCGGGCACCCACTTCGCTGATCGCGATCGGAACGACTCGCCGGCGCTACGATTTCAGCATTGGCATTCCCGATTGGAAGTCATTTCCCTTCGAGGTCTGGCGTCGGCTCTCGGCCCGGGCGCTGCGAGCCGTCTCCACCAGCGGAGCGAGCTACGACGAACCGGAGGGGCGTCCCAAGCTGCGCGAAGCAATTGCCGGGCACATTTCCTTCGCGCGCGCCATCGCCTGCACGCCGCAGGACATCGTGGTCACCGCCGGAGCGCAGCAGGCGTTCGACTTGCTGGCCCGAATTCTGGTCACACCCGGCAGGACGGTTGTCGCAATCGAGGAGCCCGGCTATCCGTCCTTGCGCAACGTCCTCGCGGCGGCGGGTGCCAGAATCGCTCCCGTCCCGGTCGACGGCGACGGGCTCAAGGTCGATCGCCTTCCGAGCGATGCCAGGGTCATCTGCGTCACCCCCTCGCACCAGTTCCCGCTCGGGGTGCGCCTTTCGCTTCCTCGGAGAACGGCACTCATGGACTTCGCTCGGACACGCGGCGCAGTCATCATCGAGGACGACTACGACGGGGAGTTCCGTTACGCAGGCAGGCCGCTCGACGCGCTGCAGACACTCGACCGGAGCCAATGTGTTTTCTATGTCGGCACATTTTCCAAGAGCATGTTTCCGGCGTTGCGACTCGGCTTTGTCATCGCGCCGCCGTGGGCGAAGCATGCGCTGCTGGCGGCCAAGCAGCTTTCGGATTGGCACGCGCCGACCGTGGCTCAGGACATCCTCTCGGCATTCATCGCCGAAGGCCACCTTGCCCGTCATGTGCGCAAGATGCGCAAGGTTTACAGCGAGCGCAGGGAAATCCTGCTGACAGCCCTGGCACGCTTTTGCGGCGAGCACCTTCGAGTCGTCGGCATCGGAGCCGGGCTGCATCTCGCGACTTACCTCACGCGAAGGGCGCCGGTGGCGGGTTTGATCCACAAAGCGCGCGAAGCCGGCATCTGGCTGGACGACTGGCAAAAATTCGCGGCAGGGCATCACAGGACGGAGGGGCTTGTCTTCGGTTACGGCGCGATCGGATCGCATCAGATCGGCGACGCGGTTCGACAGCTTGCGAGGCTGATGAACTAGTTCGTGTGTAGAGCGGCCCGAGATCGAGCAGCCAGGCGCTTCGTCGCAGGACTCACGCGGGCAGTCCGCACAGCCGGTGCCGCTGCACCGCAAAAGGAAGATTCGCACCCGCTCACTGTTGACTGCAGCGTATGCTCGCCAGGAACTAACCAAGGTTCAGACCGGCCGAACCTTGCCATGAGCGAAGATCTCAAATCCAAGACTTGCGTGCCGTGCCGCGGCGGCGTACCGCCGCTGGAGCTAGAAGCGGCCGAAGGCTATCTGAAACAAACCCCGGGCTGGACACTCGTCGACCAAGGCCGGCGGCTTGAGCGCGGCTTCAATTTCAAGAATTTCAGGGAATCTCTGGATTTTGTGACCAAGGTCGGTTCCCTTTCCGAAAGCGAGGGCCACCATCCCGACATCAGCTTTGGCTGGGGTTGGGCCAAGATTTCATGGCAGACCAAGAAGATCAAAGGGCTTCACCAAAACGATTTCATCATGGCCGCCAAGACCAGCGAGCTCTCGGGCACCTGATCGGCGCGGCCAACCCTTCCAGCCGCCACCCACTCCAAGGAGCAGCCTGTAATGGAACGCAAAAAAGCCTCCGACTTTCCGCCCGAAGTCCTCAAGCTGTTCGATGGATATGTTCACGGCATGCTAACTCGCCGCGACTTTCTCGACGGCGCGGCGAAGTACGCCGTCGGCGGCTTCACCGCCGCCGCTATGCTCGAAAGCCTGCGGCCGAATTACGCGTGGGCGCAGCAGATCGCCAAAAACGACCCGCGCATCAAAGCGGAGTACGTCAATTATCCCTCGCCGCAAGGATCGGGCACGATGCGAGCATACTTTGTGCGACCAGCGAACGCTTCCGGAAAGCTGCCCGGGATCGTCGTCATCCATGAAAATCGTGGGCTCAATCCATACATCGAAGATGTCGCCCGAAGATTGGCGGTGGAGAATTTCCTGGCCTTGGCGCCGGACGCGCTTACGCCCCTAGGCGGCTACCCAGGCGACGAGGAAAAGGCCGCACAAATGTTCGGCCAGCTCGATGCGACCAAGCGAACCGAGGATCTTCTTGCCGCCGTGCCGTACCTTCGGTCGCGTCCCGAGTGCAACGGCAAGATCGGCGCAGTGGGCTTCTGCTTTGGCGGAGGCATCGTCAACCTCATGGCCGTGCGCATACCAGACTTGGCCGCAGCGGTTCCGTTTTATGGAGCGCAACCCAGCGCTGCCGACACCGCCAAGATCAAGGCGCCGCTGCTGATTCATTACGCAGGATTGGACGAGCGCATCGACGCCGGCTGGCCGGCCTGGGAAGCGGCGCTCAAGGCGAACAACGTCAAGTATCAGGCGTACATCTACCCCAACACCAACCACGGATTCCACAACGACACGACGCCGCGCTACGACGAGGCCGCTGCCAAGCTCGCCTGGTCTAGGACCATCGCCTTCTTCAAGGAAAATCTGAAGGCCTGACCTGACGGTCGAGGCCGGCGGTCACGGCTTGGGGGCAACCGCGATGGCCGCGAGCTCCTCCTTTTTCACGTGCTCGATCGCCGGTCCGGTCACAGTGAGGAATTCCAGGTCGACGCTTGCCTTGTCGTTCGGGTTGAGCACCGACTGTTTGGTCGAACTGGTCGCAGTACCCAGGAGCTTGCCGTTCGCGTCGAAGACTTTCCCGGCGACCTTGACTTGCCCGACCGCGACATCGGCGAGATTCTGAACGCTGCCTTTGACGTGCAGGTGCCCCGCCGCGCACACGTAGGTGCCCGGCTCCATGCCCGCGTGCTTTTCCGCGGTTTGGACCTCCACTTTTACTTTGTCCTTGAGATCATCGGCAAGCGCAGCCGCGGTCGCGCCAAAGGTCACGATGGCGATCATGGACAACAAGGTCGATGGTTTCATGGAGCCTCCGGTCGACACGCGCGTCCGCTGGACTGGCGGCGTCTGAATTTCGCGTCGATGCGAAAGAAACATACGCCTAAGCCGCCTGCAGGATCAAGCGCTAATGGCTGTTCCTCGAGATTCATTCACTCTCGTTTGATCGGTCGGCGCGTTTAATCGTTCGGCGCAGCCGATAGCCCGTGACATGCAGCCGCGCCGTTCAATCGACCGGACGCTCAGCGGCGCTGCGGTTTCGGTTTCCGCTTCTCCGACTCGCGACGCAGATTTTTCAGCGACAGATTGATTTCGTCTCTCAGCCATTGGCGCAGCGCGACTAGCGGCGACCAATCGCGAAGGCTTGGCGGGTAGGCGAGATGATAGGGATGCGCCTGATCGTGGGTAATGGAGATCGGCGAGAGTTTCACCAGACGTCCATCGCGCAACGCGTCCGCCGCGAGGAGCTCGCGCCCCAGTCCTAACCCGAGGCTCTGCTCCGCTGCCTGCATCATCAAGCCCACATCGTTGAAGGTCGCTACCGGGGTGACTTTCGTGCGGACGCTGGCGGCGGCGAACCAAAGATCCCATATCTCTCGATCGCCCAGCAGCGGCTCGCGCGCGAATGCTTCGGGCGCAGCACCGAGGAGGCGCCGCGCGGCCGCGGGCGAGCCCACGACGATAAGCGGCATCGGTGAGTCGAACAGGCGCTCAGATTCCAAGCCTGGCCAGGGACCCAATCCCTGCCGCAGCCCGGCGTGGAAGCCGTCGCGCTGCAGATCGACCAGCTGGAACGAGGCGTCGATCTCCAGCGCAAGATTCGGGTGCCGCTCGCGCCAGCTGCCCATGCGCGGCAGCAGCCAGCGCTGGGCAAACGATGGCAATACCGTGACGCGAAGCCTTTGTGCCACACCGCTCGCTGCCGCCGATGCCGCCTGCACGCCGTCGTCGAGCTGGCTCAGCGCGCTCTGCACGCTGCGCAACAAAGCCTCGCCTGCCGGGTTGAGCACCACGCGACGCCCTCGGCGATCGAAGAGCTCGAAGCCAAGTTGCTCCTCGAGGCCGCGGATCTGCTGGCTGACAGCGCTGTGCGTGAGATGCAGAACTTCAGCCGCAGCACGCAGGTTCTGCAGCTCCGCGACGCTGCGAAAGGCGGAAAGAGTGTTGAGTGGCAGGCGGCCCATGCTGGTAAGTATATCTTACCAAACTGGCCAGAACAAATCGATTCCCAACCGAGCTTTGGATTACTAAGCTTACCAGCGTTATCCATCGAATCGGAGCTCACCATGAATCACCCGGTCCGCACCTTTGTATCGACGCAGTCCGCCGGTTCTGCCTTGCGCCTTGCCGCCGCGTCGCAGGTGGCATTGCAGCGGCTTTCCCGCGCATGGCGCCGTTGGACGACTTTGCGCCACGTGCGTGAGACCGACGCCATGCGGGTGAACGATCACGCGCTCAGCGATGTCGGCGTCGTCCACGTGCGCACTTCCAGCGCTGAACGCCAAACATGGTCGCGCGTGTTCGACGGTGATCCCCGAAGCTTGCTCGCGGCTGCGCTGGTCGCGACCGCGATGCAAGCCTGGGCCGGCGACATTACCTCTTCCGGGCAGAGCGCAACAAATGCCGCAAACCCTCCCATGGTAGGGGTCTTCACCGGCGATTTCGTGAACGGCGCGCCGGTCTACCGCCTACCTCCGATTGCGGTCGTCGCCAATCGCAAGGCCCCAACAGAGCAGGCTCTCGAAAACGGTATCGTCCGCGCCAGGCAGGCGCGCGCCAAAGCTGCAGCGAAACCGCCGGCGTAACAGCCGCCGGCGGATTTTGCCTTTTAGTGAGATTACCGTTCGCGAAGTGAATTGCCGTCACATCTGGGCGAGGTTGCCGTTGACCATCCAGGGAGTGCCGAAGCGGTCGACCAGCATGCCGAATACTTCGGCCCAGAACGTCTTGTCCAGGGGCATCGTGACCTGGCCACCTTGCGACAACGCATCGAAAACTCGCCTCGCCTCGCCCGCGGTGGGATAGGTCAATGCCAGCGAAAAGCCCTTCATGCCGCCGTAGGGCTGACCGGTCATGGAGTCCGAAGCCATGAGGATGCCTCCATCGAAGCTCAATCGGGCGTGCATGATGCGGTCGGCGTTTGCGGCTGAAGCGCCCTTGCCTGCCAAAGGCGACTCGGCGTGCGTCATCATCTGCAACTCGCCGCCGAGCGTGCGTTCGTAGAACCGCATCGCGTCAGCGCAGTTGCCGTTGAAAATAAGATAGGCGTCGAGCTTAGACATGATTGTTCCTTTCGTGGATCTCGAGATCAGCGCTGGGTGGACTTCGCGAGACGATCGGCTTGCGCGCGCACACGTTCTTCCTGCTCGCGCAACTCGGGAGTGAATTCGGCGCCGAAGTCCTCGGCTTCGAACACCTGGCGGATCTCGATCTCGGAATCCTCGCCGGGCATCGGGTCCGGGCAGCGCTTCACCCAGTCGATTGCCTCCTGAATGGAATTTACCCGCCACAGCCAAAAGCCCGCGATCAGCTCCTTGGTCTCGGCAAACGGGCCATCGACGACGGTACGCTTGCCGGCTGAAAATCGGACGCGCGCCCCTTTGGAGCTCGGATGAAGCCCCTCGCCAGCCAGCATCACGCCGGCCCTGACCAACTCTTCGTTGAACTTCCCCATATCGGCCAAGAGCTTCTCGCTCGGCATGACGCCCGCCTCGCTGTTCTTAGTTGCCTTGACTATCACCATGAATCGCATCGTTGTCTCCTGTGAGGTTTCCGTTTCGACGAGCCTGGCTTCACGGCAAGCGTGCTGGGAAGCGTGCTCATCCTCTGGTCGAATTAGGCGGCGGCAAATCGACAACCGCCGGCCCTCTTTGAGCAATCGACTGACGTTAACTGCGATAGCACCACCGTCCAAGACGCAAGCGCTGTATCAAGATCGACCTCCCGCCTGCTTTCACGTTCAGCCGCCTTTGCCTTTAGCGGTTTCCCAGCTGCCGCACGGGACGCACTTCGATGCTGCCCACGCGGGCGGGAGGGATTTTCGCTGCGAGTTGAATCGCCTCGTTGAGATCCCTCGCGTCGATCAGGTAAAAACCGGCAAGCTGTTCCTTGGTCTCGGCAAAAGGGCCGTCTGTCACCGACGTCTTCCCGTTGCGGACGCGCACGGTGGTCGCCGAATGAACCGATTGCAGCGCTTCCGCGGCAATGGAATGGCCGCCGGCACGCAGCGCCTCGCTGAAGGCCATGCAATCTCTGTCGGGGACTTCCTCCAAGCGTTGCTCGTCGAGGTACACCAGGCACAAATACTTCATCGTTCTCTCCGGATTGATTTGACCGCCTGCGGCTGCAGGTAGCAGGGCTCGAGTCCGAGACGATACGAGTTGATCCACCGCATCAAGGCGCGCCTCAAATCGAACCATGACCACGAGATAGGCCGGCCGGACCCGAGCTTCTTGCGCTCGTAAAGGAAAAGCGCGAGCGCCACCAGCGACCCGCCGGGCAGTAACAACTCGATGAGCAGGTAAGGACCCAGCTTCTGCGCGAGTCCTCGAAGTACCGTCAGGACACCCATGATTATCTCCTTTCCGTCTCTAGTCGAACGGGCAGGAGTCAAATCGACAACCGAAAGGAAAGATGTCTGCAGCCGAAGCCCACGCCGTGGCGATGGGCAATGCCCGGAAGGCGTCCGCGACGATTGCGACGCGGCCCGGTCGACCGGCGTCAGCGCGGCAGTTCGGCCTGGCGCCGCTCGAGGAACCGGCGTTCGGGCTCCTGGCGTGCGAGCGCGATAGCGCGCCCGTAGGCCGCTCGAGCTCGCGCCGTCTCGCCCATGCGCCGCAACAGGTCTGCCTGCGCCGCGTGCGCGAGGTGATAGTCCTCGAGATCGCCGCGAGCGAGTATGGCGTTGATCAGTTCGAGGCCGGAGGCCGGGCCGTCGCGCATCGCGACGGCGACCGCGCGATTGAGCTCGACCACGGGTGAGGGCTCGATCCGTAGCAAAACGTCATAGAGCCCGACGACCTCGCTCCAATCGGTGGCATCGGCGGTGGCGGCTTCGGCGTGGACCGCCGCGATCGCCGCCTGAACGCTGTAGGCTCCGAAGCGCCGCGATGCAAGCGCTCGTTCCACCAGCGCCACGCCCTCACGGATCAGGTCCTGATTCCAGGCCGAGCGATCCTGTTCGCTGAGCAGTATCAGATCACCTTCAGGTGACGTCCTGGTCTCGCGGCGCGATTCGTGCAGCAGCATCAGCGCGAGGAGTCCCATCGCTTCGGGCTCGGGAAGCAGGTCTACGAGCAGGCGACCCAGACGTATGGCCTCGGCGGATAGATCGACACGGGTGAGCGTACTGCCGGACGACGCCGAATAGCCTTCATTGAATACCAGATAGATCACACGCAGCACGCTGTCCAGCCGCTGAGCAAGTTCCTCCGGCTCAGGAACCTGATACGGGATGCGCGCTTCACGGATCTTCGCCTTGGCGCGCACGATACGCTGCGCGAGCGTCGGCGCTGCGCTTAAAAATGCCTGCGCGATTTCCTCCGTCGTCAGTCCGCACACCTCGCGCAGCGTCAGCGCGACCTGTGCATCGGCTTGCAGCGCTGGGTGACAGCAAGTGAAGATCAGCCGCAGCCTATCGTCCTCGATGTTCTCATCCTCGCGCGACGCCGATTCGTCGGCGATGCCTTCGACTTGCTCGGCCACCTCGTCGTACGGGTCGAATCGCGCGAGTCGCCGGATGCCGTCGATGGCTTTGAACCGGCCGGCGGAAACCAGCCAGGCACGTGGGTTTGCAGGTACGCCATCGCGCGGCCACTGTTCGAGCGCGGCACGGAACGCGTCGTGCAGCGCCTCCTCCGCGAGGTCGAAGTCGCCGAGCAGACGAATCAGCGTGGCGAAGACTCGACGGGATTCGGCACGGTAGATTTCATCGACGACTTCGGCGACTGGTCTGGTAGAAGTGCTCATCGGCCTTGTCAGGCTAGTATCATAAAGACAGGGACCCAACAGCGATGGCGTGATTTCAGCAATGGCAAAGCCAGCCTCCGACACCGTCTTCGTCGGCTCGATTCCGAAGCTCTACGATACGCTTCTGGTGCCGCTGATCTTCCAGCCCTACGCCGACGACCTGGCAAAAAGGCTTTCGTCCCGGCGGCTCGAGCGCGTGCTCGAAGTCGCCGCCGGGACCGGCGTCGTGACCCGGGCGATGGCATCAACGCTACCGGAGCGCGTTTCGATCACCGCCACGGATCTCAACCAGCCGATGCTCGACTATGCCGCGGCGATTGGGACTTCGCGACCGGTCGAGTGGCGTCAGGCCGATGCGCTGCAGCTACCCTTCGCCGACCAGAGCTTTGATGCAGTGGTCTGCCAATTCGGAGCGATGTTCTTTCCAGACAAGGTCAAAGCCTTTGCTCAGGCGCGACGGGTGCTTCGGCCCGCCGGTGTGTTTCTGTTCAACGTCTGGGATCGCATCGACTATAACGACTTCGCCGACGTCGTGACCGCGGGTTTGCAGGATATGTTCCCGAGTGACCCGCCGCTTTTTTTGCGGCGAACCCCGCATGGTTACTTCGACGCCGCGTCGATCCGCAGCGATCTCGCGAACGCCGGCTTCGCCAAACCGGCAGAGATCTCTACCGTCGCGGCACGCAGTCGAGCGGCTTCGCCGCGAGTGCCGGCGGAGGCCTTTTGTCGCGGTACGCCTCTCCTAAACGAGATAACCGCCCGCGATCCCTCGCGTCTCGAGGAAGCCGTCGACGTTGCTGGGAGAGCGATCGCCGCACGCTTCGGCGACGGCCCCGTCGAAGGCAGGGTCCAGGCGATCGTAGTCAGCGTGGAGCGCTAGAGCGCCTCGACCTTCGCCTCGCGGCTGAAATAGCGGTGCGCTTAAGCTCGATTGCGAGATCGGGCGATCGAATGGCTTCCGCTCTGCCCGGCGTTTCCGTTGCTGGTCCGCAGCGGACGTCTAGCGGCCCGAGCTGCTCGGAACGTTATTCGTGCCACGCAAGGTTGCGTCCTGCACTGCCTGCCCACTCGAGTTTGTCACCTCGCGACTTGCAGCGCTGCTCGACTTGGACGGGATATGCGAGCCGGTGACTACCGTCCTGTCTGCCTTGTCCTCGGCCGTCATCGGGGTCGGTTCCATCGGAGCACAGGCACTGGTCAACGCGACTGCGAGAACGGCTAAAAGCCAGTCGGAACGCTTCATTCTTTATCCCCTCCTGAGATGCCGCCCCCGCGGCGAGCGCCGAGTTTACGCGAAGCCAGAGCGTCAAGCCATACTTCTGCGTTGTCTCAGTACTCGTCGCGGCGCCGCACCCAGAACGGGCCGCGATCGTCCTCGTCGCGTCCTTTGGGCACCAAGTCCAGATACTGGTAATCGACGCTGAGCATGTCGATGCCACGGGCGTAGGTCGAGTAGGTGTGAAACACGCTCGCCTTCGAGTCCTTGTAAAAAACGCTCACGCCCTCGCGCTCGGCCACACCCGGATCCTGGGTGGTGAAGTTGTAGAACGCCTTTTTGCGAGAAACCTCATCCGGCGTGAACGACACGCCGTAGTCGAAGTTGAAGTCCGTGTCCGCGGACGAGAGCCACTGGAAGGTCCACCCCATTCGCTTCCTGTAGGCGGCGAGTCTGGCGTAGGGTGCGCGCGACACGGCAACCATGGTGACGTCTCGGTGATTGAGATGAACGATGACGCCGTTGAAGTTGTCGGCCCAGCGCGAACAATGCGGGCATCCCGCTTCCCAGTCGGGACCGAACATGAAGTGATAAATGATGAGCTGGCTTCTGCCGTCAAAGAGCTGGGTCAGGGTTTGCCTGCCATCAGGGCCTTCGAAAACGTATTGCTTGTCGACCTTTTCCCACGGAAGCTCACGCCGCTCGCGGCTTAGCTCATCGCGCAGGCGAGTGAACTGCTTCTCCTTTGCCAGCAGTTTCTTTCGCGCTTCGATCCATTGATCTTTGGAGACGACCTGATGCTCGGTTGACATGAGACCTCCTAGAGGCATTGTTAACGCACCGGCCAAGGGTTGGCTTAAGTTTCAACTGCGGGTCAAGGCACTCGGGCGCTCAGGACCGGAACCATCCACACCGCGTAGCCTCTGGGGTCGCGGATATTGGCGATCATCTGTTGGAAATAAGCTAGCGCGGCATCGCGCGTGACCGGAGTCAGCTCGCCGATGACGTCGGCATAACCATCGCACCACGCTTCCAGGATCCCGGCAAAGGTCCCGCGCGGCACGCGCACGGTATCGATCACGATATAGTCGACGGTGATCGCTTCCAGTCCCATCGAGGCAAGGATCCCGAAGGTGTTCCGGCCGACGAACAGGTCCGTGTCAGTGGCCGCTCCGAAGGCCGCCGGCACCACATGCCAGAAGTCGCGTGGGTCGGGTGTTCCGCTCTGGAAATGCAGCATGCCGTAGTCTTCGGCGATCAGGTGCAGATAACCGCCGCGCCGGGTGACGCGCTTGAGCTCGGCGATGACTCGATCGGCATGCGGGATGGCGTGAATGACGTGCCGGCACACGGTGAGATCAAAGCTCGCTGAAGCCGCATCCAGGCCGAACACGCTTTGATGCTCGAAGCGCAACCGGGAACCGAAACGCGCATAGCGCGATCGCGCCAACTCGAGATGGGCGTCGACGATGTCGACGCCGAGCACACTGGCTCGTTCGAACAGCTCGGCCAGACGCGATGCGCCCTCACCTGTTCCGCAGCCGGCGTCGAGAATCGCCGGCGCTTCCGGGAGCGCATAGCGTCGCAGCAATGAAACTTCCTGCGGCCATATCGCCCGCGCCTGCGCCGCCAGGTTGCGCACCATCGATTCGTCGGCCATCTGCTTGGCCTGCGGATTCAGATCGGTCACCGCGGCTCTCGAATGGACGACCGGGCGGCGCGCCGTCAAGCGAACAACGCTTTGCGTCGCTGCAGACTCTCCGCGGGCCAGTATTTGTTGCGGTCGTAGTATTCCTCGACCGCAGGCGCGTCCGGCGGCAGCAATAGCCACGGCTGCTT
>Ga0126381_100004258_pt1 | contig 15556 bp, 19 predicted proteins | sample PanSoiMetPlot_28_FD_96465 | JGI IMG/M metagenome (GOLD analysis project Ga0126381, IMG submission 96465) | Tropical forest soil microbial communities from Panama - MetaG Plot_28 | ecosystem: Environmental > Terrestrial > Soil > Tropical forest > Bulk soil | place: Panama | collected 2016-02-17 | reverse complement strand
GGAAGCCAAGCTTGGCATAGCGTCGTTCTCTAACGCCACGTAACACCGTGTCCTTGGTGCTTGAGGTTGGTGGCGTAATACTAGACCTTGCCCGTCGTTTGCTGTATAGATTGACCATTTAGTCACCCCACGATATGTGCTGCAAGATGCAGCGTTAGAACGAGGATTGCGACGAGCAGGGTGAGACCTACGGTTGCTGGCAGGGTGGGGTCATACATGGCTTCGGCTCCTAGCATGGAACTACGGTGAAGATGATTGAGCTTGGGCCTAGATCACTATCTTCGCGGCACTTAGCCGCAACGATAGCAGCATCTATTCCCGCCACAAGTTCCGCTCGATCTTCATAGTATCGAACGGCGTGGTCGTAGTCTGTGCCATTGGCACGATTGACTGTGGTGTATAGTATGTATTTCATGCCTTAACCTCCTCTTTTGTGACTGGGGTCATACATGGCTTCGGTCTCCCATGTTGCGGTTGATCAACTCCTTGTAGCCCATGGACATGGCTACGTTTAAGACCTCTGGGGTCAGATCCTTGATCTTGACCCGCACTATTCGGCGTCGCTTGCGCCAGTAGAAGCTGAAGCCGAAGCGGCCGAGTTTCACGAAGTGCAGTCCTCCGATCTTGCGATAGCTCATCGCTTGGGCTCCTCTTTCCCATACCGCAGTGCATAGTCAATCTCACGCCAACCGGCGAAGTATTCGGCCTTGTCCGCTTCTAGGGAAGATCGCATGCCGAAGTGACAGCCGTAATATGGCGGCCTGCCCTCCAGCCTGTCTATTTGACCGCGTAACCTTTGGTTCGTCATCGCTTGTCCTCCGATTGTGTCCCCAGTGTACTACAGCCTGCTGCACTTGTCAAGGGCCTTGCCGAGCCTTGCTAGCCTCGCCTGACCCGGCCCTGATAGTCCCCTAATCTCCCCCTGATTGGCTATCAGACCTTGGTCCCATGGGGTCTCCCCGGTTTGCCCTCTGGGCCCTCCTTCGAAAGCTGCCCTTGGGGCCTTCCTGGCCCTTACTCCCTTGTATTAGAAAAAAAAAATTGGACAGACAGACAGGGGTAGACGGGCCTTCGAGGGCTCGAAACCGGGGCTTTCGACGGCGTAGCCGGGGGTATGCCATGGGTCTGGGGTCTGATAGCCCATCAGGGGAAGATTAGGGGAAGACTAGGGCCAGCCCAGCCTTCCCCAGCGAAGCGGAGCTTAGTCCTCCTTAGTCGAGAGCTTATCGACGTTGGCGACGAAGAAGGCTTCAAGCTCGGGCTTCATGGCGAGCAACCGCTCCCACTGGCTCAGGTACAGCGTTACCGGGAACCGGCCCAGCCCGTACACGGATATCGCGCCCTTCGCTGAAACCTTGATGTTGTTGCCCCTCTGCCTGAGCTTGAGGTTCTCGGCTTTGAGGGCGTCAACCATGGCCAGAAGCTGCTCGTTGCTGGGCTTGGTCTGGTCTTGGAGGGTTGCCATTGTCTAACTCCTTGGGTTAGGGCCAGTGGTGGCCGACCCCGCTATCTGGCGCCCCGATTGCGGCTTTTTCGTGGAATTCCTGCGGCTTTTTCGTGACATCGTGATTTCGACACCCCCCGGGCCCAAACTCGCGTGCTGCCGCCGCCAGCAGTACCCCTCCCGGCATTTTGTGTGAAATCCAAACGTCCATACCTTTGACCCCTATTGACAAGTCGCTCCGACTGTGGTACAATGGTAAGATGGACAGGCCTAAGAGCATGGAACCGCCGCTCAAGCGAGGCCGAAGGCCGGGGCAACTGATGTCGCCGTTCCGGCTGGAGTCGCATGGGAACAAGGTCGTAGCGAAGCTCCGGGACAGCCATCACCGGATCGCGATGCTCTTTGCCGCAGGCATGCGGACGGCAGAAGTTGCCCGTGAAACGGGGTATAGCTTGAGCTATATCAGCAACCTCCGGGGCGACCCGGCGATGTGCGATCTCGTCGCCCACTATCACCAGATGGGGGTTGGGGAGCATGTCAGCGAGATCTCGGGGATGATGCTGCAAGGCTCGCGGATCATTAAAATGGCCCTGGGCCAGATGGAAGAGCATTTGCAGGAGGCGCAAGAGACGGGGGAAAAGCTCCGGGTTCGAGAGCTTCTCTCGACAATTTCGACCGTCGGCGACCGCAGTGGCTACAGCAAGCACGAAACGCACACGGTCGAGCATACCTTCGCGGCCCGCCTGGATAAGGCCCTGGCCGCGAGCAGTAAGGTCATCGAGCTTCGAGTGGAACCGCTCGAGGCCCCAGCCGATGACCCCGGGGACAGGCAAAGCCCTACCGTGGAGGCCTTGCCTGCCTCTCCGCCAAAGGTGCGCCGTGCATAACTATATACCGATAACAATCGGGGTGATCGTAATCCTGAACTTCCTGTCGCTATTCTGGACCTAACGAAGCTGAGGTGGAGGGAACCATGAAGTGCAAGAGGGGCTGGTTGCATGGCTAGCTAGCGTTTCCAACGATCCGCTAGCCTTCGTCGTCGGCGCCTTCCCTTGGGGCGAAGGGCGACTCGCCGACTTTTCTGGGCCAGAGTCCTGGCAACGGGAAATCCTTGAGGCAGTCCGCCTCGGCCTTCCAACAGATAAGGCGATCCAGCTTGCCGCTGCGAGCGGTCATGGCGTGGGCAAATCCGCCCTCGTCGCTTGGCTGATCCTGTGGTCGATCGCGACCAAGCCCGACACCCGTGGGGTCGTCACGGCAAATACCGAAACGCAGCTGAAGACAAAGACATGGGCCGAACTTGGAAAATGGTATCATCAATTCATTGCGCGCGATTTCTTCAAGCTTACAGCCACCGCCATCTTCTCGTCGGACGAGGCCCACGAGCGGACCTGGCGGATTGACATGGTTCCTTGGTCCGAGCGAAACACAGAAGCTTTTGCTGGGCTGCATAATAAGGGCCGCCGCATTCTCGTCGTTTTCGACGAGGCTTCGGCTATACCAGATATCATCTGGGAGACGACTGAGGGTGCTCTTACTGACTCGGAAACTCAGATCATCTGGTGTGTATTTGGCAATCCCACCAGAAACACTGGCCGGTTTCGTGACTGCTTCCCAGGGCGTCGGTTCGCCTCGGTCTGGAAGACCAAGCAAGTCGATTCGCGAGAGGTATCGCTCACCAACAAAGACCAAATTAACCATTGGGTCTCGGCTTATGGCGAGGACAGCGATTTCGTACGGATCCGTGTTCGCGGCACTTTCCCTCGAACAGGCGAGATGGAGTTTATCTCGACGGAAGATGTCGAGAACGCGGCCAACCGCGAAGCGATCTCGTTCTTCTACGAACCGTTGATAATTGGCGTCGACGTCGCCCGCTACGGGGCCAACGAGTCCGTCATTTGGTTCCGTAAAGGGCGGGACGCCAGGACCATCCCACCGATCCGGCTTCGCGGAGCAAGCACCGTCGATCTTGCGGCTCGCGTAGCGGATGTGTTCCACAGTCATCAGGTGGATGCGGTCTTTATCGACGGCGGGGGCGTGGGCGGAGGCGTCGTGGACCAAGTTCGGGCCCTCGGGATCCATTGCTTCGACATTAACTTCGGGGCCAAGGACGACCTCCCCGGTGCAGCCGTAGGCAACGATGGCGAGCGATACGCTAACAAGCGAGCAGCGATGTGGGGAGCACTTCGCTCGTGGATGCGGGGCGCAGCGATCCCCAACGACCCCGACCTTCGAGCACAGCTGATTGGCCCGACCTACGTCCTCAACCTCCAAGGCCAGATTCAGTTGGAGAAGAAAGAGGACATGATGAAACGAGGGCTAGAATCGCCGGACCTGGCCGATGCCCTGGCGTTGACCTTCGCCTATCCCGTTGCCAGCAACCACAACGCCGACAGATTCGGGAACCGGCCGAAGATCGAGATTGAATACAATCCCTACGATCCTGAAAGGATGCTCGCATGAGCTTCGGATCATCCCCTGCTCCGCAGTATGTCCCACCGCCGCAGGCTCCAGCCGCTCCGCCACCGCCAGTGATGCTAGGGCAGCAGCCTGCCCCGAAGAAGGCAGCTAGGGGCCAGACCCAAACCTTCCTCGGAACAGGGACCGTCCCGACCGCAGGACAGCTTGGCACAGCTGCCCTACAGGCACAGACGCCAAGGGGCCAAAAGACCGTCCTAGGGGCCTAGCCATGCGAGTCCCGCCGAACAACGGCCGAAGACCGCCGAGGCCACCATCGAGGCCGCAGGCCTTTGACCCTTGGGCGGCTATTGCCGCCGCTTGGGCCGCACCGCTGCCGGAACAGCTTGGGTTTAGCCCTCCAGCTGTCCCGCAACCGCCGAGGTCCACAATTGAGGCCCCGCCTCCGGAGCCACCTCCCGAAGAGCCGGTAGCTGACGTTGTGGACCTCGGCGAAGCACGAGCGAGGCTGCGGCCGGAGGCTGACAAGCACGCAGAGCTTCTGGCGAAGCTAGCCCCGCTGGGCGAAGTTGCGGACGACGTTAGTCGGCTTCGTCGAGAGTTCGCAGCGGCAAACGACGGATCGCTGGCAAGCCTGCTCGCGGAGAGCATGGACTCTGTCAACTCTGCAATCAAGGGCATACAGCAGACCGTCGGGCGCCATGCCGCTGCCCACAGCAAGAGCTTGCAAGCAGAGCTTGGGAATATCCGCGAGCAAGCTACCGCCCAGCAGGCTGCGGCGCAAGCCGAGCGCAAGGCCGCCGACGGCCAGCATCGAAGCGAGATCGCGGAGCTTAACAGTAACATTGGCAAGCTCTTGACTTCGCAAGGCGAACTGGCCTCGCTTATCCGGGCTCCGAAGCGGATCGTCAGGGACAAGGACGGGCGAGCGATCGGCTCGGTCGTAGACCCAACGTTGAGGTGACGTTATGGACGCAGGAATGCCGCGTAAGGGCAAGGCCTTCGGCAATGCCGAGGTCTGCCAGATGCTAGAGCGATGGCTGGTTAGGGCTCAGGAGGGCAAGATCAACTATCTCGCGCTTGTCGCGATGGAAGGGCATAAGACGGCCTTAATGGACTACATCGGATCGGTCCAGATGGAAACTGCGGCTCCCTGGGCCTGTGAGCAGATGAAGGTTATGATCGAGAAGATCATAGAAGCCCGCAAGAGCCCGCCGGCAGATCCGGCGCTAGACGCCAGCTACGTCTGCTACAATTGTTGTAACCAGGCCTTGGCCTTCGATTTCTTGGTCTGGCTCGCAGGAGCGGAGATCGAGCGAGTTCGCGAAGGCGCCCCAGGGCCACTGAAAGTGGGCTTCTGGTTCGGGGCCAGCGGCACTCAGGGCCTGTACATCAATTACCGGATCAAGATGCTCGACGGCGTCGTTCGACCAGCGGTGCCGTTGATGGGGGCCGTCGAGGACAACGCTGGTTGGTACGGCAGAACCGCTGGCTACCGCCTTCGGCAGATTGTCGACGACCACGGCAGTGGCGTACCAGTCCCGCGATTTCGTGCCTCGCAACGAGCGAAGGCCTTCGTCGATTCGTTCCTGCTCCATGACGAGCGGCCGATTGTCATCACGCTTCGCGAGCAAGATCAGTATTGGGGCCATCGCAACAGCAATCTCGAAGCTTGGAAGGCCTTTGCCAAGTGGCTGCGCCAGCAGGGCGAGGCAGTGATCTTTGTCCGGGACAACGCAAAAGCAGATGAGCCGCTCGAAGAGTTCTGGACCTTCCCAGAAGCATCGAAGACCCTCGACGTCCGTTGTGCGCTATACGAGCGAGCGAAGTGCAATCTGCTCGTTTCCAACGGCCCGGCTTCGCTGCTGCTGTTCATGGACGCCCCCTGGCTCATGCTAACCCAGCACGACCCAGAAAGCGAGTATCCTCCGGAAACGCCGGAATGGTGGGAACGGAACGGGCTTGAGCCGGGCAAGTACCCGTGGCTAGGCCCGGCTCAACGGGAGGTCTTCTCCCTCGACTCGTTCGACGAAATCATGGCAGCATGGAAGGAGCATAGAAATGTTCTTTAGCAAGCGAAGCTTGGAAGGGTTCGTCTATATCGACCATCGAGCTTCGCCGGGGCTGCCGCGAGATTTCGCGATCCGGCACGGTTTACCGCCTGAGCTTGTGTGCGAAGGCGCTCTAATGGAAGCACCGACCTATACATGTCCGCACTGTGGTACGGTGGTCATAATTAATCCAAGGCGGACTCGGGAGCGTTCGTACTGTCAAAAGTGCGACAACTACATCTGCGATAACTGTGAAGCGGGACGGCGTCATCCAGACTACGTCCATCGAACCTTCCTAGAGTCCGCTATCTTAGCGGCCACAAATGGAGCTTCTAATGGCTAAGAGAGTATTTACGAGCCAGGGCTTGAACTTCACAGCCACGGCCGCTGGTTCGGTTGCGACCACTTCGGCCTACATGGCCCTTAAGGGCGGGTCAGCGACGCAGCTGATCGACGTGCTTGAAGTCGGCATTAATGGTATGGCGACTGCGAGCACCGTCACAGCACTGAACCTCGCGAGGGTGAGTACCCTCGAAAGCTCGGCGACAGCCCTTGCCGCGCCACACAGCGATGCGGGCATGTTCCCGAACATTACGGCTCTGGCGAACACGGTCGTGCCATTCGTGGCAGCGACCACGCAGCCGACCCCGTCGAACACCGTTACCGACGCCAAGATCAACCTAGCCCTGAATGCCTTCGGCGGCATCTATCGCTGGAATGCGGCGCCGACGCAGCAATGGCAGATCATCGGCAACACCGCCCCTGGCGGCGAGAGTGTGCTATGGAACTCTTCCACCGGCGGCGGCTCTACAGCACTGGTCAACGCTCATATCATCTACGAGCCGTACTAAGGCTCGCACTCTGGTGGTGTTTGTCGTGGCAGACACCACCAGGGGTTGATGCTATGGGCTTTCGGATGTACCTAGGCAAGGCAGCTGCCCCGATCACTCCGGGATCGTGGTCGGCTGGCTGGAATAGCACGGGCGGGGCTGCGGCAGATGCCTCGCTTGTCTTCGGACAATTATCGACAAGCGAAACGCATACCAACGACTTTGCAGCGTCGGATGGCACTTCTGGGCATTTCATTGCGGTTCGGCGATATGTCAGTCCGGCCATACAGTTTGCGGCAACGGTCGGCGGCAACATCAACGGTCAAGTGCTTTGTGCCGAGGCCGTAGCTACAGACAACGCCTTCATCGCTATCGGCGTCAAAGTTATTAAGTCCGACGGTACCGACAGGGGCATTATGTTGGCCGTCACGGCGCCGGTGGCCGCTGGCGATGAAATGTCCACGACGCTCACGAACCGATCATTCAAGGACTCAAGCGGTAATGCAACGATCGCATTGTCCAGTGTTGCCGTACAGGTCGGCGATTTCATTGTAGTCGAGGTAGGCTATCAGTACAACAATACAACCTTGCAGAGCCCTGGACATCAGAGCGGAGCGATCTTCAATACCACCGATTTGCCTGTTGACCAGACCACGACAGCCAGTGACAACGGTTGGGTTGAATTCAGTGATACGAGTAATTTGTCGTTTGGCCTCGTTTACATTGGTACAACACGCAATCCGATCGACAACGGCACCAATGCCACGACTCCAGTCGTGATTAGTGGTGTGGGCGACGGTGTGCCGCGCAACGGGACGTTGGTGACCGGCGATCTGTTGGTGATGATCGGCTATCAAAAGGCGGCGAGTGCCACGCTGGCGATTAGCGCCACCGGCGGGCAGACTTGGACTAGCGAAGCCGCGGTTACCAGCACAGCTGGAACCCTGCGGACATTCTGGTGTACCTATAACGGTGCCTTTACCGGCGGTGACCCATCGATCAGCTATTCAGCCAGCGTCAACAACACCTTGGTTGCACATATCTACCGGCCGCCGCCGGGCACGAGTTGGGCGATTAATGTGGCACAAGCCGGAAGCAGCGCCGCCGGCACCGTTTGCACGATCACCGGGCAGACGACAACCGGATCGGACCCGACGATCACGCTGGCGATGTGGGGCTCGGACGACGACAATACTTGGGGCACGCTGACCGGCACCGGCTGGGTGTCGACTGGCTGGGATCAATATCGCAATCTCGCTGGCCAAGACGCCAGCATGTCCGCGGCGCACAAGATCCAGACCTCGGCTGGGGCGACCGGCAACGTCAGTAAGACTCAGCTAGCAAACGGGCCGGATGTGACTGCGCAATCGATTATCACTTGGGGTGCAGCTGCACCAGCAGTGCTACATCCGCAGATCTGTTCATGACAGACGTATTTCGCGGCGAATTAAAAGTCTCGACCCTGTATTTACAGGACCCGAACGCTTGGTGGCGCACGTGGACGTGGCAATTTAACCCAAATCTGTTGCCGAAGCTGCCGCCGGGTAAGCAGTATTGGGAGCTGTCGCCGAGAATCCCGGATTACCCGTTCCCGGTTAGCTTAAGGACCTGGAACGACTGGTATCCGTTGATGTTGATCGGTAGGGACCGGGTCCTCGCTGGCAAGCAGAGCTATGCCCGGCCAGAGCCTGGGCCCATTCAGCCGGACAGGACTTGGACGCAGAACCTGCTGCAAAGCACGCTAGCGCCACCGGCGGGGCCAGCTGGCAAGCAAAGCACTGCCCTCGTGGTAACGAGTGCTGATCTCGGGTTCCGTGGCTGGATCTTCAGCCTGCTGCCGCTTGGCCAGCCAGCAGCGCCAGTTGGCGAGCAGATCTACGACCTAGCTCCGCGAAGCGAGGACCCATTCCCGAGGGCTCTACGGGCCTGGTCTTGGAGCTACAATCTCAACCTTATCGGGCAGGACTTCCTGCCGATTGGCACGGTCATAGACCGGATCCCAAGGGCATGGGCGTATCAGTACCCGACCGATGTTTACAAGTGGTCATGGAAGTACATTCCAGAACTGGTCGGGCAAGATGCCCTGCCAACAGGCGACCGGATCTACGAACTGCCGCCAAGAGATCCACGCGAAGCCAGGGCTTGGGCTTGGTGGTACAATCTCAGCCTAATCGGCCAGGATGCCCGTATCGCCGGCGAGCAGGTCTTTACGACCCCGCCTGCGGTCACGTGGTACCAGACTTGGGTCCTGAACCTATTGACGAGCACCCTATCGGTAGTTGGCCTTCCGGTAGGGGAGCAGGTGTACGATCGGCCCCAGCTGCCACAGTCTCCACTAGTCCCCAGCTGGACTTGGACGTACAACTTGAATCTCATCGGCCAAGATCAACTGCCGGTAGGTGAGGTTCGCACGGCCCTGGTGGTGCCTGCGGCGGCGCCGATAGACGCTACTTGGACGTGGAAGTACCTTCTGGAATTGATCGGTCGCGATGCGCTGCCAAGCGGCGAGGTCGTCTATGACCTGCCACCACGCGAAGCGCGTGAGGTTCGCGGTTGGAATGTGAATTTGGTCTTGACCACCCTCTTGGGTCAAGACCGGATGGTGGTCGGCCGGCAGGTCTATGACCCGACTCCAAGAGGCCTGCCGCCGATCGTCCCCAGCTGGGCTTGGCAGTATAACCTCAACCTGATCGGGCAAGACGCCCTCCCCGTAGGGGATCGAAGCTTCGAGCTACCACAGCGGCTAAGCTGGTATCAAAGCTGGACGCAGAGCTTGCTCACCAGCACGCTGTTTACCCAAGCGATACCGCCTGGGCAGCAGCGATACGACACGCCGCCGCCGGTCACGTGGCAGCGAAGCTGGGTGCAGAACCTGTTGCAGAGCACCCTCTTTGCACCACAATTGCCGACTGGCGAGCAAGTCTATGCATTGCCGGTGCCTTCGGCTGCACCGATCATGCAAAGCTGGACTTGGCAATACAACCCGAACTTGGTCGGCCAGGATGCATTGCCTGTCGGCAGACGAGCGACGGACCTACCGTCGCCGGTCGATTGGCGCATCGGTTGGGCGCAGAATCTGCTCGCAAGCACGCTTGCGCCGGTCTTTGCTCTGCCATTTAACCAATACGATTGGCCAATACCGAAGGGGCCGATCCAGCCAGTTCGCGGTTGGACATGGGCATATAACCTCGATCTGATCGGCCAAGACTCGATGCTGATCGGCCGTCAGGTTTGGGATCTGACGCCATTTGCTCCGCCGAGGAAGGACCAGACCTGGGTCTGGCAATACAACCTAAATCTCATTGGCCAGGATGCCCTGCCGGTAGGCCAGCGAAGCTTCGACCAGCCGCCGCTGCGGGTATTCTGGCAACGTAGTTGGGAGGTCAATCTAGTCCTCTCGACGCTGCGGGGCCAGGACCGGCTGCCGACCGGCGAGCAGATCTGGGCCCTCGCCCCGCAACCACCAGTGCCATCGGCATTGGTCTGGACGTGGCAATATAATCCGAACCTGATCGGGCAGGATGCCCTACCAGTTGGCCAGCGAAGCTGGGCTCGGCCGCCGGAAGTGGATTGGCGGCAGGGCTGGACGCAATCGCTTGTGGCGCAGCTTACTGCGGCCGCAGCCGTTCCGTTCTTCCCGAATGCTTGGCAGCTGCCAGATCAAGGGTTCTACCAGACTGATCTGCGGACGTGGGTCCAAGCGACCAAGCTCCTACTGGCGGTGCCGTTCAATCAACTCGATTGGCCGGTGCCACGGGCTCCGCAACAGCCTGCCCTTGGCTGGACTGCGTCGTACAACCTCAATCTTATTGCTCAAGACAAGCTTGTTGTCGGCAAGCAGGTCTACGACCGCCCGACGCTGGATGTTATCCAGCCAGATCGGAGCTATACAAGCTCTGGCCTGAGCCTGCTCACGGCCCCGATTGTCTACACCGTCGGTGCGCAGGTCTATGATCTGACGCCACGTGGATACGAGTACCCTGTCGACCTGCGGAACTCTATCTTCGGCGTCAATATCAATCTCTATCCACCGCCGCCTCCGCCAGTAGTGATCGTTACGCAGATCGTCGGGGATCCTTACGACCGACGGAAGCGGTATCGGTTCTCGCAGCCATTCGCACCGATGGACCGTTGGCAGTACGAAGAGATGCTGCACTTCATTGAGCGGAGCAAGATGAACGCCGCGGAACGCCGAGCGTACGATGCTCACTGGCGATACATTCGGAGCGTAAGCGATGAACGGGATATCGAGTTCCTAATGCTGGACGGTGTCCTGTGACCGATCCGAAGCAATTAGAGATGTTGAAAGCTATGCTCCGCAGGGGAACGCTGACGCCCGCAGAGCTTCTAGAGATCTTGGACAAGATCGGCTGGATAGACGACGATGGAAGTATCCGAAGGGGATATTTTACTAAGAAGGCAAGTTGAAGGTCGCCTTCTAGGCCTGCGAGTCAATCGCTGGTCGTGGTGGGTCCACGCGAGAGAACTCGCGGACTATCTGTTGCCAAGGAGGTATAGATGGCTAATTACGCCGAACCAGATGTCACGCGGTTCCCCGATCAATCAACATATACTCGATTCTACCGGGACTATAGCAGCCCGCAACTTAGCATCGGCTATAATGAGTGGCATTTCGTCGCCGACCAGGCCATGGTTCCGATTGAAGATCCATCACATCGATTCCACACAAACCTCTCCTATAGCACTGTGGCTCGCTGAGTGCGAGCGGCTGATGATGCTCGTGTTTCAGGAGAGCAACTTCTACAACTCCCTTGCGATTGCGTACTTCGATCTTGTGATCTTTGGGACCTCGTCCCAGATCATCTATGAGGACTTCGAGAACGTCATCCATTGTTACAACCCCTGCTTCGGCGAGTATTACGTCGACATCGACGGCAAATACCGTCCGTTGATCCTCTATCGTGAATTCACGATGACGGTGTCTGCTTGCGTGAACGCGTTCGGCAAGGAGAACGTCAGTCCGACGATCCGGGCGCTCTTTGAGCAGGGCGCCGCAGGCCTAACCAGGGAGCTAATAATTGCGCATGCAATTGAGCCGAATGATGATGGCAGGAAGTTCGGGATACCGGCGCACTTCGCATTCCGCGAATGCTATTGGGAATGGGGCGGGAGCACCTCCCCGCAGGGTGGTGCTGCAAGTCCCGTGGGATTTCTTCGTAAAGGCGGATTTCACGAAGCTCCGCACGTTACCACCCGGTGGGATCTTGTGTCTAACGACGCTTACGGGCGAAGCCCAGGAATGGATGCTCTGCCAGACGTTAAGCAGCTACAGCTGGAAGTTCGAAGAAAGGCCCAAGCGATCGACAAGCACGTCAATCCGCCGATGGTGGCAGATATTCAGCTGAAGAACCAACCAGCGAGCTTGATCCCAGGGGGGATCACGTACGTATCCGGGATGACAACCGGCAAGGTCGGCTTTGCCCCGGTGTACACCGTACAGCCAGACTTCGGCGGGATGACGGAGGACCTCACAGAGATCCGGGAGCGGATCAAGAAGGTGTTCTTCAACGATCTGTTTCAGGTCATCTCGCAGTACGAGACGCGAAGCAATGTCTCTGCGACCGAGATCGATGCTCGAAGGGCAGAGTCGCTGATTATGATCGGTCCTGTGCTTGAAAGGATACAAAATGAGATGCTGTCTCCTGCAATCGACCGAACCTTCGCAATTATGTCTCGGGCCGGAATTCTGCCGCCAGCCCCAGCTGACATTGCCGGGGCTGCCATCAACATTGAATACATCTCTATGCTGGCAACAGCACAGGCTGCTGCCGCTACTAGTGGGATTGAACGACTTCTACAAATTGCGGGCGGTCTCGCCGGAGTTGACCCCGCCGTTATGGACAATATCGACATCGACTATGCCCTCGACAAGTATTCGAGCTTGATGAACAATGACCCGAAGATCATTCGTTCGCCGGAGCAGTTGGCTGAGATTCGGCTACGTAGGCAGCAAGAACAGCAAGCGCAACAGCAAGCTGAACAGGCAGAGAAGATGGCTGCGGGAGCTAAGACGCTCTCGGAGACGCAGGTAGGCGGTGGGCAGAATGCCCTTCAACAGATGCTGGGGAGAGGGGTGCAATGAACAGCCGCGACGCCTGTTCTTGGGACACAAATCAGATCCGGTTCTTGCTAGAGCGACGGCAAGAAGGTGACTCGGCGGCGGAGATCGCAGCGGCAATGGGCGTTTCACGTAACGCTGTTGCGGGCAAGCTACATCGCTTGGGAACCAAGGGCATGCCACGTAAGAAGGTGCCTTCGAATGCGGTTAAGGTCCGAGTGCAGGCTAGGGTGTTTCCGACGAATATCGTTCGACAGAAGCCAGCGAAGCCGCTACCGAAGCCGAAGCCAGAGCCGCTGCGGCAGCTGAAGACGCTATTTGAACTTGCCCCCGGCGAGTGTCGGTGGCCGATGGGCCATCTGTTCTGCGGTGCTGAAGCACAAGGTAGCTATTGTCAGTTCCACCGACAGCGGAGCCTACAAGGCTATGAAGAACGCAAGCGACACCAAAGAAGTCAAGCGAGCAGAGAAAGCGGCCCGCCAAGCGGAGATGCAGCGGCATGAAGTCATACGTCATCTTATGTCGGAGTCATTCGGACGAAGCTGGGTCCTCGATATACTTGAATCGTGTCACGTATTCGCCTCCAGCTTCACCTTGGACCCGTACCAAACCGCCTTCCACGAAGGAGAGCGAAACGTCGGCCTCAAGTTCCTCGGTGACGTACTCGCCGCCTGCCCGGACAACTACATATTAATGATGAGGGAAAGAAATGAGCGATCAAGCAGCACCGACCACCGAGCCCGTAAGGACCGAAACGGGTACGATAGTGGATCAGACGAAGCCGGTGGAGTCGAAGACTCCGATTACAACCCCTACGACGGAGACGAAGGCGGAGCCGACGGAGAAGAAGAGCGTTCTCAATGAGCCAGAGGCCGGCTCGCCGAAGGAGTACGAGGCGTTCAAGGTCCCCGAAGGGTATGAGCTTGACGCTGAGGTCTCGAAAGAGGCTTCGGGCCTCTTCAAAGGCATGAACCTATCGCAAGCGGATGCACAGAAACTGGTCGACTTCTACGTGTCGAAGACGACCGAGTCGGCAGATGCCCCGTACAAGCTCTGGGAGCAGACACAAGAGCGATGGGTGAACGAAGTCCGAGCGGACCCGGAGCTAGGCTCCAAGCTGGCCGCAGTGAAGACAGCGGTTTCAAAGATGATCGATGGGGTCGGTGATGCCAAGCTCGCGAGCGATTTCCGCTCAGCGATGGACTACACCGGCGCTGGTAACAACCCAGCTTTCATCAAAGTAATGTATGCCCTGGCACAACGGCTCACCGAAGGTGGTCATGTGTCGGGCACCGCCCCTTCGGAAATTGGTCAAGCTCGCCCTGGGTCAAGGCCCGCAACGGCAGCGAAGGCCCTTTATCCGAACCTTCCGTAACCCAGCCCTGGATAGGGATGAACCGCAATGCGCAGATGGGAAATGGAGCCCCTCTCAACCCTAATGGAGGCCTTAAATGGCTGTTCTCTCCAATACGGCACTGACGTATGCCGATTGGGCCAAGCGGCTGGATGACGACTACAAGGTCGCAACTATCATCGAGCTTCTGTCCCAGACAAACGAGATCCTTGACGATATGCTCGTCATGGAAGGCAATCTGCCGACCGGGCACAAGACCACGGTCAGGACCGGCCTGCCGCAAGCGACGTGGCGCCTGCTGAATACCGGCGTCCCGAACGCGAAGTCCACGACAGCCCAGCTTGTCGATACCTGCGGGAATCTGGAAACGTACTCCGTCATCGACAAGGACGTCGCAGATCTCAACGGTAATACCGCTGAATTCCGGCTGTCGGAGGTCAAGGCCTTCCTCGAAGGCATGTCGCAGCAGGTTGCGGCGACGCTGATCTATGGAAACCAAGCAGCGAACCCGGAACGATTCACCGGCTTCAGCCCGAGGTACTCGACCAAGACCACGACCGCTGCCCAGACGGCGAACAACGTCCTCGACGGCGGTGGGACCCTCAACACCAACACTAGTATGTGGATCGTAGTGTGGGGCAACGATACGCTCCATGCGACGTTCCCGAAGGGGAAGATCACCGGCCTACAGCATAGGGATATGGGTGAGTGGCCGGTGACGGACTCTGGCGGTAACACCTACCAGGCCTACCGCGATCACTTCAAGTGGGAGATCGGGCTCGTGCTTCGCGATTGGCGTTACGTGGTTCGTGTGGCAAATATCGATGTCACGCAGCTGACTGGCGTCAACGCAGCGAACCTGATCAACCTCCTTGTCAGGGGACTGTATCGCCTGCCGACGGCACCGGTGTCAGCGACGACGATCCAGACCTCGGACACGCCGGAGGTCCGGGCGAATATGGGCCGTACCGCGATCTACTGCAACCGCGTACTGCGGACGTACCTCGACCTTCAAGCGATGAACAAGACCAACGTCCTGCTTCGCATCGAAGAGTTCGACGGCAAGCCAGTTACCACGTTCCGTGGGATTCCCATTCGAACGTGCGATGCGATTCTGTCGAACGAAGCGCCGGTTACCTGAAAGGAGCTACACATGATTCTCGACAGACTACTCACCTTCTCTGGGGTTGTTGGCACGTCCATCGTCGACTCTGTGACGATCACGGGCAACAGCACCAATATCGTTGATCTGCATATCGTTGGCCTTCCAGTTCTGGCCTCTGGCCAGGGGGCGAGGGACATCGGTATTGGCGACGATCCGGCGATGAAGCTGCTGGTGCAGGTCACAACGGCCTTCACTGGCGGCACTTCGCTTGCGAT
>Ga0126381_100004257_pt1 | contig 15557 bp, 17 predicted proteins | sample PanSoiMetPlot_28_FD_96465 | JGI IMG/M metagenome (GOLD analysis project Ga0126381, IMG submission 96465) | Tropical forest soil microbial communities from Panama - MetaG Plot_28 | ecosystem: Environmental > Terrestrial > Soil > Tropical forest > Bulk soil | place: Panama | collected 2016-02-17 | reverse complement strand
GAAGACGGGCGCCTCACCGACGCCCAGGGCCGCACGGTGGACTTCAAGAACACCGTGATCATCATGACCACGAACCTGGGCACGCGGGACATCTCCAAGGGCGTGTCGGTCGGGTTCGCCCGGCAAGGCGAAGCCCGTGGCTCGTACGACCGGATGAAGGCGAAGGTCGCTGAGGAGCTGAAGCAGCACTTCCGGCCCGAGTTCCTGAACCGTGTCGACGACATGATCGTGTTCCACCAGCTGGAGCGGGAAGAGATCTTCAGCATCGTGGACCTGATGATCGCCAAGGTGGACGAGCGGCTCAAGGACCGCGACATGGGCATGGAGCTCCGGCCAGCCGCCAAGGACCTGCTCTCACAGCGCGGCTACGACCCGGTGCTCGGGGCACGACCGCTGCGCCGCACGATCCAGCGGGAGATCGAGGACAGCCTGTCCGAGAAGATCCTCTTTGGTGAGCTGCGGCCGGGCCAGATCGTGATCGTCGACACCGAGGGCAGCGGCGAGGACGTGAAGTTCACGTTCACGGGCGTCCCGAAGCCAGAGTCGGTTCCCGACACGGCCGCCGCCGCCGCGGCCGTCGCCGCAAGCGACCCGGCGCCCGCTCCCAAGGGTGCTCCTAGCACTGGCAACGAGGGAACGGGCAGCGCCTCGGCAGTCGGGTAAGCGCTTAGCCGTTGGAAGCGGGGGCGGGTGGTGTCCCTGCGATTGAGTCGGTGCCCCTAGACCGGACACCGAACAATCGCACTGACACCACATCGCCCCCGCTTTCGCGTTCCTTACCTCTCGCACCTCTCCTCACCTCTCCGCAGATCTCCGCGTGGGGTGAATGGCCCCTTGCCCTCATCTTGTGAGTGCAAGGGGCCATTCACCTCAAACGTCGCTGGCGGCCTTCAGGCGGGGAGGGCGTAGGTGCCGTCTTCGAGGGGGTCTACCAGGCCGTCGGCTACTAGGCCGTCTAGGGCGCGGGCGCGCTGAACGTGGTCCGGCCATACCGCGTCGAAGTGCTCTTGCAGGACGGGCTCGGATGACTCTCGCAGCAGCGCCAGCAGGCGGCCGCGGCACTGGCGGTCGGTGCCCTCGTAGCGCTGGCCCGCGCGCTTGGTACCCGTGGGCGGGCGGCCGGCGGCCAGCCAGGCGCAGCTCCTAGCGACGGGGCAGTCGTCGCAGCGGGGGCGGGCTGCGGTGCAGGTCAGCGCGCCGAGTTCCATGACGGCTACTGACCAGCGGGCCGCGACCGCGGCATTTTCTGGAAGCAGCGATTCCGCTAGGCGGTACTCGGCCGTTGACGGCTGTGCGCCGGGGAACTCCTGGCCGCATGCCAGCCTGGCGAGGACCCGCCGCACGTTCGTGTCTAGGACTGCGTGGCGCTGGGCGAAGGCGAAGCTGGCGACTGCGGCGGCCGTGTATCGGCCGATGCCTGGCAGCGCGAGCAGTTCGTGCAGGGACGACGGGATCTGGCCGTCATGGTGGCGGGTCACGATGCTGGCGGTTTCGTGCAGCCGGAGCGCGCGCCGTGGATAGCCGAGCCTGCCCCACTGGCGGACCGCCTCGCCGGGCGGGTCCGCCGCGAGCGCGGCGGGGGACGGCCACCTGGCCAGCCAGGCCTGGTGGGCTAGCAGCACCCGGCTCACCGGCGTCTGCTGCAGCATGACCTCGCTGACCAGCACCGACCATGGGGTCGCTCCTGGTGCTCGCCAGGGCAGGTCGCGCGCGTGCGCTGAATACCACGCCAGGACCGGCTCCAGGTAGGGGGAGGTCATGCCGAGCATTATCCCCGGCGGGTCTCCCAGGAGTTCTACCCGTTGCACCGCATACTTTCCGTATGCGTCTAGGTGCTAATCGTGACGATGACCGGCCGGCTGACCCTGCCGCTTACTGGCGGCGGCGGTTTCTCATCCTCGCCGTCGGCCTCGCCGTCCTCGGTGTGCTGGCCTGGATGTTCACGCGTGCCCGCCCGGTCCTGTCGGCCGCCGCGTCCGCGGGGCGAACGTCCGCTGCCGCGACGCAGGCAGGCGATCCCCTGCCGTCCGCCGCGTATGGCAGTCCGTGGGCCAGCCCCTCGCCGACGCTGACCCTGAGCCCGACGGTGAAAGTGTCGTCGGCGGCGACGACCGCGAAGCCTAAGGCGGGAGCCTCACCCGCCGCGACGGGCACATCGAGCCCTGGGGCGAGCGCGTCCGCCGCCGCGGACGCTAAGGGCGGCCGCTGCGCGCCCGCCGACATTGTGCTCAGCCTGTTCACCAGCCAGCCGAGCTATCACAAGGGCGCACAGCCCCGGTTCGACGTATACGCGGTCTCCACCGCCACCAGTTCGTGCCGGATGGCGTTCGGGCCAGGTTCGGTGCATGTGGTCGTCACCAGGAAGGGGCACGTTGTGTGGGATTCCTCGTCCTGCACGCCGGCCCCCGCGCCGCCAGCGCTGTTCGAGCTCGGCGTGCCGCAGATGCTGACCATCTCCTGGGACAGGGCGGCGGCGCACCCGGCGGGCTGCGCCGGCTCGCTCCCGGCCGGTGCCACCGGCACGTTCGACGCGGTCGCGATAAGCGCGGGCCAGTCAAGCACGGTCCGCACCTTCACCCTGGTGGGTTAGCGCATTGCAGCGGAGGGGTCTGGCGGCCTTAGCCGCGCAGGGCCGCCTGCAGCGCCTCGCGGACATCTTCCGCCTCGATGATCTCCATGCCTCCGTCACCGCCGACGGCCGCCGCCGAGCCCGCCGGAACGATCGCCCGTCGGTAGCCCATCCGTTCGGCCTCGGTGACTCGCCGCGGCACGCCAGCCACATTCCGCACCTCGCCGGCCAGGCCAACCTCCCCGATGGCGATGACGCCCTGCGGCAGTGACAAGTTGGCCGTCGAACTGCCCACCGCGAGCGCGACGGCCAGGTCCACGGACGGCTCGGTCAGCCGGACCCCGCCGACTGTCGCGACGTAGACGTCCGACCTGCCCAGCTTGACTTCGGCGCGGCGCTGCAGCACCGCAAGCACCATGCCGACACGTGAGGCGTCAAGCCCGGAAGTGACCCGGCGCGGCACCTCGAGAAAGGAAGGGCCCACTAGCGCCTGCACCTCTGCGAGCAGGGGCCGCCGGCCTTCCAGCGTGACGGTGACGCAGGTCCCGGGCACCGGCTCGCGGTGCCGGGACAGGAACAGGCCGCTGGGGTCGGCCAGCCCGATCATGCCGTACTCGCCGAGATCGAAGCAGCCGACCTCATCGGTCGGGCCGTACCGGTTCTTGACGGCGCGCACCATCCGCAGCCGTGAGTGCCGGTCGCCCTCGAAATGCAGCACCACGTCGACCAGATGCTCAAGGGTCCGCGGGCCTGCTACCGAGCCGTCTTTGGTCACGTGGCCGACCAGGATGGTCGCCATCGCCCGGTCTTTCGCGACCGCGGTCAACGCGGCCGCGACCTCGCGCACCTGGGTGACGCCGCCCGGCACGCCGTCGACGTCGGCGGCCGCGATCGTCTGCACCGAGTCGATGATCAGCAGCCGCGGCTGGACGCTCGCGACGTGCGTGATGACCGCGTCCAGGTCGGTCTCCGCGGCGAGGAACAGGTTCTCGTGCACGGCGCCGATCCGGTCCGCGCGCAGCCGCACCTGCGCGGCGGACTCCTCCCCGGTGATGTAAAGCACCGGTCCCTCCGCCGCGGCAAGCGAGCCCGCTTCGAGCAGCAGGGTCGACTTGCCGACGCCTGGCTCCCCGGCGAGCAGCAGCACCGCGCCTGGGACCAGGCCGCCGCCAAGAACCCGGTCAAGCTCGTCGAGGCCGGTCGGCCGCGTGCGCGCCTCCGCCGCGTCGACCTTCCCGATCGGCATCGCCGCCGTGCTCACCGGGCCGCCGCCGAGCCGCCCGGCCTGGCCGCCCGCCGTCCGCGAACCGCTGTAACCCGCCGCCCGGATGCCGGCCCGCACCAGCCGCGGGACAGCCGTCTCCTCGACGGTGCCCCAGGCCTGGCACTCGCCGCAGCGGCCAGTCCACTTGGGCGTCTGCCAGCCGCACTCAGCGCAGCGGAAACTGGCCGTTGACTTCGCCATGTGCGCACGATACCGACGGGCTCTGACATTCGGGCAGCGCAGCGCGCATAAGCTGGGGTCGGGCAAAACCCGCGACGGGAGGGAGACGCGTTGACTGCTCTGCCCGCGATTCCCGTCGCGCTGTCCACCTCGTCGGTCTATCCGGAGCGCACTCCCGACGCCTTCGAGGCGGCCGCCCGCCTTGGCTACGACGGCCTCGAGGTGATGGTCTACACGGACCCGGTGAGCCAGAGCGGCGACGCGCTGGCGAGCCTCGTCGACTACCACCAGGTGCCCGTGCTCGCCGTGCACACGCCGAGCCTGCTGCTCACACAGCTCGTCTGGGGCAGGGAGCCATGGGGCAAGCTCCTGCGGGCCAAGGAACTCGCCGAACGGCTCGGCGCGAAGGTCGTCGTGCTGCATCCGCCGTTCCGCTGGCAGCGAGAGTACGTGCGCGGGTTCGAGCAGGGCCTCGAGAAGATCGCGGACGAGACCAACGTGATCTTCGCAGTTGAGAACATGTTCCCGATCAGGGCGGGTACCGCCGAGGTATCCGGCTACGCGCCGCACTGGGACCCGACTGTGCTTGACGTTCCGAACGTGACGCTCGACCTGTCGCACACCGCCGCTTCGGCGTCGGACGCGATCTTGATGGCGAACGAGCTCGGGACCCGGCTGGCGCACGTCCACCTGGCCGACGGCAGCGGCGTGACCGCTGGCCCGGTGCCCGACGAGCACCTGGTGCCAGGGCGGGGCCGGCAGCCCTGCGCGGAGCTGCTGCGCGGCATCGCGGCGACCGGCTACCGGGGGATGGTGGTCGCCGAAGTGAACACTCGCCGCGCCGTGACCAGGGACGAGCGCCTCGCCGACCTCACCGAGACGCTGGCGTTCGCGAGAAACCACCTAGCATCTGTCCCAGCGGCGTGAGCCCGAAGATCGGGAGGGCCCGATGACCGGCTGTTTGATCACCGTGGCGGCCACAGGCGCGGAGGCCGATAAGGCCCAGGTTCCGGGCCTTCCGGTCACCATCGAGGAGCTGACCGAGCAGGCGATAGCTTGCCAGCAGGCGGGTGCCGCCGTCATCCATGTGCACATCAGGGACGACGAGGCCAAGCCGACGCTCGACGTGAGCAGGCTCAAGGACACGGTCGCCGCGCTGCGCGAAACGACCGACCTGATCGTCCAGCTATCCACGGGTGGCGCGGTCACCGACAGCTTCGACGCTCGGCTGGCGGTGCTGGACGCCGAGCCCGACGCGTGCTCGCTTACCTGCGGGACGGTCAACTTCGGCGACGAGGTGTTCGCCAATCCGTGGGGATTCATCAAAGAGCTGTACCAGCTGACCAAGGAGCGCGGGGTGGTGCCCGAGTTCGAGCTGTTCGACCTCGGGCATGTCGCCACCCTGCACCGGCTGCTCCGCGAGTTCGGCCCGCCGGCCGGCGGGCATGTGCATTGCGACCTGGTGATGGGGGTCCCTGGCGGCATGCCAGGCGACACCGCCACGCTGGTCGCCGCGGTCCAGGCGCTGCCTGAGGGCGCCACCTGGTCGGCAACCGGCGTCGGCCGCACGACGCTGCCCGTTCTGTTCAGCGCCCTCGGGGCGGGCGGTCACCTGCGCGTCGGCATGGAGGACACGCTCACGTTCTCGCGCGGCCGACCGGTCACCGGCAACCCCGAGCTAGTCCAGCGCGCCGCGGATCTGGCGAATCTCGCCCAGCGCCCCCCGATGACCCCAGCGGAGGCCCGGGAGTTCCTGGCGATCGGATAACGCTCTCATGGGATAGCAGCCCGCAAAGACCATGGAGCCCAGGGTGCTTGCTAGGGGTTTGCAATTGCAAGCACTCCGGCTAAAATGGGGAGCATGAGCACCATTGGGGAATACATCAAGGCACAGCGCGAGCAGGCCAAGATCTCATTGCGCCAGCTAGCCGACTCCGCGGGAGTCTCTAACCCGTATCTCAGCCAGATCGAGCGAGGGCTGCGCAAGCCAAGCGCGGAGATTCTGCAGCAGATCGCGAAGGGGCTGCGGATTTCCGCCGAGGCGCTGTACGTGCAGGCCGGCATCCTCGAAGACCGTCCCGCTGATTCAGGCGTCCGGTCGGCGCTGCTCACCGACCCGCAGCTCACCGAGCGGCAGAAGCAGGTGCTGATCGAGATCTACGAGTCCTTCCGCCGGGAGGCGCAGCAGTCTCCGCCCACCGCCGAAGTCATCTCGGTTATCCGTGAGCCCGCAAGCCCCGCACAAGACGCGGACGAGGCCTAGGACAAGGTAGCGTAAAGCCGTGGTCTCAATCATGGGCAGCAGTGCGTACACCCCGCTGGCGTACTTCTTCGTGGCGCTGGCGGTGGCGGCGTTCATCGTCGAGGCGTGGGCGTTCATCGACGCAATCACCCGCCCCCAGCAGGCGTACGTGGCCGCGGGCAAGCAGACTAAGCCGATCTGGCTCATCATCCTCGGTGTCGCCTTCGTGCTCGGGCTCTCCGCCGCCGTGTACGGCGGCGTCACCGGGATCCTGTCGGTCGCCGCGTTCGTGGCCGCCGCGATCTACCTGGCGGACGTGCGGCCGAAGGTCAAGGAATTCCGCAGCGGCCGGGGCACGAGCAACGGCCCGTACGGTCCCTGGTAGCCCGCACGGTCCTGGTAGTAAGCGTTCAGGGCGTGATCAGCAGGAGCACCGGAGCCGCGGCGAGCACCGCCGCGGCGAGGACGATCACGGCCTGAACTGGGCGTGATAGCGGCGGCGGCGGTGCCAGCAGCCGGTTTACCCGTGCGGTGAGTTCGCCTTCGGCCACGGCGAGCGCGCCGGCCGGGACAGCGCATCTCGTCCCCGCCGTGCCGAACCTGAGCAGCGCCGTAGCTAGCTCCCTGGCGACAAGCCCGCGGACCCGCAGCGCGCGGTCGTCGGCCATCATCTCCACGAGCAGCGCCACGTTCTGGTACGCCTGCGTGATCACCCGGGAACGGGGGAAGGCGCGCCGCAGCGATGTGAACGGGATCAGCACGAGGTCGTGCCTGGCGCGCAGGTGGGCGCGCTCGTGGGCGAGCACGGCGGCGAGTTCTGCGGGGGCGAGCAGGTCGAGGGTGCCGGCGCTCACGACGATCTGGGAGCGAATGCCAGGCAGGCAGTAGGCCGCCGCCGCCGGGTAGTCGATCACCAGCGCGCCGGGTGCCTTAGGGTCGCCATGCGCGAGCAGCGCGAGCAGTTCTCGCTGCCGTCGCCTGGCGCCGATGGCGGCAGCGAAGGCCATCACGAGCACCAGCCACAGCACGGTCAGCAGCGCGAACCCGGCGGCCAGCGTGAGCGCCCGGACGGCGGTGACGGCGAGCGGTTCGTTCGGGTCAAGCCAGTGACCAGCCGCGAGCCGTCGCGCCAGCATGGTCAGGCCGCCGAGCACCCCCGCCCGCCGGGTGCCCTGCCCGCCTACGCCAACCGCGAGCAGCGCGCCGACCGCCGCGAGCCCGCTAGCCAGGCCCAGAGCCTGCCATAGCAGGATCGCGGCCGCCGGGGATCTGCGCGGCCAGTGAGCGCGCAGCAGCGCGCTCGCACCCTGCGCGCTCCCTACGGCGACCGCGGCGAGTAGTGCCGCGACGGCCATTCCCCCCATAACGCGATCTCGCTGTCTCCTTCAGCCAATTGCTCCCGCTCGAGCCGCGCCAGCGCCTCACGTAGGACCACTGCCTCTGCGCCGGACACGCTCTGCGCGAACCGGGCGAGTGCGGCGTCGCGATCGCCGGTCTGCTCGAGCGCGGTAAGCATAAGTTCCGCTACGTATGCCTCGCGGGTCTCCGCGGGCCGGTACCGCCAGGCTCGGCCGTCTCGTTCCCTGCGCGCGAATCCCTTTTTCGCCAGCCGGTCGAGTACTGTCATCACGGTCGTGTGAGCCAGGTTGCGCTGGGTGAGCCCGTTGCTGACCTGCCTGACAGTCAGTGACGTCTCCGTTAGCCAGAGAACTTCCATGATGGCACGTTCGAGATCGCCCAGCCTGTTCACGTCGTCACTGTACCGTCGGGGCTGGTTCCGACACTAGAGGCGCGGCCTCGGCGGCCAGCGGGGACTTCGCGATCTGAATGCAGCCCGCGATGATCGCGACCAGGGCGACGATCTCGGGGACCAGCCACCAGCCGACGCGCAGTTCCTCGCTGAACAGCGTGACACCGAGGCTGATGCTGATCAGCGCGTCGCCGACGGTGAGCATCGGCTGGGAGGCGACCAGGCTGCCGGCCTGCAGCGCGTTCTGCAGCAGGAACAGCGCTCCCACTCCGGCGACCGCGGTCGCGTAGATGTGCTAGGAGGTGAAGAACTGGACCGCTCCTTCGCCGAGGTCGGCCATGGCATTCTTCATCAGCGCCGCGGTCAGCGCGTACCCGCAGGCGGCGGCAAGGCCGAGCAGCGCCGCGCGCGGCTCGCCCCGCAAGCCCACGGCGGTGGTGATCAGCACACCGAGGAAGCAGCCGCTGACGATGAGCGCGATCACCCAGCTTGAGTCCTGGGCGGTGTCGACGGCCCCGCTAGGCTCGGCGATCGCGAGACCGGCGCCCAGGCCCACGGTGGTGACGACGATGGCGGTCCACGGCAGCCGGGCGAGCATCGAGCGATTCTGGCTGACCAGGGTCGCGAGCACCAGGGTGACCGGAAGCTCGATGATGAAGATCGGCTGCACCAGGGCTATCGGGCCGGTCGCGAGCGCCGCCGCCTGAGCCACCGCGGCCACGATGACCATGCCGATCCCGGCAAGCCATACCTTGCGCTGTATCAGGTCTGCGAGCAGCGAGAAGTGCATGGAGCGCTCGGGCGGCACCTGAGCGGCCGCCTTGCGCTGAAGCACGGCGGCCGAGGCGTTGCTCGCGGCGGTGACCAGCGCGAACACGACGCAGAGCAGCGTATGAACGCTTACGTGGTGTCCGCTCACGGTGAGTCCGAGGTGTGGTCGTTATCTGCTGTCGCGCCCCGGTCGCCGATGAGGGAGGCGAACGGCCGCAGGTTTGCCAGGCTTTCGCCCCGCTTTTCCCGCCATGCCCATTCCCGTCGGATCGCGGAGCCGAATCCGATTCTAAGCGCCTCGTTGAACGTCTCGTCCGAATATGTGAGCACGCAGCCGAGGATGCGGTCAATCTCCTCGTCGCTGACCGCGGACAGCGGGAGCCTGCCCGCGAGGTAGACGTCGCCCGCAGCATCGAGCGCGAAGTGGACTGCGAACATGCGGCCGTTGCGCTCGAGCAGGAACCGGTAAAAGGCAGCGTGGTTCTCGTCCGGCTGGCGGCAGAAGAAGGCCTCGACCTGCAGGCTGTGCTGGCCCGCGATCAGCCAGGTCATGGTGGCGAGCTTGTGCTCACCTTCAAGGCGGAGGAGGTACGCGCCGGGCTCCGGGTTCTCGTACGTCAGGCCAAGTCCGTCGAGCGCGGCGCCGATGGCGTCTTGCGGCGCCACGGCTGTTATGCCCCGACTCGGGCTGCTGCCTCATCCATGGCACCGGTATACACCGCCGCCAGCCGGTCTACGGTCGCAGACCAGCCAAAGCCAGACGCGTGTCGCAGCGCGCCCGCCGAAAGCGCACGCAGCCGCCGCGGGGCGGAAACCAGCTGCCTGATCACTCGCGCCCAGTCGGCCGGGTCGTGGCTGTCCACCAGGACACCGGAGTAACCGTCGCGCACCACGGTGCGCAGCCCGCCCACGCTCGCCGCCACAACGGGGGTGCCGCATGCCTGGGCCTCGAGGGCTACCAAGCCGAACGACTCCGAATACGACGGGGTAAGCACGACCGTCGCGGCCCGGTACCATTCGGCCAGCTCGGCCTGCGGGCACGGCGGCTCGAAGCGGACCACGCCGCCCATGCCCAGCGCCGCCGCCAGCTCCCGCATCCGGTCCGGGTCGGCCCGCTCGGCCCGGCCGCTCGGACCGCCCACGAGAACGATCTTCAGCGTTTTCGCGAGTTCCGGCTCTGCCTCGATCAGCTGTGCCGCGGCCTCGAGCACGATGCCGGGTCCCTTGAGTGGCTGCACCCGGCCCGCGAACACGAGGACCACGTCATCTGGTGCCAGGCCGAGCCTGCGTCGCGCCCTGTTCCGCGCGCCCGGCGGACCAGGCCGGAACACGCTGAGGTCAGCTCCGGGACTGACGGTCCACACCTTGCCTGGGTCGGCGCCGTACAGGTCGGTGAGCTGGCGCGCTTCCTCGGCGGTGTTGGCGATGAGCCGGTCGGCGGCGGCCACCACCTCGTGCTCGCCGCGGATCCTGTCATCTGGCTCGGCCATGTCGCCTGCGGCGAGTGCGGCGTTCTTGACCTTCGCGAGCGTGTGCATCGACTGCACGAGCGGGACTCCCCAGCGTTCCTTGGCGACCGCGCCGACCTTGCCTGAAAGCCAGTAGTGCGCGTGTACCAGGTCATAACTGCCAGGCTCGGCCGCGGCCTCGGCGCGAAGCACCTCGAGGGTGAACTGACAGACCTGGTTGGGCAGGTCCGTCTTGTCCAGCTCTTCGAACGGCCCGGCCACGACGCTGCGCACGAGGACCCCGGGGGCGAGTTCGGCTAGTGGCGGGGTGTCGCGACAGACCGCGCGAGTGAAGATTTCAACCTCGGTGCCGCGGGCAGCGAGTCGCTTCGCCACTTCGACGACGTACACGTTCAGGCCGCCGGCGTCACCGGTGCCTGGCTGGTCGAGCGGTGATGTGTGCACGCTGAGAGTGGCTATCCGCCGCGGGATCTGCTTGTGCGCCTTAGACACAGTTGTAACCAACCCCGCTCACGCAGTTCGTGTTCCCGCCCGATCTTCGCCGGTTCTGGCGGACAGATAGGCTGGCCCGCATGGGAACCCTCGTGCTGTTGCGCCATGGTGAGAGTGAGTGGAACTCCAAGGGCCTGTTCACCGGCTGGGTGGACGTCGGCCTCGCGGCCAAGGGCGCGCAGGAGGCGTCCGCCGCGGGACGGATGCTCACCGACGCCGGGCTGCGCCCCGACGTCGTGCATACGTCCGTGCTTACCCGCGCCATCCAGACCGCGAACGTGGCGCTCGAGGCCGCGGGCCTGTCCTGGCTCCCGGTATGCCGCTCGTGGCGGCTCAACGAGCGGCACTACGGCGCCCTGCAGGGCAAGGACAAGGCGCAGACCCGGGAGGAGTTCGGCGACGACCAGTTCATGCTCTGGCGCCGCTCCTACGACGTCCCGCCGCCGCCGATCGCCGACGATGACCCGCTGTCCCAGGTCGGAGATCCGAGGTACGCGTCGCTGCCGCCCGAGATCATGCCGCGGACCGAGTGCCTGCGCGATGTCGTCAGCCGGATGCTCCCGTACTGGTATGACGCCATCGTCCCCGAGCTCGCCGGGGGACGCATGGTGCTGGTCGTGGCGCATGGCAACTCGCTCCGGGCCTTGGTAAAGCACCTGGACGGGATCAGCGACGAGGCGATCGCGCAGCTCAACATCCCCACGGGGATCCCGCTGCTGTACGAACTCGACCCGGAATTCCGCCCATTGGTTCCGGGTGGCCGGTATCTCGACCCAGAGGCCGCAGTGGCAGCCGCGGAAGCCGTGAAAAATCAGGGCCGGTGAGGTGATCGCGGGCGCAATTGACTGGCCCGCAAGCACACCTGGCATTGCAGGTGCACGGCTGCCTGGCAACGTGCTTATGTATGAGACATGTCCAGTAGCAATACGCGAAGTGAACATCCGGAAAAGAGTGAAATTTCCCGCAACCTCCCGATTGTGGACGCCCCGGCTCGTCCACGTACCATCAGATACGTGAGTATGGACTGGTCGCACCGGTGCACACCGCCGCCGGCGCGTGCATCAACGCTGGTCCGGGTTTCGTCGTGGTCCTGAGGACGCGGGCCGGCGCCGGAGTGCGGCAGCCACGCAGCGCACGGTTGCGAGCGGCGCAACAGCCGGCGAAGCTTCCGCCGGGAATCGCGTCAGTGCTATCTGTGCTCTCCTCATCCGCTGTCGTCGTGGACAGCGAGGACCGTGTACTGCGCGCAAGTGCGGCGGCACGGGCGTTCGGGATCGTCAAGGGCGACCGGCTCATGGTCAGTGAATTGCTCGCCCTGGCCAGGCAGGTACGACGCGACGGCGAGATCCGCGAAGGCGAGTTCGAGGTTCCCGTGCCGCGGTTCGGCGGCAGGACCACCAGCTTCGCGGTCCGGGTCGCCCCGCTGTCCGGGACCGTGGGCGGCGGCGGGCTTGTCCTGGTGCTCGCCGAAGACCAGACCGAGAGCCGGCGGGTGGAGGAGGTCCGCAGGGACTTCGTCGCCAACGTTAGCCACGAGCTCAAGACCCCGGTTGGGGCGCTCGCACTGCTCGCGGAGACGATCGAGGACGCCGCCGACGACGCCGACGCGGTCCGCCGTTTCGCCGGACGGATGCGCCAGGAAGCCGCCCGGCTGACGTTCCTCGTCCAGGATCTGATCACGCTGTCCCGGATCCAGGCCGCGGAACCGATCCCCGACCCGCGCCCCGTCGAAGTGGACGCGGTTGTCGCCGAGGCACTCGACCGGTGCCGGATGAAGGCGAATGCGCGCGGCATCACTCTCGCGTCCATCGGCGTGCGCGGGCTGAGTGTGCTTGGCGAGGAAGACCTGCTGGTAACCGCGGTGCGGAACCTGCTTGAGAATGCGGTCGTCTATAGCCCGGAACGCACCCGGGTGGTGGTATGCGTGAAGAAGCCAGGCGATGGCGGTGTCGAGATCAGCGTGACTGACCAGGGCATCGGGATCCCTGAGCGCGACCTGGAACGGATTTTCGAGCGTTTCTACCGTGTCGACCCGGCCCGCTCGCGGGCCACCGGCGGCACCGGGCTCGGGCTCGCCATCGTGAAGCACGTGACGGCCGCGCATGGCGGCCGCGTAACGGTGCGGAGCGTAGAGGGCGCGGGCTCAACCTTCACCCTGTGGCTACCACTGCGGAGCGAGCATGACGCCACGAGCGCAGATCGGATGCGCGCCTAACCTTCTTTCCGCCCCATCCCGGATACCCCGTCAGGAGGGACCCCAGTGACACGCGTGCTCGTGGTCGAGGATGAGGAGTCATTCAGCGACGCGATCTCGTACATGCTCCGCAAGGAGGGGTTCGAGGTCGCAGTTTGCGCCACAGGCCCGGACGCGCTCGAGACCTTCGACCGCACAGGTGCCGATCTCGTGCTGCTTGACCTGATGCTGCCCGGTCTGCCCGGCAGCGAAGTCTGCCGGTCGCTGCGCGAGCGGTCGAGCGTTCCCGTCATCATGCTGACCGCCAAGGACAGCGAGATCGACAAGGTCGTCGGCCTTGAACTAGGCGCCGACGACTACGTGACCAAGCCCTTCTCCTCACGCGAGCTGGTGGCGCGGATGCGGGCCGTGCTGCGCCGCCGTGGCGAGGTCGAGGAGGTCGCGGAGGCGACGCTTGAGGCTGGGCCGGTGCGGATGGATGTCGAACGGCACGTGGTGAGCGTGCGCGGCGAGCCGGTGCAGCTCCCGCTGAAGGAGTTCGAACTGCTTCAGGTCCTGCTGCGTAACGCCGACCGGGTGCTGACCAGGATGCAGCTGATCGACCGGGTGTGGGGCGCGGACTACGTGGGCGACACGAAGACCCTGGACGTGCACATCAAACGGCTCCGGGCCAAGATCGAGACCGACCCGGCGAGGCCGCGGCACATCGTCACCGTCCGTGGGCTCGGGTATAAATTCGAATCGATTGGCTGAACGAGGCGTCGCGTCTGCCCCCCGTGACGGATAACGCGGTCACGGGGTGGCCGGAGGCGAGTACGTCGAGAACTCGTATGACTGCGGTTGCACCGGAACCTCGAACGTCACCTGGCCGGCGTTCTCGAAGTTGAGCGTCAGCACGATGTCCGTACCGGCGACGAGCGGCTTCGTGAGCCCGCTGAGCACGACCGACGGCTGCGGACCTGTCAAGTTGACTGGCGAGCCCACCGGCAGGCTGACCGAGCCTCCGGACAGTTGCACAGTGCCCGCCGTGGGAGACTTCGCGCTCAAGAGCGCGTCCTTGCTGGAGCCTGCGTTGAAGAGCGAGAGGAACACGCTGGCTGATGAGCCCGTCGGCAACGTTGAACCGGACGGTGCGCCAAGCACGAACACGTTGGTAATGGCGATGTTGTTGACTGCTACGTGCGCGCCGGTCGACGCCGGGTGGAACTCGAGCGTTGGAGCGTTGAGCCCAGCCTCGCACCCGGCCGTGGCCGGGATCACCAGGGCCAGCGAACCGATTAGCAGGCGGCGAGCCACTGTCTTGCCGAAGCCACTGCGGATCACGGCGGTGCCTCCTCGGTTGGATGACGGGAGGCTGAACCCACTCCCGTGGCGGCCCGGCGGCCTGCCGGTCCACTACAAGTCGTAGAAATCGTACCGGTCCGCCTCGCGGGCCTCGCGCGGGGTCCCGCTGTGGGGGATCAGCCGGCGGCGGACCCAGAGAGGCGTAGCTGCCGCAGATCCGGGCCGAGCTGGAAGGTGGAGGGCAGGCCGCGGCGGACGTCGACGGTCGCGTCGCCGCGGACGAGGAGCACGGTCAGGCCGACCGGGTGAAAGGCCGCTCCGAGCACGTTGGCCGTGTCGTAGGCAGCCACCGCCACACTATGGCCATAACGTGCCGTCAAGTCCGGTAGCTGCGAACTGGCCGTGCCGGACGCCACGAAGTAAACGGGAACGCCCGCGGCGGCGGCCTGGTCGGCCAGCCGAAGCAGGTACGCGCCGCAGCCGCAGCCAGCGGGCACGAGGGCGAGCGCCGACGTCGCCAGACTGTGCACCGGCACGGGCCTGCCGTCGATTAGCACGGTGCCGGCCGGCAGGGGAGTCAGCTCAGTGAAACGCGGACTCGGAGCCGACTGCGACACAGTGGGCGCGAGTGCCGGGCCGATTGTAATCACGGAGAGCATCGCGCCCGCGAGCATCGAAAGTGCCACGCAGGTCGCGATAAGCGGCAGGATCGACGCGTGCCCGCCGAATTCGCGTCTGCCGAACGGGCCGAAAAGCCGCGTGTACCGCTGCCGACGCCGCCTGGCTCGCAGCTCACGATGGTAAGCGAGCACATCGCGATCGAGCTCCCGGGCATCGTCCGGGATCACGATGTTGGCCGGGGGCAGGTTGCCGTCATCCCTCCCCGGCTCGCTGGCGAAGCTCACAAGCACCTCTTCCGGCTCCGGGCGCAGGCCGCGAACCCTTGACTCCAGTATGAGCCAGTCGCGGCCCACGTGCCGACTCGTGAGTCGCGATTCCCAGAGCGGAGGCTGATCCTCGGGTAGACTGGAGTTCCACCGTCAGAGGCGACGTGCGGAATATTGATACTGACGGCCATCACTGGGCCGGGCGAGCGCAGAGGCCTGCTGCACACGTGCCCGGTCGGCTCAAAAGCCTGTTGAGCACACTGGCGTATGCTCGAAATTAGCGTATTGACCTGCATATTTGCCATCAAGGGCATTTTATCGGTGGTCCGGGCCGTGGTAAGATAGCCTTCAGCGGAAGGGGTACTTGCCAGATGTCTTTTAAGGTCGGCGATACCGTCGTATACCCCCACCATGGGGCTGCTCGCATCGAAGCCATCGAGACTCGCACGATCAAG